>ERZ777306.406-NODE-406-length-88066-cov-16.026974_pt1 | contig 88066 bp, 74 predicted proteins | sample MGYA00374966_ERZ777306 | MGnify/ENA primary metagenome ERZ777306 (study PRJEB29329, sample SAMN06343882) | mouse gut metagenome | isolation source: Mouse cecum | place: Austria: Vienna | collected 2014-11-15 ...
TCGAAACCTCGTCGGCCTACGACATCCACATCATCAACGCCCTCTACGACGGCGGCGTGATCGACAAGGACCGCTACATCATCTGCAACGGCTTCAAGCGTCCGCAGTACGTGGAGAATATCGCCCAGCTGCTCGAGGACGGCTTCGAGAACACGATTCCGGTAATCGACAACAAGGAGGAGATCGACCTCTTCGACCGGACCTTCACCACCAAGTGCAAGGTCGGCATCCGCATCGCCTGCGAGGAGGAGCCCAAATTCGACTTCTACACCTCGCGCCTGGGTATCCGCTACAACGACATCATAGACTTCTACAAGGCCAAGATTCACAAGAACAAGAAGTTCAAGCTCAAGATGCTCCATTTCTTCATCAATACGGGCATCAAGGACACCTCCTACTACTGGAACGAGTTGTCGAAGTGTCTGAACGTCTATTGCGAGCTGAAGAAGATCTGCCCCGAGCTGGACAGCCTCAACATCGGCGGCGGCTTCCCCATCAAGAGCTCCCTGAGCTTCGACTACGACTACGAGTATCTGACCGAGGAGATCGTCTCGCAGATCAAGAACATCTGCCAGCACAACGGGGTCGAGGAGCCCAACATCTTCACCGAGTTCGGCTCCTTCACGGTGGGCGAGAGCGGCGCTTCGCTCTACTCGATCGTCAACCAGAAGCAGCAGAACGACCGCGAGAACTGGTATATGATCGACTCCTCGTTCATCACCACCCTGCCCGATACCTGGGGAATCAACCAGCGCTACATCATGCTGGCCATCAACAACTGGGACAAGGAGTACCAGCGCGTCTTCCTGGGCGGTCTGACCTGCGACAGCGAAGATTTCTACAACGCCGAGTCGCATACGAACGCCATTTTCCTCCCGAAGCTGGAGCCAGGCAATACGCAGTATATCGGGTTCTTCCACACGGGAGCCTACCAGGAGTCGCTGGGCGGTTTCGGCGGCATCCAGCACTGCCTGATCCCAGCGCCCAAGCATATCATCATCGACCGCGACAAGGACGACAACGAGTACTACACCCGTCTGTTTGCCAAGGAGCAGTCCTACCGTTCGATGCTCCGCATCCTGGGCTATTGACGAACCCCTTCCCCCGATCCTTTGCCGCCGGAACTCCTCCGGCGGCTTTTTTTCTGCCCGCCTGCGAGAATCCGCGACATACCCCCGTGCCGCTAAAGGAGTGTCATGTCATTCCGAGCGGAGCCGGAGGCGCAGTCGAGGAATCCCGCAGGTTCGAGCAGCGTGAGCCATTGTGCATCGCTCTGTCACCCCGAGCGCAGTCGAGGGGTCCCGAGGGTCGTATTTGCGAGAGCCCATGCGAATTGCGATGGCGAATGTCTCGACTGTGGGCCTTGCTCCCCTCCGCTCGACATGACAGCAAGAGCGTGCAGAATAATTGTGAATCGTGCATTGTTCTGTCATCCCGAGTGTAGCGAAGCGAAATCGAGGGATCTCGACGGTCGGATGAGCATGAACCCATGCAAATCGCGAGGGTAAAAGTTCCGAACGCCTCGACGGTCGTGCCGGTGTGAACCGTTTTGAACTGCACCGATGAATGTTCCGCGGTGTCGAGCCTTTCGCTCCGCCTTCGGCTCCGCTCAAGGTGGTATCCGGCCGATTCGGCGCTTTGCGCCGGCAGTCCGCAGCCACCCCGGGCGAAGGACTGCACTCGAACGTTTCGTCCTTCGTTGGCTGCGAACAGCGGGGATGCTTCGCAAGGATGAATGTTCTGCTGTGACGAGACCTTTCGACTCCGCTGACGCTCCGCTCAAGGTGACAGAAAGAGTGTGCAGAATAATTGTGCATTGGGAATTGTTCTGTCATTCCGAGCGGAGCCGGAGGCGCAGTCGAGGAATCCCAACGGTCGGATCAGCGTGAACCATTGTGCATTGTTCTGTCACCCCGAGTGAAGCGGAGCGGAATCGAGGGGTCCCAACGGTCGGCATCAGCGTAAACCCGCTCGGTTCCGGGTGGCGAATATCTGGCGAGGTCGGGATGTCTCGACTTCAGGGCTAACGCCCCTCGCTCAACATGATAGTGGGGCGGAATCGGAAAACGCCCGATGCGGATTCGCATCGGGCGCCGGATTATTTCTGATGTATCTCGAATCGCCTTTTTATTCGGCGACCTCGCTGCGGGAGGATTGGCGCCGGTTGAGGTTCAGGTAGCGTTGCAGGATCTGCTGCAACATGCGGGGTTCGATGTTGCGCCGCAGGTTGCCGCCCTGGGCGATGGCGATGCCGCCCGTCTCTTCGGAGACAACGACCACGATGGCGTCGGAGATCTCGCTAAGACCGATGGCCGCCCGGTGGCGCGTGCCGTAGGATTTGGGGACCTCGCTCTGCGTGACCGGGAGGATGCACTTGGCCGCCACCACGCGGTCGCCTTCGATCACGGCGGCGCCGTCGTGCAGGGGGGCGTTCTTAAAGAAGATGTTTTTCAGCAGCGAGGTGGACACTTTGGCGTCCAGGGCGATGCCGCCCTCGGTGATGAGTTTCAGGTCGCTCTGCTGACCGATGACGATCAGGGCGCCGGTCTTGGTCTCGGCCATCTCGCGGCAGGCCGTGACGATGGGGGAGACCTGCGTGGCTACGGCATCGTCGCCGGTCAGGAAAATCCGCATGATGAATCCGAAACGCTTCTGGCGCATGCCGATCATCTGCAGGAACCGCCGTATCTCGGGCTGGAACACGATGATGAGGGCGATGACGCCCACGCTGATGATCTGTCCGAGAATGGTCGATAGAAGCTCCATGTTGAGGGTGCGCACCACGACCCACACCAGATAGACCACGATGATTCCGGTCAGGATATAGGGGGCGTTGGTGCCCTTCGTCGTGCGGTAGATCCAGTACATGACGACGGCCACCAGAATGATGTCGATCAGATCGATGAATGAAAACGGAACGAATCCCATGGCAAGAGCTGAATTTATTGCGGGCAAATATACGAAAAAAATACCGACTTGGGGAAGTCGGTATCGAATTTTTGTCGTTCGGCAGCGGCGGCGGCCGCTCCGGTTGCGGGGCGAAAGGCTACTTGCCCTCCTTTTCGGCAGCGTAGAGCTTGTTCACTACCTTCAGAACGGCGTCGGAGATATCGAGCGTCGAGTCGGCGTCGATCAGGGCCGAGGTGTTGACGACCATGCGGTAGCGGCCGTCGGCGTTCACCTCCTTCACGGCGCGCAGCAGCAGGTCGCGGCCGCGGTTCGTGAAGACGAAATTCTCCTCCTCCAGAGTCTGACCCTCTTTCTGCACCGAGCTTTCGAGGTTGGCCGCACGGCGCTGAAGGGCCTCCTGCTGCTTCTGGGCGTCGAACGAGGTAATCAGCCCCTTCTGATACTTCTCGGTCAGCTGGTTGGCCTCGTATTGCAGCCCCTGCTGCTTCTTGGCCCAGCTCTGCTGCGCCTTCTCGGTCTTCTCCTGCAAAGCCTTGCCCTCGGTCTGGAACAGATCGCTCTGGGCCAGCACATATTCGGGATTCACGTAGGCGAGGTCGCTGCCGCTTACGGACTGCACCTCTTCCGCCTCCGTAGCTGCGGCGGGTTTCTCGTTACAAGCCGCGCATGCGAAACCGGCCAGCAATGCGGTAAAAAGGAACTTTTTCATGGTCGAATATCGTTTTTAGTTAAAATTTACGCTGTTTTTCTCACCGAAAGGCAAAGGTAGAAAAAAAATCTTTAATTTTGTCAACCGCAACTAAAAAACAACGCGACAAACGGACTGCCATGTACGAATATATAAACGGTACGATCTCTGAAATGTCGCCCACGCACGTCGTGCTGGACGTGTCGGGCGTAGGCTACTACATCCATATATCGCTGCAAACCTACTCGGCTATCGAGCGGCTCGACCGGGCCAGGCTCTTCGTCCACCACGTCGTGCGCGAGGATGCCCAGCTGCTCTACGGGTTCTTCACAGCCGGCGAGCGCGAGCTGTTCCGCCACCTGATCAGCGTGTCGGGCGTCGGAGTCAACACGGCCCGCATGATCCTCTCGACCTATTCGCCGCGCGAGTTGCAGAGCATCATCGCGACCGAAAATGCCGTCCTGCTCAAAAACGTGAAGGGGCTGGGGCTGAAGACGGCCCAGAAGATCATCGTGGAGTTGAGCGGCAAGATGTCGGGGCTGGGCCTGCTTTCGGAGGGCAGCGGCGAGCAGCCCGCCGTGCATGCCGGCAGTGCCGACTTCGACGAGACGCTGGCGGCGCTGGTGATGCTCGGTTTCCCGAAGGCTGCTGCCGAGAAGGCCGTCAAGGGGATCTACACCGAGAGTCCGTCGATCTCGGTCGAGGAGGCCGTGCGGGCCGCTCTGAAGCGGCTCTGACGCTCCGCCGGCGGAGCCTTTCGGGTCTGTGAATGACGAAAACGGACCTTTTGCTCGGATTGCCTCCCAAATGCCGCGGCAAATCCGAAAATATCGTTACCTTTGTCGAGTCGAAAGCGGGGGCGCAGGCTCCTGCGGATATGTTTTGAACAAGTGAATATGGGATCCGACATCATCAACTTCTTACTCGTCATGCTCGGAGCTTCGGTCCTGCTGATCGCGGTGGCTCTGCTCGTCTATTGGCGCAAGTCCAGACGGCGCGCGATGCTTACCAACCCGCATCGGGATCACCTCTATCACTATTCCCGTCCGCGCATGACGGACGTGCCGGCTGACTATTATCCGCACCGTCACCACCGCAGCCGCCCTTCGGAACCGAAGGAGTAGGGGAGGGCGATTCACAATTCACATATCACATTCTCCTTTGTTATCCGCTTCTGTCATTCCGAGCGAAGCCGAAGGCGCAGTCCGAGGAATCCTGACGGTCGTCCCGGCGGGAACCCGTGCGGCCGCGCCGGTGAAAGTTCCGCTATGTCGGGATGTTTCGACTTCGCGTCTGCGCCGCTCCGCTCGACATGACAGAGAGCAGGGTAATTGTGCATCGTGAATTGTGAAAAAAAGATGCCGGGATATGCTGGAAAATCGGAAAAAATGCGTACTTTTGCGGGCAACAAAATCCATACGACTATGTCATTCATCAATGAGAGGGTACAGTCGGAAGGACTCACGTTCGATGACGTTCTTTTGGTGCCCGCCTATTCGGAAGTGTTGCCTCGGGAGGTCGATCTCCGCTCCCGCTTTTCCAGAAACATTCAACTCAACGTGCCCATCGTCTCGGCCGCAATGGATACCGTGACGGAGGCTCCGCTGGCTATCGCTCTGGCTCGCGAAGGAGGTATCGGCGTGATCCACAAGAATATGTCGATTGCCGAGCAGGCTGCGCAGGTGCGCCGGGTCAAGCGTGCCGAGAACGGCATGATCTACGATCCGGTCACGATCTCTAAGGAGCATACCGTGGGCGACGCCCTCGATCTGATGCACGAGAACCGGATCGGCGGTATTCCCGTGGTGGATGGCGAACGGCACCTGATCGGTATCGTGACCAACCGCGACCTGCGTTTCCAGCGCGACATGAGCCGCCGCATCGAGGAGGTGATGACCCCCGGTGAGCGGTTGATTACGACCCACAACCCCGAGCTGGCCCATGCCTCGGAGGTGCTGCTCAACAACAAGATCGAGAAGCTCCCCGTCGTCGATGCCGAGAACCGGCTGGTAGGGCTCATTACCTATAAGGACCTTACGAAGGTCCAGGACCACCCCAACGCTTGCAAGGACGCGAAGGGCCGTCTGCGCGTCGCGGCCGGCATCGGCTTCACGCCCGACGCCATGGAGCGCGTGAAGGCGCTGGTGAACGAGGATGTCGACGCCGTGGTGCTCGACTCGGCCCACGGCCACTCGTGCAACATGGTTACCCTGCTCCGGCAGATCAAGACCACCTATCCCTCGCTGGATGTCGTGGTGGGCAACATCGCTACGGCCGAGGCGGCCCGCTACCTGATCGAGAACGGCGCCGACGGTGTGAAGGTCGGCATCGGTCCCGGTTCGATCTGCACCACCCGCATCATCGCCGGCGTGGGCGTTCCGCAGCTTACGGCCATCTACGATGCCGCGAGCGCAGCCCGCGAAGCGGGAGTGCCCATCATCGCCGACGGCGGTCTGCGCTATTCGGGCGATCTGGTGAAGGCTCTGGCGGCCGGCGGCGACTGCGTGATGATCGGGTCGATGTTCGCCGGTACGGAGGAGGCTCCGGGCGAGACGATCATCTACAACGGACGCAAGTTCAAGAGCTATCGCGGCATGGGCTCCATCGACGCCATGAAGGCCGGCTCGGCCGACCGCTATTTCCAGAAGGGCGAGGTGAACGTCAACAAACTGGTGCCCGAGGGTATCGTGGCGCGCGTGCCGTTCAAGGGTTCGCTGAGCGAGACGGTCTTCCAGCTGGTGGGTGGCATCCGCGCCGGCATGGGCTACTGCGGAGCGGCCCATATCAAGGCGCTGCAACAGGCCCGCTTCATCCGCATCACGGCTTCGGGCATGAACGAGAGCCACCCGCACGACGTGGCTATCACGCGCGAGGCCCCCAACTACTCCAGCGAGAGATAGCATGCCGGGACGGAGCCGAACGGCGGTCACCCGCCGGGACTGGATTGCGCTGGCGGTCGTCATGGCCCTGCTGGCCTTGTGGCTGCTCACGGGCTGCCGCTACGGCTGGCTGCGCCATCTGATAACGGGGCTGACCTTGCTCTATATTCTGGTTATTCGCGTGGTTCTCAATGTGAGGAGGCCCGGCAAGAACGAAAAATAAACAACCGATCATACATGGAAAAAATCATCATTCTCGACTTCGGTTCGCAGTACACGCAGCTCATTGCGCGGCGTGTGCGCGAGTTGAACGTCTACTGCGAGATCCATCCCTGCACGAAGTGTCCCGAACTGGACGACTCGGTGCGGGGTGTGATCCTCTCGGGCAGCCCCTTCTCCGTGCGCGACGAGCGTGCGCCGAAGCCCGACCTTTCGGCCTTCAAGGGCAAGCTGCCGCTGCTGGGCGTCTGCTACGGCGCGCAGTACCTGGCACAGGCCTTCGGCGGCGAGGTGCAGCCATCCGCCTCGCGCGAGTACGGCCGCGCCATGCTGACCGTGGGCGATGCCGGCGACCGGCTGATGCAGGGACTTCCCGCGACGACCCAGGTGTGGATGTCGCACGGCGACACGATCACCCGCATTCCCGACAACTACCGCGTGGTGGCTTCGACGGCCGACGTGCGGGTTGCCGCCTATCGGATCGAGGGCGAGCCTACGTGGGCGATCCAGTTCCACCCCGAGGTCTACCACTCGACCGACGGCACGCAGCTGCTGAAAAACTTCGTGGTCGGCATCTGCGGCTGCGCCCAGAGCTGGACGCCCGATAGTTTCGTCGAGAGCACCGTGCAGTCGCTGCGCGAGAAGCTGGGCGACGACAAGGTGGTGCTGGGCCTCTCGGGCGGCGTCGATTCAACGGTGGCCGCCGTGCTGCTGCACCGGGCCATCGGCAAGAACCTCTACTGCATCTTCGTCGATTCAGGCCTGCTGCGCAAGAACGAGTTCGACGACGTGCTGGAGTCCTACAAGGGTATGGGGCTTAACGTGAAGGGGGTGAAGGCGCACGAGCGCTTCTTCGGCGACCTGGCCGGCGTGAGCGATCCCGAGCGGAAGCGCAAGATCATCGGCCGCGACTTCGTGGAGGTGTTCAACGACGAGGCGCAGCGCATCCGCGACGTGAAGTGGCTGGCGCAGGGTACGATCTATCCCGACGTGATCGAGTCGATGTCGGTCAACGGACCTTCGGCGACCATCAAGTCGCACCACAACGTGGGCGGTCTGCCCGAGAAGATGCACCTCAGCATCGTCGAGCCGCTGCGGCTCCTCTTCAAGGACGAGGTGCGCCGCGTGGGCCGCGCCCTGGGGATCGATCCCCAGCTGATCGGCCGCCATCCCTTCCCCGGCCCCGGTCTCGCCATCCGCATTCTGGGTGCCGTGACCCCCGAGAAGGTGGAGATTCTCCAGAACGTGGACAAGATCTATATCGATGCCCTGCGCCGCGAGGGTCTCTACGATCAGGTCTGGCAGGCGGGTGCCATCCTGCTGCCCGTGCAGAGCGTGGGCGTGATGGGCGACGAGCGCACCTACGAGAGCTGCGTGGCGCTGCGGGCCGTCACCTCGACCGACGGCATGACCGCCGACTGGGTGCATCTGCCCTATAAGTTCCTGGCCGACCTCTCGAACGAGATCATCAACAAGGTGCGCGGGGTGAACCGCGTAGTCTACGACATCTCCTCCAAACCGCCCGCAACGATCGAGTGGGAGTAGAGCCGCATGGATAACCGAAGGGACCGCCAATAAAACTGGCGGTCCCTTCGGTTCGGAAGGCTATCTATCGGCCCTCGGTTTTCGTGTTGCGGGCGTAGGCGTCGTTGCCCTCCTGGGCGTGCTCGTGCCGGTCGGTCGGATTGCTGAAATTCTTTCCGCTCTCGTTCCGATACTTCGAGTCCGTTCCGCCGTTGTTGCCGTACTGCTGGCCGCTCTTCGGATCGTTTGCGGAGGTGTTGCCCTTCCACTGGCCGCTCTGGCCCTGCGACATGCTGCCGGAGTTTCTGTCGCTGCCGTACTGCTGGCCGCTCTTCGGATCGTTTGCGGAGGTGTTCTGTCTCCACGTCTCGTTCTGACCCTGCATTTTGGAGCCGGTGCCGTAGGACTGGCCCTTCTGGCTGTTCTGGCCTTGCGACATGCTGTCCGTGCCGTTGCTGCCGTAGGACTGCGTTTTCTGATCCTGCCCCATGCTGCCGGAGTTCCGGTCGTTTCCGTAGGACTGGCCGTTCTTGTTGTCCTGGCCCTGACCCTGTGCCTTGGAGCCGAAGGCGCCGTCTACCTCTTTCTCGCGGGCCTTGTGATCCGACGAGGTGTAGCCCTCGACGTCGTTGACCATTTTGTCCACGTTTTTTTCGAACTTCTGCTCGCAGGGATCGCACTTCTGATTGTTTTCGTTTTTCATGACATCGTTTTTTTTGGTGAAACATGTGTGTTTTCGTCGAAAACGTGCAAATTCCGTACAAAAAAGGCGCGGTTCGGGGATTTTGGGGGCAGAAGCGGGGATACGAAAAATGGGTAAGCTACTTATATCGCACCGCTACAACCACATACCCTTGCTTGCTTCCGCACCTGGGGGATTCTGTAGGAGCTGGTCGTATAAGACTTACCCGGCACAAAATTAGAAAAAATTTCTATCTTTGCAAAAAAAATCGTGAAATGATGAAAAAAACGATCCTGTCGGTGTTTGTCGCCGCGATAGCCACGGGTGCCATCCTGGCGGTTTTCTGCCTCGTGCAATTCAATGGGAACGCCGTTCGGGAACCCTCCGAACTTTATGTGTCGAGCCGCAGCAGCTACGGCGAGCTGATCGATTCGCTGGCCCCCCGCATCCGGCACCGGGCCGCTTTCCGGATCTACGCCCGCCGGCTCGATCTGGAAAACACCTTCGAGCCCGGCCACTACGAGCTGAAGCCGGGCATGAGCGTGATCCGGATCGTCCGGATGTTGAAGCTGGGGTTGCAGACTCCCGTGCGCGTGACGATCAACAACGTGAAGATTCCCGGTCAGTTGGCCGGCAAGCTGGCCCGCCAGCTCGACGCCGACTCCACGGCCTTCGCCGAGGCGCTGACCTCTCCGGAGCTGGCCCGCGAGGTGGGTTTCGATTCGCTGACCCTCTTCTCGATGTTCCTGCCCGATACCTACGAGTTCTACTGGACTGTCTCGCCTGCCGATTTCGTGCGTCGGATGCGGAAGGAGTACGACCGTTTCTGGAACGAGGAGCGCGATGCGAAGCGGCAGCGGTCGGGGTTGAGCCGCACGGAGGTGATGACGCTGGCCTCGATCGTCTACGAGGAGACCCGCAAGTCCGACGAGATGCCCCGCATCGCCGGGGTCTACGTCAACCGCCTGAAGCGCGGCATTCCGTTGCAGGCTGACCCTACGGTCAAGTACGCCATGCAGGACTTCGCCCTGCGCCGCATCCTCTACCGGCACCTGAAATTCGACTCGCCCTATAACACCTATATATATAGAGGGCTGCCGCCGTCGCCCATCTGCATGCCGGGACGCGATGCCATCGAGGCGGTGCTCGATTTCGAAACGCACGACTATATCTTCTTCTGCGCCCGCCCGACTTTCGACGGCTACCACAACTTCGCCCGCACGCTGGCCGAGCACAACGCCAATGCCCGGGCTTACAGTGCCGAACTGAATCGTCGCAAGATCAAATGATTCGGACACGATTGCGCCGAACCGCATACTCGGTCGGCGCAACGATACGGAATCGCGTAATTTTTTGTATCTTTGTCGGATGTTGCTGAAGATTTACGATAAGAATCCTTCGGAGCGGGCCCTCGACGAGGTGGTCTCCGCACTGGAGCGGGGCGGGGTGGTGATCTATCCCACCGACAGCGTGTACGCTTTCGGCTGCTCTTTGCAGGCGCCCCGCGGGATCGAGACCCTGCGCCGGCTGAAGGGGAAGGTGGCCGAGGAGTTCGCCGTCCTCTTTTCGGGGCTTTCGCAGGTGTCGGAGTATTGCCGCATGGACAACGATACCTTCAAATTGCTGAAGCGCAACCTTCCCGGACCGTTCGTCTTTCTGCTGGCCGCTTCGTCGCGCATGCCCGACAAGGCCCTTTCGAAGCGGAAGACCATCGGAGTGCGAATTCCGGACAACGCCGTGGCCCGAGCTATCGTGGAGCGTCTGGGCTGCCCGATGCTCACCACCTCGGTCCGAACCGACGAGGGCGAGACGGAGTATGCGACCGATCCCGGGCTGATCGACGAGCGCTTCGGCCGCGAGGTCGCGCTGGTGGTCGACGGCGGCATCGGCGAGACCCTGCCGACGACGGTGGTCGACCTCACGGGCGACGAACCCGTGATCGTCCGCTCCGGAAAGGGCCAACTGGATTGAAACTTAAAAATCGATAGAATATGAGAAAACAAACTTTCAGGTCCGATGCCAGCCGTTACGGAGCCATCCTCGGCGGGGTCGAAATCGTTTTCCTGCTCGCCGGCGCACTGCTGCGCGGCAACGAGTTGCTTTCGCTGCTCGAACTGGTCGTCTTCATCTTCCTGCTCTACCGCTTCACCAACCGCCGCGCCACGCTCTACGGCGCTGCCGAGGGGTACAGCTACGGAAACGGCCTGCGATTCATCTTCTGGATCTCGATCTTCGCCGGTGTTGTCTGCGGAGCCTATGAGATCGTCGCCCGCAACTGGCTCTTCCCGGCCTACTACCACGAGCAGCTTCAGCAGTCGCTCGTCGTGTTGTCGCAGCTCAAACTGTCGAACGCCCAGCTCAGCGAGGTGCAGACCATGAGCGAGACGGTTACCTTCTCGCCCATCTGGATCGTGCTGGGCGATACGCTCGGCATGCTGCTGCGGGGTCTTTTCTTCGGACTTTTTGTCGCCGCCTTCATCCGGCGCGAACCCGATATCTTCAACGAGGAGTAGGGGATGGAACCTAAACTCGACATATCGGTCGTCGTTCCGCTCTATAACGAGGCCGAGTCGCTGCCCGAACTGACGGCGTGGATCGACCGCGTGGCGCGCGGCGAGGGGTTGAGCTACGAGATCATCCTCGTGGACGACGGCTCCGACGACGGCTCGTGGGAGGTGATCGAACGGCTCAAGAGCTCCTGCCCGGCTATCCGAGCCATCGGTTTCGCCCGAAACTACGGCAAGTCGGCTGCCCTCTACTGCGGCTTCGCGGCCGCCCGCGGCGAGGTGGTCTTCACGATGGACGCCGACCTGCAGGACTCGCCCGACGAGATTCCCGCCATGCGGCGCATGATCATCGATGAGGGGTACGATCTCGTATCGGGCTGGAAACGCAAGCGCCACGACCCCGTCGGCAAGCGCTGGCCCAGCAAGTTCTTCAACTGGACGGCCCGCGCCGTGTCGGGCATCCGGCTCCACGACTTCAACTGCGGCCTGAAGGCCTACCGCCGCAAGGTGGTGAAGGCTATCGAGGTCTACGGCGAGATGCACCGCTATATCCCCATCCTCGCCCGGCAGGCGGGTTTCAGGCGCATCGGGGAGAAGGTGGTCGAGCACCGCGCCCGCAAGTACGGCGAGTCGAAGTTCGGCCTCGAACGGATGGTGAAGGGCTATCTGGACCTGATCACCGTGTCGTTTCTATCGCGCTTCGGCCGTTCGCCCATGTACTTCTTCGGGTCGCTCGGCACGCTGATGTTCCTCTTCGGCGGGGTGACGACCGTCTGGATCATCGCCGCCAAGCTCTACAAGCAGTACCACGACCTGCCTCTGCGTCCCGTTGCCGACCAGCCGCTCTTCTACCTCGCCATCCTGGCCGTCATTCTCGGCGTCCAGCTGTTTCTGGCCGGTTTCCTGGGCGAGTTGATCGACCGCAACTCCAGCGACCGCAACAAATACCTGATTGACCGAACCATCGATTGCAAGTAACTATGATCCAACGTATTCAAACCCTCTACCTGCTGGCTGTCGCCGCTCTGGCGGCCGTCACGCTCTGCACTCCGCTGATGTGGACTGCCGTCGAAGGCGAACAGATCCGCCTGGGAGCCTTCTTCATCACCTCCGGCGACGGGACGGTGGCCCGAACCCCCTATTATCTGTCGGTTCTGCTGTCGCTTACCTGCGCCCTGCCGCTGGTGACGATCTTTCTCTTCAGACGGCGCATGCTCCAGATCCGTCTCTGTGCTGCCGAGGCCGTGCTGCTGGTCGGCAGCGCCGTCATGGAGGCCATGATCTACTGGGGCCCGCTGGGCAGCCGCGGCGGTAGCTCGGCTCTGCTGCCGGCTTCGTTTGCTCCGCTGGCCGCCCTCTTCTTCGTCTGGCTGGCCGCACGGGCCATTTTCCGCGACGAAGTGCTGGTCCGCTCGCTCGACCGTATCCGGTAGGGTTTCCGCAGATGTTCCGCCGGCCGGATGACAATCGTCCGGCCGGCGGCTTTTTACTGCCTCCGATTGCCGTTCCGGAAGGTGCTGCGGCTCCGCACTCCGCAGGCCGATGGTTGGCCGTGAACAGGAAAACTCCGGTGAATTCATATGAAATTCCGCAAACAAACGTTTGTTATTTGGCCGAAAAGATATAACTTTGTTGCATATTACGAGTACTGTCTGCCTTTCGGAGATAATTTGAAAGCGAAATGCCGTGAAATGAATACACTTATTATAAATTTTTTATTAACCAATTTTTAATGTTATGAGCAAAAACAATCTATTCAAGTTGCTGTTCGTGACCCTGTTCGCGTTTGCCGCCACGGCATTCACGGGCTGTTCGGACGACAACGACGAGCTCACCACGGCGCCGGTGCTGGCGGCAACGCCCACCTCGCTGTCGTTTACCGGTGAGGGCGGCACCCGCCAGATCGCCATCGAGGCGAACTGCGCATGGACCGTGAACGCCTCCACGCTCGAGGGCTGGGCCGACGTGACCCCGCTGAGCGGTGAGGGCAGCGGTACGCTGACCGTGACGACCTACGAGTCGACGGCGGCTCATCAGGGTGTCATCACCTTCTCGCTGATCCACGAGTACTACGGCAAGTGGGGCAACGCGGAGACTTCGATTGCCGTGAAGCAGACTGTCGGCGGTCCTGATCCGGTGGGCGATGCCCTCTACGAGGAGAACTGCGGCAGCACGACCTTCAAGAAGGGCGACGGATGGCCGCTGACCTCCGCTTACGATGCCTGGCAGCGCGGCGGTACGCTCGACCAGTCGGGAGTAGTCTACGGCGGTACGAACTCTTCGGTCCGCTGCTCGGGTGCCGACTACGATGACAATACCGTTTCGGGCCAGCCCTTCATCAATGTCAAGACGCTGGAGATCTCGAAGGTGAACATCGCCTCGAACACCAACTTCACCTTCAACTTCGTGGCCCAGAACACCGCTTCGACGGCTTCCGAGTCGCCCTACACCCCGACCTTCGGCGACATCACCGATGCGTCGTTCAAGTTCGAGGTGGGCGTCAACGGTACCTGGTACCCCGTCGCCTACTCGGTAATGGCGCTCAACGGCTCGGCCGCATGGCACCAGTGCACCGCCATGTTCAAGCTGCCTGCCGACGTCCAGACCGGTGAGCTGGCCTTCCGTTGGTCCGGCTTCACGGGCGGTACGACCCTGCGCGTCGACGACCTGAAGCTCTACGAGGGCGGCGAAGGCGCCGTGCTCGGCGGCGGCGAGAATCCCGGCCCCGGCGACACCTACACCTTTACGAAGGTTTCGAACGTCACGAGCGGCAAGAAGTATCTGATCGTGGCCGACGGCAAGAAGGCCAAATATATCTCGACGAACTACGGTTACCTGCAGGTGGACGCCGTGTCGGATGTCGACGGCAAGATCACCGTAAGCTCGCTGGAGGATGCCTTCACGCTGACGGCTGCCGACGGCGGTTACACCATTCTCCAGTCCGACAACCGCTATCTGATCCAGACCGGTGATTTCGACAGCTTCAACCTCGACGCTGCTCCGACCGAGGGTCAGATCTTCTCCATCGAGCCCCAGACCGACGGTACGTTCAAGATTCTGAATGCCAACGTCAACAAGTACATGCAGTTCGATGCCCAGTATTCGTCGTTCGGCTCCTATGCGGATGCCCGCGGTGCGATGCCCTTCCTTTACGAGCTGGGCGAGGGCGGCGAGAACCCGGGCCCGGGTCCGGGTCCCGATCCTACGGATGGCGTGACGTTCGATTTCTCGGCGATGGGCTATGCCAATCAGGATGAGCTGCCCGCTACGATCGAGAAGGACGGCTATACGCTGACCTTCGACAAGGGCGGCAACAGCAATGGTCCCAAGTGGTACGACAGCGGTTCGGCCGTTCGTTTCTATGCAAACAATACCATCACGGTTACGGGCGGTACGCTGACAAGCATCGAGATCGTATTCGCCGAGAAGGAGTACGACTTCAACAAGATCACGACCGATGTGCCGACCTATACCGAGCCCAAGTGGGAGGGTAGCGCCAACTCCGTGAAGTTCACCATCGACGGCGTTCGCGGCGAGCAGTCGACCGATGCCGGCAAGCAGGGCGGTAACCGCCGCATCGTCAAGATCATCGTCAACGGTGGCAACGGCGGTGAAAACCCCGGTCCTGGCCCCGGTCCCGAGCCCGGCGATGCGACTCCTATCGCCGACATTCTGAAGCTGGGTCAGGGCGCTACGATCGAGAGCGCCAAGATCGAGGGTATCGTTATCTCCAATGCCGAGCTGAACAACCTGACCTCGAAGAAAGGTCTGTACGTTCAGGATGCTACGGCCGGTCTGCAGTTCTATTGCGCTGCCAACCACGAGTTCAAGTTCGGCGACAAGGTGCAGATCGATCTCTCCGGTCTGAAGGTAGGCAACTTCAACGGCGCCGTTCAGATCAGCGGTCTCGCTCTTGCCAATGTTACGAAACTCTCGGAGGGCAATGCCGTCGAGGCCAAGACCGTATCGGTCGACGATTTTCTGGCCAACAAGTACGAGGGCCAGTACGTAGCCATCGAGAACGTTCAGGTTTCCGATCTCGACCTCGACAAGACCTGGGTGTCCGGCGGTGCTCACACGAGCATCCAGATGGTCAGCAAGTCGGGCCGCAACTTCTACGTCTTCTCGTCGAAGTACGCCACCTACGGCGCTGAGGCCGTAGCGCAGGGTTCGGGTACGATCAAGGGTATTTCGTCGATCAACAACGGCGTGATGCAGATCATCTTCGCCGAGGCTTCGGACTTCGCCGGTCTGACCGGTGCCCGCTTCGAGGCCGGCGAGCAGCCCGCTGAACCCCGTATCGTTTCGGTCAACCCCGCTTCGCTGTCGTTCGCGGCTGCCGGGGAGAGCAAGGAGGTAATCGTAACGGTGGCTGACGCCGCAGACTGCACGCTGGCGGTTTCGGCTGACAACGCGCAGTTCACCGCTGTCGAAGCAGACGGCAAGGTCTCGGTTACGGCTGCGGCCAATACGACTGCTAACGCGATTTCGGGTGTCCTGACGATCAACCTGATGAAGGGCAGCGAGGTCGTGGACTACAAGACGGTCGCCCTTTCGCAGGTTGCCGGGGGGGGGAATCCGAATCCCGGCAGTGAGATCACCATCGATTTCACCTCTAAGAACCTGACCGATGCAGGCGAGGTTACCACGCTGACGCAGGACGGCATTACGCTGACTTTCGACAAGGGTACCGGTACGGGCGGTGCCAAGTATTATGTGAACGGAGCAGCTCTCCGCCTCTATGCCGGCAGCACGATGACCGTTTCGGGTGCGTCCCTGAAGAAGATCGAACTCGTATTCGCCGAGACCGACAAGGCGAACGGCAACGATAACGCGATCACGACCGACAAAGCCACCTATGCGGAGCCTGTCTGGACAGGCGATGCCTCGTCGGTGGTTTTCCAGATTGCCGGAAAGAAATCGGATGGCAAGCAGGGCGGTCATCGCCGTGTCGCCAAAGTGATTATCGGCGGCCAGGGGGGGGGAACTCCCGTTGATCCTGTCGATCCGGTGGATCCGGTCGACCCGACGCCTGCAAAGGGTGCCGTGTTGACGCAGACCGATATCGCTTCGATGGTAGGCAGCTTCAACAATCAGTATAACGATGTCGATTTCACGGCTGCCGACGGCAGCAACTGGAAAGGCTTCATGGCCGGTAACGCTACCCGTCTCCAGTTGGGATGGAATACGACTCCGACCAAGAGTGCAGCCAAGTCCCATGTCCTTTCGCCCGTATTGAGCGGCAATGCTACCAAAGTAACCTTTACGCCCCAGAGCGAAACGACCGACAATCGCGTAATCGCTATCCTGCCCGTCGATTTCGAATATACGGGTCAGTCCATCGATGAGGTGAAGGCTGCCGCCTATGCCTATTCGGAAAATACCGTCAAGGGTTCTACCGCACCTCTGACCGTAGACCTTACGGGCAAGAATCTGAAGCAGTTCATGATTCGTGCCGTCGGCGGTGCCGTCTATCTGACCGGCATCCAGGTTGAATGCGAGTAATCGTCTGACCGCAATTTTTCACGGCTCCCGGCAGGGAGTGACCTCCGGGAGCCGTTTTTTATTTTACAACTTTTTTATTTTTTCAGGATGAAATTAACGAAATTGTATCACAGGATCTTCGACGGTGTTATCTGCGCGATAGCACTTATATTGTATATGTGTGCCTGCGGAAGCGATTCCGAGGAGGTGCGTCCTGACGATACATCGGCGAGCGTCGCGTTCCGCGCTTCCGGTACGACGGAATCCGCCGTCGGCAGTTTCGAGGGCGATCTGATGCTCGATTTCTCCGCTCCGGCCGGTACCTCCTATACCATCTCCGTGACCGAGGGCGGATCGTGGTGCTGGACCTCGCGTCTGCACCAGTCTACGGAAAAAACCGCCGTCATGGCAGCCGCCATGCAGTCGGAAAAGATCTATCTCGCCGCGAATCAGTCGGCCGCGCGCACGGCGCGTATCTCCGTGATTTTCTCCACGGGCGAAAGCTATTCGCTGACCGTACACCAGGCGGCCGGCAGCTCGTCCGTGAGCTTCAATAGAGCCTGGGCCGAGCTCCCCGTATGTCAAACCGGCTCCAACCAGACGATCGTGGACCACTACTGCACCGGTAAGGACGGCCGCAAGGTCCGCAACTTCACGATGCTTTACGACACGAAGGAGTGCATCGCCCGCTGGGTGGCCTATCCCATCCACAGCAGCTATATGGAGGCTCCCTACGTCCGCTCCAATGCCTGGGCTTACGACCCCAAGGTGCCGACCAACCAGCAGGCCGACCTCGACGGACGCTCCTATCAGGGCGGCTATATCCGCGGCCATCAGTGCATGTCGAACCACCGCTATGTGCAGGCTTCGTCCGAGATGAACGCCCAGACCTTCTACTCCACCAACATCATGCCCCAGAACAGCACCTTCAACAGCGGTCTGTGGGGGTCGATGGAGCAGGTCTGCACGGCTCAGGCGTGCAGCGACACGCTCTACTGCGTGACGGGCAACTGGGGTACGCGCGGCTACGCCACCGACCAGAACGGCAAGCGGATCGCCGCTCCCGAATACTGCTTCAAGGTCATTCTGCGCACCCGCAGCGGCCGCACCGGCAAACGGATCGACCAGATCACGGACGCTTCGCAGCTCAAGGCCATCGGCTACTGGGCCGCGAACGCCTCGTCGAGCAACAGCGGCAACCTGCGCGACTACACCGTCAGCGTGTCGGAGATCGAGCGCAAGACCGGCTTCAAGTTCTTCCCGATGCTCGACGAAAAGATCGCCGAGCAGGTCAAGGCGCAGAACAACCCCTCGGATTTCGGAATCAATTAATAAAACCCTATATGAAAAAACTGCTTTTTACCGGCATTTTCGCAGCGCTGATGCTGGCCTGCTTCGCCCAGAAGCCCTACAAAGTGGTCTTCTACAACCTGGAGAACCTCTTCGACACGATCAACGATCCCGAGAAGCTCGACGACGAGTTCACGCCCGAGGGCCCCAAGAAGTGGAATACAGCCAAGTATAACAAGAAGCTGGGCAACATCGAGAAGGTGTTGGCCGACATTACGGCCGTCGGTATGGGCGACCGGCTCTCCGTGGCCGACTATCCCGTCGTGATCGGCGTGTCGGAGATCGAGAACCGCTCCGTGCTGGAGGACCTCGTGTCGATGCGCAAGCTCGCCCCGGCCCGCTACCGGATCTGCCACTACGACTCGCCCGACCGCCGCGGCGTCGACGTCGCGTTCGTCTATCGCGCCGACGTCTTCCGGCTGGAGGGTTCGGCAGCCATTCCCTACACGATCGAGGGTCGTCCGGACTTCCGCACCCGCGATATCGTCACCATGTGGGGCACCATCGAGGGCGAACCTTTCTATTTCATGGTCGCCCACTGGCCTTCGCGTCTGGGCGGCAAGGAGCAGTCCTCGCCTCTGCGCGAGCGTGCCGCCGAGATCATGCGCGATGCGGCCGACTCGGTGCGCCGGCTCAATCCGGCCACGAAGGTGGTGATGATGGGCGACATGAACGACGACGCCACCGACAAGAGTCTCGTCGAGACGCTGGGCGCCACGGGCGATATCAAGAAAATCCCCGCAGGCGGCTATTACAACCCCTACGTCAACCTGCTGAAGGCCGGTTACGGTACGCTGGCCTATCAGGATGCGTGGAACCTCTTCGACAATATCGTCGTATCGGAGAACCTGGCTACCGGCTCCACCGGAGCGCTGAAGCTCCAGCGCGGCGAGAACAAGAAGTTCTACGGCAACATCTTCCGTCGTCCCTACCTCCTGCAGAAGGAGGGGCAGTATAAGGGTTATCCGCTGCGCACCTTCGTGGGAAACAATTTCCAGGGCGGCTACAGCGACCACTTCCCCGTATTCATCTATATCGGCAAGTAAAGAAAACAATTTATAACTTTTATTTATGAAGATTAAACAACTACTTATTCTGTTGGTGCTCTCCGCAGCATCGCTCACCGCTCTGGCTCAGAACGGTGGCGTGAAGGGCCGCGTCGTCTCGCGCGAAGGCCGCACTGCCTTGAGCAACGTGAAGGTGGCCATCGAGTCCCTGGGGCTCTCGACCACTACCGATGCGGAGGGTAATTTCCGCTTCGAGGATCTCGCCGCAGGTGACTACCGCCTTTCGATAGAGGCTCCCGAGTTCGAAACCTCGAACATCACCGTCCGCGTGGAGAAGATGGTTCGCGACATCAATACCGTATCGCTCGTTCCCGATGCCCAGCAGGCTATGATCGACGATGCCGTCTTCGCCGAGTTCGACAGCGATACGGCGACCGATGCCGCCGCACTGCCTTCGTCGCTGTCGGCCTCGAAGGACATCTTCAACAACATCGCCTCCTACAAGTTCAGCGAGATGCGTTTCAATGTCCGCGGCTACGATTCGCAGTACTCGAGCATCTACCTGAACGGCATCCGCTTCAACGATGCCATGACGGGCTACGGCCCCTGGTCGCTGTGGAGCGGTCTGAACGATGCCACCCGTAACCAGGAGACCACCTCGGGCCTCGCCTCGTCGGGCTTCGGCGTGGACGGCATCGGCGGCACGACCAATGTCAACGCCCGCGCTTCGCAGATGCGCAAGGGATTCCGCGCCAGCGTCGTGAACGGCAACTCGATGTACCGTTTCCGTCTGATGCTCTCCTATGCGTCGGGTCAGCTCGACAACGGCTGGTCCTACGCCTTCTCGTTCTCGACCCGTCAGGGCGGCAACGGCTACGTGGACGGCGTGTACTACAACGCCTTCGGTTACTTCGCCTCGGCCGAGAAGCTCTTCGGCGGCGACCGTCACCGGCTGGGGCTGACCGTTCTGGGCGCTCCCACCGAGCGCGGCGCCCAGCAGGCTTCGACCCAGGAGGCCTACTACCTGCTCGACGATCCCTACTACAACCCCAACGTGGGCCGTCAGGCCGGCAAGCTCCGCAACAGCCGTGTGCGCAACTACCACGAGCCGATCGCCATGCTGACCTACGGTTTCGACATCTCGGACCGCACCAAGCTCTCGGCCACCGCTTCGGTCCGCTTCGGTAAGAACGGCTACTCGGCTCTCTCGTGGATGAACGGCGACGATCCCCGTCCCGACTACTACCGCTACCTGCCGAGCTACTGGCTCAACGGCATGTACGAGGGCGATGCTCCGGCCGACGGCGTGATTCCCGACGGCTTCGATCAGGATACCCGCTACAATGAGTTCCACAAGTCCTATTTCCAGTGGGTGAACGATCCCGACAAGGGGATGATCGACTACGACGGTCTGACGCAGAAGAACTACATGCGCGCCGCCGAGGGCAAATCGGCCAACGCCTATATCGAGGAGCGTCACACCGATCAGATCGACTTCAACTTCGCGGCTCAGATCGCACACTCGTTCCGCAACCAGTCCACCCTGCGCGGTGGTATCGCCACCCGCGTCAACCGCACGGAGTATTACGACGAGGTGAAGGACCTGCTGGGCGGCGAGTACCTGCTCGACATCGACAAGTTCGCCGAGCGCGACAAGGCCGAAAACGAGTTCAACTACCAGAACGACCTGCTGGCCTATCTGGAGAACGGCCGCACAGCTCCCCGTGTCGGCGAGGGCGACAAGTTCAACTACGACTACTACGCTTTCCTGCGCCAGGGCCAGATCTGGGCCATGTACAACGCCGCTTTCGGCGGTTTTTCGATGAACGTCGGCGGCGAGGTCGGCTTCTCGAACATGTGGCGCCAGGGTCGTCGCATGAAGGGTCTGTTCCCCTACAGCTCGCTGGGTAATTCGGAGAAGATCAACCACCTTACCTACAAGGTGAAGGGCGAGTTCGGCTACCGTTTCTCGGGTGCCCATGCGCTCAATGCCAACGTGACCTACCTCCAGAATGCGCCCCAGTTCCGCGACGCCTTCGTCTCGGCCCGTACCCGCAACGACGTCACGCCGGGCCTCTCTACCGAGAAGATTTTCGGCGCCGAGCTGACCTACAACCTGAACCTGCCCTGGATCAAGGCCCGCGTTTCGGGTTACTACACGACCATCGCCGACCAGTCGAAGGTCATCTCCTTCTACGACGATACGCGCGGCTCGTTCACCAACTTCGCCATGAGCGGCATCGACAAGCGCTACTACGGTCTGGAGGTCGGTTTCACGGCTCCCATCTGGGGCGGCATCTCGCTGAACGGTGCCCTGAGCCTGGGCGACTACCGCTACACCTCGAATCCCGATTTCGTGCAGACGGTCGACAACAGCACCGCCATCGTCAGCCGCGACAAGGTGCTGTGGGACGATTTCCGCGTGGAGTCCGCTCCGCAGACCGCCCTCAATGTCGGCCTGAACTACCGCGGCCCGCACAACTGGTTCGCATCGATCGACTTCAACTACTACGACAACATGTATCTGTCGATGAACCCGGCCCGCCGCACCACGACCGCCTACCAGTCCATCCTGCGCGCCGATGCGGAGACCCAGCTGCCCGCCGCCATGAAGATGTCGGCTCTGGACCGCATGAGCCATCAGGAGCGCTTCGACTCGGCCTACACGTTGAACCTGAGCGTCGGCAAGACCTGGTATATCCACCGCCTTTACCAGCTCGGCTTCAGCCTGGAGGTGAAGAACCTCCTCAACAATCAGGATATCCGCACCGGCGGTTACGAGCAGATGCGTCTTTCGCGCCGCACCTACGTCGATCCGGCGAACGGCCCGGTTCAGTACTACACGCCCTTCGACTCGAAGTATTTCTACATGCTGGGTACGACCTACTATCTGAATGTTTATTTCCGTTTCTAACCGCAAAACGAAGTTTATGACTATGAAAAGAATATTTCAAATATGCGTAGCGACGATCGTAGCTTTTGCGGCAACGGGTTGCTATAACGATTTCGACGCTCCGGCTCCCGCCCCGATCTATACGGACGAGGCGTTGGAGCAGTCGGGTGCCGTCCAAATCTCCATTGCCGATGCCAAGAAGATCTTCACCGATCAGTACACGCTCGAAAACAACGGCGATACGGGCAGCTACACCAATACGAAGTACGTGGAGGTGACCGACGATGTGGTGAAATCCGTGGGCGGAACCGACGCTACGGACATCTATATCAAGGGTAAGGTGATTTCGAACGACGAGGAGGGCAATGTCTACAAGACCCTCTACCTGAGCGACGAGACCGGCGGCATCGAGATCAAGCTCGGCACAGGTCTCTTCCTGAGCTATCCTACGGGCCGTTTCGACACCGGGACGCAGACCATGCCCACGCACTACGTATACGTGAAGCTGAAGGGGCTCTTCATCGGCAACTACCGCATGATGCTCTCCGTCGGCAACGGACCTACCGATTCGTTCAACAAGTTGGGCGAGCATAAGTTCTACGCCAATTCGAACATCGAGAACAAGACCGACGTGAAGAACCACGTGCTTCTGGGTGAGGAGACCGTGCTGGAGATCGGCACCGACATTCTGGTGATCGATGAGAGCAACAAGGATCAGTTCTTCGGCAAGGACAACGCCGACAAGCTGGGCCGTCTGGTCCTCATCAAGGGCGTGACCTGCCACTACGGCACGATCGGCACGAACATCTATCCCGCCTGGATGGACCGCTACAAGCCGGTCGGAACCTCGACGATCCAGACCGTCTTCAAGCCGTGGTACACCTGGGCCTTCAACTCGAAGAAGCATGTGAACGCGACCAACCTCTACGGTTCGGTGCTCTTCTCCTATGACAATGCCATGCCGACCTCCACGCTCAAAGCCGGTGTCTACGTGGTCCGCACCAGCGGTTACTCCCGCTTCGCCGGCAAGCCGGTCGTGCGCGACGGTGCGAAGGGCGACATCCTGGCCATCTTCGGCATCTACTCCAAGTCGTGGACCTATCCCTACGGCGCCTACCAGCTGACGGTAAGCCGTTATCAAGATATCATGTTCGCCCAGAGCGACTACCTGACCGACGACGAGGTGCTGGCGAATACGCCCAACGGCTATCCCGGCAACGTGCCCGACGCTTCGCTGCCGAACGGTGGCTACGACGCTGCGCAGGACTCCTATTTCACGCCGAGCACGGCCGATGACGAGGAGTACGAGGAGTAATCCCGACCTTTTATAATGAATCCGGCTTGAATCATCAGATTCAAGCCGGATTTGTTTTGTCACCCCGAGCTTGTCGAGAGGGCTCCAGACGGTCGTATTAGCGTGAACTTTCAGCGAATCGTGATGGTGAATGTTCAGCGAGGTCGAGATGTCTCGACTTCGGGCTTCGCTCTTCGCTCGACATGACAGCAGAGCTATCACCCCGAACTTGTCGAGGGGTCCCGAAAGTGGATCAGCCGGAGCCCGTACGAACTGCACCGGCAAATCTTCTTCAAGGCCGGGACCTTTCGACTGCGCGTCAAAGACGCTCCGCTCAAGGTGACCGCAAAGCTGTCATCCCGAGCGAAACGAAGTGCAGTCGAGGGATCTCGAGGGTGCACGGCGCACACCGACCGGAAACCGTAAAACTGCCATCCCGGACAAAGTCGGCGTCTTACGCCGGCGCCGGGCAGTCCGCAGCCACCGCGGGCGAAGGACTGCAATGAATCTTGTCCTTCGCTGGCTGCGAACTGCAGAGACGTATTGTAAGGGTGAATGTTCCGGACAGTCCAGATGTTTCGACTACGGGGCGAAGCCCCTCCGCTCAACATGACAGCAAAGCTGTAGCGAAGCGGAACCGAGGGGTCCAGACGGCCGTATTAGCGTGAACTTTCAGCGAATCGTGATGGTGAATGTTCAGCGAGGTCGAGATGTCTCGACTTCGGGCTTCGCTCTTCGCTCGACATGACAGATATGGGATAATCGTGAATTGTGCATCGCTGCGCTATGCTTCGGCGACGAAGAAGAGGTCGAAGCACTCCTCCGTAACGGGGACGATGCGGTAGTCCTCCATGCGGATCGAGCGGGTCAGCCCGTCGTTCTGCGCCAGCAGGCGACGGCGGTTGAGTCGGTTCATCAGGTCGTAGGGGATTCGGAGCATCCAGCGCGGGAGCCGGTGCTGCAGGTCGAGCGGATCGAACCGCGTGATGCGGCGCACCCCTTCGCGGTTCTTCTCGTAGTAGGCCATCACCCGCTCGTCGCCGGCTACACCCAGCGCCTCCATCCGGCGGAATCGGCGGCCGAGCAGCTCCCGGAATTCGCGGGCGTCGTATTCGCGCACGTGCCAAGGATTGCGGGTCAGGGACATGGGCCGGTTGGGAGTCGAGACGATGAAGCGTCCGCCGGGACGCAGGACGCGCCGCACCTCGCGGACGAAGGCTTCGTCGTCGCGGATGTGCTCGATCACCTGAAACGAGACCACGCAGTCGAACGAGGCGTCGGGAAAGGGCAGGGGAGGGACGACCGCCTGCCGGAACTCCACGTTCGGCAGTTCGGGCAGTCCGGCCGGCCGGTGCTTGTCGAGCGTCACGTACCGCCCGGCTTTCGGAGCGATGACCTCCACGCCGTATCCCGTGCCCGTGCCGATCTCCAGCACATCGCCCGCTACGCGCTCCGCCGCTGCATGATAGGCCAGCAGCGAACGCTGGAAAACGAAGTTGTCCGAGGCGTCGCGCGAGACCCGTTCGGCCGTGATTACCTTTTTCATGCCTGCTTCAGCTTTACGCCGTTTTCGGTCGTCTCCACCTTGCCGCTCTTCATCAGCATGCCCAGCGAGCGCTTGAAAACCTTCTTGCTCATCCGTGTCATGCGTGCGATCTCCTCGGGAGACGAGGCGTCGTTCAGGGGCAGATAGCCGCCGTTCGCACGGATCAGCTCCTCCAGCGCGACGGCGCTGTGCTGCACCTCGGCGAAGCCCTGCTGTTGCAGGCTGACGTCGATGCGGTTCTCCTCGGTGATACGGCGCACGTAACCCTTCAGCCGGTCGCCCAGCGCCACGGGCCGGAACAGCTGGTTCTTGTAGAGCATGCCCCAGTGGCGGTTGTTGACGATGACCCGCCAGCCGATCTCGCTCTCCGAGGCGACCAGCAGGTCCACCTCCTCGCGGGGCTTCACGGTGATGTCGCCGTCGTTGAAGATGTAGGGCTTGAGTTTGTTCGTAGCCACGCAGCGGCCCGAGATGTTGTCCTCGTAGACATATACCAGCGTCTTGCGGCCGGCCACTACGCCGCCCTGCTGGTTGCGGTTGGGCAGGAACAGATCCTTGCCGAAGAGGCCCCACTCCAGAAAGGCTCCGTGCAGGGTCTTGTCCACCACCTTGAGGAATCCCGCTTCGCCCACCTTCAGCAGCGGCCGCTCGGTCGATGCCACCAGCCGGTCTTCCGAGTCGTGATAGACGAAGACCTCCTTTTCGTCTCCTACCTTGTCCTTGAGTGAAACGTAGCGGTTGGGCAGCAGCACCTCCTGCTGCTCCTCGTCGGCCAGAAAAAGTCCGTAGTCGGAAACTCTGTTGACCTTCAGGGTGTATGTTCGTCCTGCTCTGAGCATCTTTTTTTGCGTTTTCGTTAGAGTGACAAAGATACGAAAATTTTGCTGTTTCGGAATTTTTATTATCTTTGTGTAAGGAAAAACTGGTAATATAAACGGAAACTGCGATGAAAGTTGCGATTTGTCAATACGATATGAGTTGGGAGGATGCCGCCTCCAACCTTCGGACCGTGGAGCGTCTGGTCGAGCGGGCCGATGCCGATCTGGTCGTCCTGCCCGAAATGTTCTCCACCGGATTCAAGCTCCATGCTTCGGTCGTGGCCGAGCCGATGAGCGGACCTACTATAGCCGCCATGCGCGAGTGGTCCCGCCGCTATGGCAAGGCGATCGTGGGCAGCGTGGTGATCGTGGACGACGAGGGCCGTTTCCGCAACCGGCAGTTCTTCGTGAAGCCCTCGGGCGAGATGACCTGGTACGACAAGCGCCACCTTTTCCGTCCCGGCGGCGAGGGACGCGACTATACGGCCGGCACCGAGCGGGTGGTGGTCGAGTACGGCGGCGTGCGGTTTCTGCTGCAGGTGTGCTACGATCTGCGGTTCCCGGTCTGGAGCCGCAACCGGGGCGACTACGACGCCATCATCTACAGTGCGTCGTGGGCGGCCGACCGGCGCGAGGCGTGGCGCCTGCTGCTGCGGGCCCGGGCCGTCGAGAACCAGGCTTTCGTGCTGGGCGTGAACCGCGTGGGCGACGATCCGTCGGCCCACTACGCGGGCGACTCGGCAATCGTCGATTTCCGCGGCCGCACACTCTGCGAGGCGGGCGACGAGGAGGCCCTCCTGGTCTGCGAACTCGACTTGCAGGCCATGAACCGCTTCCGCGACGCCTTCCCGGCCTTGCAGGATGCGGACGATTTCGAGATAAGAATCTGACAAAGGAGCGAATATGGCATTGAGCTGGGAGATAATCGTACTGCTGATAGCGTCGGGCGTGCTGGTGGGCATCATCAACACGCTGGCCGGCGGCGGGTCCATTCTCACCATCTCGATCTTCACGGCCATGGGGCTGCCCATCACGACCGCCAACGGCACCAACCGGATCGCCGTCGTGCTGCAAAATCTGACGGCCTCGCTCACCTTCATCCGCAAGCGGATGCTCGACGTCAAGGCGGGGCTGCTGCTCTCGATCCCCACGGTGGTGGGCAACATCGTGGGCTCGATGCTCGCCGCGCGGATCGACGAGCGGATCTTCAAGATCTGCATGGGCGTGGTGCTGACGCTCATCCTGATCTACATGATCTTCGACCGGCACAACCGTATCTATCACGGCGGTCACGGGCTGAAACTCAAGCCCTGGCACTACGTCTGGTTCTTCCTGATCGGCTTCTACGGCGGCTACATCTACATCGGACTGGGCTACGTCGTGCTGGCCGTCACGGTTTGGACCATGCGGCTCGATATCATCACGGCCAACATCCTCAAAGGCTTCGTCATCTTCGTGTCGAGCCCCTTCGCCCTGCTGGTCTTCATGTGGAACGATCAGGTGGCCTATCTCTACGGACTGCTGCACGGTGCGGGCAACATCATCGGCGCCTTTCTGGCCTCGCACTACGCGATGGGGTGGGGCGTGAAGTTCGTCCGCATCTTCACCATCGTCGTGGTAGTCGTCTGCCTGGCCGATCTGGTCGGTTGGCTCTCGATGGCCGACGGCGTGAACTGGCTGCTCTCGAAGTTCTGACGGCTTGCATCTCCCGAAAAAAAACGCTATCTTTACCCGCCGGTTTCGGCCGGGCGGCCGAAACCGGCTCCTGATTTGCACGGAGTCCGTTTCGGGCCGCCCCGATGCTTTGCACGAAAGATGAAAAAGGAAGACAAGATAGAAATATTCGGTGCCCGCGTGCACAACCTGAAGAATGTCGACGTGACGATCCCGCGCAACCGGCTGGTCGTCGTCACCGGCCTGTCCGGCTCGGGCAAGTCGTCGCTGGCCTTCGATACGCTCTATGCCGAGGGACAGCGCCGCTACATGGAGACCCTCTCGACCTATGCGCGTCAGTTCGTGGGCACGATGGAGCGGCCCGACGTGGACAAGATCACGGGACTGAGCCCCGTGGTGGCCATCGAGCAGAAAACCACCAACAAGAATCCCCGCTCTACCGTCGGCACGGTCACGGAGATCAACGACTTTCTGCGTCTGCTCTATGCCCGGGCTTCGCGGGCCTATTCGCCCCAGACCGGCGAGGAGATGGTCCACTATACCGACGAGCGGATCGTCGAGCTGATTCTGGAGGGGTTCGCCGGACGCAAGATCGCCCTGATGGCACCCATCGTGCAGGGCCGCAAGGGCCACTACCGCGAGCTGTTCGACAGTCTGGTGAAGAAGGGCTACCTCTATGCCCGCATCGACGGCGAGATCCGCGAGTTCTCGGCCGGCATGCGGCTCGACCGCTACAAGATCCATACGATCGACCTGGTGATCGACCGCCTGGTGGTGGGCGAGGAGGTGCGCGACCGCCTGACGACCTCGCTCAAGGAGGCCATGCGGCAGGGAAAGGGCACCATGTCAGTCTACGATTACGGCACAGAGGGGATGCGCTTCTATTCGCGCCACCTGATGTGCCCCACCACCGGGGTCGCCTTCGAGGATCCCGCGCCCCACACCTTCTCCTTCAACTCGCCGAAGGGGGCCTGCCCCCACTGCAACGGACTGGGCGAGGAGGCGGTGTTCGATATGGAGAAGCTGATTCCCGACCCGCGCCTTTCGCTGGCCGAGGGGGCCGTCGAGCCGCTGGGCAAGCGGCGGGCCAACCTGCTCTTCGCCATGCTGGAGATGCTGGGCCGGCGCTACGACTTCACGCTGGACGATCCCGTCGAGACACTCTCCGAGACGGCTCTGAACGCCGTTCTCTACGGCGACTCGGAGCCCGTCACGGTCGACTTCTCGGCCTTCAACTATACCGGTTCGGGCAACCAGCTCGTGTCGTGGGAAGGGGTGGCCGAGTATATCTCCCGTGTCGACGACGAGGATTCGAAGCGGGGTCAGAAGTGGCGCGGCCAGTTTCTGGTCTACCGCCCGTGCAGCGTATGCGGCGGCAGCCGGCTGAAAAAGGAGGCTCTGCAATTCCGCGTGGCGGGCAGGAACATCGCCGAGGTGTCGGCGATGTCGATCACCGACCTTTCGGAGTGGGTGGCCCGCGTCGGGGAGCAGCTTTCGGACAAGGAGCGCCGCATCGCCCGCGAGATTCTGAAGGAGATCGGCGAGCGCCTGCGCTTTCTGGTCGCCGTGGGGCTGGGCTATCTCTCTCTGAACCGTTCGTCGCGTTCGCTTTCGGGCGGCGAGAGCCAGCGGATCCGGCTGGCTACGCAGATCGGCTCGAAGCTGGTGAATGTCCTCTACATCCTCGACGAACCCTCGATCGGACTGCACCAGCGCGACAACCTGAAGCTGATCGACAGCCTGCGCGAGCTGCGCGATGCCGGCAACTCGGTCATCGTGGTCGAGCACGACGAGGACATGATGCGGGCGGCCGACTTCATCGTCGACGTGGGGCCGAAGGCCGGCCGCCGGGGCGGCGAGATCGTGGCGGCGGGCACCTTCGACGATATCCTGAAGTCGGGCTCCATCACGGCCGACTACCTCACTGGCCGGCGGCGGATCGAGATTCCGGCCGGCCGTCGTCCGGGCAACGGACAGTCGATCCGGATCTTCGGGGCGCGCGGCAACAACCTGAAAGGGGTGGATGTCGAGTTCCCGCTGGGCAAGTTCATCTGCGTGACGGGCGTGAGCGGTTCGGGCAAGTCGACTCTCGTGAACGAGACGCTGCGGCCGGCCCTGAGCCGCCTGCTCTATCGTTCGCTCGACCAGCCGCTGCCCTACGATCGGATCGAGGGGCTTGAGCATGTCGACAAGTTGGTGGTGGTCGACCAGTCGCCCATCGGACGCACGCCGCGCAGCAATCCGGCCACCTATTCGAACGTCTTCACCGATATCCGCAAGCTCTTCGAGCAGACCCCCGATGCCCAGATCCGGGGATTCAAGGCGGGCCGCTTCTCCTTCAACGTGAAGGGAGGCCGCTGCGAGGAGTGCCGGGGCGCGGGCGTGCAGACCATCGAGATGAACTTTCTGCCCGACGTCTACGTGCGCTGCAAGGCCTGCGGCGGCCATCGCTACAACCGCGAGACGCTGGAGGTGAAGTACAAGGGCCGCAATATCGACGACGTGCTGAACATGACCGTGAACATGGCTGTGGAGTTCTTCGAGAATATCCCCGCCATCCACCAGAAGCTGAAAGCCATACAGGAGGTGGGGCTGGGCTACCTGACTCTGGGACAGCCCTGCACGACCCTTTCGGGCGGCGAGAGCCAGCGGATCAAGCTCTCGTCCGAACTCTCGAAGCGCGATACGGGCCGCACGCTCTACATCCTCGACGAGCCCACGACGGGTCTCCATTTCGAGGATGTCCGCCAGCTGCTCGAGGTGCTCGACAAACTGGTCGACCGCGGGAATACGGTGATCGTGATCGAGCACAATCTGGACGTGGTGAAGGTGGCCGACCACCTAATCGACGTCGGCCCCGAAGGGGGTGCGGGCGGCGGCCGGATCGTGGCCGCGGGCACTCCGCACGACGTGTCCCTATGCCCTGAAAGCTATACAGGGCAGTTCCTCGCCAAGATGGGGGTATGACAGAGGCGGTCCGATATTTTCGGACCGCTTTTATCTTGAAAAGTGCGCGATCCCGTATTGCGTATCGATCGGGAACCGCGCATTTCTGTTGCGTATTTCCCACTATTTGTCTGCCGTTTTCAGGAACAAAATTCCCTGTTTTTTCAAAATTTATCGGGTTTGGCTTGGTTTTGACTGTCCTCCCGATGAATGCAACTGACATCGCAAATTGAAAGGGATATGATGAATCGAGAAAAAATTGTTGTCGTCGGCAGCAGCAATACGGATATGACCGTGAAGTCGAAGAGCCTGCCGAAGCCCGGCGAGACGGTGCTGGGCGGCGACTTTTATATGCAGCAGGGGGGCAAGGGTGCCAATCAGGCCGTGGCGGTGGCCCGTCTCGGCGGTCGGGCCGTTTTCGTCGGCAAGGTGGGCGAGGATGCTTTCGGCGAGGCGTCGGTCGCGGCTTACCGGGCGGACGGCATCGACACCCGCCATGTGACCGCTACCCGTCGGGCCCCCTCCGGGGTGGCGTTGATTATGGTGGACCAGGGGGCGGAGAACTGCATCTCCGTAGCACCGGGTGCCAATGCCTGCCTTGCGCCCGAGGATATTCTCGCGGCCCGGGCCGAATTCGAGCAGGCCGCTATCGTGCTGCTCCAGATGGAGATTCCCATGCCGGCTCTCGTGCAGGCCGTGGAGTTGGGCCACGCCTCCGGAGCCCGGGTCATCCTGAATCCGGCGCCGGCACAGTTTGTGCCGGACAGCGTGCTGTCCCGTTTGTACATGATAACCCCGAACCGGGCTGAGGCCGAAAAGCTGACAGGCATCAAGGTGACCGATATGGAGAGTGCCGGCCGTGCGGCGCGCATGCTGGCCGACAAGGGGATCGGGCGCGTGGTCATTACGCTGGGCGGAAAGGGGGTCTTCATCCGCGATGCGGAGGAGGAGTATTGCATTCCGGCCGAGCGGGTCGAGGCGGTCGATACGACGGCCGCGGGCGACACCTTCAACGGAGCGCTCTGCGTGGCGCTGTCCGAGGGGCGGACGCTGTTCGACGCCGTGCGTTTCGCCAGCCGCGCGGCCGCCATCGCCGTAACCCGTATGGGGGCGCAGACCTCCATCCCGTACCGGAGAGAGTTGAAAGTAGAATCCGTATAAAACCTTAAAACCATGTTCATTGTAAACAATTACGCTTTGGCGGTCCTTTTCTGTTTCGTGACGATGTTCTGCTGGGGCTCGTGGGGAAACACGCAGAAGCTCGCGTCCCGGAGTTGGCGCTACGAGCTTTTCTACTGGGACTATGTGATCGGTATGGTGCTCTTCAGCCTGCTGATCGGATTCACGCTCGGCAGCTTCGGCGAGCAGGGGCGCAGTTTCGCGACCGATCTGGCGCAGGCCGACCCGAAGCATATCGGCAGCGTGCTGTTGGGCGGCGCGGTGTTCAATGCCGCCAATATCCTGCTCTCCGCATCGGTGTCGCTGGCCGGTCTGGCCGTGGCTTTCCCGCTCGGCGTGGGGCTGGCCCTCGTGCTGGGCGTGATCGTCAACTACCTCGGTGCGCCGAAGGGGGACCCGGTCGTGCTGTTCGCCGGTGTCGCGCTGATCGTCGTCGCCATCATACTCAACGGAGCGGCTTCGGCCGGACAGACGCGCGGCACGCAGCGTAGCAACCGCAAGGGGATCGTGCTGGCGGCGGTCGCCGGCGTCATCATGGCTTTCTTCTATCGGTTCGTCGCCGCCGCGATGGATCTGGACAACTTCGCGAACCCCACGCCCGGCATGCTGACGCCCTATTCGGCGCTGTTCATCTTCTCCATCGGCGTATTGCTGAGCAATTTCGTCTTCAACAGCTGGGTGATGCGCCACCCCTTCGAGGGTGAACCGGTGACCTACAAGGCCTATTTCAGCGGTTCGTCGAGCACCCATCTGGTCGGTATGCTCGGCGGCTCCGTCTGGGCGCTGGGCACTGCGTTCAGCTATATCGCGGCCGGCAAGGCCGGAGCGGCCATCTCCTACGCACTGGGGCAGGGGGCCCCGATGATCGCCGCCGTCTGGGGCGTCTTCATCTGGCGGGAGTTCCGGGGTGCGAAGAGGCCGGTGGGCGTTCTGCTGACCCTGATGTTCCTCTTCTATATCGGTGGCCTAGGACTGATTATCCTCTCCGGAGCGAACTGACGCTTGTCCGGATCCGGGCTCCGAGATTCGCCCGTCCCCGATCCTGCGAAGGGTCGGGGACGGGCGTTTTTGCGGCACCGTATTTGCTTAAGCCGTAGGGAAATCAAACTTTCAATGCTATGAAAAAGTATCTGCTTATTCTGACGGCCCTGCTGGCCGGATTGATGTGTTATGCCGTCATGGGCGGCAGAAGCCCGAAGAAGGACCCGACCCCCAAGGAGGAGCGCCGCGAGCAGCGCGAACAGCGCCGGGCCGAGCGGTTGCAGAAGTACGAGAAGTTCATGGATTCGCTCGTGCTGTCGCGCAACTTCCAGTTCAACCCCCAGACCATGCAGCAGCAGCCTGCGGGTGCGATGCGGATCATCAACAATCCCCACTTCTCGGTCGGCGTTTGGGACGATACGATCGATATCTGCCTGCCCTATATCAAGGGATACGTGCCGCCGTATTACATCACGGTGCTGAACTATACCGTGCCGGGCGTGTCGAACTACGTGGCCGAGCAGACCCCCGAGGGTTGGACGGTGAGCTTCTCCACCTCGCTCTTCTCGGCCTCGAACTACACCTTCACCTTCGAGATCTCGTCGAAGATGGGCGGCGCGACCCTCACGATCACCAACCCCTGGTACAACGCTGTGCAGTATAACGGCACCATCACGCAGCTCTACTGATGATACGCATCGTTCCGTTCCTGCTGCTGGCCGCTCTCGCCGGGCCGGTGGCCGCCCAGGAGAATCTGGCCGCTGCGGCCCCGCAGTTCACCGTGACGGCCGACAATCCGGTGCCTGCGACGACCGTGGTCCCCGTGCAGCGGCCCGCCGTTCAGGTCGGCGAGCGCACCGTGATCGACGACCGGTCGACCCGCGGCATGACCCGCGAGGAGCGGCGCGCGCTCAAGGCCCGCCGCTTCGCCGAGCGGATCGACTCGCTGGTGCAGTCGCGCGACTTCATCTTCTGGCCGAACAGCATGCAGCAGGTTCCCGGCGGCACGATCCATCTGATCTATAACGAGTCGTACTATTTCGGCCTGTTCGTCGACCATGTGGAGGTGCACCTGCCGACCGAGAGGGGCGTGACCCCCTTCGTCGAGGCGCTCAACTTCGACTCCATGCGTTTGAAGGAGTACGCCGCGTCGGCCATCCACGGCGGCTGGAACATCCGGTTCCGCATAGCCGACGGCGATGCCTGCTATATCGTCGATTTCGTCGTCTCCACCCTGACGGGCGAGACGATCCTCAGCTTGCTGACGCCCACGACCTCCATGCGCTACGTGGGCTCCATCGACAGCCGCGAGCGCCGGTTCCGGCCAGTGAAATAGTTTCGTTCCCGTATGCGAAGACGCCCCGGCCGAAAGGCCGGGGCGTCGTGTAATGAGGCGTCGTGTTCCGTTACATGCGGGTATAATATACTTCGCCGTCGAGAACCAGCGTATCTCCCGAGACGACGACGGGGATGGCATCGCTGTCGCCGTCGCTGTACACCAGAATCAGCACGCTTCCGTCGTAGGAGTAGGTTCCGCTGTCGGTATCGCTGTATTCAGGCTCTTCCAGGTCCTGATACTGCTCGATCCATGTTCCCTCGGCGGTGAAGGTGATGATGTCGATCCCGTAGGTATCCTGCCGGATCCAGGAGCCCACGATCGAGGCGGCAGCCTCGTCGTCATCGTCGCTGCAGGCGGTGAAGCCTGCGGAGGCTATGGCCGCGGCGAACATCAGTAAAAACAGCTTGAGTTTCTTCATAAGATACTTTTTTTAAGGGTTGATTTCCGATGGACAAAGGTAGCGCTCAGCCGGACGGAACGGTGCGGCGGGGTGTGGGGGATAATTTACGGAAGTGTCGAATTTTCCTGACGGCCGGTCGTCTCGGCCGTATAATAGCGGAAGAAGTCGTGCCGCAGGACGATGGAGATGCGTAGGAGCATTTCGGTGTCGATGCTCCGGCGCTTGAAGATGTCGTACACGTTGGTCCGTTCGCAGGGGAGGCTTCTTGCGAACCACGCTACGGAGCGCTCCTGGCGGCGGAGCTCCGCTTCGATCAGTTTTCCGATATGTATCATCGTTTCGGGTCGTGGAAATAAAGGGGCGCGGACGAATTCCTTCGATCCGCAGCTGAGGTATTGGACGACCCACAAGTAGGACGGAAGAAATGCCCGCGCCAGAAACGACGCGAGCATCAACCTTAATTCCAAACTTGTCGTGAAAGTGTCCAATTTTCAGCCGCAAGAAGAAAAGCCGATGCCTTTTTCAATATGTCATGAACCGGTCATAGGTTCTTATTCAGTCGTTGTATCTCTCTTTGTCCGAATCGTTTATAGGTGATAAATCAGTGCTATGGCGTGTGCCGATACGCCCTCTTCGCGTCCCTCGAATCCCAGTCGTTCGGTCGTGGTGGCCTTGACCGAAACGCACTCCGGAGCGATGCCCATCGCCTCGGCCATCGCTGCGCGCATGGCGTCGATATGGGGCCGTAGCTTGGGGCGCTGCATGGCTATCGTGCAGTCTACGTTGCCGACGGCATAGCCTTCGGCGGCGAGCCGGTCCGTTACCCGGCGCAGCAGAATCTTCGAATCGATGCCTTTGAATTCGTCCGAGGTGTCGGGAAAGAGCTTGCCGATGTCGCCCAGTGCGGCGGCCCCCAGCAGGGCGTCGCACACGGCGTGTATAGCGACGTCGCCATCCGAATGGGCTACGCAGCCTTTCGTGTGGTCGACCCTTACGCCGCCCAGCCACAGGGGCAGCCCCTCGGCCAGCGCGTGGACGTCGAAACCGTGTCCGATTCTGAATTTTGCTTCCATATTCGGCAAATATACGACAAAAAATGAATATATTTGTGCAATTATTGAAAATAGACTTCATAAAAACATCTGCTATGTCTGAAATCGCCAATTTGGAACCGAAGCTCGTCTGGGAGCAGTTCGACGCCATTACGCGCGTCCCCCGTCCGTCGAAGAAGGAGGAGAAGATCCGGGAGTATCTGGTAGCCTTCGCCCGCGAACACGGCATCGAGTGCCGTACCGACAAGATCGGCAACGTCGTTATGCGCAAGCCCGCCACGCCCGGCTACGAGGAGCATCCGACCGTGATTCTCCAGTCGCACATGGATATGGTCTGCGAGAAGAATTCCGACGTGGAGTTCGACTTCGAGCACGATGCCATCCGCACCCGTATCGACGGCGGATGGGTGAAGGCCGAGGGTACGACGCTGGGTGCCGACTGCGGCATCGGCATGGCGGCGGCGCTGGCGGCCCTGCTCGATGAAACGATCGCCCATCCGGCCCTCGAGGCGCTTTTCACGGTCGACGAGGAGACGGGGCTGACCGGAGCCTTCGAACTGGGCGAGGGGATGCTTACCGGCAAATACCTCATCAACCTCGACTCCGAGGACGAGGGCGAGCTTTTCATCGGCTGCGCGGGCGGCATCGACACCATCGCCACGTTCCACTATACGAACGAACCCGCCCCGAAGAATTTCGTCTTCTTCCGGGTGGATGTCTCCGATCTGCAGGGCGGCCACTCGGGCGACGATATCGATAAGGGGCGCGTCAACTCCAACAAGACCGTGGCCCGCCTGTTGTGGGACGGCATGCAGAGCTTCGGCCTGCGCCTGAGCTACTTTTCGGGCGGCAACCTGCGCAATGCCATCCCGCGCGAGGCTTATGCTATTTTCGGCGTGCCCAAGCAGTTCGAGAACGATTTCCGCCAGCGCTACCGTCTCTTCGCGGCCGATCTGGAGAATGAGTTCAAGCTCCGCGAGCCCAATTTCCGCATGACGCTCAACGAGATGCCCCAGGTGGATACGGTGATCGACAGCAGGACGCAGTTCGGGCTGATCTATTCGCTGGTGGGGGTGCCCAACGGCGTGGTGGCGATGTCGTTCGCCGTGCCGGGGCTGGTCGAGACCTCCACGAACCTCGCTTCGGTCAAGTTCGAGGGGGAGAACGACATCGTGGTAACCTCGTCGCAGCGCTCGTCGGTGGAGAGCGCGAAGACCTACGTGATGCAGATGGTCGAGTCGGTCTTCTCGCTGGCCGGTGCCGACGTCGCCCACTCGGACGGTTATCCGGGATGGTCGCCCGATCCCGATTCGCACCTGCTGGCCGTGACGGCCGGGAGCTACCGCGATCTGTTCCACACCGAGCCGAAGGTGCGGGCCATCCACGCCGGTCTGGAGTGCGGTCTCTTCCTGGAGAAGTATCCCGAGCTGGACATGGTATCCTTCGGTCCCACCCTGCGCGGCGTGCACTCGCCCGACGAGCGACTCGAAATCGCCACCGTTCCCAAGTTCTGGGATCTGTTGGTCGAGGTGCTGAAGCGGCTGTAAACGGATTTCCTGGTAAAAGAAGAGCAATCCTCTGCGGATTGCTCTTCTTTCGTTTTTATCGCATCGGGACGACCGGCGAAAGACGCCGGCTTTGTCCGGGATGACAGCTCTGCTGTCATGTTGAGCGAAGGGGCGCAAGCCCCGCAGTCGAAACATCCCGACTCGGCGGAACATGCACCCTTACAATACGTCTCTGCAGTTCGCACCCGGCGAAAGACACCGGCTTTGTCCGGGATGACACCCGTTACAGCTCGATGGGCTCGTAGGGCAGCCCCCAGGCGTCGGCGACACTCTTGTAGACCACTTTGCCCTCCACGATGTTGAGGCCCAGCGCCAGCTCGTCGTTTTCGCGGCAGGCGCGGCGCCACCCCTTGTCGGCCAACTGGAGGGCATAGGGGAGCGTGGCATTCGTAAGGGCGAGGGTCGAGGTGTAGGGTACGGCGCCCGGAATGTTGGCTACGGCGTAGTGCAGAATGCCGTCCACGTAGTATACCGGGTCTTCGTGGGTGGTGGGGCGCGAGGTCTCGAAACATCCGCCCTGGTCGATGGCGACGTCCACCATCACCGTTCCGGGCTCCATCAGCTTGAGCATGTCGCGCGTCACGAGCTTCGGCGCCTTCGCTCCGGGGATCAGCACCGACCCGATCACCAGGTCGGCCGTCTTGAGCTCCTCGCGGATGTTGTATTCCGACGACATGAGGGTCTTCACGTTCTTGGGCATCACGTCGGCCAGGTAGGTCAGACGCTGGAGCGAGACGTCGCAGATCGTCACGTCGGCACCCGTTCCGGCCGCCGTGCGGGCCGCGGCGGTTCCCACCACGCCGGCGCCGATCACGAATACCTTGGCGGGCTTCACACCCGGCACGCCGCCCAGCAGCTTGCCCTTGCCGCCGCGCGGCTTCTCGAGGAAATAACGCCCCTCCTGGGTGGACATGCGGCCGGCGACCTCCGACATGGGGATCAGCAGCGGCAGGGAGCGGTCCTTGCGCTCGACGGTTTCGTAGGCGCAGCACACGGCGCCGCTCTCGATCATGGCCCGCGTGAGGGGCTCCGAGCTGGCGAAATGGAAATAGGTGAATACCAGCTGTCCCTTGCGGACGAGCTTGTACTCCGGGGCGATGGGCTCCTTCACCTTGATAATCATCTCGGCCGCGGCATAGACCGCCTCGATGTCGGGCAGGATGCGGGCGCCGACCGCTTCGTAGGCATCGTCGGGGAATCCGCTGTTTACGCCGGCCGTCGTCTGGACGAAGACCGTGTGTCCGCGCTTGACGAACTCCTGCGCGCCGGCCGGAGTGAGGGCCACGCGATTCTCGTTGTTCTTGATCTCTTTGGGAATGCCGATAATCATAGCGTTGAAGTTTTAGGTGGTTTTCGGTGATTAAGTTACGATTTTCGGAGCGGATGTCCAAAAATTTTTCCGTTTTTTCAGAATGCGGCGGACACTGTGCAGAAAATCGACCCGGGATAAGCATAGGTGCGCCGGTTTTCCAGCGGCAGGAAGGTGTATGTGCCGCCTGCCCGCAGCCGCCGGAGCCGGTACGATTCGCGGGCGTCGTAGAGGGCGATGCCGTCGTTCGTGAGGTTGCGGAGGGTGACGGAGGCCGTGAGCCGCGAGCTTCCGATCCGGAAACTTTTCCAGACCGAGAGGTCGAGCCGGAATACCTCGTCGAGCCGCTCCTGCTCGTTCAGAAGGCGGAACAGCTCCTCCGAGTCGGCGATCTGTCCCGTGATGCGGGCCGTGCGACGCATGTAGTCGGGATGGGCGTAACGCCTCCCCATCCAGATCGCCTCCATGCGCAGGCCCCAGCCGCGGGCGTAGTATTTCGCACCGATCAGCGCGGAGCCGCCGGGCGAGGCTCCCGGACGGCAGTCGCCCATGCGGCTCTCCGATTCGAAGCAGAGCAGCGTATTGTCTGCGTCGGCGTAGAGGGTCACCAGCGGATTCTCGGCATAGCGGCTTCGCCGGACGGCGGCCGCGGCATAGAGCGTCCAGCGCCGCCCGGGGTAGCAGCGGAATGCCGCCTCGGCTCCGTAACGGAGGGTGGAGATGCGGCTGACCGTGCGGTCGCAGTATACGGCGGCCAGGTCGTCGTAACAGCGGACCGTCTCGATGCCGTCGCCCCGCAGGTCAACGAAGCCGTTCAGCTCCAGCGAGTATTTTGCGCCTTCTCGGCGAAACCGAAGCTCGGCCGTGCGGATGCGCTCCGCTGCGGGTGCGTCGACCGTGCGGTTGTTGTACTCGGGTTGCAGAAAGAGGTCGTCCGTATCGGGTGCCCGGTTCTCCGCACGAAGGTCGAGTTCCAGATAGGTGCGCGGGTCCAAGGCGAAGCCGGCCGCGAGATGCAGATCGTAGGGCGAGAGGGCGATGCGGCGCGAAGCTCCGTATGAGCCGTCGCCCGGGTAGAGCTCCTTTTCGAAGTGGCCGCACCGGCGTATGCCGACACGCTCCGCGCGCAGGTCGGCTTTCAGCACGAATGGTCCGGCGTGGTAGTCGGCTTGAATGCCGGCGGCCAGCGAGCGCTCTTCGAACGTGTAGTCGTAGCCGAACCGCCCTCCCTCGGCAACCCGGCGGTCGGGATGGCGCAGGTCGTTTTGCAGCCGGTTCGACCAGGCGTCGTCGTCTGCGAGGTAGTAGTCCCGATCCAGAAGCCACGAGGCGCCCAACAGATCGGCCGCCTCCTTATAGCGCCGGCGGTCGCGGAACCGGCCGTCGACTCCGTAACGGAGGAGCAGCCGTTCGCCGATCCGGCTCTCGAACCGGATGCCTCCTTTCCAGTCGCTGAGCCGCTCCACCCGCTCCTGCTCGACGTATACGGCACCGCCCTCCGTCAGGCCGTTCTGGCGCACCAGCTCGTCCCAGTCGATCTGGGTGTAACGGCTGTCGCCGCTGCGCCAGCGCCCGGCCACGAATTGCGCCGTCGCGGGGTCGTCGAAATAACTCGGCAGAGAGCGGTAGTTGTCGGGCTGCGGCGTGCGGGCGTCGAACCACCCGAGCGAACTCCGGCGCTGAACGCCCGTCTCTCCGGCCAGCACGATGCGCATCCGGGTGGAGCCGCCCAGCGGCATGTCGAATCCGACGGCCGCGAGCGGCGTGACCCCGCGCCGCCGGTTCGCGCTCCGTACCCGTCCGTCGCAGAATCCCCACGAGGGGTTGTAGAGCCGGTCTCCGGTCAGGAGGAACGCCTCCTCGGTCGACGATCCCCGCAGGGCCCGCTCCTCGGGAGAGGCCGCAGCCAGCAGCGAGAGCCGGCACCCGTCGCGCCAGTTCTTTTCCATCCGGACGACGGCTTGCAGGGCGTGGGTGCAGACTCCTTCCACGTGCAGGTCTCGGCCGGTCCGACCTGCGAGGACGACCTCCGTCCGCCAGCCGCGGCCCAGCGGCTGCCGCATGGAGAACCGGGCCCCGACGCGGTAGTTGCGGTCGGTCAGGTGGGCGGAGAGCCGGCAGAGGGCCGGCGCCGGGTCGGTGAAGAGGCTCCGGGAGTCGGCTGCTCCGGTCAGTCCCGACCGTTCGATCAGCCGGAATCCGGTGCGGCCGACGGGCAGCCCCTCCAGGTAGAAGCGCTGCCGGTGATAGGTCTCGCCGCGCCGGTCCGCGGCGGCGAATCCGAAGGCGTAGCGGGTCAGGTCGCCGTAGAGGTCGCGCTCCGTGGTGACGGCACGGTAGAAGAGCGACGAGTCGGTTTCGACCATCGGACGGTAGGGCTCCTCCTCCCGTTCGTAGGGGTAGTAGCGTTCCGGATCGTGCTGGGCCCGTGCGACCGTCGTGCTGACGATTGCACAGAGTGCGAGGACATATTTCCAGGCTGCTGCCATCCGAAAAAGTTATGTTCGTAACAAATTTAGCCTTTTTTCCGGAGGATGGCAACATTTCATCCCGGATTTCGATGCCTTACAGTTGTGACAGAATACGCGGGATAAAGGATTTTGATAAGAAATTATTGATTTTCGATATTTTTTTTTTGTTATTCGGATTTTATCCGTTATCTTTGCTTCCGGAACAGAAAATTTAAGGAGAGATGAAACGTTTCATGGTACTGATTTTCGCGCTGTCGACGCTGTGTGCGGTGTCGGCGCAGAACCGTTTTGCGGTTCGCGGACGGGCGGTCGATGCCGCTTCGCGCGAGCCGGTGGGTTATGCTACGGCGGTGCTTCGCCGCGACTCGACCGTGGTCTCGGCCCTGGCGGCCGATGCCGGGGGCGCATTCGAGCTGACTTGTCCCGGGAAGGGCCGTTACCGGCTGGAGGTGACGATGGTGGGGTATAATCCGGCGGTGTCGGAGGTCGAGGTCGCCGGACCGGCGACCGAGCTGGGCGACGTGGAGTTGAAGCAGGGGGTGGAGATCGCCGACGTCGTGGTCTCGGTGCAGAAGCCGCTGGTGGTGAACGATGCCGAGAAGCTGACCTACTCGGTCGAGGACGACCCGCAGGCCTCGACGTCGACCCTCGACGAGATCATTCGCAAGGTGCCCCAGCTCTCGCTGGACGCCGAGGGCAACGTGCTGCTCAACGGGCAGTCGAACTACAAGATCCTGATGAACGGACGTCCCTCCGCCTCGCTGAACAACAATTTCAAGGAGGCGATCAAGGGCATTCCGGCCTCCTCGATCCGGAAGATCGAGGTCATCACCCACCCGTCGACCAAGTACGAGGCCGAGGGCGTGGGCGGCATCATCAACCTGATTACCGACCGCAGCAAGCAGTTCACCGGCTATAACGGCAACGTCTCGGCCGGCGCGGCGGTCATGGGCATGCCCGCCTACTTCGGCAATGCCAGCACCACGGTGCAGACCGGCAAGCTGGCCGCCAGCGTCATGGGTTACTACTCCCGCTACCGCACGAACTCCCGCACCACGTCGGTCCAGGAGTCGTGGCGCGAGAATGTCGGAGCGGAGAACCGCTACCAGCTCGGCTCGTCCGAGATCGGGTTCGACGGCCAGCACTACGGGGTCAACCTCGATCTGAGCTATACGATCGACACCCTCAATTTCATCACGCTCAACGGCTCCTTCTGGGGCGGCAACAACGACAGCCGCTCCGCTTCCCTTACCGACATCTACGATCCGCAGATGCAGCCGGCGGGCGGATTCGGCGACATCGGCGACACCGGCTGGAGCTATTCGGGCGGTACGGTCGGCCTGAACTACGAGCACACGTTCCGCCGCACGGGCCACACGCTTACCGTGTCGGACGAGGTGGATATCGACCCCGAGCACGACGACACCCGGACCACGGTCACCGATCTTCAGGGGCTGCCCCTCTCGCTCAGCGACCGCCGCTCCCGCACCCACTCCTACGGCAACACGGTGCAGATCGACTACGCCAATCCGCTTAACGAGCACCACAACATCGAGGCGGGTCTGAAGCACATCTACCGTTACAGCGACGCCCGGGCCGATCTCGCGACGCTCCTGCCCGACGGCACGGCGGCCGACGATCCGCAGCGGGACGATATGATCTACCGCCAGCACATCTTGGGCATCTATGCCGGCTACGGATTCACCTTCTCGAAGTGGTCGGGACGCCTCGGCACCCGCATGGAGAGCACCTGGAACGACGCCGATGTCGAGGAGCCCGGACACGAGCCCTATGCCATCCGCAAGAACCTGTTCAACGTGGTTCCCTACCTCTCCCTTTCGTTCCGGCCGACCGAGGGGCACTCCCTCTCGATGAGCTACACCGAGCGTTTGCAGCGTCCCGGCATCTCGATGCTCTCGCCTGCGGTCGACGACACGCAGCCTACCCGGCTCTCCTACGGAAATCCCGACCTCGAAGCGGCCGTGTTCCACTCGCTGAATCTCCAGTACGGCTACTTCTCGCCCAAGTGGAGCGCCATGTTCGGCCTGACGGGGCTGATCTCGAACAACAGCATGACCGAGTACACCTTCACCGATCCTGCGACCGGCATCGCCCACTCGACCTACAGCAACGACCTCCACACCCGCTCCTGCGGCTTCAACGGCTCCTTCTCGGTCCGTCCTTCGCAGATGCTCAACCTGTCGATCAGCTACAACGGCCAGTACGCCGTCTACGACTTCGCCCCGATGGATATCCATACCGGCCGTTTCGGATTCAGCGGCAACATTAACGTGGACTGCGCCCTCTGGAAAGAGGCGCGACTCATGCTGGGCGGCTATTACAATACGGGCGACGTCTCGCTCGGCTCCTACAACAAGGGCTATTACTATTATTATGCGGGTCTCAAGCAGTCGCTCTTCAAGAAGCGGCTCGACCTCTCCGTTTCGGTCTCCAATCCTTTCGAAAAGGAGACGACTTTCCGGCAGGAGTACGTCACGCCGACCTATGTCGCCCGCTCCCTCTACCGGAACCGTTCCTCCCGCCGGATGATGGTCAACCTCAGCTGGCGCTTCGGCAAGCAGAACGTCACGGTGAAACGGGCCTCGCGCACGATCTCGAACGACGACATGCAGTCCGGCAACAAGGGCGGCGGCTCGGGCATGACGGGCATGGGGCAATAATCCTGATGATCCGGCCTTGTCCCCTCGGAGGGCGAAGCCCGCAGTCGAAAGGTCCCGACCTTGCGGCACATCCGCCGTTGCGGTTTGCAAGGGTTCACGCTGATACGACCGTCGAGACCCCTCGACAAGCTCGGGGTGACAGAGCAAGGCACGTGCACAATTATGCCGTGTCTGTCATGTCGAGCGGAGGGCCGCAAGGCCCGAAGTCGAGACATCTCGACACTACTGAACATTCACCCTTGCGATTCACAATCCCGTGGCGACCGAATAAAAAAGAGCAACCGATTCCACGGTTGCTCTTCCTGTTTCCTGATATACGTTATTCCGCTGCCGTCGCGCGGCTCCAGGCCGTGGCGGCGTAGGCGGTGGGGAATTTGGTGCTCGGGGCGCTGGTCGTGACCCCCGAGTAGGTGTGAATTTCGTTCATGCGGCCGTTGTAGCCCGAGTAGAACGAGGGGGTGTGGAGCCGGTGGCTCTCGGGAAAGGTGCGGTCGAACTGGGTGCGGAATGCCCCGGCGAGGGCTTCATCCGCACAGACCGTCTCGACGTACTGTCCCAGGTCGAAGAAGAGGGGTCGGTTGAGCCCTTCGTAGATCTGCAGGCCCGAGAAGTCGGCCTCGGGACGCAGACGGCCGTTCGCCTCCTTCATTCGCCGGGCCAGCTCGTCGAGCTCGGAACAGACCGTAAGGGCGATGCAGCCCGAGCGGCGGGTCTCGGTCGTGGTCGAATAGTATTCGTGGAAGTGGCGGCAGAAGGCCTCCAGATCGTAGCTGCGGCCCTCGTCGACGAAGAGGTCGGCCATCATGGTGGCGTAGGGCATGCCGCGGCCCATGATCTCGCAGGGCGAACCCACGATGTAGCGGGCGGCGTGGCGCAGTTCGTAGAGGGTTTCGATGTTCGACATGAAGCAGGCGTCGAAGACCGCGTATTCCCAGCCGATGGTGGCCTCGGCGAAGGCTGCGGACCAGGTTTCGATATCGGCCGTGGCATAGTCGTTCTCGCCGAACCAGCGGGTGGCGTCGGCTCCGGGGAGACGTCCCAGCCAGTCCGCGGCGCCATGCCGGCGGGCGCCGAGCGACCACTCCTGCTCGGAATCGTCCTCGCTCAGGTTCAGATTCTTGTACTCGGCCGGCACCCAGCCGCCGCCGTGCGAACCCATCACCAGACCGTAGCGGCTGGCCGGGGCGAGTTCGCGCATGTCGCAGAACACCCGTACGATATCCTCCTGCCGGACCGAGCTCAGGCCGGAATACCGGCGCAGGGTGTCGGCTGTGCAGCTCCGGGTCGGGGCGTCGTAGGCATATTCGATCAGCAGCGACTCCCGGACCGAGGGCTGGATGAAGACCAGCACGCGGCTGTTGCAGAGCGTGCTTCCCCCCTCGATGACTTTGCGGATCTCGGCCACGTTCGTGTCGCGGAAGTAACGCAGCAGGCTCTGCCCCGAGAGGTAGAACAGAACGGTCTGATCCGTTTCGGGCTCCTCGCGCCCGGCGGCCGCCTGCACGATGCGCACCCGTTGGGGGGCGAGGCCGGCATACTGCACGGTCAGGTAGCCCGAGCGCTGCCGGTCGACGTTCTCTGCCACGTCGAAGGCGAAGGCGTCACTGCCGATCTCCCCGATCCTAATCCACTCCTGGGCGCTCTCCACGCGGAGGGTCTCGCCCGGCAGAGGATTCGCGAGGGTGAAGTGCACGGCGAATTCGCCCGCGGTGCTGGAGATGCGGAACATCGTATCGCCGAGCGTCAGGGACGGGGCGGGGGGCACGGGGTCGATCGGCTCCTCGGTATCGGAGCAGGAGAGGGCCGCCAGCGACAGCAGCAGCATGAGGGCGTAGCGTATTCGTTTCATGTTTCGTCGTTCGGGTTCGTGGTTATCGGATTATTTGTATTCGCGCGGGCGCAGGTTGTTGAACTGCCAGGTGCGGTCGCGCTTGAATACGTAGCCCTCGGGCTTGTTGCGGTAGATGCGGCCGTAGTCGAAGTAGTATCCCTTGATCTTCTTGCCCATGATTTCGCGCGGCTCGTTCAGCGGAATGAACTCCACCTCGCGGCTGATGATGCGCGGTTTGCCGTGGGCCAGTCCGTAGGATGCCATCATGCTCAACGCATGGTCGAACATCAGGATGTGGCAGGGGCTCTTCTGGCTCAGGCCGTCGCCCGAGTCCTCGATGGTCATCATCACGTGGCGCATCTGCTCGTAGGCGATCCGCTCCTGCTCGGTGTTGCCCAGCGCCCCGTAGGCGTAGGCCTTCAGGTTGAGCATCTGCGGACTGAAGGGGTCGCGCTCCAGCGCTTGGTCGACGGCCGTGAGGATGCGCTCGAGCTTCTCGATCTCGGGATGGTCCGGATCGAGCGTCGCGGCCAGCATCAGCACCTTGTCCATCGCTTCGTTGCTCTCCAGCGGGCGATAGTCGTCCTGATAGGCGTAGCCGTAGTAGAGATAGTGGTAGGCCTCGTCCGGCAGCGTGAGGTCGCCGTTGCGGTAGCGCATCATCAGGTTGGGGTAGTAATACTCCGAGTTCGCGTCGAGAATCTTCGACGCGATATCCTCCTCGTCGGGGACCTTCGCCTCGGTTGCGAGAGGCAGCAGGAGCGCCGCCAGCCACAGGAATTTTTTCATGAGATCGATCTTTTTTCGAGAACGGAATACTTACCGCAAATCGTATTCCCGAATCAGTTTTTCGAAGCGGCTCCTGAGGGCGGGGGTTCCCTTCACCAGCGGCAGACGCATCGTGTCGCCGATCAGCCCCATCGTCGAGAGCGCGCATTTCACGCCGGTCGGGTTGCCCTCCGCGAAGAGCGCCTTCACGGCGTCGCCGAGTTTGAGGAAGGCGGCGTCGGCCTCGTCGAAACGCCCCTCGCGGGCTTTGCCGATCGCCTCCATGAAGCAGTGCGGAAAGGCGTTGGCCGCCACCGAGATCACGCCGTCGCCGCCGCGCCGGATGACGTCGATGGCGATTCCGTCGTCGCCCGAGAGCACCAGAAAGCCCTCCGGACGCTTGTCGATCACCTCCTGGATCTGGTCGATGTCGCCCGACGCCTCCTTGATGCCGATCACGTTGTCGAAGTCGCGCGTGATGCGCAGGGTCGTCTCGGCCGTCATGTTCACGCCCGTGCGCCCCGCGATGTTGTAGAGGATGATCGGCAGCGGCGAGTGTTCAGACACCACCTTGAAGTGCTGGTAAAGCCCCTCCTGCGAGGGCTTGTTATAATAAGGTGTCACGCTCAGGATGGCCTGGGCGCCCCGCAGGTCGAACTCGCGCAGCTGGTCCAGCACCTCCGACGTGGAGTTGCCTCCCACGCCCAGCACGATGGGCACCCGCCCGGCGGCCCGTTCGATGACGTAGCGGGCGATCACGGCGCGCTCCTGAATGTAGAGCGTCGGGGTCTCGGCCGTCGTGCCCAGCGCGACGATGTAGTCCACGCCGCCGTCGATTACGTAGTCGACCATGCGCTCCAGCGCCGGGTAGTCGATTCGCCCTTCGGGCGTGAATGGGGTTACCAGGGCGGCGCCCACGCCGCTCAAAATGTGTCGGTTGGTCATATATCTTCTCGTTTGATCGGTTATCGTTCTCTTCTCTCTCTCAAAACAGCGACCCCTGAACCGGCTCTACGCTCCGGTCCGCCGCTTCCGCTTCCGGCTCCTCGCCGGCTGTTCGGGTCGTCTCCGCCGCGGCGATCATCTGCTCGAACTCCTCCTCCGAGAGGATCTTCACCCCCAGCTTTTCGGCTTTCTTCAGCTTGGCGGGGCCCATCTTCTCTCCGGCCACCAGATAGTCCGTCTGGGCCGAGACGGCGGCCAGGTTCTTTCCTCCATGACTCTCGATCAGCGCCTTCAGCTCGTCGCGGCTGTGCCGCGAGAACTTGCCCGAGATCACGAACTGCAACCCGGCGAGCGATTCGGAGAGCAGCTGTTTGCGTTCGGCTTCGGTCCGCACGCCGGCGGCCTCGAGCCGTTCGACGATCCGGCGGTTGCCGGCATCGGCGAAGTAGTCCAGTATGGCATCGGCGATCTTGTCGCCCACCTCCTCGGCCTCTACCAGCTCCTCCCGCGTGGCCCGCATCACCGCTTCCAGCGTACCGAAATGTCCGGCCAGGTACTTGGCTGTCGTCTCGCCCACGAAGCGGATGCCCAGCGCGAACAGCACCCGGTGGAACGGAACCTCGGTCGACCGGCGGATGCTGCGGATGATGTTCTCGGCCGACTTTTCGCCCAGCCGGGGCAGGGGGCTCAATTGGTCGGCCCGCAGGTCGTAGAGGTCGGCGACGTTCTTGAGCAGACCGCTTTCGAACAGCAGTTCCACGGTCTCTTCGCCCAGCCCCTCGATGTCCATCGCCTTGCGGCGGATGAAATGGATGATCCGTCCCAGAATCTGCGGCCGGCAGGCGTTCTGATTGGGGCAGTAGTGCTTGGCCTCGCCCTCGTAGCGCACCAGCTCCGTGCCGCACTCGGGGCAGCGGTCGATGTAGCGGAACGGCTCGCTGTCGGCGGGCCGCTCCGCGAGCTCCACGCCCGTGATCTTCGGAATGATCTCGCCACCCTTCTCCACGTATACGCGGTCGTGCAGGCGGATGTCCAGCAGGGCGATCTGCTCGGCGTTGTGCAGCGAGGCCCGCTTGACGGTCGTGCCGGCCAGCAGCACCGGTTCGAGGTTGGCTACGGGGGTGACGGCGCCCGTGCGGCCGACCTGAAAGTCGACGCTCAGCAGTTCGGTGAGAGCCTGCTCGGCCTTGAATTTATAGGCTACGGCCCATTTCGGCGCCTTGGCCGTGAAGCCCAGCGCCCGCTGGTCGGCATAGCGGTTCACCTTGATGACTACGCCGTCGGTCGGGAAGGGGAGCTGCTTGCGCGCCTCGTCCCAGTGGGCGATGAAGGCATCCACCTCCTCCTCACTGCGGCAGATGCGCATGTGGTCCGAGACCTTGAATCCCCACTCGCGCGCCTCCTGCAAATTCTCCCAGTGGGATTCGTGGGGCAGGCGGTCGCCCGCCAGCTGGTAGAGCGTGCAGTCCAGTCCGCGCTTCGCCACGACGGCCGACGACTGCTGCTTGAGCGTTCCGGCGGCGGCGTTGCGCGGGTTGGCGAAGAGGGATTCGCCCTGCTCCTCGCGCTCGGCGTTGAGCCGGTCGAACGAGGTGTAGGGCATCAGGATTTCGCCCCGTATCTCGAACAGGTCGGGCCACCCCCCGCCGCTCAATACCAGCGGTACGCTGCGGATGGTCCGCACGTTGGCAGTCACGTCGTCGCCGCGGGTGCCGTCGCCGCGGGTCACGGCACGCACCAGCCGTCCGTGTTCGTAGGTGAGCGAGATGGCCGTGCCGTCGAACTTCAGCTCGCAGACGTACTCCGCCCCCTCGGCCTCCTTCTCGATGCGGGCCAGGAACTCGTGGAGCTCCTCCAGCGAGTAGGTATTGCCCAGCGAGAGCATCGGGAAGCGGTGTTCGACCGAACGGAATTCGGAGGTGATGTCGCTCCCGACCCGCACGGTGGGGGAGTTGGGATCGGCGTATTCGGGGTGCGCCTGCTCCAGATCCTGCAACTCGCGCATCATCCGGTCGAAGTCGAAGTCCGATATCTCGGGCTCGTTGTCGACGTAGTATTTCCGGTTGTGGTAGTTGAGCTGTCGGCGCAGCTCTTCGATTCTCTTTCCTGTCTCTGTCATAAATAGCGAAACCCCTCTTGAAAGAGGGTATATGGTCCGGTAAAGGTACACAATTTGTCGGTAAGACGGATGAAAAACAAAAAAAATGCAAAAAAAATTACAAGATTTGCCACAATTACGAATTTTGCTTATACTTGCAGAAAATTTCTGACACATTAAGAAGGATTTATGATCGCACCGATAACTGGAAAGAAACACCTGGTAACGAGTTTCCATAATCTTACCCCCGAAATGCAGGAGGAGGTGAGAGCACTGTATCCTGCCGGATTTTCCGAAGCGATGATTCGCGTGGACAAACCCAACGGCGACTTTTTTTATGCCGTGCCGTTCGAGACGGCCGATGCAGCCTATCTGGTCAAGATCGACGTGAAGATCGACGACGGAATCGAAGACGAGGACGACAAGGATTACTACGACGACGACCTGAAGGGCGCCGACGAATTGCCCGACGATACCTCCTCTGCCGGCGAGGATGCGTCGGACGACGATATCGATATCTGACCGACATCGGCCCCGTCCATCGGGGCCGATGCTTGCTTCGCTCCCTTTCCGGCAGGGATTTTGAAAAGCCGGATTTTAACACCGTACCTATTCGGATTGTAAGGCGCCCATGCGAAAAAGTTCTCTTCTGCCGCTTCTACTCCTCATCCTTTCCGCTTGCGGAATGGCGGACGACGAGCGCGTGGAGGACAGCAAGCGGCGTTTCATAACCATAGCCGACCCGGCTTTCGAGGCCTATCTGCTCCGGACCTGGGACCTCGATCACGACGGCCGCATCTCCTATTACGAGGCCGAGCGGGTGCTGCATATCGATTGCGCGGGGCTGGGGATCGAGTCGCTGTACGGTATCGGGAACTTCACCTCGCTGCAGACGCTCGACTGCTCGTCGAACGAGCTGACGTCGCTCGACGTGAGCCGCCTGTTGAGGCTGGAGCGGCTCGACTGCTCCCGAAACGAACTGGTGCTCCTGCGTCTGGGCGAGCTGCGCGGCCTCTGGCTTCTGGATTGCGCCGACAATCGGCTCGACTATCTGAATCTGGAGTATGCCGGGTCGCTCTCCGATCTGGACTGCGCGAACAACCGGCTGACGACGCTCGATATTTCGAAATGCCAGCCGCACATGTTGTCGGTCGATGCGACCGGAAACGAACCGCTGTACCTTCTCTACAAGGGCCGCAATCAGCTGATCGACCGTCTGCTGCTGGACGGGAACGTTCAGATCGAGGAACGGTAGCGAAACGCGATTCACGATTCACGATTCACATTCTCCTTTGCTATCCGCTTCTGTCATTCCGAGCGGAGCCGGAGGCGCAGTCCGAGGAATCCCGATGGTCGTGCGAGCGGGAGCCCGTGCGAATCGCATAGAGGAATGTAAGGCGCCGTCGGGATGTTTCGACTTTGCGTCTGCGCCGCTCCGCTCGACATGACGGAGAGCAGGGTAATTGTGAATTGTGCATTGTGAATCGTACATCGTGAATGGCTGTTCGGCCCGTTTTTGAAAAAATATCGAAACTCCGGGTCCGGATTGTCCGTATCTCATAATTTTTTCGTATCTTTGGATGCAAAAAATGTCTTTTGCGATAAATATTTGATGCTGAAAAGATGAAAAAAGTCGATGTCATACTCGGTTTGCAGTGGGGTGACGAGGGCAAAGGCAAGGTCGTGGACGTGCTGACGCCCAATTATCAGGTAGTTGCCCGTTTTCAGGGCGGTCCCAACGCCGGTCATACGCTGGAGTTCAACGGCGAAAAATACGTACTTCGTTCCATCCCGTCAGGAATCTTCCAGGGCGGCAAGGTGAATGTGATCGGCAACGGTGTCGTGCTCGACCCGATTCTCTTCCGGGAGGAGGCCACGGCGCTGGCAGCCAGCGGTCACGATCTGAGCAAGCAGCTCTGCATCTCCAAGAAGGCGCATCTGATCCTGCCGACGCACCGTATTCTCGACGCCGCCTACGAAGCCGCCAAGGGAAGCTCCAAGATCGGTACGACGGGCAAGGGCATCGGTCCCACCTATACCGACAAGATCAGCCGCAACGGCGTCCGCGTGGGCGATATCCTCAGCCCCGATTTCCAGACGATCTATCTCCGGGCCAAGCACCGCCACGAAAACATCCTCCATTCGCTGGGCTATGACTACGACGTGGCCGAGCTGGAGACGCAGTGGTTCGAGGCGCTGGACTACCTGCGTTCGTTCCGCTTGATCGACAGCGAGTACGAGATCAACCGCCTGCTGCTGGAGGGCAAGAGCGTGCTGGCCGAAGGGGCTCAGGGCACGCTGCTGGATGTCGATTTCGGCTCCTATCCCTTCGTTACCTCGTCGTCGACCGTCTGCGCCGGAGCCTGCACGGGTCTGGGCGTGGCCCCCAACCGGATCGGCGAGGTGTTCGGAATCTTCAAGGCCTACTGCACCCGCGTGGGCAGCGGACCTTTTCCGACCGAGCTCTTCGACGAGACGGGCGCCGAGCTGCGCCGCATCGGCCACGAGTTCGGCGCCGTGACGGGCCGCGAGCGCCGCTGCGGATGGCTCGACCTGGTGGCGCTGAAATATGCGATCATGGTGGACGGCGTGACGCAGCTCATCATGATGAAGTCCGACGTGATGAACGATTTCGATACGATCAAGGTAGCCGTGGCCTACGACATGAACGGCCGGCAGACCGACGAGTTCCCCTATTCGGTGGACGGCGTGGAGATCAATCCCGTCTACCGCGAGTTCCAGGGGTGGAAGTGCGATCTGCGCGACTGCCGCCGCTACGAGGATTTCCCCGAGGCGTTCCGCCGCTACGTGGAGTTCATCGAGCAGGAGACCGGCGTGCCGGTCAAGATCATCTCGGTGGGTCCCGACCGCGAGGAGACCATCGTACGGTGACGATCCGTTTGAACTTGAAACCTGAAGACTATTACCAAATAACCCGCTATGAAAAAACAGTTGAAAATTGTCGTTCTGGCCAAGCAGGTGCCCGATACCCGCAACGTGGGTAAGGACGCGATGACCCCGGAAGGTACGGTCAACCGCGCGGCCCTGCCCGCCATCTTCAATCCCGAAGACCTGAACGCCCTGGAAGCTGCCTTGACGCTCAAGGACCTCACCGAGGGCTCTACCGTTCATATTCTCACGATGGGTCCTCCGCGCGCGGCCGACATCATCCGTGACGCCATGTTCCGCGGAGCCGACGGAGGCTACCTGCTCACCGACCGCAAGTTCGCCGGCTCGGATACGCTGGCTACCTCCTACGCCCTGTCGTGCGCCCTGAAGCAGATCCGTCCCGACGTGATCGTCGCCGGCCGTCAGGCCATCGACGGCGATACGGCGCAGGTGGGGCCGCAGGTGGCCGAGAAGCTCGGCCTGCCGCAGGTGACCTACACGGAGGAGATCGTGGAGCTGAAGGAGAGTTCCATCGTTATCAAGCGCCGGCTGGAGCACGGCACCGAGGTGGTGGAGTGCCCCCTGCCGATGGTGATGACCGTCAACGGATCGGCCCGCGAGTGCCGTCCGAAGAACGCCCGCCGCGTGATGAAGTACAAGTACGCGCTCACGAAGTCGGAGATCGCCGCCGCACCCGAGTCGGAGTACGCCCGCATGGCGGCCGGCCGCGACTACCTGCAGATCGTGGAGCTGAGCGCTGCGGATGTCGATCCCGACGAGACGCAGCTGGGCCTTCAGGGTTCGCCCACGAAGGTGAAGCGTATCGAGAACGTCGTTTTCCAGGCCAAGGAGTCGAAGTGCCTCTCGGGCAGCGATGCCGAAATCAATGAACTGATGGTTGAACTTATCGCGAGCCACACGCTCGGTTAACAGGGTAGAAGAAGATGAACAACATATTCGTATATATCGAACTCGAAGAGGGCCGGATCGCCGATGTCAGCCTCGAACTGCTGACAAAGGGACGCGAACTGGCCGATACGCTCGGCGTGAAGCTCGAAGCGGTGGTGCTGGGTGAAAACCTGAAGGGCATCGAGAAGGAGCTGGCTCCCTACGGTGCCGATACGGTGTGGGTGGCCGACGACAAGGAGTTCGCCCCCTTCCGCACGCTGCCCCATACGGCCGTGATGTGCGGCCTGATCGAGCAGGAGAAGCCCCAGATCGCGCTGTTCGGCGCCACGCCCGTCGGCCGCGACTTTGCGCCCCGCGTGTCGTCGGCCCTCTACAGCGGTCTGACGGCCGACTGTACGCAGCTGGTGATCGGCGACCACACCGACGCCAAGAGCGGCAAGGAGTACAAGGATCTGCTCTATCAGATCCGTCCCGCCTTCGGCGGCAACATCATCGCAACGATCGTCAATCCCGACCACCGTCCCCAGATGGCTACCGTCCGCGAGGGGGTGATGCGCAAGGAGTTCGCCGCCCGTCCCGGAGCCGGCGAGGTGCGCGCGATCGAGTGGCGGAAATACCTGAAGGATACCGATCTCGCGGTGAAGATCATCGACCGCCAGATCGAGGAGCGCAAGATCAACATCAAGGGTGCCGGCGTGATCGTGGCCGGCGGCTACGGCATGGGTTCGAAGGAGAACTTCAAGCTGGTTCACGAACTGGCCGCCGTGCTGGGCGCCGAGGTGGGCGCCAGCCGTGCGGCGGTCGATGCCGGATTCACGGAGCATGCCCGTCAGATCGGCCAGACCGGCGTGACGGTGCGTCCGAAACTCTACATCGCCTGCGGTATTTCGGGACAGATCCAGCACACGGCCGGCATGGACCAGTCGTCGATGGTCATCTCGATCAATACCGACCCCGATGCCCCGATCTGCAAGATCGCCGATTACGCCATCACGGGCGACGTGAACGACATTATCCCCAAGATGATTAAGTACTACAAACAAAATTCGAAGTAATGGCTAATTTCTTTTCAGATAACAAGGATTTGCAGTTCCACCTGGGGCATCCCATGATGCGCAAGATCGTGGAGCTGAAGGAGCGCGGTTTCGCGGAGAAGGATCTCTACGATTATGCGCCCCAGAATTTCGAGGATGCCATGGATTCCTACCGCAAGGTGCTGGAGATCGCCGGCGAGGTATGCGGCGACGTGATCGCTCCCAATGCCGAGGGGGTAGACCACGAGGGTCCGAAAGTGGTGAACGACCATGTGGTCTATGCCGAGGGCACGTCGCGCAATCTGGAGGCCATTACGGCTGCCGGCCTGGGCGGCCTGACGCTTCCGCGCAAGTACGACGGCCTGAACTTCCCGCTGGTCTGCTTCGTGATGGCTAACGAGATGGTGGCCCGCGCCGATGCCGGCTTCGAGAACATCTGGGGATTGCAGGACTGCGCCGAAACCTTGAACGAGTTCGCTTCGGAGGAGATCAAACAGCAGTTCCTGCCGTGGGTTTCGGCCGGTGCGACCTGCGCCATGGACCTGACGGAGCCCGATGCCGGTTCGGACCTGGGTGCCGTGATGCTGAAGGCTACCTGGTCTGAGGAGAGGCAGACCTGGCTGCTGAACGGCGTGAAGCGTTTCATCACCAACGGCGACGGCGAGGTGAACCTCGTACTGGCCCGCACGGAGGAGGGGACGACCGACGCCCGCGGTCTGTCGATGCTCGTCTACGACAAGCGCGACGGCGGCGTGAAGGTGCGCCGCATCGAAAACAAGCTCGGCATCAAGGGTTCGCCTACCTGCGAGCTGGTGTTCACCAACGCTCCGGCCCAGCTGGTCGGCGACCGTAAGATGGGTCTGATCAAATACGTCATGTCGCTGATGAACGCCGCCCGCCTGGGTATCGGCGCGCAGTCGGTCGGTCTGTGCGAGGCCGCCTACCGCGAGGCGCTGAAGTATGCGCACGAGCGTGCCCAGTTCGGCAAGCCCATCATCCAGTTCGCCGCGATCTCGGAGATGCTCTCCAATATGAAGGCCAAGTTGCAGGGCGCGCGTGCCCTGCTCTACGAGACCACCCGTTTCGTGGAGGTCTACAAGCAGTACAACCACATCGCGCACGAGCGTTCGCTGGAGCCCGCCGAGCGTCAGGAGCAGAAGTTCTACAATCGACTGGCCGACGGCTTCACGCCGCTGGTGAAACTCTTCTCGTCGGAGTATGCCAATCAGCTGGCCTACGACGCCATCCAGATCCACGGCGGCTCGGGCTTCATGAAGGACTATCCCTGCGAGCGCCTTTATCGCGACGCCCGCATCATGAACATCTACGAGGGTACCTCGCAGCTGCAGGTCGTTGCCGCCATCAACGCCGTGACGAAGGGGACCTTCCTCGAGCAGATCAAGCGCTACGAGGAGGGCGAGTATGCCGCCGAAATGCAGCCCGTGGTGGAGAAGCTCAAGGCGCTGCGCGCGAAATACGAGGAGATGGTGGTTCGGGTCGAGGCGCTCGACAAGGAGTGCGCCGGTTACAAGGAGTTCCACTCCCGCCGCCTGGTCGAGACGGCCGGTCACATCATCATCCCGTTCCTGCTGGCCCGTCAGGCCGGCGAGTGCGCCGACTATGCCGACTCCGCGAAGATCTACTGCAAGCTGGCGGCCGGCAAGATCGAGGAGGCCTACAGCTACGTGATGAACTCCCCGACGGAGGATGTCGCTCTCTTCAAGCAGGTCGAGGCCGAAACGCTCTGACGCTGCGGTGCGATAAACGGGGCTGTCCGATATTCGGGCAGCCCTTTTTATTGTCATCCCGAACGAAGTCGAGGGATCCCGACGGTCGTATCAGCGGGAACCTGTGCGAATCGCCATGGCGGATGTTCGGTAATGTCGAGACCTTTCGACTTCGCCTTCGGCTTCTCTCAAGGCGACATGTCTCTGTCACCCCGAGCGTAGCCGAGGGGTCTCGACGGTCGTATCGGCGGGAACCTGCGCGAATCGCGATGGCGGATGTTCCGGTATGTCGAGACCTTTCGACTTCGCCTTCGGCTTCGCTCAAGGCGACATGTCTCTGTCACCCCGAGCGTAGTCGAGGGGTCTCGACGGTCGTATCGGCGGGAACCTGTGCGAATCGCAACGGTGGATGTTCCGGTATGTCGAGATGTTTCGACTTCGGGTCTAAAGGCCCTTCGCTCAACATGACAGAAAGGAGAGCTAATAATTGTGCATTGCTTTGTCATCCCGAGTGGAGCGAAGCGGAATCGAGGGATCCCGACCGTGCACGGCGCACACCATCCGGAAACTGCAAAATCTTCCGTTCCGGATAAAACCGGCGCAAAGCGCCGGCAGTCCGCAGCCACGGCGGGCGAAGGACTGCAACAAATCTTGTCCTTCGCTGGCTGCGAACTGCGAGACGTATTATAAAGGCGAATGCCCTCGACGCCGCGGCATAACCCCTCCGCTTGACATGACAATCCTCGTTTCTTATTTTGCGAATCCGTAAAGTTTGCGTATCTTCGCTTCAAAGTAAGGAAGCCATGATACGAAAGAAACTCTGTTATCTGCTGCTGACGGCCGCCTTTCTGACGGCTTGCGGCGGCCCCCGGTCCGGAGGAGCCGCCGCCCCGCCGTCCGACGACGCGAAACCGGCCTATTTCCTGCCCATGCTGCCGCCGGCCGATCTCGATGCCGCCGGCCAGCAGGCCTACCTGCGCGAACATTACTGGGACCGGCTCGATTTCGCCGATACGCTTTTCCTGCGGCGGGCGGACTCGTTGCAGATGCTCGACGCCTTCGTCGGCTACCTGCGGATCATCGGTCCGATGGACGGAGAGGCCATGCGGGGCCTGATGGCGCGAGCCGCGCAGTCGAAACCGATGCTTACCTATTTTTATACGATGGCCGAGAAGGTGCTCAACGACCCCAACTCCCCCTTCCGGAGCGACGAACTTCTCATCCCGGTGCTGGAGACCGTGATCGCCAGCCCCTCGTTCGACGAGTACGAGAAGATGGCTCCGGCCTACGACCTGCAACTGGCAAGCCAGAACCGGATCGGGCGGCCGGCCAACGATTTCCGTTTCACGCTCGCATCGGGGGCCCGGCAGTCGCTCTACGGTATCAAGGCCGAATATACCCTGCTCTTTCTGCACAATCCCGGCTGCCCGATGTGCCGCGAGATCATGCAGGAGCTGACCGCCTCGCCGATGCTGACCGAGATGATCGAGCGGCGGGCCTTGCGGGTGCTGGCGCTCTATCCCGACGAGGACCTCGGCGAGTGGCGCAGGCACTTCGACGAGATCCCCGCTTCGTGGATCAACGCCTACGATGCCGGATGCACGATCGAGAAGGGGAGGCTATACAGCTTGCGGGCCATCCCTGCGCTCTATCTGCTCGACAGTCGGAAACAGGTTCTGCTGAAGGATGTGACCGAGGTGGCGCAGGTGGAGGAGCTGATCGACCGCCGGGGCTGATCCGTATCAGTTTTTCTTATCCCGCTATCAGAAAAGAGAATCGGTTTTATGGCGTATTATCGACCGAAACCGCTATCTTTGCAGCATAAAAATAACACTCAAACAACTAAAACGAGAAATTATGGAGAAGAAATGGCGTTGTACCGTATGCGGGTACATTCACGAAGGTCCCGAGGCACCCGAGCAGTGCCCGATGTGCAAGGTAGGTAAGGACAAGTTCGTCGAGATCGTCGAGCAGGACAACCTCGATTTCGTGACCGTTCATAAGATCGGCGACGGCAAGGGCGCCGACAAGGAGCTGTGGGAGGGTCTGCAGAACCACTTCATGGGCGAGTGCACCGAGGTGGGCATGTACCTGGCTATGAGCCGTCAGGCCGACCGTGAGGGCTATCCTGAGATCGCCGAGGCCTACAAGCGCTACGCCTGGGAGGAGGCCGAACACGCCTCGAAATTCGCCGAGCTGATCGGCGAGGTGGTTTGGGACACCAAGACCAACCTCTACAAGCGCATGAACGCCGAGTGCGGCGCCTGCGAGGACAAGATGCGTCTGGCCCGTCTGGCCAAGGAGCAGAATCTGGACGCCGTACATGACACCGTGCACGAGATGGCCAAGGACGAGGCTCGCCACGGCAAGGGCTTCGAGGGTCTCTACAACCGCTATTTCAAGAAATAGGGCAGCGCTCCCGACAAATGGAAAGCCGAAGAATCTTTACGGATTCTTCGGCTTTTTTCGGCAGAGGTCAGGATTCCCGTTGCCCCTGCCCGAGCCAAAGCGATAACCGTTCCAGGACCCATTCGTAGCCGATCTGAACCGTATGGGCTACGTCATACACGGTGTCCAGCTTGGCGCCGATCCGCTGTATGGCGTCTTTCAATGCCAGCCAATAGATCACGGCGCTCAGGACGGCGAAGAATGCTCCGACCAGAGTCGCAGCCAGGATCAGCGATCCCGTCACCTCCGAAAGCCATACCACGAGGGCCATCAACAACAGCAAAATAGCCATGATGGCGCAAAGGGCGAAGACGATCAGTGCGCTGCCGAAGTGTCCGCGGATGGAGTTACGCTCGCTCATCGTTAGTCGATTTTTTCGTCGCAGCGGCAGCGCACCTTATCGACTTCGCTCTTCACCTTGTCGATCTCCTTGTCGACCAGATCGCGAATCGACTGACGCAGTTCGGGACCCGATTGGGGCGTGAACAACATGGCCAGAGCCGAACCGAGAACCATACCGCCTACCAGCGAGGCGATGCAAATACCTGTGTGTTTCATAATCGTAAAAAATTTTAAGGTCTGATACATCCCCTCTTCGAGCAAAGTTCACGCCAAAATTCTTATCTTTACGTCATGATTCCGGATCGATCTCAAACCGCAGCCTTCACCGGTCGGCGCGTCTATCGCGATGAAGCCGCCGATCTGCTGCCCGTTACCCTCGAAGCCCTCTATCGGCGCGGGTACCGCTGTTTTTTGAGCGGCATGGCCGCTGGCTTCGACCTCGCGGCGGCCGAAGCCGTCGCCGAGTTCCGCACCCGTCGTCCCGATGCGGTGCTGGTCTGCGTCGTTCCGTTCCCGGGTCAGCCCGAGCGCCTGCCGGCCGCCGACCGGATCCGCTACGACCGCCTGATCGCAACGGCCGACCGGGTCGTGATGGTGGGCGAGCGCTATACGCCCGACTGCTACGCCCGCCGCAACGACTATCTGGTCGACCACGCTTCCTATGTCGTGGCCTATTTCGACGGACGACCTTCGGGCGGGACCTATTATACCGTCCGCCGGGCCCACCGGCGGCACCTCCCCGTCGAGAATCTCTTTCCCGATACCCAGCTCACGCTCGATTTCTGAAAAAGGCGACTGCCTTGTCGGTCTCTTGCCTGCCGATCCGCGCGGGGCGGTCGTATACCCGCAGCAAAAAAAACAGCAGAATCATTCGATTCTGCTGACTTGTCGGGGAGACTGGATTCGAACCAGCGACCTCCAACTCCCGAAGCTGGCGCGCTAACCGGACTGCGCTACACCCCGAACTTGTTGTATGTCTCGAAAACGACCGAATCGGCTTTCCGGTTGTCGGGGTAGCGGGATTCGAACCCACGACCCCCTGCTCCCAAAGCAGGTGCGCTAACCGGACTGCGCTACACCCCGTCGGTTTTCGGAGTGCAAAGATAAACGGTTTTTTCGTTTATCCCAAACTTTCCTCCCAAAATCTTTCGAAAAAAGCGAAAAAAACTATTTCAGCCGTTCGTAGTGGCAGAACGCGAGGCGGCCTTCGTCGTCGCGCAGGTGCATGCCGCCCCCCTGGCAGTAACGGAACATGTCGCAGTCGGCGCACTGCTCCCGACGCATCCACTCCCGGTCGCGGAACGGCTCGAAGCGGTTCTGCCAAACCTCCCAGAACCGGTCGCGGTAGATGTTGCCCTGATGGTAGTTGGCGCGGATGGAGGTGCACCCCGAGATGGAGCCGTCCACCCGGATCGAGGCCACCGATACCCCGGCGGCGCACTGGTAGAACTCGTCGCGTACTTCGGCCTCGTACCGGCCCAGGAACCCTTCACAGGCGTAGCTCAGGTCGATACGGCCCTCCTTGCGGGTGCGCCTGATGAACTCCAACACGCGGCGGAACTCCTCGTCGGTCACTTGCAGCGAACGGTCCTCTTTGGCCCGGCCGGAGGGGAAGATCGTGGCGATCCGCCAGTGGGTGACCCCTTCGGCGATCAGCAGCTCCTTGAACTCCTCCAGACGCGGCACCAGCGGCGAGGTGACGCAGGTGATGATGTCGTAGGTGAGTCCCGGGCGGCGGATGATCCTCCGGATGGCCTCCAAGGCCCGCTCATAGCTCTGCGGATGGCGGCGCACGTAGGTGTGGGTGTCGGCGAAGCCGTCGAAGCTCACCGAAACGGAGCGCAGCCCGGCGGCCAGCAGCGAGTCCAGCCGCTCGTCGGTCAGCGCCATGCCGTTGGTAACCATTCCCCAAGCGTAGCCGCGGTGCGTCACCTCGCGTCCGGCCTCCTCCAGATCGGGGCGCACCAGCACCTCGCCGCCCGAGAAGATGACCAGCACGTCGCGCGGATCGACGTGGGGCGTCACCTCCTCGTCCAGCACGCGCAGGAAATCGGCGAGCGGCATGTCGGGCGTGTCGGGCTCCACGCGGCAGTCGCTGCCGCAATGGCGGCACGACAAATTGCAACGAAGCGTACACTCCCAGAAGAGTGTACGCAACTTGTGTTCCTCGACCAGCCCGCGGTACAGATCGGCGAAAAGCCGCAGGCCGATGGTTTTCCTCAGCCCCGGACGACGTGTCATGGGGCTATTTTTTCGCTTCGGCCGGATCAGCCGCAGGGACATCCCCGACGGGCGTTTCCGGGTCGACGACCACGGGCGGACGCACGCCGTACAATACGCGGATCGTGGGCTCGGTCATGCGGGTCTCCTCCTCCTTCTCGGGGCCTTTCGTGCCGTTCTTTACCGTCGAGCAGGCGGTGGCGAATCCCAGCAGCGCCAATAGCGCCAGTTTCATTTTCTTGCTCATGGCTGTTACGTTTTCTACAAAGGTACGAATATTCTCGGAAAATACAAATTCCGGGCCTTTTCGGCCTTTGTCCGCCCGCTCCGGCAAAACGGCATAGCAGTAAGCGAGTTCCGCAGGGGAGGAGCCGGAATCCCTTTTCGGATATTTTTTGGCCGAAAGAGGAAAAATAGTCGGCTAAATGTTTTGAAAATCAGAATATTTTACGTTACTTTGTCTTACAGTTTAACTAAATAACACTAATTTATGATTGGCAAGGTAAAATGGTTCGATAGCAAAAAAGGCTACGGATTCATTACATGCGAAGACGGAAAAGAGGTTTTCGTTCACTTTTCCGGGATCGACGCCGAAGGTTTTAAGTCGCTTAATGAGAATCAGAAGGTAGAATTCGAACTGGGCAACGGGACCAAGGGCGAACAAGCCGTAAACGTCCATGTTGTTGAGTAATCAATGATATAAACGTCCTACACTTCAAAGAGGAGAATATCGCGAGATATTCTCTTTTTTTATTTTATCTTCCCGAAAAAAAACGTAATTTTGGGCCCCGAAAGCAAACATTACATCAAAATCGTAAAAGTCATGAAAGAAGCAATTGCAATTCTTACGGGCGGCGGTCCTGCACCCGGCATGAACACCGTAGTGGGCAGCGTCGCCAAGACGTTCCTCCGCAAGGGATTCCGCGTGATCGGTCTCCACGAAGGTTATACGGGCCTGTTCAATCCCGACCCCCGCACGGTCGACATCGACTATCCGATGGCCGACGGCATCTTCAACCAGGGCGGTTCGTTCCTGCAAATGAGCCGATTCAAGCCCACCGACAAGGACTTCGAGGAGAACTTCAACCTGGCCTTCTTCACCGAGAACAACATCAAACTGCTCGTGACCGTCGGCGGCGACGATACCGCTTCGACGGCCAACCGCATCGCCAAGTTCCTCGAGGCCAAGAAATATCCCATCGCCAACATCCACGTTCCCAAGACCATCGACAACGACCTTCCGCTGCCGAAGGGTACGCCGACCTTCGGCTATGAGTCGGCCAAGGACAAGGGTGCCGTCATTGCGCGCGCCGTCTATGTCGACGCCCGCACCAGCGGCAACTGGTTCGTGCTGGCTGCCATGGGCCGTTCGGCCGGTCACCTGGCCTTCGGTATCGGCGAGGCCTGCCACTACCCGATGATCGTCATCCCCGAGATGTTCAACAAGACCGAGATCACGGTCGACAAGATCGTCAACCTGGTCGTTTCGTCGATCATCAAGCGCAAGCTGATGGGCATGGACTACGGTGCCGCCGTGATTTCGGAGGGCGTGTTCCACGCCCTGAGCGACGAGGAGATCAAGAAGAGCGGCGTTCACTTCACCTATGACGAGCACGGACATCCCGAGCTGGGCAAGGTGTCGAAGGCGCACATCTTCAACGAGATGATCGAGAAGCGCCTGAAGGAGCTCCAGATCAAGGTCAAGAGCCGCCCCGTGGAGATCGGCTACGAGATCCGCTGCCAGACCCCCATCGCCTACGACCTGACCTACTGCTCGGAGCTGGGTATCGGCGTACACAAACTCTACTCGGAGGGCAAGACCGGCTGCATGGTCTACGTCGATTCCGAAGGCAACGTATCGCCTCTCTACCTGAAGGATCTGCAGGATCCCACGACGGGCAAGATTCCGCCCCGCCTCGTGGATATCCACTCGGACAAGTTCGAGTCGGTCGTAGAGAACATTATCAATGCCATCACCCCGGCCGACTACGAGGCCGCACGGGCATATGTGGCCAATCCCGAGGAGTTCGATTTCCACAAGATCCTCTGCTGGAAATAGTTCGAACGGGTTTCGTCGAAAAGGGGCTGTCTAAATCGTTAGACAGCCCCTTTCATTGTTCCGTCCCCTTCCGGGGCGGAGCGTCAGCCGATCAGTTCGCGGAGCATCGGCGTGAAGTCCTCCTCGGGTTCGGGCTTGTAGACCTGGAAGCCCAGTTCGCGGGCCGTCTCGACGTTGCGGGGCCCGTCGTCGATGAAGAGGGTGCGTTCGGGCTCCATGCCGGCGTCGGCCGTCATGGCCCGGAAGATGGCCGGGTCGGGTTTCAGGAGCTTCATCTCGTAGGAGAGGTAAGCCTTCTCGAAATAGTCCTCCATCCGCAGACCGTCGGCCGTGAAGAGCCGTTCGCGGATGTGGGGCATCACTATCTCGTTGGTGTTCGACAGGGCGAAGGTACGCTTCCCCGCCTCGCGCAGGGCGCGGATGGCGCGCAGCTTCGCGACAGGTATCGTTCCGATGAAGGCGAGATAGGCTTTGCGGATCGCCTCATCGGGGATCGGCTTTCCGGATTTGCGCCGGATGTATTCGCACACCTCGGCGGTCGTGATCTGTCCGCTCTCCAGCCGGATGAAGATGTCGGCAGGGTGGTAGAGGCCGAGCATCTGCTCGGCCTGCGGGAATCCGATGCGGCGGAACGCCTCCACGCAACGGTCGCGGTAGAGGTCGATCAGCACCCCTCCGAGGTCGAAAACGACGGTATCGATAGATTCGAACATGACTTTATTTTTGAAATTGCAGGGTCAGTTTGCGGGCGATGCGGAGGATGAACATCGGCATCAGGAGGCAAAAGGGGATGCCCAGGCGGTTCCACCAGCCGGGCACCGAGTTGCGGCGGCCGTGCCACATCGCCTTCAGGGCGCGGCGGGCGCAGCTGTCGGGGGTAATCAGTACGCCGAGCCGGGTTCCGATCCGCTGCCAGCGGGGCGGCAGTCCGTAGAGATCGGTCGCCACGCCGGCCGGACAGACCGAGGTGACGCGAACGCCCCGCTCCCGCATCTCCTTCGAAAAGGCGACCGAGAAACTGCGCAGGTAGCTCTTGCTGGCGCTGTAGAGCGAGAGCCCCGGCCAGGGCATCCAGAGCGAGTAGGAGGACATGTTGAGAATATAACCGTGTCCCCGCTCGGCCATCCGTTCGCCGAACAGCCGGCAGGTGACCGTGTTGGTGAGGACGTGCAGGGCGAGAATCCGTTCGATCTGCTCGACGGGGGTGCGCAGCACGTCCAGATAGGAGAAGGTGCCGGCGTTGTTTATCAGCACGTCGATGCGGGTGCCGTCGGCGGTCACCCGTTCGAAGAGCTCGCGCCCCGCTTCGGGACGCGCGAGATCGATCGTCAGCGAGCGGACCCCGACGTCGAAATCCCGCTTCAGCTCCTCGACGGTGCGGCGGGTCCGCTCCTCGTTGAGCCCGGCGATGACGATGTTGTAGCCCAGATCGGCCAGCCGGCGGGCGTAGCACCGTCCGATGCCACTGTTGCCTCCCGTCACGAGGGCGGTCGCCGATCCTTTCGTTACCTCTCCGCGACGCATGGCTATTTGATTTTCCGCAGTTCCTTCCACAGATGCTCCGGAATCTCCTCCCTGCAATTGTGGCAGCACTGCATGTCGACCGAATACATGCGTGCCATGCAGTAGTCCCGGTGGTCGCAGCCCGAGCGGGTCGTTTCGTCGCCGGCCTTGAGCTTGTCGACGAACGCCGGGTCGTTGACAAGCGCCCGGGCCATCTGCACCATCTCGAACCCGGCGTCGAGCACCTTCTCGATGCCGGCGCGCGACACCAGACCGCCCACGTAGACCAGCGGGCACTTCAGCTCGGCCCGGAACTTCAGGGCATTCTCCAGAAAATAGCACTCCTCGAAGTCGTACTGCTTGATCATCCACTGCCCGAACAGATTCACCACGATCTTCTGCGGCCACGACGACCAGGGCATGTAGTAGCTCATCGTCTTGGTCGGTATGCGGCCGCGCATCACGGCCATCGGGGCCTTCGAGACGAATCCCGAGGTGAGGACGATTCCGTCCACGCCGAACTTCTCGATCTCTTTGGCGATTTCGATGCTCTCCGGAATCTGGATGCCGCTCTTGAATCCGTCCTCCATGTTGTGCTTCACCAGCACGGCGGTTCCGGTTTCGGCGGCGGCCTTCATCACCTCCTCCAGACAGATCTTCATGAAGCGCATCCGGTTTTCGAGCGACCCGCCGTACTCGTCGCGGCGGCGGTTCGTGTAGGGCGAGAGGAACTGCGAGATCAGGTAGCCGTGGCCGGCGTGCACCTCTACGCAGTCGAATCCGGCGCGGTGTGCCGTGCGCACGGCCTCGCCGAAGCAGCGGGCAGTCTCGGCGATTTCGTTCCTGCGCATGCCCCGCACGAAGGTGGGGGAGTAGAGGTTGAAGCCCGTCGAGGCTCCGATGGGGAAACATCCGGCCGTGGACCAGTGGGTCATGTTGCCGCAGTGGCCGATCTGGATCGAGGCGGCGGCGCCTTCGCGGTGGATGGCGTCGGTGATGTCGGCCAGGGCGGGGACGATCTCGTCGCGCAGCCAGAGCTGCTTGTTGAACGACAGACCGCTGCGACACACCGCCGCATAGGCCAGCGTAGTCATGCCGATGCCGCCGCGGGCGACGCTCACGTGGTAATCCTTGAGCTGCTGCGTCGGGCCGAAATCCTTGCCCATCGACTCGAATGCGGCCGAACGGATGGTCCGGTTGCGCAGGGTGGTGTTGCCCAGCCGATAGGGGGTGAAGAGCAGGGAATCTTTCATGGATCAATAGATGAAGGGGATGATGCGTTTGCGACCGAGCGAGGTGAACTCCGCGCCGAACTCCTTCTCGTAGCGCCGGTAGAGCGAGGCCGAGCGGGGGGCCAGGTTGGCGAAGGTCCACCAGACGAAGAGCAGGCCGGCCGTAGACCACGAGGCGACGGCGAAGCCCGTCCACTCCAGCACCTCGCCGAAGTAGTTGGCCGACGAGACGTAGCGGAACATGCCGCCGCGGGGGATGTAGTGGCGCGTGTCGCCCGGCTTGCGCAGGTGACGCACGATGTAGTCCGAGTGGAGGTTGATCGCCATGCCGGCGAAGAAGAGGAGCACGCCCGCCCAGAAGCAGGGCCGCGCGAACCAGCCGGCGTAGTAGCCGTCGGGCGCCACGCGGAAGAGCCAGGCGCCGATCAGGCTGGCGTTGATGCCGTTGAAGAGGAGCCCCATCAGGGCGATGCCCACGGGCATCTGCGACTTGCCGCGCATGAGCAGCGGAAAGAGGAACGACCGCTGGAAATAGTGCAGCAGGAACAGTCCGGCCAGCACGAGCTCCGGCGTCTGCCCGGGCTGCGCAGTCGTGCACCAGGCGGCCATGGTGAGGAATGCCGGGGCCTCCATCAGCACCCAGCCTGCCTTGTTCGGGATCGGAAATCCGTATTTGCGGTTGAAGAGGTATCCGTAGCCCGCCTCCACGAAGTAGAGCGCCACGAAGACGATCGCGCCCAGCAGGGCCATCGCCAGAAGCAGTGTGTTGTAGGTCGACATGGGTTCGATTGGATCGTTATAACCTCACAAAGGTAGAAAAACTATCCGAAACGTGCTCTTTTTGTTCCAAATAGTTTTGTCCCGAAGACGCTTTTTTCTGCCTTAATCTTCAGATATGCGGCGCAGCAGGGCCAGCGGATACCGCCTGAACGGTCGGAACAGCTGCCACAGCCGGGCGAGCAGGAGGTGCATGCGGCCGCAGTCGACCGTGCCGTAGATCCGCTCCCGGGGCATGGTCTCGGTGCCCGATGTGTTTCCGTCGCCCAGCAGGGTGATCCGCCCGCCTTCGACGCGGTAGATGCGGTGCACGACGAAATGGCCCGTCGGGGTCTCGCCCAGCACGACCCGGCCCGGGCGGAAGTCCTCCTCGCGGACGGGACGCAGCACGATCTCGCTGCCGCTTCTGAAGAAGGGCAGCATGCTCTGTCCGCAGACCCGGATGCGGACGGAGAGCCCCTCCTGCAGCAGGTCGCGGGCTTGCGCGAAGGCGATGCGGTTAGCGGTCAGCTGCATGGCCGAGCGTGGTTTCGAACGAGAGACGGGCGGCATCGGCATCGGGCAGGCACTCCAGCCGGTAGACCGGGGTGCGGCCGAGCATCTCCGAAAGCGTTTCGCAGACGGCATCCTGCAGGGCGGTGTCGTAGGCGAATGCCGGCGGACAGGAGGGCAGCAGCGCCCCGATGGCCCGGATGACCGGCAGACGCTGCATACGGTTGCGGGGGGCCTGGCTCAGGCGGACCAGGCCGCGGATGGGGTGGAACTCCTGTTTGTAGCAGGGGGTCTTGCCGCTCCAAGGCGAGCCGTAGACCGTGGGCACGCCCGCTTTCATGCGGATGATCGGGCTGTCGTCGTTGAGCAGTGCGGTGTCGGGGATATGCTCCAGCCAGAGCCGGGTGTGGGTGCTTTTCCCCGTGCCCGATTCGCCCAGAAAGAGCACGGCCCCCTCCGGACGGCAGACGGTCGAGGAGTGGATGGCGATGGCGTGGTGCGGAGCGACGGCGATGCCGTAGAGCATCCACAGTCCGAAGCGCATCAGCGAGCCGATCTCCTTGCAGCCGCGGCACTCCGCGAGGTTGCAGCGGGCCTCGGGCGAGCTGCCGCGCTTGTGGAACCAAAGCGTCTCGCCGTTGTCGAGGGTCATCGTAAAGAGATAGCCGTCGTCGGCCGCGGCGAAGCGGCAGAGGGCGTTCACCTCGGGAAAATCGAACTCGTCGAGCGTATGGAATTGTCCGAAATCGGGCTGCCCGCACGGATCGGTCCGAAGCGTGAGCACCGTCGCGGCGTCGGGATCGTGCGGCACCTCGAATCCGCGCAGGGCGCGTCCGAAGTGCCCCAGGGTCCCGGTCCATCCCTCTCCGTCGATACGGATCCGGAAATCGGCTATCAGAAAATCTTTTGTCATGGCTTCTGTACTCTTTTTATCGTTCGATATCGATGATGCGGTCGCAGTACTCCAGCGAGCTCTCCCGGTGGGCGATGACGACGATCGTCAGCTCGGCGTTCCGGGCCGAAAGGGCCTCGATCGCGTGGTTGATGTCCTCCTCGGTCCGGTTGTCGAGCGACGAGGTGGCCTCGTCGAAGAAGAGCACGTCGGCCTGCTTGTAGAGGGCGCGGGCGATGCCTATGCGCTGGCGCTGGCCGCCCGAGAGCCGGCAGCCGCACTCGCCGATGGGGGTGTCCATCCCCTGCGGCAGCGTGGCGACGAAATCGCTCAGCCGGGCCGCCTCCAGCGCCCGGGCGATGCGTCCGCGGTCCATATCCTCCTCCCTTTCGCCCAGCGCGACGTTGGCGGCGAAGGTCGAGTCGGTCAGAAAGACCGTCTGCGAGACGTAGCCCACGCTGTTCTGCCAGCGGCGGCGCGTCCGGTCGTCGAGCGGCGTGCCGTCGATGAGGATGGAGCCCGCGGTGGGGGCGTAGAAGCCCAGCAGCAGATTGAAGAGGGTGGTCTTGCCGGCACCCGAGCGCCCGCGGATTCCCAGCCGCTCCCCCTTGCGGATCGTGAGCGAGAGATCGTGCAGCACGTCGTGGCCGGGGGCGTCGTCGAAGTGGAACGAAACCCCGTCGAGGCGGATCCGCTCCCGGAACGGCAGCCGTTCGGCGCTCTGCTCCCCGCTCCGCTCCTCCGCGTCGGGGTGCGCCTCGCCGAGGATGTCGATCGTGTAGCGGTTGTATTTGACGGCGGCCCAGCAGCTCATGATGTTCCTTACCGAGGGCATCAGCCGCAGGGCGGCGACGGCGAACATGCCGAAGAGCATCCGCACCTCGGCGGCGTTCGTCCCGAGGCTCGCCATCACCAGCAGGGCCATGCCCGCGGCAACACCCGTTTCGGTGAGCAGCGAGGGGAGCATCCCGAGCGTGGCGTTTCTCCGCTGCATCTCCACGATCCGGTCCATCGCCCCGTCGAACCGCCGGAGCATCATCGGAAAGGCGCGTGCGATCTCCACGTCGGGATAGCCGCGGAAGGTCTCGGCCACGATGCGGGCCTTCTCGCGGTGGGCCCGGTTCTCCGCTTCGCCGTAGCGGTTCAGCCGGCTGCGGACCAGCCGGTAGTAGCCGTAGGCCGTGGGCAGAAAGACCGCCACGATCAGCAGGGCCGACTTCGCGCTGTAGAGCGCGAGGGCCCCGAAGAGCAGCAGGAAGAGCATGGCGTCGCAGGCCATCGAGGCGATGGGGCGCAGCACGCCGGCCACGAACGAGAAGCAGACGGCGTTGACGTTGCGCGTCAGCACGGCCGAATTGGAGCGCTTGACGAAGCCCATCCCGCGATGGAAATAGGAGACGTAGAGCCGGCGCGACAGGGAGCGGTAGAGGTCGTAGATGTAGTTGCGCTCCGTCCGGTAGAGCACCAGACTCAACAGACACTTGACGGCGATGAGGAGCACGACGCCCGCGCATACGGCCACGACGAAACTCCGGTCCGAGGTGAAGCCGCACAGGTCGTAGATCAGTTGCAGGGTGCCTACGCTGCGGATGCTCTCCGTGTCGAGAATCAGCAGCAGCACGGGCAGCAGCACGGCCAGCCCCAGAAAGTTCAGCAGCGCCCGCACGAAGATGGTGAAGACCACTCCGATGCCCCGGCGTCGGAAACGGGGCGGAATAATCGCGATCAGTCGGCTGTTCATACGGACAAAGGTACGATTTATTTCCCTATTCCACGCGCTCGGTGCGTCCTAATTTCACATACCAGAGCCACCCCTCGGTTTCGGTGTAGCCCATCTCGCGCAGCAGGTCGAGGTAGAGTGTGATCTGCCGGCGGTAGGAGGCCGGGTCCTTCTCGCCGAACTTGTAGTCGACCACCACGGCCCGCCGGCCGCGGATCATCACCCGGTCGGGGCGGCGCTTCAGCCCTTTCGCGCGTTCGGCATCGGGCAGGATGATGTCCCGCTCGCGCAACACGCGGTCCCAGGTGCCCGAGAACCACTCGCGGGGCTCTCCGCCCGCCAAAGCCCGCTCCGTCCGCTCGTGCAGGAGCCCGCTCTCCGCTTCGGTCAGCAGCCCCTCTTCGCGCATGCGGCCGATGGCTTCGTAAAGCTCCTCGCGCGTATCCGCCTCTTCGAATATCCGGTGCATCAGCACGCCGAAGTTGCGGGGCGAGAACTCCGCCTCGCCGCCCCGCTCCTCGAATCCCGACGTGGGGAGCTTCATCCCCGGCGCGGGCAGTCCGGTCGGATAGTCGCGCAGCAGGGCGTGCCGGACCGTCCGCTCCGCCTTCGCTCCGGCCTTCGGCGGCTCGGGGGATGCGAACAGGCCGAATTCGCACCTCTCGCCGCTCTCCGAGGCGGTGTAGCGTCCCTCCGTGCAGCCGATCGTGCAGCGCTCCCCCTCGCGGCGGATGGCGTTCCACAGATAGCCGCCTATGCCGGACCGGACGGCGGGGATGAAGACGTGCAGCTGCTCGACGGCCCGCGTGAGGGCCACGTAGAGCAGATTCACGTGGTCCACGTAGGAGTAGACCAGTTCGCGGTAGTAGGCCTCCGAGAAGTGCGAGGCGGCCATCGCCTTACCGTATTTCACCGGCACGACGCCCGCCTGGCCGAGCGCCCCTTCGGCTTCGGCCCAGATGATGCTGGCGGTCTCGCCCGACGTGCGGGGCTCGAGCGGCCAGGAGCAGTAGGGGATCACGACCACCTTCTTCTCCAGCCCCTTGGCTCGGTGGATGGTGGTGATCTCGATGGTGTCGCGACTCTGCTCGACGCTCAGCGAACGCTTCTCTCCATGCTCCTTCCACCACTCCAGAAAGAGCGGGATGTCGGCCACGCGGCCCGCGGTGAAGGCGATGATCTGTTCGTGCAGCGCCTGGAGATAGGCGATCTGCCGGGTGTCGTCGCCCAGACGGTACTTCAGCACGATCCGTTCGAACGCCTCCTCGGGGGGCAGCAGCTTCAGGGTTTGCAGCCACTCCCGCTCACCGGCCTCGAGCGGGGCGTCGAACGGACGCTTCAGGTAGCGGTTGCAGATGGCGCGGCGGATGCTGTCTTCCGGATCGGCCGTCAGGTGGAACAGCGCCAGCAGAAACCCGCACAGGGGCGAAGAGTTGATCCGCAGGGCGTCCTGCGTCATGACGTCGAACCGGTAGCGGCTTTCGCGGTTGCCGCGCTTGAACTCCAGCAGCGCCTCCGCCGCCTTCGCCCCGTCGTTGGCCGAGCGGGCCAGGATCATGATGTCGCAGGGGGCGTAGCCGTCGTCCAGAATCGCCTTGATGCGCTCCACCAGCGGCGGCCGGCGGTCGGTGAAGGTCTCCACCGACACGTATCCCTCGCCGCGGCTCTCGCGCCGGGGCGTCTGCTCGTGTCCGGCGTAGGCGCTCTTCAGCGTTCCGTCCAGCTCCTGCGCCAGCGCGGGCGGCGCCTCCTGCAACAGTTCCGCGAGGCGGGCGTCCGCAGCCTCGACCACGGCCCGGATCGCGTCGTTGTTGAACCCTACCACCCGCCTGAGCGAGCGGTAGTTCTCGGTCATGTTCTTCACCTCGGCCCCTTCCAGCGCCAGCCGGGCCTCCTGACCCAGGATGCGCCAGTCGCCGCCTCGCCAGCGGTAGATGGACTGTTTGACGTCGCCCACCAGCAGCACGGCGGGACGCCGCAGCTCGACGGGATCGTCCGGATCGGCCAGCTGCGAGGGGTGGGACTGCGCCTCGCGCAGCAGCGGCAGGAAGTTGAGCCACTCGCGCTGCGAGGTGTCCTGGAACTCGTCGATCATGTAGCGGTCGTAGCGCGTGCCGGCCTTCTCGTAGATGAAGGGAACCTCGTTGCGGACGATGAAGGCCGCCAGGATGTTCTTCGTCTCCGAGAGCAGCATCGAATTCTCCTCCCGCCAGATCCGGCGGACCAGTTCGTAGAGGTCGCTCAGCAGGGCGAACTCGCGGTAGTTCTCCTTCAGCAGGGCGACCGTATTCCAATAGGGCTGGTGCGTGTCGTACAGGTCGCACAGCTCCCGCATCAACGGTTGCAGCCGGGCGGCGACGGGGCCGTACTCCTTGGCCCGCTTCTGCGTGAACCACCCCTTGTCGGCCGTCTCGGCACACTCCCGGGCCCGCCGTCCGGGCGCTTCGATCCCGCCCTCGGCTGCGCGGTAGAGGTAGGCCGCTCCGCCCCGGTTCCCGTTCGAGAAATCTTCGGGCCCCAGCCCCGCCTCTCCGGCGATCTCCACCGCCTTGCGGGCCGTGTCGCGGAAGAGCCGCTGCGTGCGGTCGCGCTCTGCTGCGGCCGCACGGACGAGCCTCTCCAGCTCCTCCTTCGACCGGGCCGACTGAAGCGCCGGGCGGTTGCCCTCCTTGAAGAGCTCGTCTCCGAGCCGCAGGATGTCCCGGCGCAGGTCCCACCCCTCGTTCTCCTCGATCCGCTCGGCGGAGTACTCCTCCATCCACCTCTTCAGGGCCGGGTCCTCGGTGATGCGCTCGATCAGGGCGTCGACGCTGCGCGTGAGCACCGTCGCGGACTCGATCTCGACGTTGTAGTTCAGTTCGAGCCCCAGCTCCTTGACGAAGGCGTGCAGAATGCGCTGGAAGAACTTGTCGATGGTCAGCACCGTGAAGTGGGAGTAGTCGTGCAGAATCGCGCTCCGTGCGCTCCGTGCGTTCCGGCGGATCTGCTCCTCGGAGAGCCCGAGTTCGGCGACGAGTTTGGGCATGTAGGGGCTCTCGGCACCCGAGGCCAGCGTGTGGATCTCGCGCAGGATGCGGCTCTTCATCTCCTCGGTCGCCTTGTTGGTGAAGGTCACGGCCAGTATGTGCCGGTAGAGCCGCGGCTTCCAGATGATGTCGCACAGGTAGTTGCCCACCAGCAGGAAGGTTTTGCCCGAACCGGCGCTTGCATTGTAAATTTCGACGCGCATGTAACAAAGGTACGAAAGAATTCGCAAAATAGGCCGTTCCGAACGGAAAATTTCCTATCTTTGTCTCGGTGTAAACCCGAAAATTCGAATGACAATGAAGAAAATAACCCTCTTTTTCGCGCTCCTGCTCCTGAGCTCGGCCGCAGCGGCGCAGCACCGCGACTCCGTTGAGCTGCGCGGCGGCTCGGTCGCCCTCGACTGGATGCAGCCCTTCTCGGGCGTCTCGGTCAGCGGACCCATGCGCGTGACCTTCGTGCGGGTCGGCGAGGACCGCTCCATGCGAGTATCCTATGACGCCGGGGCCGGTGCCGATTCGCGGGTGAAGGCGTCGGTGGATCGGGACGGGGTGTTGAGCCTGCGCGAGAAGAGCCCCCGCGGGGCGGCCGATACGACGGAGGTGACGATTTGCTACCGCAGGTTGGAGTGCCTTTCGGTCGACGGTGCCGCGGTGCGCTTCGAACAGCCCGTGACCGAACCGATGATAGATGTCCGCTTCTCGGGCGGTGCCCGTGCCGAGGTGGCGTTCGACGTGCGCGACCTGGTGATGACCGTGACGGGCAAGTGCGACCTCGCCCTGAGCGGCCGCGCCCGCTATTTCGACCTGACGGTTTCGACGGCCCGGGTCGATGCCGGCCGGCTGGAGACCATGTCGGCGCGGGTGGACGCTTCGCACGGCGCGGCCGTGGAGGTTTCGGCCGAGGAGCGGCTGGAAGCCTATGCCGCTTCGGCCCGGATCCGCTATGCGGGGCAGCCCGAAATTCTGCGGGGCGAAACGTCTCTGATGGGCGGAGAGATCGTTCCGGCGGATCAGGCCGTTGAGGCTGATAACGGTAAGTAACGCTTCGGGCGATGGCAGCGGTCGGACGTGCGACATTCCTGGGCGAAGTGGCCCGCAGTCTCTATGCAAGGCACGGGGAGGAGATCGCCTCCCTGTCGCTGCTCTTTCCGTCGCGGCGTGCCCGGCTCTTCTTTGCGGACGAGCTGTCGCGCATTGCCGACAAGCCGCTGTGGGAGCCCGAGTGGCTTTCGCTCGACAGGATGATGGAGGAGCTTTCGGGGCTGCATGCGGGCGACCGGTTGAGGCTGATCGCCGAACTCTACGGCGTCTACAGGCGGTATCACGAGGAGGATTTCGACCGCTTCTACTTCTGGGGCGAAATGCTCCTCGGCGATTTCGACATGATCGACAAGTATCGGGTCGACGCCGGGCAGCTGTTCCGCAACATATCCGACCTGAAGGAGCTGGAGGCGGACTGGTCCTACCTTACCGACGAGCAGCGGCAGATTATCCGGGCTTTCTGGGAGGGGGTCTTTCTCGAAACCGACCGTTCGACCGATTCGGTGGAGCGCCAGCGCTTTCTGCGTGTCTGGAACTCGCTGGGTGCCATCTATGCGGAGTTCCGCGAGCGGCTTTCGGAGCTGGGCTTCGCCTACGGCGGCATGGTGCAGCGGCGGGCCGCGGACCGGCTGCTCTCCGGCGAGGCGCGAGTCGACGGCGACCGCCGCTATGTGGTGGCGGGATTCAACGCCCTTTCGGAGTGCGAAAAGGTGCTCTTCGACCATCTGCGGCAGGCCGGAGCCGAATTTTACTGGGACTACGACCGGAGCTACACCGACCGCAGGGAGCAGGAGGCCGGCATGTTTCTGCGGGACAACCGGCGGCGTTATTCTGAAGCGTCGGATGAGGTTACGCATGACAATATGAAATCCGACAAGGAGATACGGATCGTATCTACCGCGTCGAATGCCGCCCAGTGCAAATATGTCCCCACGCTGCTCGGGGAGCTCCGCCCGAAGGATGCGCAGGGCGGTCCGATAGCGCTCGACAAGCGGACGGCTATCGTCCTGACGGATGAGAATCTGCTGATGCCGCTGCTCTGTTCGCTCTCGGACCCGGAGCGCGAGTGCCCCGACGAACGGGTGAACGTGACGATGGGCTTTCCGCTCAAGCACTCGACGGCCTACACCTTCGTCGAGCGGTTGATCGAGTTGCAGGCGCATGGTCGCAACTCCCGCGACGGATATGCCTTTTACCATGCGGATGTCTCGGGCATACTGGCCCACCCCTACCTGAACGGTGCGGACAATCCCGCCATCGGGGCCTTGCAGCGGGAGATTCGGGAGGACCGGTTGATTACGGTGCCGGTCGGCCTGCTGGGGCGGAACGACCTGCTGCGGACGATTTTCGCCCCCGCTTCGGACCGTAAATCCCTCTCCGCCTACCTGACGCAGGTGTTGGCGGCTGTTGGCGGCGTGGCGGACGAGGCGGAGGACCGGCCGCAGCGAATCGCTTTTCTGTCGATGATCTCCGAGGAGATCATCAAGCTGGACAACTCGATAGACCAATGCGGGATAGATATATCTATCTCGACCTTTACTTCGCTGCTGCGCCGCCACCTGCAGACGCTTCGCGTTCCGTTCGAGGGCGAGCCGCTGGACGGCGTGCAGGTGATGGGAATTCTGGAGACCCGCAACCTCGATTTCGAGAATGTGATTCTGCTGTCGATGACCGACGACAATTTCCCGGGCCGGCTGGATGCGCAGGCCTCCTACATCCCCTGCAACCTGCGCACGGCCTACGGACTGCCGACGCCCGAGCACCACGAAGGGGTCTACTCCTACTACTTTTACCGGCTCATCCAGCGGGCCCGCCGGGTCGTGCTGTGCTACTGCTCCCATGCCGACGACAAGTCGACCGGCGAGCCGAGCCGCTATATCCGTCAGATCGAGTACGAGAGCGGTCTGCCGATCTCCTTCTCGGAGGTGGGCGTCGATGTCAATCTGCCCGACAATACGCCGATCGAGGTTCCCAAGACGGACTCGGTGCTGACGGCGCTGGAAGAGTATCTGCGCTCCGACGATCCCCGCGCCCTGTCGCCTACGGCCTTCGCCCGCTACATTGCCTGCCCCCTGAAGTTTTACTTCGCTTCGCTGGCTCATCTGCGTGAGAAAGACGAGATTACGGATGATGTGGATAACCCGCTTTTCGGTACGATCCTGCATGCTTCGATGCAACGGTTCTACGAGCGGATTCGCGGCGAGGCGCACCCCTCGGCCGTGCTGGAGGCGCTGGTGAGGGAGGGGGCCGTGGAGCGGGTCGTGACGGAGGCTCTGAACGAGGCGCTCTATCGGGGTCGCGAGGTACCCGAGTCGGAGTACCCTGGCAACGTGGTGCTGGTGCGCGACATCGTCGTGCGCTATGTCCGCGAGGGGATCGTGCCCTACGACCGGACGCACGACGGGTTCGCCGTGGAGGGGTTGGAGCAGGAGGTGGAGTGCGATTTCGCGTTCGACGATGCGGGCCGCCGCGTCCGATTCCGGGGTACGGCCGACCGGATCGACCGGATGGACGACGGTACGCTGCGCGTGGTGGACTACAAGACGGGCGGCGTGCATCTGGAGTTCGGCGGGCTGGACGATCTCTTCCTTTCGAAGAATCGCGGCGTGAACGGCAATATTTTCCAGACCCTGCTCTATTCGCTCATGCTGTGGCACCGCAGCGGCACGGATGCCCGGCCGGCGCTCTACTACGTCCGCCGCATCAACCGCCCGGACTACTCGCCCGACCTGATCGACCGCTCGGGAGCCATGAGCGACGTGCGCTACTCGGCCTGCGGCCGCGATTTCGAGGCGGCCCTGCGCGAAAAACTGCGGGAGCTGTTCGATCCGAACACCCCTTTCCGGCCCTGCGAGGAGCCGGAACTCTGTACCTACTGCGATTTCAAGGCGATCTGCCGCCGTTAGAGCCTGACTACGACGTAAGGGGCGCCGCTTCGCCGGGCCGCCTCGACGCCGACGGCCGAATCCTCGAAAATCAAGGTCTCCCCGGGTTGGCAGCCCTCGATCTCCATCGCCTTCAGAAAGGCGTCGGGGGCGGGTTTGTTGTGCTCCACCTCGTCGGCGGTCAGCACGCCGTCGACCTCGCCTTCGAGGTGCAGGTGGCGCATGGCGTTGCGGATGTTGTCGGCCTGCCCGGTGGAGACGATCCAGACCCGCCCGCCCGTGCGGCGGAACTGGCGGCAGAACTCCCACAGGGGTTCGTTGAGCCTTACGGTGGAGAAGAAGGAGGGATACAGCTCGATCTTGCGCCGCCGGATCCGGTCGATCTGCGCGGGGTCGGTGAAGCCGACGGAGCGCAGGAATTCGGGACAGCGCATGCCGAAGTAATGCTTCAGATAAGTCTCCTTATCCATCCGGTAACCGGCCTCCTGCAATGCGGCGACGTAGGCCGAGGCATTCGCCTCGCGCGTGTCGGCCAGCGTGCCGTCGAAATCGAGCAGGATGAGTTTCAGCCGCATGGTTTTTCAGTCGAAGGATTGCATGCCCGACCGGGCGATGCGCAGCATGCGCTGGTACTCCGCGGGCGACAGCTCCAGGAAGAAGTAGTGAATGGGGTCCACCCGCATGCCGTTGTGGCGCACCTCGTAGTGGAGGTGGGGCGAAAGCGAAAGTCCCGTGTTGCCCGAGAGGGCGATGATGTCGCCGCGCCGGACCTCCTGCCCGCGTTTCACGTTGATCCGCCCCAGATGGTTGTACGAGGTCTCGAATCCGTTGCCGTGGTCGATCACGACGGTCAGACCCGCCGTGGAGTTTCGTGAGGAGACCTCCTTGACCCGTCCGTCGGCCGTGGCGAATACGCGCGACCCTTCGGGGATGGTGTAGTCCACCCCCTGGTGCGATTTCAGTGTCTTGTAGAAGGGGTGTATGCGCATGCCGTAGGAGGCGGTCAGCAGGCTGAGCTGGTGGTTGATGACGGGCTGGATGGCCGGGATGTTGTTGCAGGCGCTCCCCATCGAGTCGATCTGGCGCTGCAGCGACCGGTAGGAGCGGGCCAGCACCTTCATCCGCTCCTCCATCTGCTGCGTGCGGGTGTCGAGCTCGTTCTTCAGCCGGTGCGTCGGTCGGTTCAGGATCTCTTCGTAGCGGGTGGTCCGCTCCGTGCGGTTTTCGCGCTCGAAATCGTAGGGGTCCGACTCGAAGAGGATGCGGAAGATGTTGCGGTCGCGCTCGGCGATGTTGTCCGCCACGGCCAGCAGCGAGTCGTAGCGGGCCTCCAGCAGCTCGTACTCCGAGCGCAGCCGGTCGGTCGAGTGCTTGAGCTCGTACTCCGACGGGGTGTCGAAGAAGAGGGAGTAGACGATGTAGTAGAGCGTGACGGCGCCCAGCCATATCAGCGCGTTGATCGTGGTGCGGATGACGTTCTGTTTCAACGTCCGCGCCTTTCTGGGGGATCGGTTGCGGTCGGTAGCCATCTTATTCGTCTTTTTCGAGGTTCAGCTCGCGCAGTTCGGACATCAGGTGTTCGTACTCCTCGGGCGACATGTTCTTGTTGAAGTAGTTGATCGGGTTGACCACCGAGCCCTGATGGATCACCTCGTAGTGGAGGTGGGGCCCCGTGACGCCTCCCGAACGGCCCAGCTCGCCGATCAGCTGTCCGCGCACGATCTTGTCGCCCGGCTTCACCAGAATCCGGTTCAGATGGGCGTAGCGCGTCTTGTAGCCGAATTCGTGGTTGAGCAGGATCTGCCGGCCGTAGCCGCGGGTGCTGTTGCGCGTGTCGATGCTCTCGACCGTGGCGTCGCCCGTGGCGTAGATCGGGTCGCCGACGTTGCCGGCCAGATCGATTCCCTTGTGGAATTTGCGGCTGTGGTAGAGCGGGTGGATGCGCCAGCCGAACGAGCCGATGCCGTTGCGCAGCAGCGAACGGTCGATGGGCCAGAAGGCCGGGATGGCGGTCGAGAGGCGCTCCTTGTTCTTCGAGAGGGTTTGCAGTTCGTCCAGCGATACGGACTCCTCGTAGAGCTGCCGGGCCAGGGCGTCCATGCTTTTCCAGGTGCCCGCCATCAGCGAGGCGTGGACGTCGCTCTCGAGCGATGCGTATTTCGAATCCGGATAGGGGGTGCGGATCCCCTCGATGGCGAGGGTGTCGGTGGCGAAGAGGGCCCGGTAGACGTGGTTGTCGCGGTGGCGGATCTCCTCGGTGCGGCGCTGCAGGGTTCGGATCTTGTCCTGAAGCAGGTGGTATTTGAGGACCAGCTCGCTGTTTTCGCGGTTGATCCGGTACATTTTCGGGGTGTAGAAAAAGTAGGAGAAGAGTCCGTTGACGATGGAGATGCAGATGAATCCCACCAGAATACGGCGGATGAACCGGTAGGTGCGCAGCCGGAACGGAGCCACGACCACTTCGTGCGTGAACTGCTGGGGGGCGAATCCGATCTCTTTTTCCTTCATTTCGTGTAAAAACTACCGCTTCGATGATGCAAATTTAGCGTAAAATGTGTAATTTTGCAACCCGAAACAGAAAACGCGAAAACAGGCAAAAATTATATGATGGAATCCAATAAAATTCGACAGGCCTTTCTCGACTTCTTCGCGAGCAAGGAACACGCGATCGTCCCTTCGGCCCCGATGGTGGTGAAGAACGACCCCACGCTGATGTTTACCAATGCGGGCATGAACCAGTTCAAGGATATCTTTCTGGGCAATGCGCCGCGCAAGTATCCCCGGGCGGCCGATACGCAAAAGTGCCTGCGCGTGTCGGGCAAGCACAACGACCTGGAGGAGGTGGGCCACGACACCTATCACCACACGATGTTCGAGATGCTGGGCAACTGGTCCTACGGCGACTACTTCAAGAAGGAGGCCGTCGCCTGGGCCTGGGAGCTGCTGACCGAGGTCTACAAGCTCGACAAGAGCCGCATGTACGCCACCGTATTCGAAGGTTCGGACGAGGACGGCGTGCCCTTCGACGAGGAGGCTTACGGCTATTGGAAGCAGTACCTGCCCGAGGACCATATCATCCGCGGCAACAAGCACGACAACTTCTGGGAGATGGGCGAGACCGGTCCCTGCGGTCCGTGCAGCGAGATCCACTACGACCTGCGCGATGAAAAGGAGATCGCCGAGGTTCCCGGCCGCGACATGGTGAACCAGAGCAGTCCGCTCGTGATCGAGATCTGGAACCTCGTCTTCATGCAGTTCAACCGCAAGGCCAACGGCTCGCTGGAGCCTCTGGTCGCCAAGAACATCGACACGGGTATGGGTTTCGAGCGCCTCTGCATGATTCTTCAGGGCAAGAAATCCAACTACGATACCGACGTGTTCCAGCCCACCATCGGCCGCATCGCCCGCATGTCGGGCAAAAGCTACGGCTCGGACGAGAAGTGCGACGTGGCGATGCGCGTCATCGCCGACCACCTGCGCGCCATCTCCTTCTCGATTGCCGACGGCCAGCTGCCGTCGAATGTGAAGGCCGGCTATGTCATCCGCCGCATTCTGCGCCGCGCCGTGCGCTACGGTTATACCTACCTGGGCTTCAACGAGCCCTTCATGTGCAGACTCGTGGCCGGTCTGGTGGATCAGATGGGCGGGCAGTTCCCCGAGTTGAAGGCGCAGCAGACGCTCATCGAGCGCGTGATCGAAGAGGAGGAGGCCGCTTTCCTGCGGACGCTGGCGACGGGCATCACCCTGCTGGACGGCGTGATCGCCAAGGCCAAGCAGACCGGCGAGAACCGCATTTCGGGCAAGGATGCCTTCGTGCTCTACGACACCTTCGGATTCCCGATCGACCTGACCGAGCTGATCGCCCGCGAACAGAACGTAGAGGTCGATCTCGAGGGCTTCGAGAAGGAGCTTCAGGCCCAGAAGGAGCGCTCGCGCAACGCCGCCGCCGTCGATACGGACGACTGGGTGGAGCTGATTCCGCTCAAGCAGAGCGAGTTCGTCGGCTACGACACGCTTACCGAGCAGGTGAAGATCGCCCGTTACCGCAAGGTGACCTCGAAGGGCCGGAGCTCCTATCAGCTCGTCTTCGACAAGACGCCGTTCTACGGCAACTCCGGCGGCCAGATCGGCGACACGGGCTACATCGAGACGCCGAACGAGCGGATCGAGGTGATCGCCACCGAGAAGGAGAACGGTCTGATTATCCATATCGTCAAGAACCTGCCCGAGAATCCCGCAGCGGAGTTCACGGCCGTGGTCGACGCCGAGGCGCGTCAGGCTGCCGCCAATAACCACACCGCTACGCACCTCATGCACGAGGCGCTGCGCAAGGTGCTCGGCAGCCATGTCGAGCAGAAGGGTTCGCTCGTGACGCCCGTCTACCTGCGTTTCGACTTCTCGCATTTCGAGAAGGTGACCCCCGAGCAGCTGCGCGAGGTGGAGCGGCTGGTGAACCGGGCCGTGCGCGCCAATTATCCGCTGGAGGAGAATCGCAACGCCACCAAGGAGGAGGCCGAGGCCTGCGGTGCCATGATGCTCTTCGGCGAGAAGTACGGCGACCGGGTCCGCATGGTCCGGTTCGGCTCCTCGGTCGAGCTCTGCGGCGGTACCCACACGAGCGCCACGGGTAACATCGGATTCTTCAAGATCATGAACGAAAGCGCTATTTCAGCCGGTGTCCGGCGTATCGAGGCCGTGACGGGCGAGGGTGCCGAGAAGGTGCTCTATGCCGCCGAGGATACGGTGCGCGGTATCGGCGAGGCGCTGCACAATACGCAGATCATGTCCGCGATCAAAAAGCTGATCGAGAGCAACGAGACCTTGCAGAAGGAGGCCGAGGCCATGCGTCGCGAGCAGGTGGCCGTGTGGGCAGAGAAGATCATCGCTTCGACTCCCGAGCGCAACGGGGTGCAGCTGCTGGCTACGCAGATGTCGCGCCACCCGGACTTCATCAAGGACTTGGCTTACAATTTGCGCTCCCGTTCCGGAAAGATCGTGCTGGTGCTGGGTACGGTCAACGACGGCAAGCCGCTGCTGACCGTCGCCCTCGGCGACGACGTGGTGGCCCAGGGTGCGAATGCTGGAGCCGTGGTTCGCGAGGCGGCGAAGCTGATGAACGGCGGCGGCGGCGGTCAGGCGTTCCTGGCGACGGCCGGAGGAAAGAACCCCGACGGCTTGCAGGCGGCGATGGACAAGGCCGTGGAACTGATTATGGACGTATTGAAATAATATTATAGGTGTAAATTATGGCACAGAAAGTTTTATTGATGATTCTGGACGGTTGGGGCAACGGCGACCACCAGCGAGGCGACGTGATCTATCAGATGCACCCCGCCTACATTACGGCGATGACTGAAAAGTATCCTCACGCCCAGTTGCGCACGGACGGCGAGAACGTCGGTCTGCCCGAGGGCCAGATGGGCAACTCGGAGGTGGGTCACCTCAATATCGGCGCCGGCCGCGTGGTCTATCAGGATCTGGTGAAGATCAACCGTGCTTGTGCCGACGGCTCCATTCTGAAAAATCCGGAGATCGTCGCCGCCTTCGAATATGCGAAGAAGAACGGCGTGAACGTGCACCTGATGGGTCTGGTTTCGAACGGCGGCGTGCACTCTTCGCTCGACCACCTGCTCAAACTGACCGATATCGCCAAGGTATACGGTATCGAAAATACCTTCGTACACTGCTTCATGGACGGTCGCGACACCGATCCGCACAGCGGCAAAGGCTTCATCGCCGAGCTGGAGAAGCACATGGACGAGCAGTCGACCGGCAGGATCGCCTCGATCGTCGGCCGCTACTATGCGATGGACCGCGACAAGCGCTGGGAGCGCGTGAAGGTGGCCTACGACCTGCTGGTCAACGGCATCGGCGACCGCTCGTCGGACATGGTGGAGGCCATGCAGCGCTCCTACGACATGGACGTGACGGACGAGTTCGTGAAGCCCATCGTGCGGATCGACGAGCTGGGCAATCCCATCGGCATGATCCGTCCGAACGATGTGGTGATCTTCTTCAACTACCGTAACGACCGTGCGAAGGAGCTCACCGTCGTGCTCACGCAGGTGGATATGCCCGAGCAGGGGATGCACACCCTGCCGCTCTATTACTGCTGCATGACCCCCTACGACGCCAAGTTCCGGGGGCTGCACATCCTCTTCGACAAGGAGAACGTGGCAAACACGATCGGCGAGTATGTTGCATCGCTCGGGTTGAGCCAGCTGCGCATCGCCGAGACGGAGAAGTACGCTCACGTGACCTTCTTCCTGAACGGCGGCCGCGAGGAGAAGTTCGCGGGCGAGGAGCGCATTCTGGTCGCTTCGCCCAAGGTGGCTACCTACGACCTGCAGCCCGAGATGAGCGCCTATGAGGTGGCCGATAAGCTGGCTGCGGCGCTCGACGAGCAGAAATACGACTTCATCTGTCTGAACTTCGCAAACGGCGACATGGTAGGCCATACGGGTGTTTACGAAGCGATTCAGAAGGCTGTGCAGGCGGTGGATGCCTGCGTGGAGAAGGTGGTCGAGGCCGCCCGGCGCAACGGTTACGAGGTGGTTCAGATCGCCGACCACGGCAATGCGGACAATGCTGTCAATGCCGACGGTTCGCCCAATACGGCCCACTCGCTCAATCCCGTGCCCATCGTGGTCGTTTCGGACCGCGTGAAGGCGGTGAAGGACGGTATTCTGGCCGACGTGGCTCCCACGGTGCTCGACCTGATGGGGCTGAAGCAGCCTGCGGAGATGACCGGAAAGTCGCTGGTGGAGTTCAAGTAGTGAACGTCTGCCTATTAAAACCGGGCCGTCCGACAGATTCGGACGGCCCGGTTTTTCGCAGTGCTCCACAATGTCACCCCGAGCGAAGCCGAGGGGTCCCGAAGGTCGTATCGGCGTGAACCCGTGCGAATCGTGAGGGTGAATGTTTCGGCCCTGTCGGGATGTTTCGACTGCGGGCCTAAAGGCCCTCCGCTCAACATGACAGAAAGCAGCGGACGGAACAATTGTGAATTGTGCATTGCCCATTGCGAATTGTTCTGTCATCCCGAGTGCAGCGCAGCGGAATCGAGGGATCCCGACGTTTCAGGACGCACACTCTGCGGAAACCGCAGGGCATTCCATCCCGGGCGGAAACCGGTCAATAGAGGTCGATCCATTCGTGGCTGTTCCCCACGCAGTCGAGGTAGCGGCGAAACTCATCCTGCGCGATGACGACGGTCGCCCGGTCGTCGTTCGGATGAAAGGCCAGCGCGGGGCAGTCGCGCAACCGGGCGTCGAGAAAGAGGTGCACGTGGTTCCCGGGGTCGTTGACGAGCCCGAAAGGCGATACCGAACCGGGACGAAGCCCGAGCCAGCGCTCCATGCGCTGTTCGGAGGCGAAGGAGAGCTTGCCCTGATGCAGGCGCTGCTCCAGGTCGCGGATGGCGAGCTGCCGTTCGAAGTGGAAGCAGACCAGATAGTGCCGGTCGCCCTTGTGGTTGCGCAGGAACAGATTCTTGCACGGAGTCGATCCGTCGCCGTGCTCCTCCCAGTAGCGGCGGGCTATTTCGACGGTCGGGGCCTCGGGGTGTTCGTACCAGTTGTAGCGGATGCCGTGCCGGTCGAGGTAGTCGAAGACGATCTTGCGGCGTTTCATGATCCGCGGGTCACTCCTCGTATTTGTCGATGAACTCCGACACGCACTCCGGCAGCAGGGCGATGGCGTCGTGGAGGAGCTGTGTGAAATCGTCTTCCGGGTTGCAGAAACTTTCGTAGGTGATCCGGTACGCGGTACTGCCGTCCTCCTCCTTCAGGGCGATGAACTTGGTGACCCGCTTCTGCTCGTTCATGCTGTTGCACCCCTCCAGAATCTTCTCATAGGGCTGGTCGGTGCCGTAGAGCGTCATGAAGTTCAGGTAGACCGATCCGTCGGACTGACTCTCCAGCAGGACGAAATAGTTGGCGCCCTGAATCTTGAAGAAGATGTCCCCGTCTTCGTCCAGCTTGGGGAGGTAGCCCTCTTCGCGCAGGAAATCCATCGCTTCCTGACGGGCGGTCTGTTCGGTCCGCGGCTGGGCTGCCAGCGTGAGTGCCGAGCAGAGGATCGATAAGGTGAGAATGATCGTTTTCATGTTTTTTTTATTTTTCGTTCTTCAGAAACTCCTCGATGTTCCGCTTCACGCAGTCGATCAGCACGTCTATCGCCTCGACGGGCGCCCAGGCGTTGTGGGGCGAAAGCAGCAGGCGCTCGGGACGGGCCGCGTGCAGCAGCGGCGAGCCCGCCGGGATCGGCTCCTTCTCGTAGACGTCGATGGCGGCTCCGCCCAGCCGTCCGCTGTCCAGCGCTTCGACCAGGGCCCTCTCGTCGACGATGCCTCCGCGGGCGACGTTCACCAGCACGGCAGTCGGCTTCATGCAGGTCAGCTCGCCGCCTCCCAGCAGGTTGCGGGTCCGCTCGTTCAGCGGACAGTGGACGGTTACCACGTCGGCCCACGCCAGCAGTTCCCGCAGCGGCAGGGCGGGGTAGCGCTCCTCGCGGATCTGCCCCGAGGTGGAAGTGTAGGCGACCGTGCATCCGAAGGCCTCGGCCAGCCGGGCCACCTCGCGGCCGATGTTTCCCAGCCCGATCACGCCCCAGCGCTTGCCGTGGAGCTGGTGGGTCGGCAGGCCGAAGTGGAACGGTACGTCCTGTGCGGCATAGGCGCCGCTCTTCACGAACCGGTCGTAGTAGCCGATCTGCCGGTAGAGGGCCAGTACGGCTCCCAGGGTCGTTTCGGCCACCGCGTGAGTCGAGTAGCCCACGGCGTTCTTCACTGGAATGCGGCGGGCGGCGGCTGCCTCCAGATCGATGTTGTTCACCCCCGTCGCCGCCACGCAGATCAGTTTCAGCCGGGGCAGGGCGGCGATGGTCTCGGCCGTCAGGACCACCTTGTTCGAGATCACGATGTCGGCTTCGCGGCACCGCTCCGCCACCTGCTCGGGGCGGGTCTTCTCGTAGCCCGTGTAGCGGCCCAGGCTGCGGATGCCCGAGAGGTCGCATCCGCAGATGCTGTACTCGTCCAGAAATACGATGTTCGGTTTCATTATGCAGTTCATTTGGTTTCCAGTTCTCCGATCAGACCGCGGACGACCACGCTCGCGCACCCGATTCCGAACAGTGCCGGAATATAGGAGATCGTCCCCACGTTCGACTTCTTGTTGGGCTCCTCGCAGAGGATCATCGCCCCTTCGCGGATGGGTTCGGGCGAGAAGACCGCCTGAAATCCCTTGCGGATGCCGATCTTGTGCAGCCGTTTGCGAAGCATGTGGGCCAGCGGGCAGTGGTGCGTGCGGGAGATATCCTCGATCTCGAGTTTCGTGGGGTCCATCTTCGCGCCGGCTCCCATCGAGCTTACCAGCGGATAGCCCCGCTCCAGGGCGGCGGCGATCAGCGCCAGCTTGGGCGAGAGGGTGTCGATGGCGTCGACCACGTAGTCGTAGTGGGCCGCGTCGAGCAGGGCATAGGTCTCCTCGTCCTTGATGTAGCGGCCGACGACGGTCAGTTCGATCCCGGGGTCGATGTCGCGCAGCCGCTCGGCCAGCACCTCGCCCTTCGGCCGTCCGACCGTGGAGCGGAGCGCTACCAGCTGCCGATTGATGTTGGTGACGTTCACCGTGTCGGCGTCGGCCAGCGTCAGCCTCCCTACGCCCGCCCGGGCGATCATCTCGGCGGCGTAGGCCCCCACGCCGCCCAGTCCGACGATCAGTACGTGGGCCCGGCGGAGCATCGCCAGCTTCTCGGCCCCCAAAAGCAGCTCCGTGCGCTGCAACCACTCTTCACTCATTGTTCGAATATGCGTTTGTAGTTCTCCCTTACGACTCGTCCGAGCTCCCCGGGCGTCGTGTCGCGCAGACCGGCGGCCCGGCGGTAGATCTCGGCAATGGGCGTTTCGCTCTCGTCCGTCTCCAGAAAGAGCCGGTCGGCCGGCATCGTCCGCAGCACCTCCGCCGTGCGCGGCGAACGGAGGCTCCGCTCGCCGAACGAGAGGTAGTAGCCCCGCTTCAGGGCGTGTGCGGCCTGCTCGGGCGAACCGATGAAGCCGTGGAAGATCACGGCCCGGAGCCGGTACTCCTCCAGTACCCGCATCAGCGGTTCGAAGGCGCGGACGCAGTGCAGGACGACCGGTTTGCCGAGCTGCTCCGCCGACCGGAGCTGCATCCGCAGCAGCTCCGTCTGGCGCACGCGGTCGACCGGCCGGGCCAAGTCGAGCCCGATCTCTCCCACGGCCTGCACATCGGCGAACGCCTCGGAAGCCGGCCATTCGGTCCGCTCCGCCTCCCAGGGGTGCAGTCCCCGGGTCGAGATGGTAAGCTCGTCCGCCTGCGGGCGGTGCGTATGGATGTTGACGAATCGGTTTTCCACTCTACAAAAGTAATTTTTCGGCGTCGGAAATCCTAATTCCGCAGCTGAAATTCTTCTTCCGGAGGCCGTTTTTTCTTTTCGGTGCACGGAAGAGCGGACCTTTTATTTAATTTTTATAAAAATAATCTCCGCCCCATGCGGGATTGTGGGAAAAATATCGTATCTTCGCGCTCGAATATACGCTGTTAGCACAATAACAATAAGCGGACCGAACCCCGCAGGGGCGGTCCGGTATGAAGAAATACCACACAATACTAAACATCAAACATTTAACCATGTCGAAAATCATTACTTTACGCAAAGGTCTCGACATCAATCTTCAGGGCAAGGCCGAGACGCGGCTCGCAGAAGCGAAAGCGTCGGCCGAGTATGCCGTGTCGCCGCTCGATTTCGAGGGGGTGACTCCGAAGTTGCTGGTTAAAGTCGGAGATCGGGTGAAGGCCGGTCAGCCGTTGTTCTTCAACAAGTACAACGACCGCGTGCTCTTCACTTCGCCGGTCAGCGGCACCGTTTCGGCCGTCAACCGCGGCGAGAAGCGCCGTGTGCTGAACGTCACCGTGACCCCCGACGAAACGCAGCAGTACGAGGAGTTCGCCAAGCTCGATGCCGGGAAGGCTTCGCGCGAGGAGATTGTCGAGTTGTTGCTCCGGTCGGGTCTTTGGCCGTTGCTGATTCAGCGCCCTTACGGCGTTATCGCCGATCCCGAGGCTCGCCCGAAGGCGATCTTCGTCTCGGCGTTCGACACCGCGCCGCTGGCTCCCGACTACGATTTCGTGCTCGCCTCCGAGCTGGCCCACCTGCAGACGGGACTGGACGTGCTGCGCCGCCTGACCGACGGCAAGGTGCACCTCTCGATGCTGGCCGGCAAGGAGAAGCTCTGGAGTTCGCTCAAGGGGGTTGAACTCCACACCTTCAAGGGCAAGCACCCCGCCGGTAACGTGGGCGTGCAGATCCACCACATCGACCCCATCGACAAGGGCGACGTCGTGTGGACCGTGAACGTGCAGGATCTGGCCATCATCGGCCGCCTGTTCGCCGAGGGCCGCGTCGACATGACCCGCACGATCGCCGTGACGGGTTCCGAAGTGGCGAAGCCCGCCTACTGCAAGGTGATCGCCGGCGCTTCGGTTGCCTCGGTGCTCGACGGCAACATCAAGCCCCAGCAGGAGGGCGACAGCGTGCGCATCATCGCCGGCAATGTCCTGACGGGCACGAAGGTGGCGGCCGACGGCTATCTGACCTTCTATGCCAACTCGCTGACCGTGATTCCCGAGGGCGACAAGTACGAGCTGCTGGGCTGGGCGATGCCCCGCTTCGGCAAGTTCTCCGTTTCGCGCGCCTACTTCTCGTGGATCTGCCCCAAGCGGGCCTACCGGCTCGACACCAACATGAACGGCGGCGAGCGTCCGTTCGTCGTGACGGGTCTCTACGAGCAGTATCTGCCGATGGA
>ERZ777306.409-NODE-409-length-87524-cov-35.931793_pt1 | contig 87524 bp, 66 predicted proteins | sample MGYA00374966_ERZ777306 | MGnify/ENA primary metagenome ERZ777306 (study PRJEB29329, sample SAMN06343882) | mouse gut metagenome | isolation source: Mouse cecum | place: Austria: Vienna | collected 2014-11-15 ...
TAGATTATTCCTTATATTATGTAGTCCATAAGATCGTATTGCTTAAAAATGAATTCTTGAAACTGTGGGACAAGCAGGTGTTCCGTCTCCCGGAGAACGATCTGAAACGGATACTTTATGTTTCCGTCCGGAATGCCTGCTTCGATTATCTCCGTCGGATGAATATGGAACAGGAGATCATCGACCACCGCGCCTTGCAACTAAAACTGGACGAACTTGACTTCTTTGAGGCTTCTGACGAACTTTTCATGCGGAAAGACCTTCTTGACCTGCTGATGAAAAAAGTGGCTGAGTTGCCTGAAAGAAGCCAGGAAGTTTTTCGTATGTCTTATCTCGAAGGTCTGAAAGCGACCGAAATAGCAGAACGTCTCGATCTCTCCGTCCGCACGGTCGAGAACCTGCTCTATCGCTCCCTCCTTTATCTGCGCAAGAATTGTTCGAACCTGTTCCTGCTCATCTTCCTTTTATAAAGGAATTGTAAGTTTGGAAAATACTTGAATCAAGCTTCATAACAAGATTGATAACAGTTGCCGTGACTTGGATACCCGCCGTGTAGTTGCTTGTCGACAATTGTCGACAAGCAATTTCTTACAGGACCCCGTAAGCTTCCGCCCCGGTACATCCTTCTCTAATTGCTTGTGCTTTTTATCTTTGTTCCGAAAAACCGGAAAAAAGGATTCCTCTTTCCCAGGTTGGGTGAAAGACCTTCTGTTATCGAAGCGTTAATACAAATTAACGCATTATCCCTTGCATATTTACGACAGATTCGTAGCTTTGCGATACGATCGTAAAAAATAATATTGAAAATGGAAAGATTAACAAGACAGGAAGAGGATGTGATGCGTTGGATCTGGCAGATCGAGCCGTGTTTTATCAAAGACATTCTGGCGAAGTATGAAGAGCCTAAGCCTCCTTATACGACACTCGCCTCTATTGTGAAGAACCTGGAACGTAAGAAATACGTGAAGGCAAAACGTTACGGGAATACTTACGAATACAGGCCGCTGATCCCACAGGAAGAATATAAACGTACGTTTATGGGAAGTGTGGTGAACAACTATTTCGAGAACTCTTACAAGGAAATGGTCTCCTTCTTTGCCAAGGAACAGAAGATTTCGACCGATGAATTAAAAGAGATCATCGATATGATTGAGAAAGGACGAGAATAAACCGTAAATACATAATACCATGACACCGGAATTTGCCTACTTTTTGAAGGTAAATGTAGCTTTTATACTCCTTTATGCCTTCTATCGGTTGTTCTTTTATAAGGACACCTTCTTCAAACTGCGCCGTGCGATCCTTTTGGCATTCTTTGGAGTGTCATTGCTTTATCCGCTAATGAATATTCAGGACTGGATCCGGGAGCAGGAGCCAATGGCGGAAGTCATACAAATGTATTCGGCTATCTTACCCGAGACAACGATAACTCCTGGCAATGTTCCTGAAACAAACTGGCACGATCTGTTTCTTTCCGGTGTTTCTTATCTCTATTGGGGGGGCGTCATCGCCTTGTTTCTTCGTTTTTTGGTGCAGTTGAGTAGCATATTGCTATTGGCGCGCCGGTCCGAAGTCACTTTGATTCGCAATGTACGTGTACATCTATTAAATAAGCCGGCCGGTCCTTTCTCCTTTTTCGGGCTTGTATTCTTGCATCTTGAAAGCCATTCCGAGAAAGAGATCGAAGAGATCCTGACACACGAGTGTACACATGTCAACCAGTGGCATTCGATCGATGTGATTATCTGCGAACTGGTTTGTATTATTTGCTGGGTGAATCCGTTTGTCTGGCTGTTGAAAAGGGAAGTGCGCCATAACCTGGAATATCTGGCGGACGATACTGTTCTCGAGTCTGGTTATGACAGTCGCAGTTACCAATACCACCTTTTGGGGTTGGCGCATACCAATAAATCGGCCACCTCTTTATCCAATAACTTCAATATGCTGCATCTGAAAAACCGGATCAGCATGATGAACAAAAAACGTTCCCGGGGTATCGGAAGGACGAAATACCTGATTTTTATACCGGTTGTGGGCGTCTTGCTGATCGTGAGCAATGTCGATGCGTTGGCCCGTATTACGGACGAATTGGCGGAAAGCACGTTTGCCGATGTTCTTCTGCCCGACGTTGTCCATCCGGATGAAAAGATTGAAGTGAAAGCCCAGGTCGTGGATATCATGTATAAACCTGTTGCAGGTGCGGCAGTTGTCATTAAAGGGAAACCGATCGGCACGATTACGGATGTGAATGGGCATTTTGTCTTGAAGACTCCGGCTGATGCAACATTGCAGATTTCCGGGCTGGGGTTAAAGAAACGGGAGTTTGAAGCTACATCCGTTAAAGAGAATATGAAAATACAACTGCTTCCGGTAGTCGGGAATGCTGTTGCGGCTGAAGAACGCGAGGAATATGTGCTTTCGGAGGAAGAGGCCGAAGCTGCCAGACGTGCCCGTAGCCAAATCTTTACCGTCGTAGAGGTGATGCCCGAATTTCCGGGCGGACAAGGTGCTTTGCTGAAATTCCTGTCGACCCATGTCAAATATCCGGAATCGGCCATAAAGGGCGGTATAGAAGGACGGGTGAGTTGTTCTTTCGTTGTCGGAAAAGACGGGACGATTTCGGATGCGGAAGTCATCCGTAGCGTAAATCCGGCACTGGATGAGGAAGCTTTGCGTGTGATAAACTCCATGCCGGTTTGGACTCCGGGAAAACAGAGGGGCAAAGCTGTTAATGTGAAATATACGGTACCGGTTACTTTCCGGCTTTCCGGAGGAAAGAAAAAACCTTCTTCCCGTATCGCACAGAAACAAGTCAAAGGAATCGATACGTCCGGTCGCATCTTTTCGGTCGTACAACAGATGCCGGAATTTCCGGGCGGCCAGACTCAGCTGCTGAAATACCTGGCAACGCGCATAAAATATCCGGTTGAAGCACAGGAAAATGGAATACAGGGCCGTGTCTCTTGTTCGTTCGTTGTCGATACGGATGGAACTTTGAAAGATATTAAAGTGCTCCGCGGAGTCGATCCTTCGCTGGACAGGGAAGCGGTCCGGGTGATCCGGGAAATGCCGAAATGGAGTCCGGGCGTACAGAATGATATGGCTGTAGCCGTCAAATATACGGTTCCGGTCACGTTCCGTTTGGAAAAACCTGTTATGGATTAAAATAAGAAACCATGATGAAATGTAAGTTTTCTCTATTACTGTTTCTTTGCGTACTGCCCCTCTGTGGGCAGGCGCAGAGTTTTAACCTTCAGGAATTGGTGAATAAGAAACAATTCCAGGAAGTTATAGCACGTGTGGACAGTCTTACTCCTGCCGATTCTGCCGACTACGCCACGATGTCGGCTATCGGGCAGGCGTACGAAGGATTACTTCGCTATAAGGATGCGTATCTGTGTTTTTCTTATTGCTTGAAAATGGATACGACCAATGTGGATGCTCTGAATGCTGTTGCCAGGAATGCCACCAATTTCGGTCGGATAGCGGAAGCTAAACGTTGCTATCATAAGGTGTTGGAGGCTGATAGCATGAACTTCTATGCCAACTATCAGCTGGCACGCCTTTATTATCAGTTGGGAGATTATGGTAAAGCGACGGAACACTATCATGTGCTCGCCTCCATCGAAGGTGAAAACCCTTCTATCCTAACCGGGTTGGCTGACTGCCATATCAAAAGGGGAACTGTCCCTAACATGATGATCGCATTGTCTTTATATGCCCGCGCACTGGAACTGAACCCGGAGAATATACGGGTTGCCTCCTCTTTAGCCAATCTCTTGCTTCAGACCGGAGATGGCAAAGGTGCATTGCAGGTCTGCGATACGGCTTTGTGTTATAACCCTGATAACAGGCAGATACGGCAGAGCAAAGGGATGGCCCTTTATATGTTGAAAGAATATTCGCAGGCGGATACGGTTTATACCGGACTATTGGCTGACGGCGACTCTTCTTTCCTGAATCTCAAATATGCAGGTGCTTCCCGCTATATGTTCGGACATGCGTTCAATGCCGTCGGATTATTGGAGAAAGCGTATGAAATGGATACGACGGATGTAGAAACGGCTCTGTTGTACGGGGCAGCCATTGGGAAGACCTATGACCGTAAGCGTGCTTATGCCCTGTTCGACCAGGCCGAACGGAATATGCAGCCTAAAAAGTTTCTTAAGAATCTGTTGATTTCTTTACGGGGGGATATTTTGGAGCGTGACGGACGCTGGAAGGAGGCTGAACATTTATATTATGCCGCGTGGAAGAAAGATCCGGCTCAATTGAATTTTTTGTATGAGATCAACGTACATTATTGGGACGTGGATCCCGGCTTGTTCCAGAATGAAGAGATGTTGCAAAGAACAGTTTTTGCAAAGTATACTTATCTGACCGCCTATATGAAGACCGATAAGTCGCAAAAGTATCTCTACAATTATCGTCCTTTCTTAGAAGCCGTTTGCGAAGATGCTTTTTTCAAGAATGCCGATGAAGTGACGATGCTGGCTCCCGATGGGGAAAAAACAAAATTGGCGGTCGCCGACCTGCGTGCGTTGGTTGCTCAACTGCCGCAGATGCCCGAAGATGAACGGCTGAGGCGTGAAAAAATGCAGGAACAAATGAAGAAGGTCCGGGAAAGGGAAAAGAAACTGCATAAAAGCGGTGCTAAACTCGATACGCTCGTCCTTAGTCAGGAAGAAAAAGAAAAGGCCCGGAAAATGCTGAAAGACGCCGGACTGGAATAGGCGAAATAATTCGGACAATCATGGACTGCTCACCGGAATCCTTTGTTGAAGGAAAGAAATATCCGGCTACCCGTGTTGCGGATAGTGTCTTGCTCTATTACCGGGACGCCTACGAGGTGTTGGAGTTGGCGGAAAAGAATCCGGCAATCCTGGAATACGAACAGCTGAAGAACTTGAAGGATGATGATAACCCGGTGTTGATGTTGGTCACTTTAAAAGAATAATAAATACGATAGATTATGCATAAATATGTATTTCTGCTTAGTATGCTTGTATTCCTTTCGGCATGTGGAGGGAAACAAACCGGGCAACCGCTAATTGCCGAAGTCGAACCTGTGAAGCCGGAATATCCGGTAACCGTTCCGTTTGAGGCGGGAGTCGGTGTCGAGCGGGAGATGAAGTTGAGCGATATTGCCGATTCCGTGCGATATGTCCCGTTGGAAACGAATGATAAGTGCCTGATCGATTTTATAAATCCGGGTAAAGTGGTAAAGACCTCTAAGTATTGGTTCGTATCCAGCAATTCGAGGTTATATCAATATACGACCGATGGGAAGTTCGTCAGGAACATCGGTTCGAGGGGCGGTGGCCCAGGACAATTCAATTACTTCCAACAGATAGATGTAAACGAGGATACAGGATTGGTTTTTATGCTGACGACTTCCGGAAAGGTCAATGTCTATGATATGGAAACCGGGAAATTCCTTTATGATATAAAGACACCGGATAAGGAAACGGCGCAATTTGCCATGTTGAATGATACCTTAGTGGCAACATTCCTGCTAAATAGTAACGGGCAGCAAAAAGAACGTATCTATATTTCCGGTCAAAAAGGAAGTATCTTGAATACCTTCTACCGTTCGGATTTGTTTGAAGTCAAGAGTGGAACCCGTTGGCTGATGATGAGTGGCATGGACAGATATATGTTCCGTTATCAAGATATGATTTGCTACAAAGAATTCTACAACGATACTTTGTTCGTCGTGACGGAGAAGGAACTTCAACCCCGTTACATCATCGATTTAGGCAAATATGCCATTCCTGTCGACTGCCGTATGGAAGCTTGTGACGGAGATGCGAAAACTTATAACACAGTTGCAGCTCCATATATCCGAAACCATGTGATAGAAACCGATTCTCTGCTTTTTATGCCCTATAATTACTGGGCGGGAGAAAAACAGCGGGAGCGCCACATGGTGCTTTATGACAAAAGGACGAAGGAATGTTTCTCCATTCCGGACGGTTATATAAAGAATGATTTTCCCGGCGCGCTGCCTTTGCGTCCGGCGACTTCTTTGGACCGGAACATTCTGGTTTCTGTCTGGGAAGTCGGAGATCTTATGAAAGAAGCTGAAAAGAATCCGGCTGTCCTCGATCATCCCCAGTTGAAAAGATTGACCGAAGATGATAATCCGGTACTGATGGTCGTTTATATGAAATAAGTTATGATGCGTTTTATTGGATTAGTACTATTGATCGGGCTGGTTACCGGTTGCTCGCCGGAGCGACCGGTTCCGGTCCGTATCGGTTATGTGGAAACGGATGTTCCCTCAAGCAACCAGTGTGTGGAGATAACCGGTGCTTTCCAAGGGAGGCCGTATCAGCTACGAATGGCACATTCCCTGAACGGGAATGTGAACTATAAGGTGTTGAACGAGGCGCCTTACATTATGCAAGATACGGTTTTGCGTATATCTATGGCAGTCGAGCCTCGACACAAACATACGGCGCGTTTTACATTGGATGCCGGTTCGGTGCAGATTGTCGAGGAGGCCGAATTGGAAGATGTCCTGCACAGTATCTTATTGGAAACCTATTCCGACCGCTCTTTTACCTCTTCCGATACGATTCCGCTTACTTCCTATTCTAATGGAGCTTTGTACGAAGTCATGGTGGACGGGCAATTGCAACAGGGCGGGAGTTATTGCAATGTACGGAATGCCAAGCTACCGCCGAAAGAGTGGCATAAGGCTTTTGATATGAAAGAATATATCTGGTTTGAGCTTTTGTTTACCGGAAAGTAGACGGCGCGCTGCGTTTTTTCAATCCTTTTATTGCGTGAGGCGATAACAAAATATATCTTTGCCATTGGATGTAAATAAGATATACGTTACGGAGTGATAACGACTATCCGATGAATTCATTCTGGATATGGCATCTATTAATCGCTTCACAGTTGTGAGCCGATCGTTTCACAACTGTGAGCCGTGCGAATCACAGATGTGAGCCGTACGGCTCATGGCCGTGAAACGATTAATAGATGCTGACTTCCGAAAGAATATATCCATGGGAAACAACTAAATAAAGGGATTGTGATGATGAAGAAATACCTGTCTCTTTTGCTTATATGCCTGCTCGCCTGGCCTGCAATGGCGGGGGAGCGCAAGAAAGTCGCTGTCGTGCTGGGCGGTGGCGGCGCAAAAGGTGTGGCGCATATCGGGGTATTGAAAGTGTTGGAGGAAGCCGGTATACCGATCGATATCGTGACCGGGACCAGTATGGGAGCGATTGTCGGAGGTTTGTACGCCATCGGCTACAGCCCGGACGAGATCAAAGAAATGGTGGAGTCGCAGGATTGGGAGATGTTGCTGAGCGACAAAGTGAAACGCAGTCATCTGCTTTTCCCCGAGAAAGAGAAGGCGGAACGCTATATTGTCTCCCTGCCTTTCGGGTTGGAGAAGAAAGACCGGGTGATAGACGGCGTTGTGAAGGGGCAAAACCTGCAAAACCTCTTTTCGGACCTGACGATCGGGTATCATGATTCGGTCGATTTCAATTCGTTCCGGATTCCGTTTGCCTGTGTGGCGGTCGACATGGTTAGCGGCAAAGATTATGTGTTTCATAAGGGAAGCTTGCCCCTTGCCATGCGTGCCAGTATGGCGATCCCGGCCGTATTTACGCCTGTCCGGCTGGACAGCATGGTGCTTGTCGACGGTGGGTTGAACAATAACTATCCGGTGGATGTCGCACTTGCCATGGGCGCGGATATCATTATCGGCGTGGATCTGGCAACAAGCGATCTGCGCACGTACGACCGGCTGCATTCGCCAGGCGATATTGCCACGCAGATCATTGCTTTGCATGGTAATGAAAAATATGTCCGGAACCGCGACCGGACCGATCTGTTGTTTCGTCCGGATATGGAACCTTACCGTTCCTCCAGCTTTGCTCCCGTTGCTCTCGACACGATGTTGCACAGGGGAGAAGCCGATGCCCGCCGCCGTTGGGACGAGATCATGGCTTTGAAACAGAAAATAGGTATTCCCGAAGCCGATACCTCTTCCTTGCAGGCCGGACGGCTGGCCCATCGTCCTGTCATGCCTGCCGATACTTTTTATGTCCGCCATATCCGTTTCGACGGAGCCGATCCGCGTGATCTCAACTGGTTGCACCGCATCTGTGCGCTGAAGGAGAATAGCCACATCACGTTGAAGGAACTTCGCAAGTCCATGTCTATCTTAGTCGGAACCAATGCTTATGCTTATGTAAACTACAAACTGACCGGCGAGAACCAGCAGGATCTGGTCCTGACCTTGCAGCCTAAATCGGAAAGCTCGGTGAACTTAGGCATACGTTTCGATTCGGAAGAAATCATCGGGGTGCTGGTGAATGCTACTTATCATAAGGGGAAACGGAACCATTCCCGCTTCGCTTTTACCGGGCGTGTGGGAAGCAAGATCTCCTCGGCGATGCTGGATTACTCGATCGAGCGTTCTCCGTTACGCAATTTCAATTTGTCGTATAAGTTCAGCTATAACAACCTGGATATTTACGAGAAGGGGGACAAACGGTTCAACACTACCTATACGCACCATCTCGCCGAGTTCGCCTATTCGGATATGAACTGGTTGAGCTTCAAAATAAAAGCCGGACTTCGTTATGAGTATTTCAATTATAATTCCTTTCTTTACACGGGAGGCGACGAACTGTATGCCGTGAAACCGGAAGGCTTTTTCAGCTATTTCGCATCGGCGCACCTCGAGACATTGGACCGGCGGTATTTCCCCGATAAGGGAGTCTCGCTGGAGGCGGATTATTCACTCTATACGGACAACTTCGTGAAATATAACGGCAGCTCTCCTTTCTCGGCTATCGGCTTGAAGTTTATGACGGTTTGCCCCATTAGTTCGCGTTTGAGTCTTCTGCCTGCGCTTTACGGGCGTGTCCTGATCGGCGGGAATACGGCTTATCCGTTCCTGAATGCGATCGGGGGAGAAACGTTCGGGCGTTATTTGGCTCAGCAGTTGCCTTTTGCCGGTATCAACCATGTGGAGATACTGGACAATTCGGTCGTGGTGGCACGCCTCCAGCTCCGGCAACGCATTGCGGGTAACAATTATATCACGCTGACCGGCAACTATGGCATTCATAACGACGACTTTTTCCATCTGTTGGAGGGGAGAAGCCTTTGGGGCGGCAGCCTGGGATATGCTTATAACAGTATCGCCGGCCCTTTGAGTGCAACGTTCGGTATGTCCAACCGCAATTCGCACTTGCAGTTTTATATGAATTTGGGATTTATGTTTTAATATAATATATAAGGTATGAATGCAGAAATAATACAATTCCTGACGGAACTGCGTCAGAACAATAACCGGGAATGGTTCCAAGCGAATAAAGACCGTTACGATGCTCTTCGCAAGGGCTTTATCGACGAAGTGCAACAATTGATTGACCGGATTGCCCTGTTCGATCCGGAAATTGCCGGATTGGAGGCGAAAGATTGCCTGTTCCGCATCTATCGGGATATTCGTTTTTCTCCTGATAAGACTCCGTATAAAATCCACTTTGCCGCTTATATGGCTTCCTGTGGCGGACGGGGTAGCGAGCGTGCCGGCTACTATATCCATCTCGAACCGGGCGGTTGCCTGCTGTCGGGTGGTGTTTGGTGTCCGCCGCCGGCCTTGTTGAAAGCCCTTCGTAAAGATATTTATGAAAATATAGAAGATTTTGTCGCCATCATGGAAAAGCCGGCCTTCAAGAAGACATATCCGACGATGGAGGGCGAAGTCCTGAAACGTATGCCCGCCGGTTATCCTTCCGATTTCAGATATGACGAAATCCTCCGCCATAAAGACTTTAGTGTCGCTTCCTGCAAACCGGACGAATTCTTTTTCGCACCGGATTGGATGGATAAAGCCATTGAAGATTTCAAACTCTTATACCCGTTCAACCAATTCCTGAATTATACGGTGGATGAGTATTTAGGAAGAGTGTAACCATCCATTCATAACCGATCTGTTTCAAACCAAACAGCCCTCGTAGGGGCAGGTTCCAAACCTGCCCGATTTACAGTTCAATCTATCTGTCCCTATCATGTGGGTTCCAAACCTGCCCCTACCAATCCCTTTATTCCTCATTTCAATATATATTTTATGTGTTTCGTGAATATTTTATCGAAAAACGATAAAAATATTTGGTGGAGTCAAAAATAATATATTCTTTTGCATATCGAATAACGATAAATATTATTTGAGAAACAAACAACAAATACATAAAACATTATGAAACAATTCTTCAAAACAGTATTTGCATCCACACTGGGCGTGCTGGTTGCTTTGGGAATCGTAACAATCGGTTCTATCTTTTTTATCATTGGAGTAGCTGCCAGTGCCGATGGCTCTTCCGAGTACAAGCCTGATAAGAATACCGTGTTCAAACTGTCTCTGAATGGTGTACTGGTTGATCAGGCAGTGAAGAATCCTTTTTCCGAACTGATGGGCGAAAGCAGTGGCCAGATGGCTGTATCGGATGTGATCAAAGCGATCCGCCGTGCAAAAGCAAACGATAATATTAAAGGTATTTATCTGGAAGCCGGTTCACTTTCTACAGGATTTGCAGGGATCGAAGCGATCCGTCGTGAACTGGAAGACTTCAAGAGCAGCGGGAAGTTTATCGTTTCTTATGGCGATTACTACACACAGGGCGCTTACTATCTGTGTAGCGTGGCCGATTCTGTTTTCCTGAACCCGCAAGGCAGTGTCTCCCTGGTAGGGCTTGCATCACAGGGTCTGTTCTTTACCGGGCTGGCTGAAAAAATCGGAGTGGAACATTATATCTTTAAGGTAGGAACTTATAAGAGTGCCGTAGAGCCCTTCTTCCTGAAAAAATTTAGCGATGCCAACCGCGAACAGTTGACCTCTTTCTTGGGTAGTGTCTGGGGAAACTTGACAACCGCTATCGAGAAAAGCCGTAATATCTCTTCCGACGAACTGAACCGTTACCTGAATGAAGGTCTTGCAATGGGCCAGGCTTCCAATGCCGTTGATTATAAACTGGCAGACGGGCTTCGTTATCGGTATGAGGTGGAAAACTGTGTGAAAGAAATGGCCGGACAGGACGTGAAGGGTAAACTGAAAACAGCCGGAGTGGACAAAGTAGCTTCTATCAAAGTAAAAGAAAAAGATAATGACAATAAGATCGCTGTCCTGTATGCAGAAGGTGAAATCAGAGACGAAGATTCTTCTTCCCCATTCAGTGCCGACGAACAGGTGATTTCGGAAGAGATGGCAAAGAAACTGCGTAAGTTGAAAGATGACGATGATGTAAAAGCCGTAGTCTTCCGTGTGAACTCTCCGGGCGGTAGCGCTTATATTTCCGAACAGATCTGGAAAGAAGTGGTAGAGTTGAAAGCTAAAAAACCGATCGTCGTTTCAATGGGTAACTATGCCGCTTCCGGTGGCTATTATATTTCTTGTGCTGCCAACAAGATTGTGGCTGAACGTACGACACTGACCGGTTCGATCGGTGTGTTCGGTGTGGTCCGTAATTTTACCGGAACATTTGATAAATTAGGTGTAACCACGGATATCGTAAAGACGAATACGTTTGCCGACCTGGGCGACATTAGCCGTCCGATGCGTGATGATGAAAAGGCGCTGATCCAGCGTGGTGTGGAACAGACCTACGATTTATTCCTGACTCGTTGCGCAGATGGCCGCGGCATGACGAAAGCCGAGATCGACTCTATCGGACAAGGCCGTGTGTGGACCGGCGAACAGGCTTTGGAAAGAGGTTTGGTCGACCAGTTGGGCGGCATGGACGACGCAATCAAAGAAGCGGCCGCATTGGCTGAATTGACGGAGTATTCCGTTACGACAGCAGACGGCCCGAAAGACTTCTTTACCAAATTCATGGAAAAGAAAATGGACGAAGTAAAAGTTTCTATGGCTAAGTCGGTTATGGGTGAAGAACAGTTCAAATTGTTCTCTACAATCCGTAAAGCCGAAACGGAATCCGGTATTATTGCCCGTATGCCGTTCGAAATAAAAGGTTTATAATAATAAGAGAGAGGCTATAAGTTATGAAAAAGCAATTGAATCTGATTTGTGTATTGATATTCTTCTTTGTAGGATTGTCTTTGCTCCCGAGTATCTATTTAATGGGCAATGCCTTTGTAGATGGTTTCAGTGCCGGAATGTCACAGGCGGAAAAGGTGCATGAGCAAGGGGTAACAAATATCAGTGCGGAAGTCTTGAGTCCGCTGGCTCTTAATTTATGGCCTAAATCTCTGGCTGCCACTTCTGATAAAATATTTAATCAGAGAGATCAGGAGTGGTATCCTGCTTCCCAGATAAAAACTTTGGTCTGGGTGAAATCCAAGGAGTTGGGGATTACACAGCTCGGAGGTCTTTTAACCCTGATTAGCTTGATCTTTATAGTGAAAGCTATTATCCAGTTTTACAAACTGATCAATGCGATCAATCATGAGGTGATATTCGACTGGTTGAACGTCCGCCGCCTGAATCGTATCGGACGTAATCTGCTTATCTCATTTGTTCTGACACAGGCTTATGTGTTGATGAACTATTGGGCTTCTATCCGTTTGTTTGAACTTGAAGGTTACGAACATAATATCGGTTGTGACTTCCAGTCGATGACATTGATAATGGGACTGATCGCTTTATTAGTAGGCCGTATTTTTGCAATCGGCTTACAGATGAAGGAGGAACAAGAGTTGACAATTTAAGAATTTTGAGATGAAACGGAACTTGAATGCCTTGTGTTTTGTGTTGGTGATGCTTTGTATTATAGCTCTTTCATCAAATAATATAGATGCCATACAGCTTTGCTATGAGATGGGGAAAGGTACGGCTTATACCGATGCTACACAGAAAAGTTTTCTGATAGAGGTCCTTATTCGTGCTGTGGATATGAATATACTGCTGATAGCAGGCATACTCTTGATTATAGTTGTCTCAAAAATAAATAAGGGACTTGTCTTTGTCTGGCAGAATATCACTTTGTTCAGATGGATCGGATATTTGTTGGGTTTTCACGCTTTGGTTTCTTCTGTAATTAATTATGTGGAAAAGCAGGCTTCGGATACTTTTGTAGGAAATCCATTTGATTACCGGGGAATGATTGCTGCAATATTTGTTTTAATGGTTGCAGAGATTTTTGCAATTGGTTTGAGGATGAAAGAAGAACAAGACCTGACGGTCTAATGGAGGGAATGAAAATGAAATCGAAAAGTATAAGGATACTGAGCATTTTGATACTGCTTCTTTCTATGGTGGTGTTGGGCAACGGCTTTCGGGGCTTTAAAGACGGATGGAACAGCGCAGGCCGTGATTTGGATAAGAAGCCGGAAGGAAAAATACACCGGGTGGACGTGCCGTTGAACCTTGTTGTCGCGTATAGCTTGCCCGATACATTGCAATTGGAGGATAACCGGAAAATACCTTATCAGATAGGAAGTGTTGCTTTGGGAATGAAGACCGATAAGGCCTATGAACTCTATTCTGTTATTATAGGATTGATTTTTACACCGGTTTCTTTGCTTCTGATTATTTGGGCGGGATTGTCTTTCTTCCATTTTATCCGGGATGTGCAACGGCAACAGATATTTATCCGTTCGAATGTCAAGAGACTCCGCGTTATCTGCTGGATGTTGTTGTTTGTCGGGATTATGAAAAACTTGTTTGCAGGGATGGACTACTTTCTGTTGTTAAAAGACAGCCATGTCTCTTTTCCGGGCTATCAGATTGCTGGCTTCGAGTTTCAATATAGTATATTTTTCCTTGCTCTCTTGTTCGGCCTTTTTGCCGAAATATTTGCTTTAGGAGTTAAATTGAAAGAGGAACAGGATCTGACGGTTTAAAGGAGGATGGATATGGATAAGATTATAAAATTGCTGGTTATTCAGATCGGATTTCTGTCTTTAGGAAGCGTGTTTTTTGTCTGGTATATGCTGTCAAAGAAATACGTTTGCCTTGATTCATGGGCCTGGTCATTCTGTTCCGCGAAGGTATTGCTTCTGACGGTTATACTGAGCGTCGTCTTTTTCGGGCTGCTTTGGGGATATCTTTATTATCGATCCGGCAGTTTGAGTTTATGTATTCTTTCGAATATGATCGTGAATGGTATTTCGGCGTTGCTTATAATTTATTACCCGGATGCCCGTTCCGTATATGAAATGATCGGAACAATGCCTTTTATCGGGCTTGCCGTTCTTAATGTGATATTGTCTGCTACCTGTATTTATTATTTGAATCGAAGTTTGAGTATTCCGGTCTGGCAAATACCGGAAAATACGGATGGTGAATCTTGTAATGTCGTAATTAACGAATAATCAAAGGAGTAAAGTATGGCTATAATAGTGAATTTGGATGTGATGATGGCAAAAAGAAAGATTGCGTTGGGCGATTTGGCCGACCGTATCGGCATTACTCCGGCAAATCTTTCGATCTTAAAGACGGGTAAAGCCAAGGCTATACGCTTTTCTACTCTTGAAGCAATTTGTAAGGAACTCGATTGCCAACCGGCGGATATCCTCGAATTTAAGGACGATGAATCATAATGTTTTGGCTATGAATGACTATATCCTTGCAATATGTAAGCTTGTCGGGTGAGTGAAGGTGAATAAAAACTTGAATATTGTTAAATAAGCTATATTTGCTGACAATATGTAAGCAGAAGTTTGGTTGATTCTGGAATGGTGGCTACATTTGCACCGCAATTTGAAAGTAATCTTAAAGTAATAATTATATGAAAACTTCAGTTTTAAGTAAAAGCATTCTTGTTCTTGCAGTTATCTTTTTATGTAATCTTGCAATGAACGCAGCCTCTCCCAGAGAGTACATGTATGATACGAAGGAAGAGAATGGTAAAATTGTTTCAAAGGTCATTTTCTTAAATGACAATGGTCTTTTGAACAAAGAAGTTAAATATGAATTTTCTTACAATGAAAACGGCAAAGTGTCGGAGAAGAAGGCATATCGCTGGGATAAGAGTAAGGATGAGTGGGTTCCCTATTATCTGACGACTTATTCATATGACGCAGAAACAGGGGAAATCAACACCACATACGGAATGTGGGATAGAAAGAAGAAAAACTTTAGCTTAAATGTCCAGAATATGGTTGCCCCGGCAACAAGTTATAACGACATTTTCTCATAATACCTATTTTTAAAATATTTCATAGACACAACCGAAAATGGCGCGAATAACAAAAGACGTGAGTCCCTGTTATTAGCGCCATTTTCATCTTTTTACGAGAATATGTAGTTTATCTGTAAATGTTTCTATCTTTGTTGAAATATTAAATAACCATAGCTATGGATAAAGTAAGAATACAGCAATGATCGGTTTTTAGATTATTCTTACTTGATGATCTTCTCTATCTCCGAAAGATTCTTCTCAACGTCGGCATCCGTGACTTCGTAGTTGGTCAGGTCGCCTGCCAGATACTGGTCATAAGCGGCCATGTCGATCAGACCGTGACCGGAGAGGTTGAACAGGATCGTGCGCGGCTTGCCTTCGATCTTGGCCTGTTCTGCTTCGCGGATAGCGGCAGCGATAGCGTGGGAAGATTCGGGAGCCGGTATGATACCTTCGCTTTGAGCGAACAGCGTAGCTGCTTTGAATGTTTCGAGCTGCTGGATATCTACAGCATCCATCAGACCATCCTTTTTCAACTGGCTGACGATAGAGCCTGCACCGTGATAGCGCAGACCGCCTGCATGGATATTGGCCGGGGCGAAATTATGTCCCAGGGTGAACATCGGCAGAAGCGGTGTGTAGCCGGCTTCGTCTCCGAAATCGTACTGGAATTGTCCGCGTGTCAGTTTCGGGCAGGAAGCCGGTTCGGCAGCCACGATGCGGATATCTTTACCCTGTGTCAGTTTATGGCGCAGGAACGGGAATGCGATACCGGAGAAGTTCGAACCTCCACCGAAACAAGCGATAACCACGTCCGGATATTCTCCCGCCATCTCCATCTGCTTTTCAGCTTCCAGGCCGATAACCGTTTGGTGGAGCATCACATGGTTCAGCACGCTACCCAATACATATTTGCAGTTCGGAGTCTGCATCGCCAGTTCGACAGCCTCGGAGATAGCCGTTCCCAGGCTTCCCTGGTAATTCGGGTGCTTGGTGATTATGTCGCGGCCCGCACGCGTACTCATACTCGGCGAAGCGATCACCTCGGCCCCGAATGTCTGCATTATAGAGCGACGGTAGGGTTTCTGGTTATAGCTGACTTTTACCATATAAACAGCCAGTTCCAATCCGAAATGTTTGGCAGCCATCGCCATGGAAGCTCCCCATTGCCCGGCGCCTGTCTCGGTCGTGATATTGGTTACGCCTTCCTTTTTGCAGAAATAAGCCTGCGGGATGGCGGAATTCAGTTTATGCGAGCCTACCGGGCTGACACTTTCGTTCTTGAAATAGATGTGGGCCGGCGTGTCGAGTGCCTTTTCAAGACCATAAGCACGGACCAACGGAGTCGGACGCCAGATCTTATACATCTCGCGAACTTCTTCCGGGATCTCGATCCAAGGATCTGTCTGGTTTACTTCCTGATCTACCAATCCTTTGGCAAACAGGGGGTAGAGGTCTTCAGGTTTAAGCGGTTCCTTTGTTTTGGGGTTCAGTGGAGGAAGCGGTTTATTCTTCATGTCTGCCACGATATTGTACCAGGCTGTAGGAATATCTTTCTCCTGCAGTAAAAATTTCTTACTTTCCATGATGTTGTTATGTAGTTTACATTATTAATCGATTTGGCCTTTAAGGCTTACAACTTGGAAGCAAAGTAACAAATAATATTTCGTTCTTCAAATGAAATACAGGAAAATATATATCTTTGCGGCTCAACTCTGCTAAACTGATAACGAACTATAAGAATGAAAAAGCTGATATTACTGCTGGCCGGCATCTGTATGCTACTTCCGGCGACAGCACAGAAGAAGAACTTCACTTACAAGTTCTACGGCTTCGTCCGCGGAGACCTCTTCTATAATACACGTGCCAATATGGCTCCGGTGGATGGTAATTTTTATCTGTATCCGCTTGACAAGAAGCCGGATGCCGATGGCAAGGACCTGAATGCCGGTCCCAACGGCAGTTTCTATACCTTTACTTCCCGCCTGGGAGTGGATGTGACCGGTCCGAATATCGGTACGGCGCGTTCTTCGGCAAAGATCGAAGTCGATTTCGGAGGCTTCTCTTCCAGCAACACGATGCTGCGCATCCGGCAAGCCTATGTCGCCCTGGATTGGGAAAAGAGCCAAGTCCTGATCGGGCAAACCTGGCATCCTTTGTTCGGAAGTGTCTGCCCGGATATCCTGAACCTCTCTACAGGCGCTCCTTTCCAGCCGTTTAACCGCGAACCGCAAATACGTTACCAATATAAGGCGGGGAAAGTGAAGCTGACAGCTTCCGCCTTTTGGCAGTTGCAGTACCTTTCGAGCGGCCCGAACGGAATGAGCGAGGAATATATCAAGAACAGCTGTGTACCGGAGTTTTATGCCGGAGCCGATTATACCTCCGGCAACGGCTGGCTGGCGGGTGGCGGTGTGCATCTGATCTCCCTGAAACCCCGTACATCTTCGGTCTGGAATGAAAAGACTTATAAGGTGAACGAACGCATGACGACGTTCTCCTATGAGGCCCATGTTAAATACACCGGACGCAATTTCGCTTTTGCCGCCAAGAGCCTGATGGCTTCCTGCCTCGACCATACGGCGCTGATCGGCGGTTATGGCATCAGCTCCATCAACCCCGATAACGGCGAACAGGAATATACGCCTTTCCGCCATTCCACTTCCTGGGTTAATTTCACCTACGGCACGAAGTGGAAAGGGCATTTCTTTGCGGGCTATACCAAGAACATGGGGACGGCAGACGCATTGGCCTCCGCCACCAAATACGGCATGGGATTGGATATAGACCAGGTCTTCTCCACCAACATCGCTTTCTCCTACAACCTGCCCCATTGGCAGATAGGTATGGAGTATATGCCGACGACGGCCTGGTACGGCGATACCGACAGGGCTTCCGGCAAGGTTGTGAATACGCATAGCGTCACGAACCATCGTATACTGGGACTTGTGATGTATTACTTCTAAGTGACTGATTGGCAGCGTACCCAATTCTCACTGTTTCCACAGGTATGAGAACTTTTTCTCACAATGATGAGAATAAATACTCACAGACATGAGAAAAAATACTCATGTATATGGGAAAACTTTCCTGTGCCTGTGGGAAAACCGTCCCGTGCCTATAGGATGATATTCTCAAGCCCTTGGAACAGATATTTTGTAGTGAGACCAAACTTCCTTACCTTTGCAGCCAATTTGAAAGGACAGAAATGAAAAGATACGTACTACTCTTTGCCGCCCTCTGTATGGTTATGGCCGGTTATGCTCAGAAAAAGAATTTTTCTTATAAATTTTATGGACAGGTGCGTGGCGACCTGTTTTATAATTCACGTGCCAATGCTGAAATTGTGGACGGGCTATTCCACCTTTATCCGAAAGACAAGAATTTGGATGCCGATGGCAATGACCTGAATGCCACGGCAAACGGGAGTTTTTACCTGCTTTATTCCCGTCTGGGAGTGGATGTGAAGGGACCGGACATCGGAAAAGCCGTGACGACTGCCAAGCTGGAGGCGGATTTCCGCGGCTCGGGGAGTAACTGGGCGGTCTTGCGTATCCGCCATGCTTATGTCAATCTGGACTGGGGAAAGTCGGCGGTGTTGGTTGGGCAAACCTGGCATCCGCTGTTCGGCGATGTGTTTCCGCAGATGCTGAATCTTTCGACCGGCGCGCCTTTCCAGCCGTTTAACCGTAGCCCGCAAATCCGTTACCGGTACACGTCCGGCAAGGGGTTGCAACTGACGGGGGCAGTGCTTTGGCAGTTGCAATATCTGTCTGCCGGCCCAAACGGAAAGAGCGAGGAATATATCAAGAACAGTTGCATTCCGGAAGTCTATGTTTCGGCTGATTATAAGGCGGACGGATTGATTGCCGGCGTCGGTATGGAAATGCTGTCCTTGAAACCCCGCCGGCAGACGACGGTGGACGACCGTGTGTATAAAGTGAACGAGCGCGTGACCTCCCTCTCTTTCGAGGCGCATGCCAAATATACGACTCAGGATTGGTTGATTGCCGGCAAGACCTTGCTGGCTTCCAACCTGACGCAAGCCTGTATGTTGGGCGGTTATGCGGTTACCTCCGTCGATCCGCGTACCGGGGAGCAGGAATATACGCCTTACCGCCATTCCATGACCTGGTTGAATGTGGTCTATGGCAAGAAATGGAAACCGGGAATCTTTGTCGGATACCTGAAGAACTTAGGAACGGGAAAGACGATCGCCGGACCGACCTATGGCGTCGGCTTAGATGTGGACCAGGTGTTTACAACGAATCTGCAACTCTCTTATAACCTCCCTCACTGGAAGTTAGGAGTGGAATACAGCCCCTCGCTTGCTTGGTATGGAGATATGAATGCTGAAAATGGTAAAATAGAGAACACGCATTCGGTGACGAACCACCGTGTGCTGGGGGTCCTGATCTATACGTTCTGATGAAAAAGATACTGATTATAGGAGCAAACGGGTTTACAGGGCGTAGAATCCTGGATAGCCTTTCGGAGAATGGAGCCTGCGAGGTTGTCGGTTGTTCCCTTCATCCGGATATCCGACCGGGAGGAAAACATACGTTTGTCCGGGTGGATATTAATGATTATCCGGCGGTGGAGGCCTTGTTCGATCATGTCTGCCCCGATGTTGTTATCAATTGCTCGGCTCTTTCCGTCCCTGATTACTGCGAGCAGCATCATGAAGAGGCGTATGCGATTAATGTGGCGGCGGTGGAGAACCTGGCACACTGTTGTGGGCATCAGGGAAGCCGCTTTATCCATCTGTCGACGGATTTTGTGTTTGACGGGAAAAGCGACCGTCTCTATACGGAAGAAGATACGCCCGCACCGCTTAACTACTATGGACAGACCAAATATCAGGGCGAGCAGGCGGTTGCAAGGATCTGTCGTAACTATGCGGTTGTCCGTGTGGTTGTCGTCTACGGGAAAGCCTTGCCCGGACAGCATGGCAATATCCTGCAATTAGTCAAGAACCGCTTGGAGGCAGGGCAGGAGATCCGTGTCGTCTCCGACCAATACCGCACGCCGACCTGGGTGGCGGATATCGCCGATGGAGTGGAACGGCTGGTGCATTCCGGCAATTCCGGCATTTATCACATCTGCGGTGCTGAACATCTCTCCATTGCCGAAATGGCATATCGTGTAGCCGATTATTTCGGTCTGGACCGTTCCCTGATCCATCCGGTTACGACGGAGGAAATGAAGGAGACAACGCCGCGTCCCCGCTATAGCGGATTGTCTATCGAAAAAGCGAAACGCGATTTAGGCTATCGCCCGCATACATTGGAAGAGGGCTTAAAGGAAATGGCATAAAAAAAAGAGGATGCGTTAAAGCTATCCTCTTTTCTGTATATTTAAATATCGTTTATCCGATATTCTTTACTTTCAACAAATATTCTGCGATCTGTACGGCATTCAAGGCTGCGCCTTTCTTGATCTGGTCGCTTACAGTCCAGAAAGTCAGGCCGTTCGGGTTGGTAATGTCCTTGCGGATACGACCTACGTAAACGGGATCTTTTCCGGCGATGAACAATGGCATCGGATAGTCTTTCTTTGCCGGTTCGTCCTGCAGGATAACACCTTCGGCTTCAGCGAAAGCCTTGCGGGCTTCTTCTACGCTGACCGGCTGTTCTGTCTCTATCCAGGTTGCCTCGCTGTGGGCACGCATAACCGGGACACGTACACAAGTCGCGCTCACTTCGATGTCGGAGTGCATGATCTTGCGTGTTTCGTTATACATCTTCATTTCTTCCTTCGTGTAGCCGTTATCCGTAAATACGTCTACGTGGGGAATTACGTTGTAAGCCAGTTGATAAGCGAATTTTTCCACAGTCGGTTCTTCGCCTTTCAGCAGCTGTTCATATTGTTTCACCAGTTCGGCCATAGCTGTTGCGCCTGCACCGCTGGCAGCCTGGTAAGTAGATACGTGTACACGCTTGATGTGCGACAGGTTTTCGATTGCCTTCAATGCAACGACCATCTGGATGGTGGTACAGTTCGGATTGGCAATGATCCCGCGCGGACGATTCAGTGCATCTTCCGGGTTCACTTCGGGAACTACCAAAGGTACATCGTTATCCATGCGGAATGCGCTGGAATTGTCGATCATCACAGTACCATGTTTTGTGATGGTTTCTGCAAACTCGACAGAAGTACCGCCACCGGCCGAAACAAAAGCAACATCGATTCCCTTAAAGTCGTCGTTATGCTTAAGCTCCTTGACGGTAATCTGTTTACCACGGAAAGTATAAACACGTCCGGCACTGCGAGATGAGCCAAAAAGCACCAGCTCATCCATCGGGAAGTTTCTCTCGTCGAGTACGCGCAGGAATTCCTGTCCTACGGCTCCACTCACTCCAACAATTGCTACTTTCATTTTGAGCACTAATTAATTTGTTTATAAAAAAAATAGTATAACTTTACAGCGTGTACAGAAAGCACTGCGCTTCCTCCGTTACAACGCTTTGGGGTGCAAAGATATACATTTTATAAACAAAACTATCAGACTATGAAACAATTTATTCTTTTTCTCTTCGTATTACTTCCTTTTTGTGTGGCTTCACAGGTAAATGAGATGTTTAATGGGCCGGAGATCGATTCGGCTAATCCCTGGCGTGTAGATTCAGCCGGATTCTTTATAAAAGATGGACGTTTGCAATTTGATGCAAGCCGGAGGGCTAAAGGCGTTCATACGGTTAAGTTAGATATTCCATATAATGCAGACGGCATGGAATGGATATTTGATGTTTATTTTTCTTATAAACCGACTAACAATAATAATGTAAGGGCTTTTGTCTACGCTACCGGTGAACCTACAAATATTGCTTATTTTATACAAATAGGTCATAACGACGGTAATGTGTCTTTATACTCATGGCCTCCTTCTGGCGATCCGCAAAGGATCATAAAAGGGAGAAGTAACATCTTAACGAAGGCAAGTAATGGCGTTCGGGTGAAATTGACTTTGGAGAATAATTCTAAAATGAGTTTATATACACGTTTGGAGCATGAAAGTAGTTTTTATAAAGAGGGAGAATGTAAAGTTGCTTCATTAGGTATTCGAAAAGGGGGCGTTTTAAACTTGCAGTGTCGGTATATGGCTGCATCGATGGATAATATGATCACATCTTTTGATAACATTGTCGTTTCTGATCATATAACTTCCACTCCGCTTGAACCGGAAGAACCCGAACCTTCTCCCGCAGAACTTCCACAACTGCTTAGCGTAGAGCCTGTCTCAACTTCCATGTTGTGCTATACTTTTGATAAACCTGTCGAAATAAGAGAGGCCGTTTTCCATATTTCCGAAATTGGAGAGGCTTATCGGAAAACCTATGTGGACGTAGAAAAGAAAACCGCTGTGAATGCACTTTTTGAAGATGAGATGGAAGTTGGTAAACAATATACAATCTCTTATCAGGGAGTGACTGATCTGTCGGGAAACAGCCTTTCCGATTATTCGGTAGAAGTGAAGTTTGAAGTAGAGGGAGAAGAGCCGGATGATGAAGATGAAAAAGATACCGGTGATGTCCCGTCCGGTTCCATCCTGATAAATGAGGTGATGGCAAAACCGGGAGATGCACCGGGAATGGTTGAGTATGTGGAATTGTATAACACAACTTCTGTTCCAATATCTTTAAATAAATGGGAATATAAGAATGTAACAGGCAAGAAAGTTCGAAATTTACCAGATGTTATATTGAAAGCAGGCAGTTATGCCGTTCTATTATTAGCTCGTGATACCTTTTCGTTGGTAGGAAATACAGCCTTGCTGATTCCGATAGAGAACTTTCCAGCGTTGAACGACCAGGGAGCATCTTTACATCTATATAATGCTTCCGGAACTTTAATCGATTCCGTAACCTATGCAAAAGCCAGCCCCGGCAAATCCTGGGAGCGCTCTGCTTCAGGCTGGCATCTTTCCACTGACCCACGTGGCGGAACCCCCGGTTCAGTCAATTCCTCTCCCGACAAAGAAGAACCGCCTGTAAATCCTGACGAACCGGATAGCCCGGATAATCCCGATGAACCCGACATTCCGGTGACTACAGACCCGGTTCAGCCCCGAGACATCATCATTAACGAACTCTTACCCGATCCGTACGCCGGGGGCAGCGAATATATCGAGTTATACAACCGTTCGGATAACCCCTTGTCTCTGTCCGCTCTCTCTGTTGCCACCCGTAAATCGGACGGAACACTCAACACCCGCTATCCTTTAGCCGCTGTCCCGCATGATCTGAAAGCAAAAAGTTATCTCCTCCTGACTAAGAACCTGGAAGGCGTTACCTCTTTCTATGATATTGCCGATCCCTCCGCCCTCTGCGGGTTGGCCAAACTTCCGGTTCTTGCCAATACATCTTCTACTTTGGTCTTATTCCGTTCTGCGGATGAAACGGTAATAGATGAAGTCGCCTATTCCTCGAAATGGCACGCCCACTCTATCAAGAACCAAAAAGGAGTCGCCCTCGAACGTATCGATCCGGATGCCGTTACGCAAGACGCGGCAAACTGGACCTCCGCTTCCGCAACGGCAGGTTACGGCACGCCCGGCTATCAAAACTCCCAATATAAAGATGCTTCGTCCGGAAGTTCCACGGGGATAGAACCTCCTGTCTGGATAGAAGAGTCCGGCAGTTATACCGTTTCCTACCTGCTCGACCGTCCGGGATATAGCTGTCGCGCTTTCGTTTTCAATACCTCCGGCCAGCGTGTAGCCGAGATATCCAATCATGAGTTGTTAGGCACATCCGGCGAAATCACATGGGGAGGTATTGCCTGCAACGGAAGCCCGCTACAGACAGGTGTCTATATCTTTTATGCTGAAATATATCATCCCGAAGGTACAGTGAGGCGCTTTAAAAAGGCTTTCCTGATTCGGTGATAGAGGGTTTATTCATAAACCGCCTTATACCAGCTAACCCTTTGCCTATACCATTCGAGCATTTTAGGTAGAGATTCTTGCGGGACGAAAACGGTCAGGCCGCAATAGCTGTCTACCGGCAATGCCTGTTGAGGTGTGCCGTAGTAATAATAGGATTTTGGCGTATGTGCTTTGTAGACAACAGCATTGTCTAAGCAGCTGATGAAATTGCTGTATTGTTCGTCTGTCGCAAGCTGCTTGATATAGTCTGCCATATCATATAACATTCCGGGGCTGCGATACAAGTATTCCAGTCTTTGCATCTTTTTGAGGTCGAGGCTGTAGATATCGCTTTCGGGCTTATCCGCCAGTATCTCACGCGTTGCATTTTTCAGATTATCCAGTTCGCTTGTCTTCGTAAGCGATACGGTCGCGTACGGATAAGAATCATTCAGATAATAGTTGTAGAACGTTTCGCCGACCTTTTCCAGTTGCAGGTTGGTGGCGAACAATTGCGGCATCATATCCGCATACGGCCATCCGTCGGCCAATGTTTCCGTCGGGGAAGCTAAGATATATTCGGCCTTATTTCTAAGCTCGTAAGCACATTCGACACTTGCCATGTAGCAGGCATCGAACAGGATAAAATCAAATACGTTATCCGGCAATCCCTTTGCCAGGTCGTCGATCTCCATCCAGTCGTTGCCGTCCTGCCCGAATGCTTTCAGCTTATTCTGGTAGTCGGAAGGGAGCCAGGCAGTCCCGTGGCTCCATAAAACCAGCCCGTAGCTGTCGGCCGAATATTGTGAAACAACCTCGTTGATCACGCTCCGCATCACGTCCGGATCAGCCGAGTTCTGTTTCTCATAATCTTTCAGATGGAATTTCTTGACAACGCCGTTCTCCTCTTTTATCTGAAGAAGTTCCGGGTCCGAGCCGACAGGGGCATAATAAACGATCAGGTTTCCTCCGTTGAGGTTTTTGCCGGTCGCTCCTTCTATCATGCTTTCTATGTTTTTCGATGCGAAACTGCTGAGACTGTTATTAGCCATCATGTAGACTAAAATGGTGCGAGTTGTCCGGGGTTCCGGAGTCTCATTCTCGGAACAGTTTGTAAATCCTAAGCAAAGGATGATAAACAGAGTGATAAGTTTAAATTTCATATGCCCCCAATACTAAATGGTTCATCTTACAAAGATATGCAATTAATCTGTCCGGAGTGTGCATTTAGTATCAATTCTGTTTATATACATATAGATTTTACATATCTTTGTTTTTTAATTCATGATGTAAATCAATAAAAAGTCGATGAAGAGAATCTATTTTATCCTTATCTGTCTGTGTTGCGCTTTCTGTGCCCGGTCGCAGGTGGTTGCCGTCAAGACGAATGTGCTGTATGACGCGACCACGACTTTCAACCTGGGAGCAGAAGTTGCATTCAACAAACATCTTTCACTGGATATTTCGGGCAATTACAACCCCTGGACTTTTTCGGACGATAAATCCATTAAGCACTGGCTCGTACAACCGGAGTTGCGCTACTGGCTGCACGAACGTTTTAACGGACATTTCTTTGGCGCCCATGCCCTGTATGCCGATTATGATGTGGCAGGCAAGGCACTTCTGAATGTGATGAAGTCCGGCTACGCTTATGACGGCAATGCCTATGGGGGCGGTCTCTCATACGGCTACCAGTTGTATCTTTCTCCTCATTGGAACATCGAATTTACAGCCGGAGTCGGATATGTCCGTTTCAAGTATGACAAAACCCCGTTCCCGGCAAGTGAAGCGGCGGCAGGCAGTTACCGTAATGACTATTTCGGCCCGACGAAGTTAGGGATAAGTATCATGTATATCATTAAATAAGAGCCTTATGAAAACAATTCCATATATCCTGTTTTTTCTTTTTACCGTGCTGTCAGGTCATGCCCAGGAACTTCTGTCCGATTACCGGGGAATGGTGTATGTAAGAGAAAATAGTATCGGGCAGCAGGGTGATAACTTGATGTTGGACCTGCAAATCGACTTGTCGGGATTGAATGTCGGCCGTTACCAGAGCCTGGCGATTGCGCCGATGCTCCGTGAAGGCCGGGACTCACTGATGCTCCGGCCCATCGTCGTGAATGGCGCCAATAAGCAGAAGATGTACGAACGGGCACTTGCTTTTAAAGGGAAAGTTGTTGCAGATGACGGGGCCTATCTGGTCGTGAAAAATCAACCGGCCTTACTCCGCGAGATTTCCTATCAGGAAGCAATCCCTTTCGAGCCCTGGATGAAGGGGGCGGAACTCGTGCTGGTCGGCGAACTGAAAAACTATGAGGGTGTTACAAAGAAAGTTTATATAAATGTTTTGACGGATAACCTAATCTTTTGATGGCAGGTATATTAGATTTTAACCCACTCTGTTGTTTTTTATATTGGGTTCACACCCTTGTAAGTCCAATTAAATCATTGTTTTGCAGTGAATGCAGTGAATGCCGTTCGTTTTTCCGGGAAAAATGGTTGTGAACAGTTCGATTTTTTTTGCCTTCACTGCTAACTCTTGAAATTTATCGTTTTACGGGAGGGTGAACCCCGTTTGTTTTTTTCTGATAATGGGCGGAATCCGGTAATTATTGGTCCCCGACCTGTAAAATATAGCCTAAAGGATAAAAATTATAGCCTATATCCTATTGGTAAAAAGGTTATAGGCTGTCTCCCAAAAGGTGCTAACCTTTTTCGGAAGAGGTGCCGACCTTTGCCAGTCTCTTTGTTTATCTAAAAATAAACTGTTTCATTGCTTGAACCGCCGTCTACCCAGGGATTGATGCTGCCGGAGAGGTGGATGTCTTTGGCTTGCAGGGTGAATTCATAGGTTTGTCTCTTTCCGGGTTCGAATGCTTTGGAGGATTCGATGCGGTAATCTTTACCGCTCATGCGGACGATAAAGATGGGTCTGGCTATGGGGCAGAGTAAAAAATCGGTCACGATTGTCTGCCCTGCAGGGACGACAGGGGTCGTTAAATCTTTGATAAATGTATATGCGGTAGTGGAAACTGTCTGTGTCAGCTTGCCTGTTTGTATGTCGAGTTGTAAAGAAGGCGAGTAGTTCGCTAAAGAAATGCTTTCTAAAATCATTTCTTCTTTAATATCGTCGGCTTTCTTGAATTTGATGGTGATTGCCGAGAGAAGGTGGTTGAAAGAGAGGTTGACTGTCTCTTCGTTTGTGGCTTTACTCCGGTTCAGGACAGGGGTAGCCCACATAATGTCTTCTTGTTTGCTTAGATCGAACGGAATATATCCGGGCGTATTGGCGGCTGATGATATATAAGGGTAGTAAGCGTAGAAGTTCAGGAGGGTGTCCGGATTGATCGGATAATGCCCGTCTACGGATGCTACTAATTCGTTGCTACCGGCTTCTTTGGTGTATAGCGTGTTTGTCAGATCTTTGCGGAGAGTGGTGTTAACGCTCCCGTCGTTTTTATGATGTCCCCAAGAGAAGATCCCGATTTGGGAGTTGTCGGGAAGGGTGGTTTCGGTGATGATGGATTTGGTGGTAAGGGTTTGGATGCGGGTGGAAAAGTGAATTTGATAATTGTTAGATTCAAGTTTTTGATAATTATCATTACAAGAGCTACATAAGAATAGCAGACAATATATAGTGTATGTTTTTTTTATCATATGTATGTATATAATAGATAGACTTAACTCTTATATTGAAAGATAAGAGTTAAGTCTAAATTTTTAAGTATTAATTTTCTACATTACCGCTACCTTCTCCACCTGTTTGGATTGAATTTACTTCTGTTGAAATAGATATGTTATCATTGAATGTTATTTTAATAGTATGTTTATAACCAGCCAAAGTACCGTATGTCTCTGCACTATTAACAAGTGTTTTTATTCCAGATATTGTTATTGTTTTTGATTCATCAGTATTATAATTATCTGTTACAATAATAATTTGGAGGTCTGTTGCATCTAACTTTCCAAGTCCGGGAATTAAAAATTTATCAGGAATTGTAGCTGTACCAATATTTTCTCCAGAAGCGTTATCATATACAGTCATGTTTGTATTCTCTGGAGTAGCATTAGCCGTAATAGTCTTATCTTTTAATGATAAATCTAACGCTTTTGGCATATTTTTGATAATAATCTTTTTCACCTTTCCAAAAGCAGTTGCTGCACTTGTCGTAGCTTCTAATTGAATTTTGACTTGGGACAGCATGTGATCAAATTTCATGTTATTTGTTGTTGCATCTGTTTGTGAGATTTTACTTCCTGCATCATAAACTTGGCTACATAAAATATCATGATCTCCAATCTCATTAGTAAACGTGATGGTATTACCAGATGTTGGTGCTGTTGATACTTGCGGGTAAATCCCAATAAAGTAACTATTTTTGGGAGTTGAACTATTATCGTAATATTTTTGTTCGCTATTTAAAGTTATGCTTCCATCATTACCTACTGTATAGTTCGCTCCGCTATAGGTGGTCCAATCAGAGGGGGTGGAGCTGCCATCTTGCCTTAAGATTGTGATATTTTGGTCTTTAAGATCTGTTACGGCATCAGCTTTAGTTGTAATAACCCCAACTCCGGTATTTAATTTTATCTCCACCTTGTCCTGATCCCCACCAGTCACTTCGTCAATCACATCATTCTCACTTGAGCAGCTGCTCAGAACTGATATGCTTGCCATGGCAAGCATACTTAATACTAAATTCTTCATGATATTCATTTTTTAATTGTTATTATACCCTATATCGCTTATTATTTGTTTATTCGATGATTAAACTGTCTCCGGCTACTACTTCCCAGTGGTTGATTTTGACTGTGAAGGTGGGGCCGGGAACGACGGTGGCTTCAATGGCTACATCAATGTCGTGCCCTTCGGTTTCGTCGATGGATGTTCCTAAGTCAATGGTTGAAGAGGCGTTGCTACCGTCGGATAAGGTAAAATCTAATGTTACCTCATGGGTGGGTGGCTCGGGTTGTTCTTCCCCTTTTCCTTTTGGTTTTCCCAGCATCAGAATGTTTGCATTTACTCCTTCCTCTGAAGGGGTGGTTTCGAATGTCAGGTCTGTCTTCTCGCCGGTTACAATCTCCTGTCTGCTTAGATTGATTGAGGTCGACATACCGCTGATGGTCCCTTTACAATTTGTAATCTTCTCCATTCCGTCTACTTTGACCTTGATGGACAGGTTGCGGACTAATGGTTCGGGAGTGAACTCGATTAACTCGTTGCTCCCGGCTTTTATCTCTAATTTTTCAACAACAACCCCGTATAAGGGGATTTTTCCTGTTTGAGCGTTTTCGGCCGCCTTTGTTGTTTGAAGGTAAGCTTCGGCTGTTTCAAACTTATTGATATTCCGAAAGTCGATGTCTGCGGCATCACAATTAAATACCAATAATTTGTAGCGGGCAGGCGGTAATGTGAAACTCAATTCATCGGCATCATCTTCCATCTGGATGACTGAACCTCCGTCTGTCGGATAGAAACAGTATCTAACCCGTTCCGGGACCGGATGTCCTTTCAAGAGCTTATCCCATTTGAAGGAATATTGTATGTCGCCCTGCTTGCCCAGATCCGGTGTCTTTTCCGTACTGCATCTGACTAATGTGATGATAATGCAACAAACGGTAAAGACGATTCCTGTTTTTATGTAATTCAGAATATTCATTCTTTAAACAAGTATTGATAATCAATACTATCTTTCTCTTTATGCTGCAAATATAGAGGAATAGCAGATGGCAGGAATTGCTTTTTCTAATCAAAAGGTTGCAAAACTTGCAAAATGTATTGATTTTTATATGTTTTCGTCTCTTTCGTTACGGATGGCACGCGGAGACTTGCCGAAATTAGCCCGGCAGAAGTGGGAGAAGTTGGATAAAGATTCGAAGCCGTACTTATAGCAGATCTCGGAAATGCTGATATTCGTGGTGGTCAGGTCGTTTTGTATATCCAGGCATTTCTTCTTCGTCATCCATTGGTAAACCGGCTCTCCGAAAGTATCTTTGAATAAACGCCTGAAAGTGGGGGTGCTATATCCTCCTAATTGCGCAAACGACTCGACATCTTTTACTTTCAGGTAATTTTGCATGACGAAGTAACGGAATGTTTTACTATACCTATATATAGGTGCATAGAAACCGGCGATCTCCTTCAGGGTATAGTAGCAGTTGAGCAGGAAATACAACTCCGTCTGCTTGGCTTTCAGAAATTCGGAGCACAGCAGGTCGTTGTTGAGGTACATCTTCAGCCCGTTGATAAAAAGGCGCAGAGGAAAGTACATCTCCAAGACGATGGGGAGCATGGGAGACTCTTTCGCCAGTTCCAATCCTTTGTTGAAGCGGTCGGCGCAAATGTTTTGCGGAGTCTCGAACAGGTAAAGGATGCATTCTGTAGATTCTAAGATGTGGAACTCTACACGTGAGCCGATCGGTTGCATGATGAATTGCCCGCCATGAAATACCGTGTTTGGATGCTCGTCACTGGTTACCCGGACGGAGCCGGATATCAGGAAGTAGATCGTATTCTGCGAACACCGTTCTTTCGGGATCTTCATCCCTTTCAGGTAAGAACGGTATTTGAATATCTGCTTCTGATAGTGGGAGCAGGAAGAACAGTCTGTATATTTCTGACAGATAAAATCAGACATCCGCAGTTGGTTTTAAAGTTTTACCTTTTTGCTTTTACCTTGATTTTCATTATGGAAACGGTCTACGGCTGTGACTACGTAGCGGTATTTTTGCTTTCCGTTGTCGTAGGGCAGCAGATAGTTTGTTTCGCGTGTGATCGCTACGATCTTCGAGGGGTCGTTCAGGTTGACCGGCTCCTTATTTTCGAAGCGGTAAATGACGAAGTAGCTTGCCAATTCGGGATTGGTCTTGCTTTGTTCCGCCTGCCAGTGCAACATATATCCCTGAGCCGTCCATTCGGTTTTCAGCTTCTTGACCTCTTGCGGGGCACGGTTGTGCAGGTGCGTATAAGCCGGGATCAGTGCCGGATAGCGGTGGTAGTTCCGTTTCAGGCTGTCGGCTACGCCTTTGTTGTTCCAGAGGATTTCGTTTGCAGGCCAGAAGCAGTTGCCGCTGATGTGGGGAAGCGTGCGCTCGTAGCGCATCTTACGTGTCAGTTCTCCGGCTTTCATCGTGCGGGCGACGTCCTGGCCGATATAGAGGTGTCCGCCATTGGCGTTTTTGTCCCACCATTTGATCAGTGTGACATAGTCGGCTGCCGGATGCCCGATCTCCCAGTATATCTGTGGAATGTTATAGTCTATCCAACCCTCTTTCACCCAGCGTGTCACGTCTGCATACAGGTCGTCGTAGTTCTGTAACCCGTTGGTGTTGCTGCCCGAACCGTCGGGTGTGCTTTTCTTGTTGCGGTAGATGCCGAAAGGGCTGATGCCGAACCGGACCCACGGTTTGGACAGTAGGATGGTGCGTTTGATCTCACGAATCAGCAGGTTCACATTCTCCCTTCGCCAGTCTGCACGCTGTGTCGCTTTATATCCTTTGTTCAAGCCGTATTTCCGGAAGCTTTTATCATCCGGGAAAGGCATGCCGGCTGCCGGGTAGGGGTAGAAATAGTCGTCCATGTGGATGGCGTCTACATCATAACGGCTTACGATATCGCGTACCACGCGGCAGATGAACTGCCGGCTTTCCGGTAATCCCGGGTCAAACAGGATTTGCTTGTTGTAGGTCACGAACCATTCCGGGTGCTTATTATATATATGTGAATCGGCAAAACGGGTGTTGCCTGCCGTGCTTGCGCGGTAAGGGTTCAGCCAGGCGTGAAATTCCATGTTCCGTTTGTGGCATTCTTCGATCAGGAAAGCCATCACGTCGAAGTTCCCGGCCGGAGCGAGTCCCTGCTGTCCGGTGTAGAAGCGGCTCCAGGGTTCGATGTTCGATTTATAGAAGGCATCGGCTTCCGGGCGCACCTGGAAGATGATGGCGTTGATCCCGCATTTTTGCAGATAGTTGAGCTTACGGATAAAATCTTTCCGCATTTGCGCGGGCGTCATATCCTTATATTCTCCCTGGAAAGCCGTCTGTATCCAAGCTCCGCGGAATTCCCGTTTCGCTTCTTTTCCAGCCGGTTGCTGCGATATTTGTTGTGTCGTTTTACATGACGTTACTGCACCGAGCAGCAATATCAATAGCAGACGAAGGTATTTTGTCATCATAAATAATTAATGAATATGCGATTTAGGGTACAAACATACTTATAATTTTTGAATTGCATTTCAATATATTATTCTGATCAGGCCAACAACATCAATATTATTGCCCTGAAACAAGAACCCGGAGCGCAACGGATAATTAATCCATGTGCTCCGGGTTCTCTTTATATACTCCTTATTCGTATCGACTGGGTTACTTCACCTCTACCTTTTCGCTTACGGTTTGCGAACCGCTTTCGGCACGGACGACGTAGATGCCCGGTGCGAGGTGGTCGACAGAGGCGGTCGGGGTGTTCAGGTTGCGCAAGGTGCGCAGGGCACGGCCGGCGATGTCGTAGACCGTCACTTCGCTGAGTGCATCGACCGAAGAGACGTCGATCCGTCCGGGGGCACTGTTGTAGAAGATGATATGGTTACGGGCGATGATCTCGTTCGACGTGGCGATGGAGCCGTTCAGGAAGTAGCGTCCGTAGGTGTTGCCCGGGACGGTCAGCGTCAGGCCGTCGGTCACGTCGTAGCGCTTGCCGGTCTGTTTGTCTACCAGCTTCACGTTCTTCATGGCGCCCGACAGTTTGAAGCTCAGTTCTACCGGGGTCGCGTCTTTGCCGTGGATGCCGACGGGGATTTCAGCCAGGTCGGGTGTCACGTTGATGGCTACCATCTGATTACCGGCAAGAGTATACACCTGTGGTGCGGCGACTTCCTCGTTGATCAGCAAGGCAGCGTCTTCACCCTCCACATAGCTGTCCGAAGCGGTGGCAAGACCGGCAACGACGGCAGTGTTACGTACTCCGTCACGGGTGGCGGTGATGCGCAATTGCGGCAGAGGTTCTTCGGCCGGAGCGACGGTGGCGGAGCGCAAACCAACGTTTCCGGTTGTCGGGGCTTTCGCAATCATGTCGGTGTTGAAAGTGGCAGAAGCCAGATCTTTTACGATGAATGATTGGAGAGGGGCAACATATTGACCATTATCGTCTGTACCTGTTGATAAAGTATAATTATCCCCAAACAGTACGGTTTTTGTTGCACTCTTGCCCATAATGTAATATACATTTTCTGAAGAATTATTCTTTTCAAAGAACTTCTCCATATCCAAATGCGACATGAACGGGTTACCGAACATACCGCCTGTAGAGGAAGCCGAACAAGATTCAACGACGTTCTGTCCTTTTTCATCCGGGCTGATATGGAAACGACCGTTACCGGCGCGGTTATCTTCTTTTATTGTTGTTATATTTCCTCCAGTAGTTTCACCATTACCATAATAAGTATATTTACCATCAGCTTTTGGCAAACGGAACAACACTTTTCCATTAGTTGATGTAGTTGCTTTATCCGTCTTCGTCCCAACCGAGAATCCAGTACCCGGCGTAAACGGAACATCTACATCATTGTAGAGGTTTGACCAACTACCCTTAATTCCATAACTGGGCTTAGTATCATCCGAGCGAACAACCGTTGCCGTTGTCTTATCCCATCCTCGCATATAGACGGCAGGTTTCCAACGGGTATAGTTTGTGTTATCATAGTTGATCTCCCTAAACGCCGGTGTCTCCTGACGTGCATACTTACCTACGTTACTTCCTGTCGGCAAATACATATCCCCCGACACTACGCCTTTCAAAGGTGAAGCGAGCATGTACCAGCGGTTCGGAGCTATTTCGTAATCTACGCGTGCCTTGTTGTAAGTCAAGAACTCCGTATGCAGGATTTCCGATTCAGGCTTGATGTAGATTTCGTCGCAGGCGTTACCGTAGAAGCGGACACAGGAATAAGAATGACCTTGCGACTTGTCTGGATTATTAATACTTCCAAACAACTCCTGTTCATAATCCGGATCGGCAAGCAAGTCGTATTCGATGTTCTTGGTGGCGGCACCGATGTTTTCGGTTGTTAAATTTGTTGGAACATCCATATTCAGCAAAACGTTATTTGGATCTTTTTTCTGACTTCCTGTATTTTTCTTTAATTCATATAAATACGGATAAGCGGAATAAGCCTTACCGTCTTTATTGCCGGCAACCGTCACTTTCGTGAAACGCATTGGAGTGTAGGCTTCGGTATGATTACCGTTTGCTTCTGCATATTTATTATCCGTTATATACAACTCTGTATTATTAGACCGTCTCCAATGGCTTGGACCGTCGTTATTCCAGTTGTGCATATTTTCGGCACTTCCTACCCACGTCACGTATTCGGGGACGATTTTGAGGGTGAGTTTCATGGAACTTGTATAAACAACAGTTCCATTTCCGTTATTGTCTTTCACAGCGTATGGAATGTCAACCATATACCAGAAGCCTTCTTTGAAGTTCTTAGCTGCATCTTCGGTGAATTTGATTGTGAAATAATTCGTAGTCCAAGCTGCATTTGGAGCTTCATCGACAAGCTTCTCCAAAGTAGCAACCGGTTTTGTTTTATCCCATTCCGTGGCAGAAGAAGTCTCCCAAACCATTATGTTTACATTGCTGTCATCCTTAACAAATTTCTCTTCCTTTGCCGATTTACGGAAATGAATCGGAATACGCAATGTTCCATTATTAGCTTGCATATCCTGTATCTGCGTTAACATAACACGGACAGAGCGGACGTGTTTGCCTCCCCATTCATCCGGTTGAGGTTTATCGGGATCTTTAGGGTCGGGGTCTTTCGGGTCTTTGGGATCTTCCGGATCCTTAGGATCGGGCGTGTCGGGGTCACCCGGGTCGATGGTCGGAGGGGTCGGACCTAATTGGATTACGACAGGGTCAGTGCAATACAAATTTTCACCAATCACAGTTTTCCCATCGTCTTGTAAAGCATGGGGCAAACCTATAATTGTTTGGTATTTGTTTGCCATTGTGTAATCAAAATCGTGTTTGCCAAAAACGAATTTGCCACTTGTTTTATCAGTTCCATATTCTCCATATTGCTTTGTCAATTCTTCTATTATTTTTTTACTTTCAACCTCAGTACTCGTAGAAATAGTAGGTAAAAGCTGTGCAATAGTGTATTCATTTCCATTTAGAGTCACTTTTAACGTATTAAACTCTTCGAGAGTTCCTATAAACCAATCAAATTGGGCATTTTCTAATTCTTTCCAAGTTCCATTATCCAAATAGCTGAAACAACCAGCTATTTTATATGTTACCCCTTGTTCAACATTTTCCGGCGATTCGATTTCAGTCTGTAAATCATTACTTTCATATATCGTAAAGCGATCTCCTGCAACAGAAAGTTGAAACGGGTCTCCGGTTAAAGCACAATTACCACACTTGAGATCTCCATCTTGTAGCGGTTGGGAGGAAATTCGGGCTATGTATTTTTTTTTAAGATTAAAATATTTACCAATTTCAAGGGAAAGAGAATAGATTTTATCTCCTGCATCTTTTCCATCTGAATTGAAAGATGGATCTACCCATTTCATATCCTCCTTTACTGTAGAAAGGAAAGACATACGACAATATTCCTGATTGCCGTCACCATCGTAGTCGATTGATAGAGGCGCATCTTTTGGCTCTTCCTTTTCATCACATTCATAAACAGAATAGTAGACTTTTGTAAAATGGCTTTCAACATATTCTTTTGCTTCATGTTCTGTAAGCTTCTTTGTGTTCAAGATATAATCCTTTAACTCTTGGGGCGTTTCTTCCCATGTGACATCACGATTAATATTCCCTTCAGGTATCATTTCATTCTCTTTCAATCCCATAACAGTCATTATATTACTATAACTTGACACATACTTGACTGTTTTTACCTCCGTATCACACAAGTAACCGGCTTGGATAATGGATACTTCTGGCTTTCTTCGGAAGATACGGATATCATCAATGGCGTAGTCGGCACCATCGGTGTGAGGCTCGTTGTTTTGGATTTCAAGGTGGAAATTTGTGAGACCATCCACCGGTTTATCTACTACAAATTTGTAACAAAGTTGTTGCCATTGCATTAAGTTCTTATTCGGATTGCTATTGGACACTCCATTGTCGCCTACAGTTGTAGATCCATAATCAACCAACGCATCACAAGAGGTGAAACGATGCAATACAACTTCTTTGTTATTCTGTGCTGGATCAATCGCTTTGAAGATTAAATTAATATTTGGAGCTAACGGGTTATACGATTTTTTGTCATCTGCTTCTGCAGCATTTTGTCGTGTCATGTCAGCAACCCAGGCCGTTACAATCAATTCCGTATTTGCGCAAACATCATTAACCGCTACATCAACCAAGGTACTGGCATCATTGGAGGCATCTATATAATAAAAATAACCACAATGCTCATCGGGGGTATTTTTTGTTATTTCGTAAGTACGGTCTAATAAAAATTTATTTTTATATTCAGAGTCATCTCCGACTGCAGGTATCCATAGATAATTTCTTATCCAATCAATATTATCTTCTGAACTGTTACCGTTACCACATTTTGTTCCATTTGCAGAAACAGTACTCAAATTTGCGCTTCTAAACAGTCCATAAATATTTTGATTGCTGGTGCTACATGTTTTATCATTAAGCAATGTATAAGCACCTTTTATTAAAAAACCATAAGTCGTTGAATTCTGGCTGAAGTAACTGAATGGATTCCCAGACATGTTATTTCTCTCTTCCGCAATAGAAGCATTACTTCCTCTTAAGTCGGTTTTTTTTACATGCTTTATATTGCCGTTTTCATCAGATTCGTATTCTTTATTGTCAAAATCAACATTACCAATCAATTTGTACCGACTATCATTTCTTGGCCATCTATCATTATTATCTTTTATCTTGGATTCTAACTCAAAATTAGAATTAAGCTTCGGTTTGAAAATAAAGTGAGCAACATCCATTGAGGGTGTTTGGCCATCTCCGAATGAAACCCTTACTTTAACGTTGGTTGCTTTAGTGGAATTATAATGATTCGAATCCGAAATGCGTTGTGCCTGTTGTAGAGGAAGAGACTTGCCGTTACGAGTCACAAGATTGAATTTTTTATACTCTGTAGGTTCATTGTCTCCGTCTAACCACGTTTTATACTCAAAATGTTCTCCAGGATTACCACTGGTATCAAAATAATTATCCGGAGCATAAGGCATAGAGAAATTGATGGTTTTATTGTTTTCGCTATATGGATAATCATATTCGATAGTCTCACATTCTGTTGAAATTGAATTTTCAGTTTTCGCATTTAGGATTTGAAACTTATATCGTTTCAAGAGTGTCGGTTCTGTATATTCATGAGTAGAATTAACAGTTTTCCAAGAACCATCTTGATAAATACTCACATCACACCAAATTTCAATGCCGTTATTAAGTTGGTATTCACTACCGGAAAAACGAATTGTGGAAGCGTCCATTCCGTATCCTCCACCTTGTCCATTATCTTTGCTCCATATATTCTTTCTTATTCTTTTGGACCAAACCCATCCGTAATCTTGACCATCTTCACTTTTTGCTTTTACAAAATAATCTTGAAGTTTATGTGTTTTATTTTGCCCCCCCACATTATCTATAGTCCATGTCCAGTATCCTCCTTGTAATCTGGATATTGATTCAGATACTGTTAGGCTCTCAGGAAATTGAAATTGAACATTTTCGCCTTTGATAACATACCAATGAACGAACCAATTAAACCGTTCGTCATTTCCTCCTCGCAGATTAATTCTCAATTCCGGTATAAACAATTCACGTTCTTTACCGGGCCAAGCATAGATTTTCTTTGTTTCATAAAAGACGCTGTCATGCCATTTTTTACCATTTACGATATGATCTTTTAATGTAATTTCAGGTCTATTTTCTTCACTTGTTACCGGTCCTGTTGGTCTCGTTTGTCCCCAGACCATCCAGCCTCCCCCGCCTGTCAGCAGGGCGAACGATAGGAACAGCGTCCGGAGCCATCTGTCATATCTGATTTTATTTCGTTTCATCGTATTCTGAATTTAGTTTTATATCTGTTGTTATTTAGTGCGAAAATCTACTTATCGAGTAAGCTTCGGTCTACTCGATAAGTAGACGAGAGCTTACTCGATAAGCAGACGAATGTCTACTCGATAAGTAGATTTTAGGGTGTTGATGATTGCGGCAAATCAAATATTTCCGCAAACGTCAACGTAATCGGGAATATGGAAACCGTTTGTCCGTTGCTGATCGCTTCCAGTTTGAAAGTAACGCTGGCACCTTTCGTTGCTGCGCCGACCATGCGTCCGGTAATTGTTTTAGCATCACTGTCTATTGTCAGTTTGTTTGCTTCCGTATCACCGACTAACAAATCGTTATCGTTTGTAATTCCTGAGATCTTCCATTCTGTTATATCGGGAACTTTGGTATTCTCATTCGAAGTTAATTCGCCGATAGTAATAGTAAATGGACCACCACCGTACAATGTGAATAAAGCAGTACCTTCCTGACCAGTTGTAACCTCCGGATAACCACCGATTGGAGGATTTTTGCCGGTCAACTTCAAGTTTAGTTGATAACCACTGATCCACAAAGATAAATTCCAAATATGGTTACGTGGGATTTTTTTGTTTACAGTATATCTTATTCCTCCGTGTAAATTTGAGTCATGTCCTGAATTTTCACCACTTGTTGTCTGGAAGTCAATTGTGTAACCGGATTCTTGCGTGTCGGATTCAAAGACATATACCCAACCGGATGGATATTCAGAAATCTTTTCGTCTGTCATAGCTTCCAATGTTATTTTCTCGCTTTCAGAAACGGGTAAAAATTTTCGAGCAGCCAACGTATTGGAGGTAATACTACTTTTTTCAAATAAAGTTGTCGTTCCGTTATGAACACCTATTTCCAATTTATCCAACTGTACGCTATGATTTGTCGCGTTCGTCACTTTGACTTGTAAACGGCTCACCAAACGAACCAACTCGATTGTTTTTTTCCCCGAAGAAACTGTCCATGTGGTGAAATAACTCATGGGGAGATATTTCTTATTTTGGGGATCGAAGCCATTTGTCGGAAAAGAAACCGTTTTATTAAGCAAGTCTGACATTGGTTCTCCCTCCTTCGTCTCGATTGCCGAACTCAAATCATTATCATCCAGCGACTCCCAGTTGGCAAACGCATAAATCTGCTTCACCCCCCCGCTAATCTCAAAAGAGCCGGACGACCAGCTGGTCAATTCGCCTTTCTTCGCCTGTTCATCCTCTGTCAAATCCGGCTGGAACTTCTTTTCCACCTTGCCGGACGCATCCACGATAAACACCACCAGCGAGTTGATCTGTTCACCCTTCAAGACATTGGCATCACTATCACTCGCTTTCGTCTGCAACGCCCCCGAAGCATCGGAGACGCCTACCTGCAATTCCACTTCCACCATTTCGGGGAGGTCGGGATCGCCGTTCGCGCCCCGCTCGCCGCTCGCGCAACCGAACGTCAGGAAGGCAAGCAGGCAAGCTAACACGGGTAGGCTTTTATATGGATTCAATCGCGTTTTCATAATCCCATCTCCTCATTACCAAGTGTCACGTCTTCGAGACGGACGATCCAGTCGTCCACTACTACATAGAGGCAATGCGCCCGTCCGCCGGCGATATCCACGTATGCGGTGAGCACATATTCGTCCTGACGGTCCAGATATTCCTGTCCGTCCAGTTTGTGCGACTCGATCTGCGTCAGCTTCAACAGTTCTGTCAGGTTGACGTTGATAAACGGCGTCTTTTCGCTTGCATAGCGGACACTCAGCGTTCCGGTCGAGTTGTCGATCAGGCGCAAGGTGTTCAGCTCGGTGCAGACGGCATCGTAGGCAACGATTGCATTATCAGCCGACTTGACGGTTTCGACCTGTTGCAGGTAGGGCAGCCAGGTGATGCGGGTGTCGGCAACCGGCTCGTTGTGCGCGTCGAGGTCGCCGTTGGTAGTGGTGACCACGAAGTCGAAGGCGTCTTTCGACAGTTCCGTGCCCCGGTTGGCATCCACTAAGATGAAACGGATTTTGTTCGTATTCTTCACGAGCGGAAACTCGGTGTCGGTCGTGCCGCCCGCCGGGATCGTGTAGTCCAGCTCACCCTGGAAGAGTCCCGACAGCTCGCTGTCCACTCTGTTTTTGGGTGCTCTCAGTGCCATACGGAAGTCTTCGATCGTGGAGCCTTCGGCGGGTTCCGTCCAGGTATAGTCGCGGTCGTTCAGCCCCGCCCAGGCAAGCAGGCGGTAGTCGCCCGGTTCTAATTCGCTGAGATCTACTTCGTTCTTTTTCAGTTCCTCGCCCTCGATCAGACGGGAAGAGAGGAACTTGCCGTCCTGATCGTAGATGTAGAGGCGGACGTTCTTTTCGCGCTCCTGGTTCACCATCTCGTAGGCGAAGGCGTCGGCGTGTTTGATGTTGTGCCGGTAAACGAAACGGAGCGTGTGCCGGCAAAGAGGCAGTTCGTCATGGATATAATCGCATGAAGCCAGTCCGGCGAGGCAAAACACCGCCAGCACCGGGAATAAAAGATATAGTATTTTATGATAGTTCATTGTTCTCCAATTTTGCACGTTAAAAATAAATCGTCTCGTCCGGCAGTCCTATCCAGGGTTTGACAATCACTTCGATTTCGATTTTTTCCGGTTCATCGGGTTTGTCCGGTTTATCCGGATTGTCAGGATCATCCGGGTTATCCGGATCTATCGGATCCTCGGGCTCGGGATCGAACGGCGGTTCGTAGGGAATGTCGTCGCCCAGGCCGTAGAAGTCGCGGATGCGCAACTTGTAGACGTTGTTGCGCACGATGGCATACTCCATGATGCCCTTCGAAGGGGCGTTGTTGTTGGAATGGCGGATCCAGTGCGTGTAGAAGCAAACACCGTCCACGTAGGTATGCAGGCCATAGCGTGCCAACAGACGACGCGTGTCTTTACCGCCCTGGTTGACCTGCGGCGTGCCGTCCGTGCGCGAGGCATATCCGAACGTCGTGTACATATATTTCTTCCACGCCAACGCAGCGGCTTCGGCTGCCGTCAGAGCAGTTGACGAATTCTTGCCTTTCAGCTGCCTTGAAAGGAAACGGCGGTATCCGGTCGGGTCGCCCTCCTTCAAGTTCGATGCCAGCGAATACACGTCGCCCCAGGTCTTGCCCGTGAAGTCGTAGGTAGAGACGTCCGGCGCCCCTTCGGTGAAAGCCAGCATCGCTGCTTCGGGCGAACCGTAGATCACACCTTTGAAAGCAAAGAAGGTAAACGGCGTGCCGTCCAATCCTTTGCGATAGTCGCTCGTGCCGGTGGCGGGATCATAGAAGAGGCATCTTCTGGGTCCGTATAATGTCTTGAACACCACGCCTGTGCAATAGTAAGGCGACTGGTCGGCACGCGCCACCGTGTTTTCTTTCGTGTAGCCCACGCGGTACCATTCGCCCACGCGGTCGCCCATGCCGTTGGTGAAACGCCAGTTACCTGCCGAAGTACCGAAACTCATAAAGTAGTTTTCATAAAGGGCTTCGACCCGTTTGCCGTCCGAAGCGGGACGCTCCGGCCAGTTGGGGTTGAACATCTCGCTCTTCACATTCGCCATCGTCTTGTAGCGGCTCCACGGGTCAAGCACGTAGTTAGTCTGGTGGTCGCCCCATTCAGGCAGCTCCAAGCCTAAAAACTCAACTGCGCTTGCCGGTCCGAACGCATCGTTGGCCGCCGCTCCGACCACTCGCTTGACCATGAATGAACCTGCATCCAGCTTGTTGACGATCATGGCGCCGGTAATCGACACGCGGGCTGCTCCCGCCGTCTTGTCCATCACGTCGAAATAGTCATGTACCGGCAGGTAGTCGATGCGTGCCGCATGACGTTCGACCTCGACCGTTGCCGAAGCGGGGTTGTCGATCGTGTTGTCGCCACAGATATACACCTTCTCGTCCAGGTGGCCGTCCGACGCCATCACGAAATGTGAATACTCGCCGTTTCTTTCCATCCACGCACGCTTTTGCAGGAAGTCACGTACTTCTCCGAGCGTCAAGTCTTTGAGCTGCGGGCGGATGTTGCCGGTGTTGGTAATAACCAGCAGGTCGTACCATCCGCCGGGCAGTCCCACCAACACCGGTTCGGTGCGGTTGTCGCCCTGCATGGCGTCGCGGTCGAGATAGATAATCTTGTCTATCGGAGTCGAGGCGGGCGAGTTCACCCCGTCTGTCCCTTGGTAGAAGAGCAGCATCAGGTCGTCGATGCGCGTCTCGTAGTCCTGCCCCGGCTCGTAGCCGTCGCCGTTCTCGCCTCCTGTAGGATTCGAGCGGGTGAGCGGTGCCTTGACATCCGGACAACGGAGCGTCAGTCGGAGGTAGTTCTCCTTCACCGGCTTGTCGCCGCCGTCGTCCCGTTCCGTCCGAAGCTCGTCCGAACAGCCTGCCGTCATGAGGGTGGCTGCCGCACAGGCATATAAAAGGAATTTATTGGTTATGTTCATGATTCTTCGTTTTTAAGAGTTGCTCATTCTTCGCGCTTCGCCTTGATCTGTTCGAGGTTCGCACGGGCGGCTTCGCCTGCTGCCGGGCTGTTTTCCAATCTTTTCAGGATCGCTTCCGCACCGTCGAGATCGCCACGCAGCATCCGGACGGAGGCAAGCGCCAACTGTTTCTCGTCGCCTTCGACAGCTTTCGCAAGATAACTTTCCGCACGGTCGAGCTGGCCTGTCCGAATGGCGGTGTTGGCGGCATTCAGGTTGGATACCGGGTCGTCCGGGAACATGCGGACCGCGATTTCGAATACTTCGTTATACTTCTCGCTGCCGGCTTCGAAAAGCTGTGCCACCATGAACATTTCGTTCAGGCTGAGCTTCTTCGGGTCGGTGTAGATGAGCGACTTCGCCTCTTCGGCTGTGAAGTTGCGGATGTGGTATTTCACCACGTAGTCCGAGTGACGCAAGGCGGGATAGATGTCACGCAGCAAGATCTTGTAAGAAGTACCGCCGTTCAGCGTTTTCAGTTTCAGTTCCTTCTTGTCCATGTCGCGCGGTTCCGGGTTGCGGATGATGGCGAGCAGTTCCGCCTTGTCGGGCAGGTTCATCTCTTCCAGCCGCTTTTCCAGCCCTTCCCAGTCTTCCGGCTCGAAGTCGACGCTGAAGGTGGCGTGTTCGAAGCGATAAAGGCTCTTCACATAGTCACGCAACGCCTTGGCACGGTTTTCTGCCAGATAGGTGTTGTTGGCGTATGTTCCTTCGGGAGAGGCGAAACCTTTGATCCACACCTCCGTGATAGTGGCGTAGGGATCGTCCTTCACCGACTCGATCGTGGCACGGATGGCGGCCAGTTCGCGCGGGTTGTTGCGGTAGTCGGGATAAATCGTAATCTTGTTGACCGGGAAGTCGAGGAACGCCTTGCCTTCGATCGAACGCGCCTTGACCGCTTCGGCTTCGGGCGTACGGTAGGCGAGCAGCGGTTTCAATACCACCGGCTCTGTCATGTTGATCGGGAAGAGCGGTAAACGGTCGTTCTGCAATGCCTCCCAGCCGCAACCGCATTCGTCGATGACGAGGGCGACTTCCGACTTCTTCATCCACGGTGCCATCGGTGTGCGGGTGGTATATTCGAAAGTCTGAGGCTTCCCTTTCTCGCGGCGCAGTTCGTATTCATCGTGTGTCGTATAGGTACGCTCCGTCCGTTCATATAATATATGCCGGTCGCGTCCGGAGAGGATGACCGGCGTCAGGGGACGGATGCTGTCGCCTGACGTGATGACCGGTGTGCAAACCAGGCTACGGTCTGAAGGAACTTTGGTTTCTCCGAAGTCGAGTGTCATGCCGATCAGCAGGGTACCGTCCGACTTCTCCACAATCTTATCTTTTACTTTAATCTCTTGTGCCTGCAAGGTGGCTACCGCCAGCAGACTTGCCACAATCCATGTATGCTTGTTCATTTTCATAAGGCGGCGATGTTTAGAATTGATAAATCAGGTTGATAGCGGCCTGCGTGGGACCGAAATAGTGTTTCTTCACATACTCCTGGCGGCGTCCGCAGTTGGTACAGGGGTACTTTTCCGATTCGAGGTAGAGGTAACCCACACCGACGGTCGCTTCCAGATTCCAGTGTTTGGAGAGCAGCCACGAATACCCGTAGCTGACACCTACACCCGCACCCCAACCCTGGTGGCGTTCGTTTTCGGTACCAAGCAGCTTGATGTCCGATACATTATATAATATGTATGGGACGTGCAATCCGATGAAATGTTTGTAAAACGTTTCGCAGAACCAGTAGCGCATCTCCGGATGGAGTCGCCAATGTTTGAGAGATTTGCCATAGCTGCCGTCCTCCTTCTTTCCGTCGAACGGATTAAGCCCGGTCTCTATGTCCAGACTCCAGTGACGTGCCAGGCGAAACTCCGCTCCGGCGTTGAAAGTAGCCATGGCTCCCCAATATGGAATATTGGTTTTAATTCCGACGACCGAACCTTTTTGTCCGGTCAACCTGTCTTGTGCGTAGAATGTCAAGGGTACTACTAACAGGAACATCATGACGATAAGTTTTTTCATCATACTCTTTATTGTTTTGCAGTTATAGTTTTCTTCCATTTCAGTCATCGGTTTGTTTTGCGGTATGCTTATTTATGAAATAAGGTAAAGTTTGTAACAGTCCTTATTTATGAAATAAGGATCATAGCTTATAACAAACTTGTTATTACGATGTTGAGTTAAATTCAGTTTGAGCTAAGGAGATATTTCCTTATTTTAAAGGCAAAAATAATATAAAAATATATATGAAGGCTTTTTAAAAGAGAAAAAAATAGTCTTCCCATTTCCCTACTGCCTAATTTTTGCACATTATTTACACAAATTAGTATTGATTCTCTATTTTAAGACAAGTTTCCCCTTTCCTTGCCCTCATTTAATGTTTTATTACAAATTCTTATTCTTTTACTTTCATAGAAAGAACAAAAAATTGTCAAAATCAAACTTTTTCGAGCAGGAGAAACATTCCAAAATTGCAGTTCTACCTGCTCTTTATGGCTAAAGACAAATGTTGGTATCCTTATTTCATAAATAAGGTGAAGTTTTAATCTGTCCTCCACCAAACAGACAGTTGATAGGGGCAGAAATAATTCGATTGGCTTTCGTCAATTCAGACACATCCAATTCACTTAAATAGTAACGTGTTGTTTTTTCCGAACTGTGTCCCAATCCTTGGCTGATAACAGCGACGGAAACACCGGATTGTAGTGCCGTGGATGCCCAGCTATGGCGGATCACGTATGAAGTGAAACGGACAGGAAGGCAAAGTTTATCTCCGATTTCCTTCAATTTCTTGTTGTGCAGTGCCAGACAACATTTATATTGTGAATGAGTTGGCGAACTTGACGGTAGGATAGGAAAGAGAAACTTTCTTTCCTCTTTATTCGAAGGTGCATATTTATTGATAATCTGCCACATACCGGTACTTATTTCCATACGGATTCGAGTACCTGTTTTCCGACGGTTATATACCAACTCGCCATTTTGGATGTTGCTTGTCGTCAGGTAAGCCATATCGACAAAAGGCATCCCACAGGCCAAAAAACTGAATAGGCACAGGTCTACCGCCAGTTCCTGTCCATGCGAACCATCTGTCTTGAAACTTGCCAACTGTTGAATAAGCGTGACAGATATGGCACGCTTGACGGTGGATTCGCGTTTGAGTTTGAGCCCCTGAAAGGGATGTTCAACCGGTTGCAACAAGCCATCATAACAGGCTGCATTATAGATCGCGCGTAAACTGCTCTGATAGGAGTTGATCGTGTTTGTTGCTAATCCTTTGCATTGCAGGTAAGCAGCAAAATCAGAAATCAGCGTTCGGTTCAGGTCTTCCATACGAAATTCGGAATTACCCGTAAATTTCAAAAAATGATTGACGGCAACTTGATAAAGTTCCGCTGTACTTGCCTTATTCAATTTTTTTTTCACTCCGATACGCACATTGGCATATTCGAGAAGTAATAACGAAGGGGAAATTTTCTTTCGTGCCATATTGGTATTTTGTTTGAATGGTTATTAGCTTATAACAAATGTAAATGCCTCTTATTGTCAAATTCTTCAAAAAGTTATTGGTTCAAATCGAAACTACTACTGCGTCTAATTCGATTTTCTATCCCATCTGATTCAAATTACCCGCAAGGGTAATATTTTTTAACAAACAGGTGCTTTCGGTATGTTGTTTGGAATCAGTGTATTGTCGGATATTGGTGGGCAAGGATGGGTTGTTGTCATTTTTGAAAAAAGATAAATCATTATAGAGAAGATGAAGAAAGATAATCTTATTACTTTTACCGCCGGAATCTTAAAAGAACAGACCATGAGAAAACCTCTGCTTAAAACATTGCTTTGCCTTTCGCTATTGGCTCCTTTTACGGGGAGTGGCCAGGATAAAAATGCGCTTGAATCCGGTTTTGCGAATCCGGCTGAAAAGGTGCAAACTTCCGTTTATTGGTATTGGATTTCCGGGAATATCTCGGAAGAAGGCGTAAAGAAGGACCTGTATTCGATGAAAGAAGCCGGGATCAACCGGGCTTTTATCGGGAATATCGGGTTGGAAGGGATTCATACGCCTTATAAGACCGTGCCGTTTTACAGTGAGGAATGGTGGAAAATACTACATGCAGCCCTTAAAACGGCAACGGAGTTAGGAATAGAGATCGGCATTTTTAATTCCCCCGGATGGAGTCAGTCGGGCGGGCCGTGGGTGAAACCGGAACAGGCGATGCGTTATTTGGCATCTGTAAAGGCGGAAGTCAGTGGAGGAAAACAGGTCGAGGTGGTTTTGGCGAAGCCGGATAAAGATTTCCAGGATGTAAAGGTGATCGCTTTTCCCTCTGTCGGGAAGAGAGCAACCCGGCTGTCGGCCGCAAATACACAAGTGACATCTGCAACGCCTTTGCAAAACTTGAACAGCCTGATCGATGGAGATAAAGAGACGGCCATGCTCTTTACGGAAAAGAGTGAAAAGCCGGTGGCGATCGATTTCAGGACGGACGAACCGTTTACTTTACGCAGTCTGCAAATCTTCCCCGCTTGTCAGCCGATCCAAACCAATGCCCGTTTATTGGTAAAAGAGAACGGGGCTTACCGGATGCTGTCCGATTTTAAGATCGACCGTTTCAATGCGAATCTGAATGTCGGCTTTGAACCGTATGCTCCCGTCGTTATCTCTATCCCGGCAATGACGGCAAGCGAGTTCCGGTTGGAACTGACAAACGTCGCTCCAGGTACGGGACTGGCCGAGGTGGAGTTTTCTTCTCTTCCTGCTGTGGAACGTTATCCTGAGAAGACATTGGCCAAGATGTTTCAGACTCCGCTTCCCTATTGGCATGAATACCAGTGGCCGGTACAACCGGAAGCTGGCGATCCCTCCCTGGTTATCGATCCCGGACAAGTGTTGGATATTTCTGCTTTCCTGCAGGGGGACCGCCTTGTCTGGAAAGCTCCGGCAGGAGAGTGGACAGTCCTGCGTACCGGTATGCTCCCGACAGGCGTAACAAACAGCCCTGCCGATCCCGAAGCGACCGGTCTGGAAATAGATAAAATGAGCCGCAAGCATGTAGAAGCGCATTTTGAAGCTTTCATGGGCGAAATATACCGCCGTATTCCGGCAGAAGACCGTACCTGTTGGAAAGTTGTCGTGCAAGACAGTTACGAAACAGGCGGACAAAATTTTACCGACGGTTTCTTATCGGAGTTTCAGGCGCGTTACGGCTATGATCCGTTACCATTCCTTCCGGTTTATGAAGGATATGTGGTCAAGAGCGAGGATCAGTCCGACCGTTTCCTTTGGGACCTGCGCCGCCTGATTGCGGATAAGATTGCATACGACTATGTCGGCGGCTTGCGGGACGTATGCCATAAATACGGATTGACGACCTGGCTGGAAAACTACGGGCACTGGGGCTTTCCCGGCGAGTTCCTGCAATACGGCGGACAGTCGGACGAGATAGGAGGCGAGTTCTGGAGCTTTGGCGATTTGGGGAATATCGAGAATCGTGCCGCCTCTTCCTGTGGACATATATACGGAAAGCAGAAGATTTCGGCCGAATCGTTCACCAGCGGCGGGACGCCTTTCAGTTGCTATCCCGCCATGATGAAACAACGTGGCGACCGTTTCTTTACGGAAGGAATCAATAATACGTTGTTGCACGTCTATATTTCGCAACCTTCGGAAGAACGGGAACCGGGGATGAACGCCTGGTTCAGCAGCGAGTTCAACCGGCTGAACACCTGGTATCCGCAGATGGATTTGTTTACATCCTATTTGAAACGTGTCAATTATATGTTGCAACAAGGGTTGAATATTGCCGATGTTGCGTATTTTATCGGCGAAGATGCCCCCAAGATGACAGGTATCGTTGAACCGGAACTGCCGAAAGGTTACCAGTTCGATTATATCAATGCCGAGGTGATAGAGCGCGACCTCTTTGTCAAAGACGGCTTGCTGACGTTGCCTCACGGTACGCAATACCGGATATTGGTACTTCCGAAGCTCGAGACCATGCGTCCCGAACTGCTTGCCAAGATCGGGAAACTGATCGAAGACGGTGCAGTTGTCTTAGGACCTGCCCCGAAACGTTCGCCGAGTGGCGAATCTTTCCAAACGGCTGACGGGCAGGTTAAGAAGTTGGCAGACGTATTATGGTCCGGCCTGGACGGGCGGAACGTGAAGGCTGCCAAAAGAGGAAAGGGGGAATTGCTGTTTGGTATGACAATGGAAGAAGCCTTGAAGCATATAGGCTGTGTACCTGACTGCGGGCTGCCGGCGGACGCTCCGGTCCTCTACGGACACCGTTCTGCCGGAGATGCCGAGATCTATTTTATCTCCAACCAGAAGGAAGAGACGATCGAGGTCAGTCCGGAGTTTCGTGTCCGTTCAAGGCAACCGGAGTTGTGGGATGCGACAACCGGTCGTACCCGTATGCTACCGGCCTATAAAGAGACGGCTGCGGGAACGGTGGTCCCTTTGATGTTGCATCCTCATGAAAGTGCTTTTGTCGTGTTCCGCCGGCCGGCCGCGAAAGCGGAGGGAACGGGGTTGCAACTGAACTATCCGGCTCCGCAGACGCTTGTTCGCTTAGATGCTCCTTGGAAAGTCTCTTTTGAGGAAAAGAGAAGAGGACCGGCTGTTCAAACCTTTGCCCGCCTGGAAGATATCAGTAAGAACGAAAATCCTGATATCCGCTATTATTCAGGTACGATTTGGTACGAGACGGAATTTAAGTTGAAAAAGAAACCGGAAGGCCAATTGTATCTGAATCTGAACGATGTCGGTGTCATGGCAAAAGTAAAGATCAACGGCCGGTATGCCGGGGGTGTTTGGACAGCTCCCTACCGGGTAAATGTCACGGATTTGGTTCAAAAAGGAAAGAATAAAGTCGAAATAGAAGTCGTTACCACCTGGATGAACCGCTTGATCGGCGACAGCCGTTTACCGGAGTCCGAACGGAAAACCTGGACGCCTTGCAACAGCTGGAAACCGACCGACAGTTTGCAGAAATCCGGTCTGATCGGTCCTGTTTGTATAGAATGTGTGAATTGATTGTTTCCGAATGTGAATGCCAGCTGTTTACTTGGCAAAACAGCATTACTTTTTTACCTTTGCAATTTGGTAAATGAAGGAAATAAGTATGTCCGAAAACAATTCTATATTCATCAAGGGAGCTCGAATCAATAACCTGAAAAATATCGATGTCGAGATCCCCAGAGATAAACTGGTCGTTATAACCGGCCTTTCCGGTAGTGGAAAATCATCGTTGGCATTCGATACGTTGTATGCGGAAGGGCAACGCCGCTATGTGGAGAGCCTGTCTGCCTATGCCCGCCAATTCCTGGGACGTATGAGCAAGCCGGAGTGCGACTATATCAAAGGCATTCCCCCTGCCATCGCCATCGAACAAAAGGTGAACACCCGCAACCCGCGTTCGACGGTGGGAACTTCTACGGAGATATACGAATACCTTCGCCTCCTGTATGCCCGTATCGGGAAAACGATCTCTCCCGTCTCCGGTACGGAAGTGAAGAAACACCAGGTAAGCGATATCGTGAAAGAAGTCCTGGCCTATCCCGCCGGAACCCGTTTTGCCGTATACGCCCCTGTCGTCCTGCCGGATGGGCGTGGCATAAAGGAGCAGTTGGAAATCTTGCAAAAGGAAGGTTACACCCGTTTGTCCATCAACGAGACCGTTTATCGTATCGGTGAAGTGCTGGCGGATGACGCGCTGCTTTCTTCCCCCGTGATCGAACTGCTGATTGACCGTCTGGTCGTATCTGATGATAAGACATTGAAAAGCCGTCTTGCCGACTCTGCCGAAACTGCTTTCTTCGAGGGACATGATACCTGTATTATCCGTATTTATGTACCCGAAGGAACGGTTGTAAAAGAATATTCCAAAAAGTTCGAGGCCGATGGTATGGTGTTTGACCAGCCGACTGACATGATGTTCAGCTTCAACAACCCGTTAGGCGCCTGTCCGACTTGCGAAGGTTTCGGGAAGGTGCTCGGTATCGATGAAAATCTGGTCGTGCCGGATAAGAGCCTGTCCGTTTTCCAGGGGGCGGTCGTCTGTTGGAAAGGCGATGTGATGGGAGAGTGGCTGAAAGAGTTTATCGTGAAGAGCGAGAAATATAACTTCCCGATCCACCGTCCTTATTACGATCTGACTGGGAAGGAGAAAGACCTGCTTTGGCACGGCGCACGCGGACTGCATGGCATCGATGACTTCTTTAAGTTTGTAGAAGAGAACCTTTATAAGATACAGTACCGTGTGATGCTGGCACGTTATCGCGGGAAGACCGTTTGTCCGACCTGCCGGGGTTCGCGCCTGCGCCCCGAAGCACTGTATGTAAAGGTGGGAGGAAAAGATATCGCGGAATTGGTCGCTCTTCCGATCACGGAAGCAAAAGCCTTTTTCGATAACCTTCAACTCGACGAGAACGAGGCCTCCATCGCCAAACGTTTGCTGACGGAGATCACCAACCGCCTGCAATTCCTGTTGGATGTGGGGTTGGGCTACCTGACGCTCGACCGCTTGTCCGCCTCCCTTTCCGGTGGTGAAAGCCAGCGTATCAATCTGGCGACCTCTTTGGGTAGCAGCTTGGTCGGTTCCCTTTATATATTGGATGAACCGAGTATCGGGCTCCATTCGCGCGATACCGATCTGCTGATCAAGGTCCTCCGGCAATTGCAGGCATTAGGCAATACGGTTGTCGTGGTGGAACATGACGAAGAGATTATCCGTGCAGCCGATTACATTATCGATATCGGCCCGAAAGCCGGCCGCCTGGGGGGAGAAGTGGTCTATCAGGGCAATGTTAACGACTTGAAAACCAGTAGTAACAGCTATACCGTCCGGTATTTGACTGGCGAGGATCAGATAGAAGTGCCTCTTTATCGTCGTCCCTGGAATAATTATATCGAGGTGAAAGGCGCCCGTAAGAACAATCTGAAAGGTATCGATGTGAAGTTTCCCCTGAATGTAATGACCGTCGTAACAGGTGTCAGCGGTTCGGGTAAAAGCTCGCTTGTGCGTGATATCTTCTACGAAGGAGTCAAGCATTATTTAGATGATGCCGCCCGCCTGATGGTAGACTGTTCCGGCCTGGAAGGCGATATGCACATGATCAAAGGGATCGAGTTTGTCGACCAGAATTCCATCGGCAAGAGTTCCCGCTCCAACCCGGTGACCTATATCGGCGCCTACGACGAAATCCGTAAACTCTATGGCGAACAGCCTCTTGCTAAACAGATGGGCTATTCGGCAGCCTATTTCTCCTTTAATAAGGAAGGCGGACGATGTGAAGAATGCAAGGGAGAAGGAAAGATCACGGTCGAAATGCAGTTTATGGCCGATATCACCCTCGAATGCGAAACCTGCCACGGCAAGCGTTTCAAACAGGATGTACTCGATGTCGAGTATCACGGTGCGAGCATTTACGATATGTTGGAAATGACCGTGAACCAAGCGATCGAGTTTTTCGAACAATATCCGGGTTCGCAGGAAAAGAAGATTGTAAAAAAGCTGAAACCCCTCCAGGATGTCGGGTTGGGCTACATCAAACTCGGACAGACTTCATCTACTTTGTCCGGCGGTGAAAACCAGCGTGTGAAACTTGCCTACTATCTCGGTCAGGAGAAGCAGGAACCGACGCTTTTCGTTTTCGACGAGCCGACGACCGGTCTGCACTTCCATGACATCAAGACCTTGTTGAAAGCCTTCAATGCCTTGATCGATAAAGGCCATACGGTTGTCATTATCGAGCATAACATGGATGTGATCAAATGTGCCGATTATCTGGTCGATCTTGGTCCCGAAGGAGGAAGTGCCGGAGGAAATCTGGTCTGTACCGGAACGCCGGAAGAGGTGGCGATGTGCGAGGTTTCCTATACGGGAAAGTATTTGAAGGATAGACTCTGATAAAAAAGGGAGGTGTGCCAAACTGCCCCGTTCCCGTGTCAAGTGCGGGATCAAGGGGATTTTGACATACCTCCGTCCAAATAGCCATCGGTATTTCTATTTTTTACTCTTTTCCTGCTCTGCAACCTGATGAACGCGGTCGGCAACAGATTCTATTTTGTCCAGGCCTGCATCTTTCAGACTCATAGCTTCTTCTTTTGCTTTTGAAGCAAGGTTGTGCAGGTTTGCGTGAAGGCAGCGGAATTTACCATCATCTTCCATCTTGCGGAGTACATAACCTGTGACAACTCCGACTACCATACCAATTAATAAATCTTTCATACCATTACGTTTTTAAATGATTACTACTTTAGTTTTGTCTCCTCAAAACAAGAGGTAAATCTGTATTGTTCCGGTTTTTAAAGTATTTATAAGTATTGCGGAATTGTTTAGGGAAAAATATACGGCAACCCGTTTCTTTCCGCTGAAAGAGGATTGCCGTATAAAAGTTAGGAATAAGGTCCTGGTGATTTCTTCGCGTCTTCAAAATAAGTAATATAAGTGTGTGTTTCTCTTTTCTTCGGACAAAGGTAGAGTGGGAATGTTACAAAACTGTTACAGCTGGTGTACAGTGTTGTTAAAAAACTTTTGCTAAGCATTGTTTATTCGATTTGGGCTAATGGCTTTCTGAAAGATATTGCAATAAGGGATTGAAAAAAGGGAAGGTGGTTATTGTATAATATTGTTTTGTTAACAACAAGACACATTCTTTTTTAATGGCTGCAGATTCCGGTTCTTCATCGGGGAAAAAGGGTTTTCTGCCATGAAATGCGCAGTTTTTCACCACGAAGACGGTCGCCATCGCCGTGAGTTGCCGGGGCTATGCACCACGAAGACGGTCGTCATGGTAACGAAGACGGTCGTCGTGGCGATGAAGACGGTCGTCATGTCGGTAAAGGGGCAAATTTCTTTTGCGATATTCAGGCCTGTGGCAACATTCGTTTGCTACAGGCGATTCTCCTGGAGTTTAGTTTTTTCACAATGTCAGGATTTCTTGCTTTCCGGTAACAGAAGGACTCTGTTTTCCAATTTCCTGCCGTGCTCGTTTTAGCAGTTGTTTATGAATTCCGATCTGAAAGAAGAAAACGTCAAACATGCATCGGCCGGGATTTCATCCCAAATAGAAAAAATCCCCAATAAGGGTTGTTGTATATTTTAGTAACATGCCTAATCCTTATCCCCACTGATTTTCTACTGAGCCAATATAAGTCTGTGCCCCTCTTTTCTTTGGACAAAGGTAGAGGGGAGATGTTATAAAACTTTTATCCCCTGAACATGGAAATATGTTGCATAAATGGCGCAGTTTTGTCCTGTAACCCATATGTTTTGGAAAAATATGCCTGTTTTTTCTTGTTGATTCGGAAAACCTATTTACCTTTGTAACGATTCCGTAGTGGGCAGCGGCTCACGGAGCGCGGAGTCAATTACATATTGTAAGCATTTTACGAAGATTATTCTAAACTAAAAAATCTGCAAAATTTTTAAGTCAAACGGAATAATGGACAGTAAATGCTTGCGCTGGTTACGTATAAGTTCATCTACCATTTTTATGGGAAGATTGTTTTATATCGTATAAGGCGCGGGCTATTGTTCTATTATTGTTTGACGGGCTTTTGCAGATGCCTTTAGTTTAATAATAGACAATTGGCCCGCGTTTTTTTTATGCCCGTTCATAATCACTCGCGGGGAGTTGTTCTCCCCTTCGTGAAATTAGTTGTTGGATTTTTAAACACTATTTTATTAACAATTAATTTTTAATGATTATGAACAAAAGATTTTCTACTCTTTTGGCAGGTGTTGCACTGATGGGGGCAGCGTCTGTTAATGCGCAGCAGGTTCCGGTGACGACCAAGCCTGCGGCTACTGCTGTTACAACGACAGCAACAGCAGTTTCTTTAGCAGCTGGTGATGTCGTCTATTTGGATTATGCAACGAATGGTTGGCAAATCGACTTTACTGGAACAGGCACTAATGCCAAGAAAGATAGCTTGATTTTAAGCTCAGGTATGGTGACTGGCCGTTCGAAAGCACATATTGATTCATTATTGTTTAAAGTAGATTTCGAAAAAACTGCTTTAGATTATAACGGAACTCCTACTTTTGAATATGGCTTTACCTTTACAAGCAAGATCGGAAAGTTTGCATTTAATAAACCTGCTGCAGGAAAAACTGCAAGAGCTTATTTAAATACAAACGGGGCGTTGAATAAATGGGTATTACCAGCCGATTATTTAACAGAAGATGGGACACAAAGTTCTGCAATGGGATACGTTCCTTTTGTTGTTGCAACGCGTACTTCTGCAACAGACCAAACTCCAAAAACTGTATATGTTTTAGCATATACAAATCCCGGATTGGTTTTTGAAGTTGTAGAAGTGAATTATGATGATGCTTTGAACTCTGCTATTGATGCAAGTCATGTTGCAATTTCAAGTATTGATCCAGTTACAGGTATCGGTACACTTGGTGGTACTAATACGGCTTATACCCATACGTTATATCGTATAAATGGCTGCAAAGTTTCTAACTTGGATATCACCGTTTCTGCAACAAACATCGAAGACGCTCTTGGTTATGAAAAGCCGAGCTTCAAGTTTGCAAAGAATGTATCTGAAGGTGAAGATAACCTGTTGGCTGCTTACAATTGGGAATATACTTCTCAAGGTTATTTGAAAGCTATTGGTGCAAAACAGGAAAAAACAGGTCGTGACTTGTATCTGACTGTCGATACTTTCTACTATGATGTGCCTAATGCTCAGAACTACAAGTTGGCTTTGGATACACTGCCTGCAGTTGGTGCTCCTGCTGATTGGACTCGCAATGTAGAGACTTACAAATTCGATATCAAAGCATCTTTCGTTAAAGACTCTATCACTGTAATTGCAAAGAATACACCGAAAGTAACAGGTGACTACTTTGCACAAGATGCTGCTCCTATCGATGTAAACGCAAATGCTAACGAAGAAATTATCGTTAAGAAATTCGGTAACAAGACAGTTTTGACTACTCGTTATAGTGGTGATGCTACTAAAACTCCGTCTATTACTCCTTCCGAATTCCCGACATGGGAACTGATCGACACAGAGATTGCCCAGTTTACATCCGGTGATGTTTATGTAATCTACGACATGAACAAAACTAAGGCAGATAAGAAAACGGTTAACCCTGATTTTGGAAAAGCGTTGATTATCGACAATATGGAGAACAGATTCACTCAGTTGTTCGTGAAGACAGATAAATTGGATCAGACTCTTCCGTCTCATCAGTGGGTTGCTTTGAAGAAAGATAACGTCAATGTTTATTCGTTTGCAAACCGCGAAACGGGTGCGAATGCAAATGCTTCTGTTTCTGGAACAGTTGGAACTGCTTTGACAGACGTCCAGTTGTATGTTGTTGATGCTAAAGAAAACCTGTACACTTACGGTTCTAAGGCTGATACGATTAAGATGGTTAAGATCGACGCTAAGACTTTGTCTCCGTTCGACGGTTACCGTGTTATCACGAAAGAAGAACAGATGAACAAAGTATTCAGCCTGCGCTTCATCAGTGACTTGTTGGGTGACGAAGCTTATGTACAGCAGGATGCTGATTCTACAATGACGGTTGCTGTTGGTAATAAAGATAATGCGGCTGAGGTTCGTTTCTTAAATCTCTATAGTGATACAATCAAAATAGATGTTGTTGATCATCAGCTAACAGTTGTTCCTTATGCTATCAAAGTTGGTCGTTACTTCTTGGCTTATGATACAGAGAAGAAAGTATATCGTTTTACGACTAAACAGATAGGTGAAGCTTGGGCAGAACAATATTCTCTTGGCTATGAGTATCGGTTTGTTATTACAAAAATAGCTGGAGGCAATATAGCATTGGTTCCGTACGATGTTTTGTATGGTTATACTCCAGAAAAATTGGCTATCGACAGTCAGAACGGAAACGCCGTACGTGTAGCATTGGATAGCGACCTGCGTCATGCATTCGAGCTGACAGAACCGGCTAACCGTATCTTCGCTGAAGTATTGGGCAATACTGATACTACTTTGGTTAAAGTAAATTTCCACTCTGTTGAAAACTTAGGTTGGAAATTAGCTAAGGGGGCTGACGACTTCTTGTATGAAGGTGTAACAGAACTGAAAGCCGGTGGTGCTGAATACGAAAAGGCCGCATTCGACTTCAAGTTGGATACTGCTTACGTAAATCGTCCGGGTAACACAATGCCGTTGTATTACATCACTTATGATGCTGTTCGTGGTGACTCTGTTCCTGTTGCTCACATCCATGACAATGGTAAAGACCATGTATGTCCGACTCCGTTGGTAAATGATACAGTTTCCGGTAAGTTCCTGTTCATGATGCACGACTCTTTGGATATTTCAAGAGCTAACGATTTGAAGTATGGTTATACCTATAATTATAATACATACGCAAAACTTCAGATGGTAGATGCTAAGCACATCAACGATACTTTGATCGTGAACCGTGTTAATCCGGTTGCTGCCGATACGTTGAAGGCCGGTGAAATTGCAGACAATGCAACAGTAGAACAAATGCAGTCTCAGTGGTTGAACTATGATAACAAGGCTCTTTTCGCATTCCGTGTAAACATGGATAATGCAGAAGAATATGCTATCTACAACCCTGCAACCGAATTGTATCTTACTTATCTGAACGGTTTCGTCGTTGCAACAACTGAAGCTGCTTTCTATACATTGAAAGATGAAGCTGGCAATAACGTTGCAAATGAAGAAATCGAATCTTCTGCATCTGCTGTAACGGTTATCGCCGGTGAAGGCCAGGTAACAATCGCTGGTGCCCAGGGCAAGAAAGTTGTTATCAGCAACATCTTAGGTCAGGTAGTTGCCAATACAGTTATCACTTCTGACAATGCGTCTATCGCTGCTCCCCAGGGCGTAGTTATCGTGGCTGTTGCAGGTGAAGAAGCTGTTAAGACAATCGTAAAATAATAAATGTGTTACACACGTAGAGATGCACGGCTGTGCATCTCTACACACGTACACGAAAAATATAATCAAATAATTCTAAAATGCAGATCGCGTGCCAAACGGCAATTACCCTGCGACAGGCGAACAAGCGGTCTAATATTAATAATACTAAAGTATTGAAATAAAGTTCAAGTGGCCTTTTCCCTGTGAAGGACGAAGGCATACGCAAAACAAGCCCCGAAGGTGTTCGACATCTTCGGGGCTTCGTTTTGTGTATGAAACCGTTATATTTACAGGGGACGGCACTTTGCGAATGATGGCGAAAAAAGTTCAAATCGGGTATTTTAGGAGGATGTTATTGTTCAAGTCGGTGAAATGCTCTATTTTTGTGGATATAACAATCAAACAAATCAAGACAATATGGCTCAGTACAAACGTATCCTGTTGAAGTTAAGCGGTGAATCGCTTATGGGAGGTAAACAATATGGTATAGACGAAGTTCGTCTGAATGAATATGCGTCACAGATCAAGGAGATTGCCGAAATGGGTGTCCAGATCGGGATTGTGATCGGTGGCGGTAACATCTTCCGCGGCCTGAGCGGGGCTTCCAAAGGCTTCGACCGTGTGAAAGGCGACCAGATGGGGATGTTGGCAACGGTTATCAACAGTCTGGCGTTGAGTTCTGCCCTTGTCGCCCAGGGGATGAAAGCCAAAGTGCTGACAGCTATCCGCATGGAGCCGGTCGGCGAGTTCTATAATAAATGGCGGGCGATCGAATTGCTTGAACAGGGCAATGTCGTGATCATGTCGGGCGGCACAGGCAATCCGTTCTTTACGACTGATACGGGCTCTTCCCTGCGCGGCATCGAGATCGAAGCGGATGTGATGCTGAAGGGTACCCGCGTAGACGGTATCTATACTGCCGATCCGGAGAAAGATCCGACGGCCACCAAGTTCTCGGATATCACCTATGATGAAATCTATACTCGCGGCCTCAAGGTCATGGACCTGACGGCAACCACGATGTGCAAGGAAAACAACCTCCCGATCATTGTCTTCGACATGGACACCAACGGCAACCTGAAAAAGGTGATGAGCGGTGAAAACATCGGAACGTTGGTGCATAATTAATGCTGAAATGAATAACAAACGTATAGGGGTGCTTGCGAGTGCCCTGGTGGGTTGTATCTTCACCTTGAGCGCGCAAGACCTGACAATGAAAATAACGAAGAGATACCTCAATCTGCCGGTTTCGCATCAGGTAGACCGGGCTCTGATGACATTTGATGTGGGAGGGCGGCAAGAGCGGGTGTTTGAGATTCGTTTGGCCTCGGGAAAACCGGACTATTGGGTGTTTTGCGATATGTCTGCCTTGAAGAACAAAGAGATAAAAATATCTTATACTGGGAATAAAACAGGTATAAACAAGATTTATCAAGCGGATGAAATAGCCGGACAAGATAGCTTGTATAAAGAAACCAACCGTCCGCAAATCCACTATACTCAACGTAGAGGATGGAACAACGATCCTAATGGATTGCTGTATTATGACGGTGAATATCACTTGTTCTACCAACATAATCCGTATGAACGCGACTGGGGGAATATGCATTGGGGGCATGCAGTAAGCAATGATTTGATACATTGGGAAGAGCTGCCGATCGCCCTGTATCCCGACGAACACGGTACGATGTTTTCCGGTTCGGCAGTGATAGACTATGATAATACTTCCGGCTTCGGAAAGAATGGTATTCCGGCGATGGTGGCTATTTATACAGCAGACAACCCGGAAAAGCAGGTGCAATGTATAGCCTATAGCCTGGATAAAGGACGCACTTGGACAAAATATAAGGGCAATCCGGTGATCGATTCTAAGGCCAAATGGAACAGTAAGGATACTCGCGATCCGAAAGTCTTTTGGCATAAACCTTCAGGTAAATGGGTTATGGTGCTGAATGAGCGCGACGGACATTCCATATATAACTCTGACAATTTGAAAGACTGGACGTTCGAAAGCCATATTACCGGTTTTTGGGAGTGTCCTGAATTGTTCGAACTCCCCGTCGATGGGAATAAGGACAATACTAAATGGGTGATGTACGGTGCTTCCGGGACTTATATGTTGGGTGCGTTTGACGGAAAGAAATTTACACCTGAATCCGGCAAATATTACTATTCGACCGGTTCTATTTATGCTGCCCAAACGTTTACGAATATACCTGAGTCGGATGGCCGTCGTATTCAGATCGGTTGGGGGCGTATCTCTCATCCGGGAATGCCTTTTAACGGGATGATGTTATTCCCGACGGAGTTGTCTTTGAGAACGACGAAAGACGGCATTCGCCTGTTTAGTAAACCGATCGAAGAACTTGACCGCTTGCAGACCTCAGTCGGAAAGTGGAGAGCGCTGACGGCAGATAAAGCCGATGAACTGCTTCGGCAGTATAAGGATGCAGGTACATTGCGTATCCGTACAACCCTCAAATTGTCTCATGCCACAAATGCCGGCCTGAACCTGTTCGGGCAGTCATTACTGGATTACGATATGAATTACAACCGGATCAATGGTGTGTTCTATTCGCCCGAAGACATGACAAGTATGGAAATCACGGCCGATATTATCTTGGATAAGACTTCTGTTGAAGTTTATATTGATGATGGAGCTTATTCTTATTCGATGGAGCGTCGGCCGGACTTGAAGAACAGGGAAGGGTTCCATTTTTTTGGAAATAATATCGAAGTAAAAGAGATGGAAGTATACACGTTCCGATCCATCTGGGAGTAATTTTAAAAATATAAAACAAATAAATAATGAAAGATAGTAAACCTGTAGTTGTCGGTATCGGTGAACTCCTGTGGGATGTTCTGCCGACAGGAAAACGTGCCGGAGGCGCTCCGATCAATTTCGTATATCATGCTACCCGACAGGGAGCCGAAGGGTATGCGATCAGTGCAGTCGGCAACGACGTGTTCGGGACGGAGATCGTCCGGGAACTGGATAAGAACGGTATCTGCTATTCATTGGAAACAATCGAATATCCTACCGGAAGTGTGATGGTGGAACTGAAAGACGGCATTCCGGCCTATACGATTATCGAAGGTGTTGCCTGGGACCATATCCCCTTGACTCAGGAAGCTATTAACCTGGTAAAGAAGGCAGACGCTATCTGCTTCGGCACATTGGCACAACGTTCGCTCGAATCGCGTACGACGATCCACACGCTGCTTTCCTATGCCCGCGAAGAGGCTCTCCGGTTCTTCGACATCAATATCCGTCAGTCTTACTATTCAAAGGAATTGATCAACAGCCTGCTGGATAAGGCGAACGTGTTTAAGATCAATGATGAGGAACTCGATCTGGTACGTGAAATGTTCTCCCTTTCGGAGGATGAAGATACGGCTTGCCGCCAGCTGATCGAGCGTCACGACCTGCGCTATATGATCCTTACGGCCGGAAGCCGTTACAGTTCCATCTATACGGCGGACGATAAGTCGACGATCCCTACTCCCAAAATCGAGGTTGCCGATACGGTCGGGGCGGGAGATTCTTTCTCCGGTGCATTCGTTTACTCCATATTAATCGGCAAATCCCTGCGCGAAGCCCATCAGGCTGCTGTCGAGACGGCTGCCTTCGTCTGTACGAAAGAGGGTGCATGGCCTGCTTATCCTAATAAAGACTGATTATGAAAGAGAAGGGTTTATATGTAAAGTTGATTCCGGTGATGCTTGTTTTCTTCACGATGGGATTCGTGGATTTGGTAGGGATTGCCTCCAACTATGTGAAACTGGATTTAGGATTGACAGACTCCGAAGCGAATATCTTTCCTTCCTTAGTGTTCTTCTGGTTCCTGATCTTCTCCGTCCCGACGGGAATGTTGATGAATAAGATCGGGCGGAAAAAGACGGTAATGCTGAGCCTGCTCGTTACTTTCGTGTCGTTGCTGATCCCGTGCTTTGGCGATGGCTATATGGCGATGTTGGTCTCCTTCTCTTTGCTGGGTATCGGAAATGCTTTGATGCAGACCTCTTTGAACCCTCTTCTTTCAAATATTATTACCGGGAATAAGCTGGCAAGCAGCTTGACTTTCGGGCAGTTTGTCAAGGCGATCGCTTCTTTCCTGGCACCTTATATCGCCATGTGGGGAGCAACCGCGGCGATCCCTTCCCTGGGGTTGGGCTGGCGTGTCCTGTTCCCGATCTATATGGTGATAGCGGTCATTGCGATCTTCCTGTTGGGGGCAACCCATATTGAGGAGGAGGCGCCTGAAGGCAAGCCGTCTACATTTTCCGAATGTATCGCTTTGTTGGGTAATCCGTTTATCCTGTTGATGTTTATCGGTATCATGTGTCATGTCGGCATAGATGTCGGAACGAATACCACCGCCCCTAAAATCCTGATGGAGCGCTTGGGGATGGATATACATGCGGCGGCGTTTGCAACGAGTCTTTATTTCATTTTCCGTACGATCGGTTGTCTGACAGGTTCACTGATCCTGGCGCATTGGTCGCCGAAGAAGTTCTTTATGGTCAGTGTCGTATTGATGGTTGCTTCGATGACAGGCTTCCTTTTGTTCGACAGCAAAGTGCTGCTGTATGTCAGCATCGCCCTGGTCGGATACGGCAATTCGAATGTGTTCTCCATCCTTTTCTCCCAGGCTTTATTGTCGATGCCCCAACGCCAGAACGAAGTTTCCGGCTTGATGATTATGGGGCTTTTCGGTGGGACGATCTTCCCGCTCCTGATGGGTTTTGCCTCTGATGCGATCCATTCGCAGACAGGTGCACTGTTGGTTCTGGCAGTCGGGGTGCTTTATCTGCTTTTCCTTTTTACGAAGTTGAAGTAGCCCGGACGGTTTAGAAATAACATATTTCCATAAACAGTTTGCCAAAAAGAAAAACTTTACTATTTTTGTTTGCCTAACAAACAAAGAAAACAAAAATATACAATCACTTATGGCAGATATAAAACAGTATGTAAAGGCGGCAGAAGAGAAGATGACTTTCGCGATCGAATATCTTGACGAACAGTTGTCTCATATCCGTGCCGGTAAGGCGAATCCGAAAATCTTGGATTGCGTGAGAGTAATGTATTACGGTGCTCCTGTTCCTTTGGCAAATGTGGCTACCGTAACTGTACCGGATGCAAGAACGATCATGATCACCCCGTGGGAGAAGAAGATTATCAAGGATATTGAAAAGGGAATCATGGATTCCGATGTCGGTATCACTCCTGAAAACAATGGTGAAGTGATCCGTTTGGGTATTCCTCCTCTGACGGAAGAGCGCCGTCGCCAGTTGGCTAAACAGTCCAAACAGGAAGCGGAAACTGCCAAGATCAGTGTGCGTAACGCCCGTCGCGATGCAATCGAACAATTGAAGAAGAGCATCAAGACCGAAGGGACTCCTGAGGATGTGGAAAAAGATGCAGAAGCAGAAGTTCAGAAGGTTCATGATAAGTATATCAAGAAAGTAGATGAACTTTACGCTGCAAAAGAAAAAGAAATAATGACAGTCTAACGAGTTGAAAGTTGAGAGTTAAAAGTTGAAAGTGGCGGAATAAACCGTTTCTTTCCTCCTTTTAACTTTTAACTTTCAACTTTCAACTTTCAATTAACATGAGGGGTTTGGTTATTAAGAACACGGGTAGCTGGTATACCGTACGCACCGATGATGGTCGCGACATAGAAAGTAAGGTTAAAGGAAATTTTCGTCTGAAAGATATCCGCACCACCAATCCTGTTGCGGTCGGTGACCGGGTCGATATCGATATCAATGCCGAAGGAACTGCCTTTATCACCGAGATCGAAGAGCGGAAGAATTACATTATCCGTCGTGCCTCCAATCTCTCTAAACAGTCGCATATCATTGCCGCGAATGTAGACCAGGCGATGCTGATCGTGACGGTCAACTATCCGATTACCACTACTGTTTTTATCGATCGTTTTCTCGCGACCGCCGAGGCCTATCGTGTACCCGTAAAGTTGGTATTCAACAAAATAGACCGCTATAATACCGGTGATCTCGAGATGTTGGACGCCCTGATCAATCTGTATACGACGATCGGCTATCCTTGTTCCAGGCTCTGTGCCCGTTCCGAAGAAGGCTTGGACGAACTGAAAGAAGACCTTAGAGGGAAAATAACATTATTATCCGGGCATTCCGGCGTAGGGAAATCGACCATTATCAATAAACTGGTTCCCGGCGTCAACCTTCGCACCGGCGATATCTCCGAATACCACAACAAGGGGATGCATACCACCACCTTTTCCGAAATGATTCCTCTGCCGGATAGCGGTTACCTGATCGACACTCCGGGTATCAAAGGCTTCGGCACGATCGAGATGGAAGGGGCGGAAATTGCCCATTATTTCCCGGAAATATTCAAATTTTCTGCCGATTGCAAATTCAATAACTGTTCGCACCGCCATGAACCGGGCTGTGCCGTGTTGCGTGCCGTGGAAGAGCATTATATCAGCGAATCGCGGTATAAAAGTTACCTGAGCATTCTCGAAGATAAGCAGGAGAGCAAGTACAGGGAAGAATATTAGACCGCCGGAAGGCTCATCCCTGTGATCTTGCGGTATAAATCCAACGCATATACATCTGTCATCCCCGATATATAATCGAGGACACATTGCACTTTGCCGTATACGGTCGGTGCCTTCGTGTCATACTGTTCCGGGATGCGTTGCAGCAGGAGTTTGCTGTAGGCGTGGTCTTGGTTCATGACGGCTTCCGTCAGTGTGTCGATCAGGTGACTGAAGATGTGGTAACCGGCCAGTTCGATGTCCAAAACCTCTTTGGCGCGGTATATCTTTTTATAGGCGGTGTCCGAGCAGGTTTCATAGGCGGTCTTTGCCTGATCGCTGATGTTGTCGATAAGCGGGGTATTGTATGTCCCGCTGAGGATTCCTTCTTCGTTTTCGAGGAAGATACGGGAACATTCGTCAACTAACAGGCCGATGATGCAGGAACGGAGGTAAGCGATCTGTTCGTTAGTGTCGTCCACCATCTTCATGATACGGACGATATGGTCGAGGCGTTCCCCTTCGAAGAAGTTGAGGAGCAGCCTTATGGCTTCTTCCGTAGTCAGGATATGTAGTTTGCAGGCATCTTCTATGTCCATGATCTGGTAGCAGATATCGTCGGCGGCTTCCACTAAATAGACAAGCGGATAACGGACGAACTTGTTTGCATCTTCCGGGTTCCGGCAAATTCCTAACTCATCGGCAATACGCAGATAATCCCCCTCTTCCGACTGGAAGAAGCCGAATTTCCCTTTCTTTCCGGCATATACGGAAGAATACGGATATTTGATGATGGATGCAAGCGTGCTGTATGTCAGGGCAAATCCACCTTTTCGGCGCCCGATAAACTGGTGTGTAAGCAGGCGCATAGCATTAGCATTCCCTTCGAAGTGGAGAAAGTCTTCATAGCGACCTCCTTCTTTAAGAATCTTTTCTTGTAGCTTTTTCCCGTTTCCTTCGGCGAAGTAGGCGGAAATTGCCCGCTCACCGGAATGTCCGAACGGCGGGTTACCCATATCATGGGCAAGGCAGGCAGCGGAGACGATGGAACCTATTTCCGGGAAATTGACACTCCCGTCAGGATATTTCTGCATCAGTCCTTTGGCTACATTATTGCCTAATGAGCGTCCTACGCAGGAAACTTCTAAGCTATGTGTCAAACGGTTGTGCACGAAGATACTGCCCGGCAGGGGGAATACCTGCGTCTTGTTCTGCAAACGGCGGAAAGGGGAGGAAAAGATCAGGCGGTCGTAGTCCCGCTGAAAATCGGTGCGTTCATGTTTACGTTCGTGATATTCCTCCATGCCGAAGCGTTTGCCGGAGAGTAATTGGTTCCAGTTCATCTTGTTTTGTTTGCTTAATAGATTAATTCTCCTTTTCCCTGGCGGATGATTTCAAAGTCGTCTGTCGTGCAGTCGATGACGGTCGAGGCTTCCGTGCCTCCGTAACCACCGTCGACGACGATGTCCACCTGGTTTTTATACTTTTCTTCGATCAGTTCGGGATCGGTGCTGTATTCGATGATATCGTCTTCATCGTGTAGGGACATGGTCAAGATCGGATTCCCTAATTCCTGTACAAGTGTGCGGATGATAGCATTGTCCGGTACGCGTATACCCACCTCTTTTCTGTTCTTGTAGATCTTAGGCAGTTCGCTGCTGGTAGGCAGGATGAAGGTAAAGGCGCCCGGCAGGTTCTTTTTCATCAGCTTGAAGGCGGCATTGCTTACTTTGGCGTATTCGCTCAGGTTGGAAAGATCATAACAGATAATGGACAGGTTGCTTTTCTGCGGGTTGACGCCTTTCATCTGGCAGATCTTTTCGACTGCCCGGACATTCAATGCGTCACAACCGATGGCATAAACGGTGTCGGTCGGGTAGATCACGAGGCCACCGTCACGCATGATATTAACCACCTTGTCTATTTCCCTGGGGTTGGGGTTTTCGGGATATATTTTTACAAGCATAGCATTATGAGTTGAAAGTTGAAAGTTGAAAGCTGAAAGTTTGAGAGAACATAAAGTTAACTTTCCACTTTCACCTTTCAACTTTCAACTTATTTACGGCTTAGCCGTAAATAATGTGTCCGTTTTCGTCGGTATATTCTTCCAAGCCTTTGCTATATTGGTTCATGGCGCGAAGGCTCATACCCATACTCGAGAAGCCACCGTCGTGGTAGAGGTTCTGCATCGTGACTTTGCGGGTGAGGTCGGAGAACATCATGACGCAATAGTCTGCACATTCGTCGGCTGTGGCATTACCCAGCGGACTCATCTTCTCGGCGAAATCCAACAAGTGGTCCATCCCTTTCACTCCGCTACCGGCTGTTGTCAACGTCGGTGACTGGGAGATGGTATTGATACGCACGTTCTTTTCACGGCCATAGATGTAGCCGAAGCTGCGTGCTATAGATTCCAGCAGGCTCTTGGCATCTGCCATGTCGTTGTAACCGAAGAATGTACGCTGTGCTGCTACATAAGAGAGGGCGATTACCGAACCGTATTCGGCAATCGCATCTTGCTTTTTGGCAACTTGCAACATCTTGTGGAAAGAGAGTGCGGAGATATCCAGCGTCTTTTCCAGCATATCGTAGTCCAGATCGTCGTAAGTACGTTTCTTACGCACGTTCGGGCTCATGCCGATGGAATGTAAAACGAAATCTATCTTACCACCTAATATTTCTACTGATTTAGAGAAAACTGTTTCCAAATCTTCAACGCTCGTAGCATCCGCCGGAATAATCTCGGCGTGCAACTTCTCAGCCAAAGCGTCCACCTGTCCCATACGAACGGCGATAGGCGTATTGCTCAGTGTGATCGTTGCTCCTTCTTCTACGGCTCTTTCAGCCACCTTCCAGGCGATAGACATATCATTCAGTGCCCCGAATATAATGCCTCGCTTGCCTTTCAATAAATTATGACTCATACCTTTTATTTTAATATGTTACGGCACAAAAGTACACAAAATGTGCAAGATACGCAATTATTCCCGGTAATACACCCTTTTTACCCTCGGCGAGATAGAGGTCAGAATCTCGTACGGAATGGTCTTCAGCTTGTCCGAAAGTTCGCTGACGGGTAATTCTTCGCCGAAGATAATGACGGTGTCTCCTTCGCGTGCGTCGATATCGGTGACGTCGATCATGCAAGCATCCATGCAGATATTACCGATGATCGGGCAACGGCGCCCGTTAATCATTACTTCGCCACCACCATTGCTGAAATGGCGATCCAGGCCGTCGGCATAACCGATCGGGATAATCGCAATGCGGGAATCGCGTTTTACATAGCTCATCCGGCTGTAACCGATAGAATCGCCTGCCGGAACGTTTTGAATCTGCAAGATAGTCGTCTTCAGCGTGCTGATATTGCGTAACCCTTTCTGGCCGGAGGCGCTGACCCCATACAGACCGATGCCGAGACGCACCATGTCCATCTGATAATCGGTGAACCGTTCGATTCCGGCCGAATTCAGGATATGTTTGATCACCTTATATTCCAGCCCCGCTTCCAGTTCTGCTGCCGCGCGGGTGAACGTATCTAATTGTTTTTTCGTGAAATCGTCGAAGATATAGGAGTCGCTGCCTACGAGATGCGAGAATACTGAGCGGGCAACCACGCCGCTTTGTTCTTTCAGGCGTCGGCAAATCTCCGGTACATCTTCCGGTTGGAAACCCAGGCGGTGCATGCCCGTGTCGATCTTGATATGGATCGGATAGGAGGTAATGCCCCTGCGTTCCGTTTCTTTTATCATCGCGTCGAGCAGGCGGAAACTGTACACTTCCGGCTCCAACTGGTTTTCGAACAAGACATTGAAGCTGCTGAATTCCGGATTCATGACGATAAGCGGGATCGAGATGCCTTCCTTGCGCAGTTCCGCCCCTTCATCGGCAACAGCTACAGCCAGGTAATCACAACGGTGTTCCTGTAAAGTCTTTGCCAGTTCGTAAGAACCGGCACCATATCCGAAAGCCTTAACCATACAGACCATTTTAGTCTCCGGCTTCAGTTTTGAGCGGTAGTAGTTGAAGTTATGGACAACGGCATCCAGGTTCACTTCTAAGATCGTCTCATGCACTTTCTTCTCCAACAGTTCGGAAATACGTTCGAAATGGAATTGGCGGGAGCCTTTTATCAGGATCAATTCGTCTTTGAACTTTTTGAAGGACGGAGACTTGATGAACTCCTCCGTTGTCAGATAAAACTCCTTTTCGATATCGAAGACACCCCCGTATTCTTTCAGGTCGCGGCCGATACCGATGATGCGGTCGATCTTCTTTCTGCGCACCAGGTCCGCGACTTTTTTGTACAGCGACTTCGGCAGCGTTCCCGATTGCAGGATATCCGAAAGGATCAACGTGCATTTCAGGTCCTTTTCTACGCGGCGGCTCTGCTGGAAGTCGAGGGCGATATCCAAAGAGTTGATATCCGAATTGTAGGTATCGTTTATCAACAGGCAGTTGTTGATACCCTGCTTTACATCCAGACGCATGGCGACCGGTTCGAGGCGCTTGAACTTTTCGACGTCGTTCACACTCGTCGGCTTCAGATACAACATCACAGCCATGCAATGGATGACGTTTTCAATAGAAGCATCGTCGGTGAAAGGGATCGTGTATGTCCGGTCGAAACCTAAAAGCGTGCAGCGGATGATGGTCTCGGATTCCAGTTTCTTGATCGATTCGATGTACAAAGGTGCTTCCGAGTCCGTCCGGCTCCAGGTGATCGCCTTGTGGGACAGGCAGGCCGACTCGATGCAGTTGGAGATAAAGGCGTCGTCGCCGTCATAAATGATCGCTTCGCAGTCGTTGAACAAGGTCAGCTTTTCCAAGCATTTCTGTGTGGAAGAGATAAAGTTCTCCTGATGCGCTTCCCCTATATTCGTGACCACGCCGATGGTCGGTGCGATGATCGGCTGCAGGCGTTCCATTTCGTCCGGCTGGGAAATGCCGGCTTCGAAAATGCCTAATGTATTCTTGTCGCTCATCTGCCATACCGACAGCGGAACCCCCAATTGCGAGTTGTAGCTCCGGGGCGAGCGGACGATGTTAAATTCGTTATGCAATAATTGATAGAGAAACTCTTTTACAATCGTTTTCCCATTGCTTCCCGTTATACCGATTACCGGAATATTGAAACGTTTCCGGTGATGGGCTGCCAACTTCTGGAGCGCTTTCAGCGTATCTTTGACGACCAGGAAGTTCGCTTCAGGCATCGATTCGAACTCCGGTAAAACAGTGCTGACTACGAAATTGCGTACACGTAACTTATATAATCCTTGTATATAATTATGCCCGTCGTTGGTCTTTGTCTGGAGGGCAAAGAATAGACTTTGTTCCGGGAATGAAAGACGGCGGCTGTCGGTAAGCAAGATACTGACAGGAGCATCATGTAATTTCTTGGCGTCAGCTCCGATTATCCCGGCGATTTCTTTAATTGAATATTCCATTCTTTTCTCTATAATTAGGTTTAGAACTTCTTTTTAATCATTTCGACTTCATTTGTCATATCAAAGTAAGGGAATTTCTCGTTAAGTCGTTCCATCTTTAACAAAGTTTGCGAGATGAATCGTTTATAGGCTTCGCTTTCCGGTTGAAACGGCTTATGGTTAATGGCCTTTTGGATATCCTTCCATTCTTTAATAATTGACAGTGAATCAGGTGAAAGCATACTGCCTGTGAATCGTTCCCAGATATATTCGATCGCTGCGGGGGATGGGTGCAGCATATCGTCGGCATAGAAACGATAGTCCCTCAATTCGTCCATCATGATTTCGTAAGCCGGGAAATAGGCGGTGTGTTCCGGGAATTCCTTTTGCAGCGCGTCGATGGCAAGTAGGAGAGTGGCTTTACTGAGCTGGTTGCCGTGCGCCCCGTCTTTCCAATGGCGGATCGGGCTGACGGTGAAGAGTATCTTCAGCTCCGGATTCTGTTCCCAAAGCGACAGGAGCAGGCTTTTCCATTCCGTCACGATCTCCCCGACAGTAAGTATGTTGCGGTCGAACATCTTTTCCGGCAGCTTGTGGCAGTTGGAAACGATCTTTCCCGAACTTTTCAACCTGTAGACCCATGCCGTGCCGAAGGTAAGGATCATCCGCCGGGCTTCCCGTATCGTGTCGGCTGAACTGAACAGCCTCCCGTTGATATTTGCTAAGCATTCTATTTCCGAAGGTGAGGAAAAACGGCTGTGATGGCTGAAGCTATGGTAAATCCCTTCATGTTGAAAAAGATCATCCCCTGTGAACCGCTCCGGACGAAGCAACATACGGATCGCTTCGGCTATGGAAGAAGGATTATAGAGCGTTCCGAACGGATTCAGGTCGGTCTTGAACTTATTTTCCTCCAACTTCTTTCCGATATTCTCGGCAAAGCAGGAACCAAGCAAAACTGTCTGCTCCGTATAGGAAAATGTAAACGGGGCTTTCGGGATGGTGATGCGGGTGTAAAATTCCATATTGTTAATGTGTTTTTGAGGAATGACTGTTGTTCTTAGACAATTGTTTTTATTCTTGTAGCAACCAATCTGCACATATTTGTTGATGTTCATGATGGTATGTTTTTGGATGTCCGCCGCAAAGATAACCATTCAATTCCTTAAACTGCACTATTTCGAATGATTGTCGTTTTCAAACTGCACTATTGCTTTCGGATGTAGGGGAGGGTGTTTTTTCTGTTTTTACCCCTTTTTTTCGATGTTTTCTCAAAAACAACGTTTTTATACTTGTAGTATTACTTGAATAAAAGGGCGTAAATTGTTATGGGTGAGATTTATATGGCTATCTATAGGAAATGACTAAAAAGGCTGTTTTTAAGGGGTGAAAATGGCTTGTTTCGTGATTGTAAATGATTGGATATAAAATAGATAGGTGCTGAAATCAAAATGACTAAAAAAAACGTACGTTTAGATTCGTCATTTTTCAGCTACAAAAATACGCATACTTTTTAAACCTGCAACCCTTTTCTCAAAGAAAATTTCCTTTTCTATATTCTTTCTTATCAATTAGATAGCTTATCAAGTACAAACATACCGTCTTTTTATCACAAACCTCCGCCTGCCCCGCCAAAAATGACTAAAAAAAACGTACGTTTTTGCTTTCAAAATACATACGTTAACATTTATCGAGGTTGTATACATTATATAACAAATAGGTTTTATTACTAATTAAATTATTAAATTATGAACAAGAGATTTTCTACTCTTTTGGCTGCCGCACTGGTAGCCGGTGGACTTTCTTCAACTGGAATGGCCCAGATTGCCAATCCACAACGTTTCCAGGATGTTGCTGCTTCAGAAGTAGCTTCTGAAAAGGTGGAAGAAGGTTTTTATTATCATTTAGGAACTACAGGTGGTAAGCATTTGAGTTTCCTTACTGATGCAACGGATAAGAAAGTTTATCTGCAAGCTCGTCCTATTAGTTCTTCTTCAGCAGATGCAGAAGTATATGTTGCTTCTACCGACTCTGCGTTGTGGGAACCAACTATTACTATTTCCAATAATGTGAAGTCCTTTAAGTTTACAAACAAACTTACTGGTAAAGTTTTAGCTGTTAAGTATAATAAGGATAAAGCTGCAGCAGAATGGGTCGCTGAAGATGCAGATGGCGCTATCTCTTCATTTGCTTTTGACAATTCTAAGAACTTGATTTGCTATGATGATGCAAGAACAAAGTATGTGTTGGACATCAAGTCAACTGGAAAAGCCGAATTTGTAAAATGGGAATCAGGTAAAACTTATGGAGCAGCTGAGGTATATACTCCGGCTCAAAAGTTGTTATCAGCAAAAGAATTGAATGCAATTGGTAACGGTTCATTCAAATTAAATGTTCTGGATGCAGTAACTGATAATAGTGCAGACTTTATTAAAGGTGCTACATTGATCGCATATCAGGCGAAAGTGGGTTCTGAAACTTCAGGTGTTTATCTGCAAGTAAGTGGTGCTACTAAAGAAAATACCAGAGAAGCTGCTGACGGTGGACAGTTTGCAAATGATGGTAAAACAGCATTGAAGAACAAACATGTATTTCTGGTAGTGGATACAGTCTTTAATACTGGTACGGCATTCAATGACTCTATCGGCGGTCGTGGTTTAAAAATTGCTTCCGATAGTGTAACTTGTTTGTGGAATACTCCTGCAAAAGATGCGCAAAAACTGTATGAAAAAAATCAATACATTCAGACTGGTTATACTTTGCCTGATGCAGCAGCAGATTTAAGCTTTGACGAAGGTGCTAATATTCAGGTTGCAGAAGGTCGCCATCCGGCTAACTATCGTTTTTATATTTATAAGAATGTAGCTAAAGTCGGAGCTGAAGGCTTTACTGTGAAAGTAGATTCTATCCCGTCTATTTTCGAATTAAAGCAAAATAGTACATACAAAACTCCTTCTGCTGGTAAATATTACAAAGATGCACAGGTTGACTCAGTCGGTTATTTTGCTATCGCAAGAACAGGTACAGGTAATCCGGGTCTGTTTACCGTAGTTGACTCTACTACATTGTCTAAGGCTGTAGCTGATACTTATGCTACAATTTCTACAGCAGAAGGTAAATTAGCTACACTGGAAAAAGGTGTTTATTCTATCCAGGTAAAAGACGGAGCTTATCTGGCTGCTGCTTTGGTTGCTACTAAAGAATCGGCTGCTACGGAGCCTGCATTTACGACAGCGGCTACAGCAAGTGCTTTAGTTCCTGCAACTCAGTTCGCTATTGACGGTAGAAACGGTTATTATGCTGTAGTAAACCGTGAAAATGGAGGTAATGCATTTAATAATGGTGCAGCGAAAGTATATATCTATACGACTGATAAGGCTGATGAATATAAAGTACAGGGCGAAGATGATATTTATATCATTAAAAAATTAACTGTAGCAGATGATGAATATCTGGGTTACAAGCACTTTACTGATGATGAGCTTGCAAACTATACTGCCAAACTGAAATTCAATACCGCATTTGGTGGTGATAATTTGTATGTTGTAGCAACTTCAACCGGTAAACTGACTGTTGCCGATGCTGATGCTGCCGATGCAATGGAATTTAGCTTACGCGCTGCTGCAACAGATACTGTTGCTTCCGGTAGTAAAGCTGGTGAGAAAACATATGCTGCTGTAGAATATGGCAATAAAGATTTGAAACGTTCTGCATATCATTTATATGCTGTAAATGATGATTCAAAAGTTCTGACTTATAATACAACAAGCAAGACATTTGAAATTAGAACTCTTGATAACAGTGCTTCTAAAAAGTATGATGATAAAGTTGGCTATGCAAAGGTTGACTCTATTTCAACTCCGGTTTTGTTTAGAATGAATGCAGATGAACAATATCAGTTGATTTTGGCTGATACGGCTTATCATAATCCTGAAGGAAGTAAAGGTGATCCTTCTCATTTGGCATACTACAAGGTCGATAGCTTACGTATGGGCCAGATCAATGTTGCCGGTTCAGGTGCTTCTTTAATCTTAACACCGTTTGATGCAGCTCCTATGGGTTACTTCACTCTGGAATTACCGGACGATGCAGCATTTGTAGATCCTATCAAAGCAACTCCTTCTCATAATAGAATCGCTTCTGCCCGTAATACCACATTGGCTATTTCTATGAATGATAAAAAACAGGGTGTATTGAAAGCTGAAACAGAACTGAAAGCTGATGCTTTTGTTGAATCAGACTTCGCTATGTTCATCGATACTGCCAACATGGATAACCAGAAAGGTGAAAAACCGTTGTTCTATATCCTGACAACTCGTGGTTTGGATGCTGAAGCTGTAGCAGACGGACAGGCTATGTATATGTCAAGCAAGGATGGATCTTCTGTAGAATTCATCAAAGCTAAACAATTCGGTGAAGCTGGTCGTGACTCTCTGTTGGTTTACGCAACAAAAGCGAATGAAAAAGACGCTAAGTTGAAATTGGCAGACAACTATGCAACATTTGCATTTGCAAGCACTTCAACTAAGGGTGAATATAAGATCCAGAATGTTAAGAACAAGAAATATCTGGCACAGACAAACGGTATACTGAATTTGGCTGGAATTTCTCCTTATTCAGGTCTTGCTTTCACAGTCAATGCAGCCGAAGCTCCGACAAGCAACGAAGCAATCGCAACATCTGAAGTAGCCGTTATCGCTGGCGAAGGTCAGGTAACAATCGCTGGTGCTCAGGGTAAGAAAGTTGTTATCAGCAACATTCTGGGCCAGGTAGTAGCCAATACGGTTCTGACTTCCGACAACGCTGTTATCGCTGCTCCTGCCGGTGTAGTCGTAGTAGCTGTCGAAGGTGAAGAAGCTGTTAAAGCTATCGTTAAATAACTAAGGATATTATAATCAATAATTCTAAAATGTTTGACCGCGCAAAACGAAAGTTTTAAGTATCCTGCGACAGGTGAACGAGCGGCCAGATTTAATATTAATAATACTAAAGTATATTGAATTTAAAAGTTCAAGTAGCCAGTACCCCTGTGAAGGAGGAGGGCATACGAAAAACAAGCCCCGGAGGTGTTTCACTTCCGGGGCTTCGCTTTGTTAATGGAAAATTGAGAGTTGAAAATGGAAAATTGAGGGAAATCAATATTTACAAACATATAAATTTACGACACATGAAAAAAAAATTCCGGCTTCCGAATTGAACAAGGGAGCCCAAGTATTGGGAGAATCTACCCGGCAGGTAGGCAAACAACTACACGAACTCGAAAAAAATTGTAACCATTTCTGCCGTCTTCTCGAACATGCCGTCTGGGAAGAAGATATGGTGCATGAAGAACTGATTGTCTTTACCGGATCGACGCAGGAGTTTCTTAAACTCCTGGAACCGCTGCTTCGCAGTAACCATTGCAAAGTGAACGGGAAAAACAACCGGGAAGCCCTACTCAGGGTTATTGACAGCGTGATAAAAATACAGAGTGAAGATGCCCGGGAGTATATCAAATTCGTCAGTTTGTTGGACGCCGCCAAACGTTTTCTATCGGAAGAGTGACCTGTATCCCTTTTTTACTAATATAGCGAAAAAAGGGTGAGATGAAGATATGAAATTCCGTACCTTTAGGAAAATGCCGGACGAACCGGCATTACATACACAAATACAATTTATTATCATGGTACAAGCAAGTATTTTCGCTTCGTTCAAGAATTACTTAGGAGATTCGCCTTTGGTAAAAGTGTTAACCGATATCCGCGAAGGCAGTTACGCCCAGCCTATCCAGGAGCTACGCCAAAAACTGTCTGAAGGAGACAAGGAAGGGGCCGAACGGATCAAGAAAGGGCTACCGGCCTTTACCGTCTCGGCCACCTACAAGGGTAGGCGTACGAAAGATTACCTGACCGGCTACAATCCGTTGCAGGTCCTCGACCTGGACGGGCTTCAACCCGAACGTATCGCAGGCCTCCGGCTGCTGATCGAAGGAGAACCTTATACGGTGGCCTGTTTTCGTAGCCCGAGCGGCAACGGCCTGAAAGTGATTGTCTATAATGCTACCGGATTGGACCCTGTCCCCGCGAATCACCGTAGTGCCTATGATTGGATGAAAAGCTATTACGAAAGACGGTTGGGAGTCGAAATCGACGCTTCAGGCAGCGATGCCGGGCGGCTGTGCTTTGTTTCGCACGATAGTGATCTGTTTCTCTCTTCCCGTTACGAAGCGTGGCTGAACGGCGGCGGGGAACTGCCGGGCGATATTCCCGTCCTACCTTCCACACCGCCCGACAAACCTTTGACGGCCGGGAGTGACGCTTTTACACGGGCAAGACGGCTTACCTCGCGCAAATACAAATACGTGGACGGGAGCCGCAACAACTATGTCTATCTCTTCGCCTGCCATTGCAACCGCCTCGGGCTTCCAAAAGAAGAGACGGACGGCTATTGCCGGACTAACTTCGGCGATCTGCCTGCCGGGGAGTTGCGTCAGGCTGTGGAAAGCGCTTATGCGCACGCCGATGAGCAGGGAAAGGACAACGACGGCGGGTGCCGTGAGAAGAAGGTGGAACGCGTACGCGAATACCTTTCCCGGTATTTCCATCTCCGTAAGAATGTCGTGCGCGGTCTGGTGGAGTACCGGCGGAAGAAGACGAAAGGCTACTGCTACCTGCCTGTGACGGACTACTGGGAGAACTCTGTCTGGAGCAACCTCCAGCTGGAAGGATGTCCCGTCAAGCAAAACGAAGTGCATGCAGTAGTACATTCCGATTTCAGCAAGGAGTACAATCCTTTCACGGCCTATTTCGAAGAGCTGCCGGCATGGGACGGCGTGACAGACCATATAGCCCGTCTGGCGGCCACGGTGCGGACGGATAAACCGGAATTTTGGACCTCCTGCCTCCGTAAGTGGCTGGTGGCGGCTGTCGCTTGTGCCATCGATGACGGGCAGGAGAACCATTCCGTTCTGCTGCTTAGCGGTGAGCAGGGGATCGGGAAGACGACCTGGTGCCGCCATCTGGTTCCTCCTGCCCTTTCCGAATATGTCTATTCGGGCAATCTCGATCCGTCGTCCAAAGATGCCTCGTTACTGCTCTCCGACTGTTTTATGATCATCCTCGATGAGCTTTCGGGACAGAGCCGCATGGAGTTGAACCGTTTGAAAGCGATGATTACGAAGGATGCGGTACGTGAACGCCGGGCGTATGCCCGCAATGCGGAGGTGTACGTGCGCCGTGCCTCGTTTGTCGCGACGGTCAATGACAGCCAGGTGTTGACCGACCGCACCGGGTCGCGCCGTTTCCTGTGTTTCGAGGCACAGGTCATCGACTACAGTGCGCCTGTCGATCATGCCGGTGTTTATGCCGAGGCGTTGGCGTTATATCGGAGCGGTTTCAAATTTTGGTTCTCCGATACCGACATCACGGAACTGAACGCAAACAACGAAGCTTTCCAGCAGAGCAGCCCGGAGGAGGAGCTTTTCTATACCTATTTCCGCCGTCCCGAACGTTTTGACGTTCCACTTTTTCTGTCAAGTAGCGAAATAATGGCTAAAATCAGCCTCTACGCACGTGTCTCGGTGACCGGAACGAACACAAATAACATCGGAAAACTGTTGATAAGGGACGGATTTGAGTACAAGATACGGAAGGGAAGGCGCCTTTTTGCCGTAGTTGAGCTAACTTTTGAACAGGTGAAAGCATGTCAGATGGGGATATCGGGGGATGATACCGAGGAAGGAAGTGAAATGGAAAATGATGTTTATTTATCAGATAAACAGGTTGATACAAGTACTGGTGATCCGGATTTGTTTCATCAGCTTTGAGGGTTGGGGTGGACGTGGTGGACGTAAAAATGCACTTTTGTAAACTTTATATATGATGGTCATGGTCATTACCCTCGTTTTTACCATTACCCTCGTGTATAAAGTTATGAAAACGCAAAATAACGTCCACCACGTCCACCCCTTTTCCGGGACTCCTGTAGGAAAAAACGGTTCCCGTCTGAAAAAATAGGAGACGGGAACCGTTTTTTATAGTTCGTATGATTCTTCTTACAAAGAGGCGATGGTGTCGGCATCCAAGCCGGTGCAGGTCATGATGGCGGCGATGTCCACGCCTTGTGCTTTCAATTTTCCGGCTATTTCGCGCGAGGTGGCGATCCGGCCTTCTTTGATACCTTCCTCCTTGCCTTCTTTCTTTCCAGCTTTAAATCCTTCCTCTTTACCTTCCTTGAATCCGTTTTCTATGGCATAATCCCACGTGTTTTGATTGTCGCGATAGATTTTCAAACATTCTTCGTATTCCATTCGTTCCTTTTTGTTGAGATTGACTATTTTCGCCAACTCTTCCAAGCGTCGGAACAGTGCTTTTTGCCCTTTGAAAGGCAGTGTTTCCAACTTTTCCATGTTTTTAAGCGTATAAAGCCAATAATCCAATCCGTTTTCACATTCTGCCTCTTCCTTGTCGAAGAAAGGCATTTCCAAAAAGATCTGCCGTATCAGGTTACTTGCCTGACGGCCGTTGCTGCGGTCGGCGAGCACGATGTCTGTGCGCACCTTGTCTGTTTTGCCGGACTTGAAATTCAGGAAAAAGATCCCGTACACGGGGCAAAGTGAAAATTTCCACTCGTCTCCCGGCTTGTCCTGGTCGCAGATCATACGACAAAGATAATACAAACTGCGTTCATAAAAATAACTTTGAGCGGCATTTTGGACCTCTACGATAAAAAAGTTTCCGTCTTTGTCTTTGCATTTAAGATCGAAAATAGCTGTCCGGCTGTCGGTACAGTCGGCCGGCATTTCTATGTTTAAATACGATAGGTCCGTAATGACATGTTCATTCTCGAACAGGTCGTTCAGGAGGTCGATCAACAGGGCTTTGCTTTCATCTCTTCCGAAGATGATTTTAAACCCCCGGTCTACGAAGGGATTGATAAATGTTGCCATAGTTTTATGGTTTTAGTTGTTTCGTCATCCAATATTGGATGACGAAACAAAGATAAAGAATAAAACCTTTCATGCAACTAATATGTCCTGAATATTAAAGGAAAAGAAAGAAAACCGTTTTTTACGGTTCCCCTAAATGTTCTACAATAGCGGCTACCATCTTCGGGGTGAAGCATCGCAGTCCCGGACGGTAGCCGAGAGCCGTCAGTTTTTCTTTTAATACTCCCTGGTAATTGATCCAGCGCCAGAGTTGCATGATGGCAGCCCGGTGAGTGAGATGCGGGTTGTATAGACCGGCCAGTTCGCCTATCCCGTAGGCACGTATGCGAAAGGTTATCGTTTCCATTTCTTTGCTTGTTTGATTAGTTAAATATACGAATAAATATCGGAATATCAATTTATTGTGACGTCTTTATTGGCCGTATTATGAAGAAAACCTTCTTGTCGTCACGTTACGTCTTCCCTGTCTTCAACGGGGGGTGTCCGGTGATGTATCTTTGTATTGTAATCAGTTACAAAACAGTTTATTAATCATCTAAAACGTAAGGTTATGGGAGTAAAGTATCATTTGGTTCTTCGGAAGAACATGAGTAAAAACGTGGAGTCAGGGAAGGAAAATCTCTATTATGCGCAGACACGTGCGACCGGGGTCTGCACCTTCGACGAGTTGTGCGATTCGATCTCTGAAAGTTCGACGGCTTCGAGCGGCGATGTAAAATTGGTGATCGACCGGATGACTAAATTTATGGCAAAGGCTTTGGAGCGTGGCGAAGTAGTGCAGTTCGGTGAGTTGGGTAACTTTCAATTTCTGTTGGGGAGTTCCGGTAGTGTGACCGTGGAAGATTTCTCGATTTCACAGCTTCGCAAGCCTCGCCTTTGTTTCCGGCCGGGCAGTTTGTTACGTGGCTTGAAGCAGACGGTGAAAGGCGAACGCTTAACGTTCGAACCTGTGGCATCGGGTGGTTCCGGGGGCGAAGAGGAGAGACCGGGAGAACTGTAGGGAATTGAAAAATAAGAGTAGGTAATTGTAGGGGCGGGGTTTGCCCGCCCTTTTTAAAGGAGATAAAAGAATGGAAAAGCATTTATTTGTAAAGATATATGGAGAGGCGGCGCGGATGGCGGGGGAATTATTCGGGATGAATCCGGTGGTGATACTGGCGCAGGGGGCGATCGAGTCCGGATGGGGTGAGAGCGTGTTGGCGGTGAAGTACCATAATCTCTTCGGGATTACGGGCTATGGGGTGGCGAATGCTTACTGGCATGGCGGGAAAACGGATCTGGGGAAGGGGGGATTGTTATTCCGCCGGTATGACACTCCGGAGCATAGTTTTATGGATTTTGCCCGGCTGATATCTTCTGCCTACCCCCAGGCTGCGGCAGTCAGTTTCTACCCGGAGGCGTATGCACAAGAGATTGCCTACAGCCGGTATATCAGTGAAGTGAACGGGGACAACAGGGCTGCGTATTGCCGGATGTTAAGGATGATTGCAGTCGATATCCGGAGGATGGCATCATTTTAATCATTGTTTAATCCAAATAAAAAGAATGTGTATGAGTAAAGTAAGGTCGATTTTAGAGTTTGTGAAGTCGTTGATTGAGTTTTTGTTAGGGATCAGGAAATAGTTGAAAGGTGAAAGGTGAAAGCTGTGGCAAGCAGTATTTAACTTTCACCTTTCACTTTTTATCTCAATTAAATTCTTTGCCGTATTTCATCTGGGCATCGGCAACGAATTGTTTGATGCGCTGTTCGTCTTCTTTCTTACAGATCAGGAGGACGTTGCCGGATTCGGCCACGATGCAATCATTGATACCCTGTATGACGGCAAGGCGTTTCGGATTGTCGAGAGCAACGATATTACCACTGCTTTCATACATCATCGCTTCGCTTTTCAGGAGCGCATTGTTCTGTTCGTCTTTCTTTGCCAGGTCAAACAGTGATCCCCATGTACCGAGGTCAGCCCAACCGAAGTCAACACACAGCATATATACGTTGTCCGCTTTTTCCATGATACCGTAGTCGATGGAGATATTCAGGCAGTAGGGGAAGTTTTCGGAGATAAAATCGCGTTCTTCCGCTGTGTTGAATTTATCTTTACCCAAATCGAAACGGAGGGAAATGTCCGGGAGGAATTTGGAGAATGCTTCCAAGATGGCGTTGACGTTCCAGACGAAAAGTCCGGAGTTCCAGAAAAACTCGCCGCTTTCCATGAATACTTTGGCCAGTTCCAGATCGGGTTTTTCAGTAAAAGTCTTCACCTTCGTGAATTCGCCCAGCATGATATCGCTGCTTTGGATATATCCGTAGCCCGTTTCGGGACGGCTCGGTTTGATACCTAAGGTAACCAGTGCATTGTTGTCTTTTACGAAGTCGAGACCCTTCTGCACATCTTTCAGGAATACGTCTTCTTTCAGAATCAGATGGTCGGAAGGAGCCACAACAATATTTGCATTCGGGTTGCAAGCCTTGATATGATATGCCGCATAAGCGATGCAAGGAGCTGTATTACGGCGTGCCGGTTCCAACAGAATCTGCGATTCTTCCAACTCTGGCAGTTGCTCTTTTACAAGTGAAGCGTATTGCTCATTTGTTACGATATAGATATTTTCGATCGGAATAATCTTGGAGAAACGATCGAATGTCATCTGTAGCAGCGACCGGCCTGTGCCGAAAAAGTCAAGAAACTGTTTAGGGTAACTTTCTCTGCTGAAAGGCCAGAAACGGCTTCCAATCCCGCCGCCCATGATAACGCAATAATTATCTTTCATGATGATCCAGGTTGTTTTTTAGTTATACTCTTACAAAGTTAACGAAATATTCCGGGATTTCGTCTATCCATAAATCCTAAGAAGATATAAAATGAAAAAAAAGAGCGAAACGCTTGCAGGTTTAAAAATAATGCTTACCTTTGCAACGCATTTCAGAAATAAATGCCCAGATGGCGGAATTGGTAGACGCGCTGGTCTCAAACACCAGTGGATTCACTTCCATGCCGGTTCGATCCCGGCTCTGGGTACGAAGATAAAAGCTAAGTGATTGATAATTCAATACTTAGCTTTTTGTTTTTCCTGAATTTTCCCCACATTTTCCCCACACGTGCAAAAAAAATATAGCAGTAAGTTATTATTTCCTTTGGTTGAACGTAGTAAATAAGTTACCTTTGAAAAGAAATAAAGCCTATTAAATAAAAAATAATGGAACAAGGTGTTTGGCGAGAGATAGAACAGTTATACCAACAGTTTCAGAAACTCGGTATCGGTGAAGCGGTGGACTATGATAAGTACTACCTCTATTCCCTTATTACCCATTCCACAGCCATAGAAGGTTCAACATTGACCGAACTTGATACGCAGCTTCTCTTTGACGAGGGAGTAACAGCGAAAGGGAAACCGCTTGTGCATCATCTGATGAATGAAGATTTGAAGCAAGCGTATGAACTTGCCAAAACTGAATCAGACAGCCTTGTTCCTATAACTCCTGCTTTTCTGAAAAGGTTGAATGCAATGCTGATGCGTACTACTGGCAGCGTTCACAGTGTGATGGGTGGCTCTTTTGATTCTTCTAAAGGAGAGTTTCGCCTATGTGGTGTTACGGCTGGCGTTGGCGGACATTCTTATATGAACTATTTGAAAGTTCCTACTAAGGTGGATGAACTTTGTGCGATTCTTCAAGAGAAGCAAAAGACCGTGGGAACATTTCGGGAACAATATGAATTGAGTTTTAATGCCCACCTTAATTTAGTAACCATACATCCGTGGGTGGATGGCAACGGAAGAACGGCTCGATTACTAATGAACTACATCCAATTTTGCAATCGCCTTTTCCCGACCAAAATATTTAAAGAAGATAGAGAAGAATATATCCTTTCCCTGCGCCAATGCCAGAATGAAGAAACTAATAAGCCGTTTTTAGACTTTATGTCAAGGCAGTTGAAGAAATCACTTTCTATAGAGATTGAACGATTCAATGTTTCACGAAAGAAAGGGTTTGGTTTTATGTTCTGATACTATATAAAACAAGAACTGCTATTTACGAGTTTATGGTAAACTTGCATGTGGGAAAGTTTGAACATCCATAGAAAGTGCCGTACTTGCCTTTCCTTAAAATGAGATGTCCTCCGCATTGAGGACAAACACCTTGATTTATTAGGCGTGAACTTCTGTATTGCCGAGCCTTTGCGTTATGCTTATGCTGTTTTAGTTTTTCTTTATCAGCAATTATGCGATTCTGGTTAATTGTCTGTATTATCCAATTTATGGTCTCCTGATTAAGAACAGCAGTTCTGTATTGTAATATAGCACGTTTTAGATTATATCTGTTTACAACTATGTTATTGCCAGTATGCACTTTTAATTCCGCACTGTTATTGAAAACGACAATCGGAATAAAAAGTATATCCGTTGAACATTTGAGCAAATGATGCAAAAATCTTACATGTCCAGCATTTTGCTTTATCGGATTGTAAAATTGATGTTTACTTTTATAGATGGTTTGCGTCCAGTATTCACTGTTCTCTCCACCCAAAATCCAACCTTTATATCCCTTTGTTTCAATCACAAAGACGCCATAAGGTGAAACTACAATATGGTCAATTTGTGTTGAATATCCGTTATTCTCGAATAGTAAGTCATTAAAAACAACATACTCTTCGGGTAACTTTTGAATCTTGTTATTCACAAGTTTTTCAGAATACTTTCCTTTCCACATTGGCATCTTCAATTTAATAAAGATTACCACTGCAAAAAAGATAACGATGCCGACAATATACATATTACCGATTTAATAGATTCTTTTTATCCATCTTTTACTTGATTCAAATCCCCATTGAACATGCCATCTTCTTCCTGTTACTTTATCTAACAGAAGAAATTGATATATATTTTTTGTAGGATATAATTCAAATGTTCCACATCCGGTATCATAAGATAAATCTTTGTCATTAAGTGTTACAGAAAATTCCTTCTCGTCATCTAAAGACCATTGTACAACTTCTATTTTTCCTGTTTTAGTATCCAGTTGTAGAAAATTATACATATTTTCTGTTGGATATAGTTTGTATCTGTCAAGTCCATGCATACGAAAATCAATATCTTCCAAAACTGCATGAATTTTTATCAAAGTAGAGTCATTAACCGTTTTGGTTTGCGGAATGGTGCTTTCGTTTTGTGCAAAGGCACATAACGAAATCAAGAATAGATAAAAAACAATCGTAAACTTCTTCATGTGTAAAATATTTCAAATAATTAAAATTAGGAATAACAATATAGCTAATGTTGTATTTATTTCTTTCTATTTACATCCCATTTAAAAGTATAAGTATAATCGCCTACAGGAATGTTTACAATCAAAATTTTACCTTTTTTCCTTTTGATATTCATATAACCAATAATAGCTTCATCGGGATAAATAGTTGTGGTTTTTAAGTATCCTTGTTCACGTATAGTACGGTCGTTATCCATCATTTGTCCTAATGTAAGCATTTGATTGGTGGATGCTACATTTGCTTGGTATGCTGCATTAGCATCATAATGATTGGTTATGGTAGTGTAAGTATAACCATTAGGAGAATAAGACGTAGAATAGGATGTTGAATATCCTGCTGTTCCTGCATTAAGACCCGCAGAGATTCCATATAATGCCATAGCCCATGCTTGTGAGCGTTTTAACTTTTTTTGATATTCTTCATTTGTATATACTTCAAGTTTTAAAGTTTTATCTTTTTTTGTTAGTAGATTAGAGTGTACACTGTCTGGTTGGAATACAATAGGGTTTTTACTTAAATTCTTGATAAAAATATCTAAGTGATAGTATTTCCCATAATCATCTTTTTTCTCAAAACATGAAAGACCTACAACAAAATCATTTTTGTTTAAATAGACCCAAAATTTTCCATCGTTATATTCTGTCAGGATAGAATCGTTTTTGGGGTATATGAATGTTTGTGCTTTACATATGGTTGAAAGTAATAAGAATATTACCACACATATATTCTGTTTCATATCAACTAACTATTATTTTAATTATACACCTTCAGCTACCACAAGGATTTTATAATATCACGAAGCGTGGAACTGTAATGCCACGTCTTTGAATGAAGGTCCTGAGAAAACCTTTGTGTACAGATGTAACAATAGCAGCCCACGCTATAGCGTGAGAACCACTATGCTATTCTTGTACACGTTTGAAAGTTTCTCAGGTTTTCATTCGCAAGAAATAAGCATAACGCTTCTTTAAATTCTAATATGTCTTGGAAAGAGTTTCCTCTATCCATTCGCAAAGATATGTAATTTTATTGAAATCCAATCAAATACTATCGGATTACATCCTAAATCCTCTACTTTTTCTTGGCTCTTCCACAGACTGTCGTAAGTTTTGCTTTAATTTCTCCCATTGTTCTTTGAACCATTCGCCTATTGGTTGATTGTTTATTGTCAGCGCCAATTTATTATCATCAACAGAACTTTTCTCAACCTTAAAAGTTGCATTTTTGATTTCAAATTTTCGTTTATGTTCTTCGGAATAGAGCTTTCCACTGCATCTGATAGTTTCCTTTTTTATCAAAAGACTGTTTATCATATCTTTGGTAAATCCGATGGCATAACATAGTCTTTCCATTCTCAACACTTCTTTGAGCAATGGGAACCAGTCGAACGCCTTTCCAAGAATGGTATTCAAGCGTGATATTTCCTTGTCTTTGGTTTCAAGCTCCTGTTTATGTATCGTTTGAAGATTGTCTATTTGTTTGTCGTGCCATTCTTGTAAATACGCCATTTCACTTTTCAAAGCACCAATGGTTTTATCCCGTTTGGCAATCTCCTGATGTAGTTCCGCATTGCTATGTTCCAGTTCTTTTAACTTCCCACTTCCGAAAAGAGAACCCACTCCGCTTGCTATGGCGGTGGCTGCGTCAGTGGCTACACTTTTGAACTTGTCCGTGCGTATCTCTGCTTTTACTTGTTTCAGCTCCTGCTCGGCAAGGCTTACCAATTGCTCTTTGTGTCGCTTAGTTTCATTTATGCGTTGTAGTTCGGCTTTCTGTTTCTCAATGATGAAATCGTTCCGCTCCAGATGTTCTTTACCTGTGATAGCCTTTGACTGCCCACGTTCCATCAAGAGAATGTCGGAAGCCAAGGTCTGCATTACTGCCATATCCTCGTCATTGAGCTTGTGGCTTTTGCCTGTATCGTGGTTCATCCAGTCGAAAACAATGTGTGCGTGGTAATTCGGCTTGAACCACCTTCCGCCTAACTGGAAACTCTCTTTGTCCTCCGCTTCCGGCTGACGGTTCAGCCAATGTCCCTCATCCTTGTGCAGGAAGATTTGTAACGGTGTGATACCCCATCGTCTTTGGCACTCTTCACCAAATTCACGTACATCAGCCAATGTGGTATTCGGTCTAATAAGCAATACCCCCTCACGAATGGGTGAGCAGCCTGCCACTTTGATGATTTTACCGTTCTTGCCTTTGCGTTCACGCTCTTTCTCCTGCATGGCACGTCCTGTTTTCTCTTTTACCATCTGTTTGATGTTATCATAGTGTGTCCGTAGTTCGGGAGTGTCGAAATTGGGGTTTATCCACTGTTCATTGTCGGTGGAGAGTTCGGAAACGACATAAATTCTGGACTCTCCAATGTTACGCATATACTCGGTAGTCCTTCGGTTGTGTGCCTCGCTTGATGTGATGTTGCAAGGCTTGATATGTATGCTTGATTTTGTTGCCATACTACTATTCTGTTTTCATTGTACAATAAATTACTCTGCTCGCTTTCGCAGAGGGGTTCTTAGGGGTGCATCCCTAAGCGGAGATTGCAAAGAGAGGGTCACTCTTTGCTCTGGGTTCTCAGGGGAGAAACGCCCTGAGTGGGTTATTAGGGCAAAGCCTTAATCCCCTCGGGAGAGCCCACAACTACGAAAGCGAAGCGTGTAGTTATAGTGGGCTATAACCGAAAGCCGTTTTTCTTTTTCGGTGACTGGCTGCGCATCCCTTTTACGGACTGGACTTGCCCTTTTCTTTCAGTCTGCTTCTGTAAGTATTCGTTCAAGTCCTTACACCCACTGTAGGTCTGTGAGGCGTCACGGATGTATAGGGTGTTGCTGTATTCCTTACGAATTTGCTGCAAGGCTTCCATCCCTGCACGGTCATTGTCAAAGAAACAATGGATGCGTTCGTAGTTCCCTAAAGGATAGAGAGCTTTGTTTACATTTGATACGGAGTTCAACACAAAGTAGTCCTGTCCGTCCAGCTCTGGGTAATTCGGGCAACTCTCCAGTCTCAACGTCAGAAAAGAGAGATAGTCCATGAATCCCTCAAATACATAACAGGTATTCCTTGCTTTCCCCGACTGTCTGATGTGGGAGATTTCCTTTGGGGCGATGCAGCCCTTGAAATAGCGGTTGCGGATTTCATATCCACCCGAACCATTGGGAAAGGCGATGGCAAAGTACCGCTTGCCGTTGTGGGTGAAATGGGCTTCACTACATTCTCTTTTCGCCAGTTCCATGTTAATTCCTCTACTTTGCAAGTAGGAAAGCAGGGCAGGGGATGATAACGGAACAATCTCCAACTGTTGGAAGCTCGGTTCGGAAGATGATTGTTTGCCAAAAGAGGAAGAAACCGGACGCACATGCGGTGTTTGTTCCGCTATCCGTTTCAAGATGTAAGGTATATGGTCGGTAGCGTACAGATGTGCAGCCAGTGCAATGATGTTTCCGCCCTTTCCTAAACCGAAGTCATACCATTGTTCACGTTCGGTATTTACTTTGAACGATGCTTCACTCTCTTCCCGGAACGGAGATTTGTACCAAAGGTTGACTCCCTGTTGTTTTACTGGTGAATAACCCAAGCTGTGCAAGTAGTCGGCTATTCGTATGCTTTTAGCTTCTTCTATTGTCATTTTCTTACAGATTTGTTGGTGAATGAAAAAATGATAGTTTGATGAATTAGGAATGTAACACGTTGCTAAACAGTATTATATCGGTTCATCTTTTTCTCATCAGATTGCTTGCCAAAAGAGAAATGATATTTCCTTTTTTCATCAGCAATCGTTGTTGATGAGTGTTTGATGAATGCCTATCTATCTGTAAGGCAGTATGTTACTGTTCTTATTCATCATTTCATCAAAATAATTAGATAGCGGTCAGTTGTTTTTTCGTTACCGTATAAAACCGACCAGTTTTTCTTTTCGGTTCATAGTGGCACTCACGATGGGGTG
>ERZ777306.414-NODE-414-length-86849-cov-30.616817_pt1 | contig 86849 bp, 81 predicted proteins | sample MGYA00374966_ERZ777306 | MGnify/ENA primary metagenome ERZ777306 (study PRJEB29329, sample SAMN06343882) | mouse gut metagenome | isolation source: Mouse cecum | place: Austria: Vienna | collected 2014-11-15 ...
ACAACAAAGATATAAATTAACCTCAGCTTCTTGCTTTACGCAAACTTAGAGTATATTTTCCCAGAAACCCCCATTCGTCCAAATCGAAATACACAAGCATGAAAATCTATTTTCATACCCGAGAAAATAGATTTTCATGCAAGGGTAATATTTTTTAATAATCTTATACATGCTATAACACTGATTTTCAACAGGTGTCAAAAACACGTTTTTCAAGGGGGATATTGTCATATTTTTCTGATTCTGCATAACAACGTATTGCATAATCCCGAAAAAGCATTATTTTTGTTCGCGTTAGTAACACATCACCAATGAAGTTTAAACTTAGTATCATATTCGCGTTATTTCTTACCATACTTTGCGCCAACCGGTTACAGGCCCAGGAGAAAGCATTTCCCAAGAAAGGGGAAGGCGTTACCCTGTTCCTCAAACGTCATAACCGTATAGGAGCCGCCTATCAGAAACAGTTCATCGAGCTGAATAAAAAGAAATTAGGCAAGGGAAACGTCCTTAGGATGGGAGTCAAATATACGCTTCCCCCCTTACAAGGAAAAGAAGCTGTCGCAGCCACCGCCAAACGAGCGAACTATGAACCGTTGTTCGGTAAAGAACTGGCCTCCTATAAAGTAACATCGTCCGAACTGAAAGGAGCCTGTTTCTATCTGGTCAGCGGGCATGGAGGTCCTGATCCGGGGGCAATCGGACGGATTGGCAAAATCGAGTTGCACGAAGACGAATATGCTTATGACATCGTGCTTCGACTGGCACGCAACCTTATGATGAAAGGAGCCAAAGTCCACATTATCATCCAGGATGCCAAAGACGGTATACGGGACGATAAATACCTGAAGAACAGCAAACGGGAAACCTGCATGGGCAGTCCGATCCCTTTCAACCAGGTTCGCCGCCTGAAACAACGAAGTGACAAGATAAACTCCCTGTTCAAGCAGGATAAATACGCCTACAAACGAGCTATCTTCGTACATGTGGACAGCCGGAACAAGGGACACCAGACCGATGTTTTTTTCTATCACCAGAATAAAAACTCCGAAAGCAAGCATCTGGCAAAAACCATGCGGACGACTTTCACCCATAAATACAAGAAGCACCAGCCGGGACGAGGGTTTACCGGAACGGTGGACGGACGGAACCTATACGTGTTGAGACATACGACACCGGCCTCCGTTTTCGTCGAGTTAGGCAATATCCAGAACAGTTTCGACCAGCAACGAATCATCTTGAGTGATAACCGACAGGCACTCGCGAATTGGCTTTGTGAAGGATTTGTCACCGATTACAACCGCTACAGGAAAAAAACACGATGAAAAAAAACATTCATTCGCTAAAAAGACTACATTTGCATACGAAACTAAATAAAATATCGTTTTAGACATACCATGAACAGTCCGTATATATCCCCGTTCGCGAAACCCGTATATGTAATGTTGAAGCCCGTCGGTTCGATTTGCAACCTGGCGTGCGAATACTGCTATTACCTTGAGAAGGGGAAACTTTATCCTGAGGTGAAAAATCATATCATGAGCGAACAGCTACTGGAAAAATTCATCAAGGAATATCTGGAATGTCAGACGATGCCGCAGGTTCTCTTTACCTGGCATGGCGGTGAAACGCTGATGCGTCCGATCAGCTTCTACAAGAAAGCGTTGGAGTTGCAACGCAAATATGGCCGCGGACGCCAGATCGACAACTGTATCCAGACAAACGGGACGTTGCTTAACTATGACTGGTGCCGTTTCTTCAAGGAGAATAACTTTCTTGTGGGAGTCTCGATTGACGGTCCGCAAGAGTTTCACGACGAATATCGCCGTAACAAGCAAGGTCTTCCCTCTTTTTATAAGGTGATGAAGGGAATCGAACTGATGAAGAAACATGGTGTGGAATATAATGCGATGGCAGTAGTCAACGACTATAACGTAGATTATCCGCTGGAATTCTATAACTTTTTCAAGGAAATAGATTGCCACTATATCCAGTTCGCTCCGATTGTTGAGCGTCTCGGGTTCCATCAGGACGGAACATTGCTCACCTCGCCGGAACAGCAGGATGCAAATATCAAACTGGCCCCTTTCACGGTCGATGCCGGGAAATGGGGAGATTTCCTCTGCGCAATCTTCGACGAATGGCTGAAAGAAGATGTCGGTAATTATTATATCCAGCTCTTCGACTCAACTCTGGCGAACTGGGTAGGCGAACAACCGGGTGTCTGTACGCTGGCGCGTACTTGCGGACATGCCGGAGTGATGGAGTTCAATGGCGATGTATATGCCTGCGACCACTTCGTATTCCCTGAATATAAGTTGGGAAACATCCATACCCAGACGCTTACCGAGATGATGTACAGCCAGCACCAACTGAAGTTCGGTGCCGACAAATATGAAAAACTCCCTACACAATGCAAAGAGTGCGATTACCTGTTTGCCTGTAACGGCGAATGTCCCAAGAACCGTTTCCTCCATACGGCAAACGGCGAACCCGGATTGAACTATCTATGTAAAGGATACAAGAAATTTTTCAAACACGTTGCCCCTTACATGGATTTCATGAAAAAAGAATTGTTGGCCGAGCGCCCGCCTGCCAACGTTATGCAATGGGCACGTAAAGACGCATGACCGTGCGTCTCTACCGATAACAAATAAACAAATCATAAATAATAAATCATAACGTGAAAATAAATCATAACGTGAAAATCAACAGACGTGATTTTATCAAAACAGGAGGTATGGTTATGCTTGGATCATTAGCGGCTCCCTCATTCCTGGGAAGTTGTACCGGAAATGGAGCAGATCAGGCAACCGGTATCTCATTCGCTCAGAACCATTTTGGTGTCAGTGAAAGCGACATGAAGAAAGTGCTGACGGCAGCACTCGAAAAAGGTGGCGACTATGCCGATCTTTTCTTTGAACATTCCTACCGGAATAACATCGGATTGCAGGACGGTGCTGTAAACCGTGCTTCTTCCAACATCGATTTCGGTATGGGGGTACGCGTATTGGCCGGCGATCAGACCGGTTATGCGTATGTAGAAAACGTGACTCTCGACGAGATGCTGAAAGCTGCCCGTACGGCGGCTCGCATCGCAACCGGCTCGGCAGGAAAGGCTCCGGCGGGCCTGACGGAGGAACCGATCTTGAATAATTATTACGGCATACAGACTCCCTGGGACGAAATTGCCGTAAACGCAAAGACTCCGTATCTCCAGAAATTGAATGACCAGATTTTTGCGCTCGACAAACGGGTGCACAAAGTGATGGCTTCATTGGGAGACACGACTTCACACATCCTGTTCTGCAACTCCGAAGGACAAATGTATTACGACTATCGCCCGATGGTGACGCTGAGTGCAGTCTGCATCATGGAGGACAACGGGAAGATCGAAAATTCGTATGCATCCCGCGCTTTCCGTATGGGGGCTGAATTCCTGACTGACGATATCATTGCCGAAGTTGCAAAGGAGGCAGTCGAGAAGACTTCCATCCTGTTCCAGGCCATCAAGCCTAAAGGAGGCGAAATGCCGGTCGTAATGGGTGCCGGAGGCTCCGGTATCTTATTGCACGAAGCAATCGGCCATGCTTTCGAAGCCGACTTCAATCGCAAGAACACGTCTATCTTCTCCGACCAACTGAATAAGAAGGTTTGTAACGAGCATATCAATGTGGTGGACGACGGTACGATTCCTTTCAACCGCGGTTCGGTCAATATCGACGACGAAGGTATCGCCGGACAGAAGACCTACATCGTGAAAGAAGGAATCTTGACCAGCTACCTGCACGACCGCATCAGCGCCAAGCATTACGGCATTCCGTCAACAGGCAACGGCCGCCGCGAGTCATTCCGCCAGATGCCGATCCCGCGTATGCGCGCTACCTATATGGAGGCCGGAAACGTGACGGAAGAAGAAATGATCTCGACCGTGAAGAAGGGTATCTATGCTTCCAGTTTCACCAACGGCCAGGTACAGATCGGTGCAGGCGACTTCACTTTCTTTGTGAAAGACGGTTACCTGATCGAAGACGGTAAACTGACACAGCCGATCAAGGATATCAATATCATCGGTAACGGCCCGCGTGCGTTAGCCGATATCACGATGGTCGGAAACAATTACAAGATGGATAACGGCACCTGGACATGCGGTAAGGACGGACAATCCTGTCCGGTGACCTGCGGTATGCCGTCTGCCTTAGTTAGTAAACTTACAGTAGGAGGAGAAAATTGATATGATTTATGATTTCAGATTTATGATTTATCACCGACACATGAATCTATAATCTGGAATCATAATTCATAAATCATAAATCATAAATTATTAGACATGATAACGAACGAAAATAAAAAGCTGGCTCAGTGGGCCATGGAGTTTGCCTTGAAAAACGGTTGCCAGGCCTCACGTGTAAGTATCTATAACGGGTCAAGCAGTTCTTTCGAAATACGCGATATGAAAATGGACCGTTTGCAACAGGCATCGGAAAACAGCTTGGTGATCCATCTGTTTGTAGACGGACGTTTCGGTTCCTTTTCCACAAACCGTTTGGATAAGAAGGAACTGGAAGGTTTCATCCGTAACGGCATCGCCTCCACCCGCTTTTTAGCGGAAGACAAGGCGCGGACGTTGCCCGATGCTTCCCTCTATTACAAGGGGGGCAATCCTGACCTGCAACTGATCGATCCGAAGTTCGACTCGATCCAGCCGGACGATAAGGTGGCACTGGCCATGAACGTTTGCAACGAAATGATGGGGAAAGACGACCGTATCATCTCCGCCAATTCATCTTACAGTGACGAGAAAGATTTCAAATATATGGTTGCCAGCAACGGCTTCGAAGGAGAAGCATCCGGTTCTTCTTTCAGCTTGGTTGCGAGCATTAGTATCAAGGGTGAAGGGGATGCCCGTCCGGAATCTTACTGGTTCGATTCTTCTCTTTACTACGATACGCTGGTTAAGGAAGGTCTGGGTGCAAAAGCTCTGGAACGTGTCATGCGTAAGCTGGGACAGAAAAAGGTCGCTTCCGGCAAATACCAGATGGTTGTGGACAATATGAATTCCGCCCGCCTGATTTCTCCGGTAATCGATGCACTGTACGGTTCTTCCATCCAGCAGAAAAACTCTTTCCTGTTAGATAAAATCGACCAGAAAGTGTTGGGCGATAAACTGACGATCATTGACGAACCGCATATGGTAGGTGCATCCGGCGCCCGTTATTTCGATGGCGAAGGCGTAGCGACAAAGCGTATGCCGGTGTTTGAAAACGGTGTCCTGAAAACGTATTATATCGATACCTATTCAGCCAATAAGATGGATATGAAACAGACTATCGCCTCCCCTTCTATCCTGACCATGCAGATGGGAAATAAGGATACAGAAGGTCTGATTGCTTCTGTCGATAAAGGCATTCTGGTAACCGGCTTCAACGGCGGCAACAGTAACAGTACGACCGGCGACTTCTCCTACGGTGTGGAGGGTTTCCTAATCGAAAAAGGCAAACTGACACAGCCCATTTCCGAAATGAATGCAACAGGCAACATGATTTCTTTATGGAGCAACCTGGCCGAAGTCGGCAACGACCCGCGCACGTTCTCCAGCTGGCGTGTTCCTTCGTTACTATTCGACGGAGTGGATTTTAGCGGACTATAGAGAAAAGAGACATATCGCAAAAAGGCGGGCTAATCAAAGTCCGCCTTTTTATTTTACCGGATTATTTGTATCCTCCGGTATATTACTTATATTTGTGTCATTATTAATCAATAAGCGAATTAACTATGAAGCGTAAAACGGTGCAAGTATCGGTAGCTCCGATAATCATCAATGAGAAACTGGGTGATTTCTTTATCGATATTGCCAAATTGGTCTTTGCAGGAGTTGTTTTAAGTACGTTGTTGGATATAACAAGTGATAAACTGTTAGTTTTAATATTGGGTATTTCAGCTACTGTAGTATTTGTTATTGTAGGTCTTAAATATTATAAAGAAAAAGGAGGTAAATGATGGAAGCCGTATATTTATTCAGTAGTATGATTGTTTTCGGATTAATTATGATTGCGATCCTTTCTTACCGGGAACGGAAATATAAGAAAGAACATCCGGAAGAATGTAAGTAATAAGAAAAGGGAGAAAGCAATTGCCGCTTTCTCCTTTTTCTTTATACCAACAGGTAAATCGATATAAAATGGCAGACGCTCCCTCCCAGCACAAAGAAATGCCAGACAGGATGCATATATTTATACTTGTCCAGGAAGAAGAACAAGCTGCCCACCGTATAAAACAGCCCTCCTCCGATCAACCAATACAGAACATCCATCGAACCAGTCTCACGAAAGACATGCAGCAAGGGCTTAAAGGCAATTATGACTACCCAGCCCATTGCCAGATAGCAAACCGTTTTCAGATGGTCTTTCTTCTTCATCTTCCGGAAACTCAACCAGACACCGACCACCGCCGCAATCCATACGATGGCGAATAGCGACCAGCCCCAATAACCTTCCTGCCGAAGGGCTACCAGCGTAAAGGGGGTATAAGTCCCCGCAATATGCAGATAGATCGCACTATGGTCGAACCGGCGTAAAAGCCTTTTCTGCCGTGCGTGGGTCGAAGCATGGTAGAATGTAGATGTCACATACGAAAGTGTCATGCAAACTGCATAAACGGCAAAACTGCCGACCGCCCAAGGATTGCCGCTTCGGATAGCCGCCATCATCAAAACAACGATAGCGGTTAGTCCCAAAAGCATCCCGGCGCCATGTGTCAGGACATTGGCTACCTCTTCACCGTATGTTTGTCGTTGCCGGGCAATCATCCGCTTATAACTGTTCAGCCTTGAATCCGGCCTCTTTTACAGCGGTAATCACAGTGGCAGGAGCAATATCGACTCTCACTTCCAAAACCTTATCAGGATCAGCCAGATTGATAGACCAGTCATCCGAAGCCATTAATGTATTGAGTTTTGCTCCTATCGCGGCTACGCATCCGCCACACTTTGCATTCGTTTTAAATCTTGTTGTTACCATAACCATACTCTTTTTAAATTGTTATTTCATGAACTTTAATCGTAAACTATTCAACACCACCGATACGGAACTGAAAGCCATTGCAGCACTCGCCAGCATCGGGTTCAACAGTAATCCGTTAACCGGGAACAGGACGCCTGCGGCCAGCGGAATGCCTATTACATTATATATAAATGCCCAGAACAGATTCTGATAAATCAGCCGGACGGTTTGTTTGGACAAACGGATCGCATCGGGAAGCAGTAACAGGTCAGACGTGATAAGCGTGACCATCGCCACATCCATCGCAATATCCGTTCCTTTCCCCATCGCGATACTGACATCCGCCCGGGCGAGCGCCTGCGAGTCGTTGATGCCATCGCCGACCATCGCCACTTTCTTTCCTTGTCGCTGTAAAGATACGATATATTCTTCTTTATCGTTCGGCATCACTTCCGCTTTATAATGATCGATCCCTAATGTTGCGGCAACCCGTTCGGCTGTCCGGATACCGTCGCCGGTCAGAAGGTGGACTTCTATTCCCTGTTTTTTCAGTTCTTTGACGGCTTCAGCCGAAGTCGGTTTGATACGGTCCGAGATCGCCAGGACAGCCAGCAGGCAGGCATCCTGACCATAGAAGACAACGCTCTGCCCCTCTTGCTGCCATTGTTCGACTTGCTTCCGCGCTTTTTCCGGAATAACAGCCTGGAATATTTCAAGTAAACCCTGGCTTCCTACCCAGTAGGTGATCCCTTCGACCTGGATGCGTACGCCACGCCCCGTCAGGCTCTCAAAGTTTTCAGTCTCGCAAGCCTTTGCACCGGAATCTTCCAACCAACGGATGATAGCGGAAGCCAAAGGATGCTCGGACTTCTGTTCAGCCGTGTAGAGGATATCTAAATAATCAGCATTATCGTCTGAAACCCAATATGAATCCGTGACGACCGGACCACCTTCCGTCAACGTACCGGTCTTGTCCAACACCACCGTATCGACCTTACACAGGTTTTCCAGGGCAAAAGCATCCTTAATCAGGATATGCCGTTCGGCGCCTTTCCCCATCCCGACCATCAAGGCCGTCGGCGTAGCCAATCCCAATGCGCACGGACAAGCAATAACCAACACCGATACGGCTGATAGCAAGGCATACGAGAAATAACTTTCTCCCCCTATCATCAGCCAACAGACAAAGGTGAGAAACGAAAGCGACACGACGACAGGAACAAATATACCGCTTATTTTGTCTACAATCCGCTGTACTGGAGCCTTGCTGCCTTGTGCCGATTGCACCATCTGGACGATCTGTGCCAGCACGGTCGTACCCCCGACACCCGTCGCCTCCATTGTAAAAGCGCCCTTCTGGTTGATCGTTCCGGCCAGCACCCGGTCGCCGGCGTTTTTCTCCACAGGAATCGGCTCTCCGCTCAGCATACTTTCGTCCACCGAAGAACTCCCCTGCAAAAGAGTTCCGTCCACCGGAATCTTTTCACCCGGCCGCACACTGACGATGTTTCCGACCTGAAGCGTCGAAATAGGCACTTCCTCCTCCCTCCCGTCCGTCACCAGACGGGCCGTTTTAGGTTGTAACCCCATCAACCCTTTTATGGCCGAAGAGGTACTGTTCTTGGCACGTTCCTCCATCAGCTTGCCCAGCAAGACAAAGGCTATAATCACCCCCGAAGCTTCATAATAAACGTGTGGCTCCAGGCCTTTCTCCAGCCAGAACCCGGGACATAAGGTATTGAATAGGCTGAACAGGAAAGCGATCGAAGTACTGAGCGCGACCAACGTATCCATATTGGCTTTCCCCTTCAACGCATGCCGTACGCCGCTCACATAAAACGAACGTCCGAAAAAGGCCATAATAGCCAGCGCCAACGCCATCATGATCCAATTATCAAACGGCATATGCATGAACACCATTCCCAAAAGCGCCAAAGGGATGGATAGCATCCATGCCCCTATCGTATTTTTTTTCAATATCTTATAATGCTTCCGAGCCATTTCTTCCTGCATAGCCACAGGATCTTCCGCCTCCACTATCAGGTCATAGCCGGCCGCCTGCACAGCCGCCTGCATAGCCTCCAAAGTGATAACGGACGGATCATAAGTTACTGTCAACGTACCCGCAGCGAAATTCACATTTGCCTTCTCCACGCCGGGCAATGCCTGCACCGTACTCTCTACGTTACCGGCACAAACGGCGCAACTCATTTCAAGAACAGGCAATACCTTTGTTTCTGTTTCTCTCATATCGCGTTTATATGTCTAATTTGTTTCGTTAGTATAACAAAGATAAGGGTTATTCGGTTATTTGTTAGCTAAATAAATATTCTTTGATTTTAATAGAATTATTTGCAGATAGGGGCTATTATTTAACATTCGAATATGCGACCTTTGTCCGGTAATCAAACGAATGAACGAATTAAAAAATAAGACGTATGATACTTGATTCATTGAACAACACCGAAAAAATCGAATGCCTGCATCCTCTATTCAAAAAAGCATTCGACTACCTGAAATCCACAGACTTCTCTAAAATGGAAGATGGTAAGTATGAACTCGAAGGTTCTCGCTTATATGTAAGCATAGCCAGCATTTTTGGCAAGGAAAAGAAAGATGCCGCTATCGAAACACACAAGAAATACATCGACATCCAGATGCCTTTATTAGGTGTGGAGAAGATCGGCTGGAAACCGGGATGTGAGCTACAGGAAGAGTCTGCCCCTTATAATGAGCAAAAAGACATCGCTTTCTATATCGACCGTCCGACTGCCTTCACCAAGATCTATCCGGGGCAATTCGCCATTTATTTCCCCGAAGACGGACATGCACCCGGCATCGGCCAAGGAAATATCCGCAAGGTGATCGTAAAGGTGCAAGTTGAATAATAAAAAATGAAGCTGGCTCTTTTATAAAGGCCAGCTTCATTTTTTATACGCAAAACAGACAAAAAACGCCAACCCTACTTCGACTAAAAGTACAATGAGCCGGAAAAAACTCAGACAAACCATCATTCTTGCAAAAATATTATTCAATATGCTTTAATTTTCAAAAGTTTTCTCTATTTTTGCATTGACATATTCACAAAGACACATATTATTCCAATGAATTTATAAAATCTAACTCTACCCGACTTCCAAGATGGGTCAGAGTTTTTTATATTTTATACATTCTTCAATGATAAAGCCAAAGGTGAAAAAGTCTAATAAGTTTTAAAGTCAAATAATTGTAGGGTAACGCAAAATTGCCAATAATGAAGTCAATTCTAATTGTTGATGACAAGCCGGAAATAGCAAAGATCATTATGATCTATTTATCCAGCTCCTATCAAGTGGTGTATATGGAAAATCCAGTAAAAGCCATTTCATGGATGAACGAGGGGAATATTCCGGACGGTATAATTTCTGATTTGAATATGCCGGAGATGAGTGGTGAAGAATTCGTATGTTATTTGAAAGGAAATAATCTTTTCAATCACATCCCAATTTTAGTATTATCAAGCGAAGAAAGCAGTTCAACACGAATACGCCTACTGGAAGAAGGAGCTGAAGATTTTATAATAAAACCATTCAATCCCGAAGAGTTAAGAATCAGGATTAAAAGACTTGTAAAATAACAGATATGGAATATATCTTCTTTGGAAATCATTCTTCACTACCTGGCAGGTTGGAGAAAGCCTTAAGTCAACGCGTGGTGGAATGTCCGACGCTTACACAGTTTTGTCGGGCTATGGTTCATGTGAATCCTGTCAACTTTTGCATATTTTTAGAAAAGGACGACGTTAAGAAGGACTTGGATGCAATCCAAAAACTACGAAAGCTCTACTCTACCGCTTACATTATTTTATTTGCGAATTCCCTGGATAAAGAAGAAAAGATCGCATATATAAAAGTAGGTGTCAATTGTGTCATCACAGAAAGCATAACAAAAGAAGAGTTGCTTCGTTTACTCGCGATCGCTGAAGATTTCTTGAGCAAAAAAGCAATTTGCGACAAAAAAGACAAAGAGGTGGACAGATTATACTCTTTCCACCTCCCTCTTTGGAAACGGGCTTTTGATATCGCCGCATCCTTAGGAGCCATACTATGCTTATCTCCCATTTTTGCCATAACGGCTATTGCCATAGAATTGGAAAGCAAAGGTTCTATCGTCTATAAATCCAAACGAGTCGGAAGCAATTACAAAATATTCGATTTTTATAAATTCAGGTCCATGTATCCCGACGCGGATAAAAGATTGGCTGAATATAAGACACAAAATCAGTATCACGCAGAGGTAGAAGAGCTAAGCTCTTCTACCTCTGCAGTACTGCAGGTTCCATTAACAAATAATCGATCGGCAGGTTCCCTTTTATATTCCGATAACTTTAGCACGACAGAACATGATTATTTAAAAAACAAATCGACAGAACGTGCCAATACTTTTTTTAAAATGGAAAACGATCCGCGTGTTACCCGCGTAGGCCGTATTATCCGGAAATACAGTATTGACGAACTTCCGCAATTATTCAATATTCTAAAAGGTGATATGTCTGTTGTGGGAAATCGTCCATTACCTATTTATGAGGCTGAACAATTAACTTCCGATAATTATATTGAACGATTCATGGCTCCTTCCGGATTAACCGGTCTTTGGCAGGTTGAAAAGCGAGGAAATGGAGGTAGCCTGTCTCCTGAAGAGCGTAAGCAACTGGATATTAAATATGCCCGGACTTTTTCTTTCAGCCTGGATATGAAAATAATCATCCGGACTTTTACGGCTTTTATTCAGGAGGAAAATGTCTAAACCCTGCGGAGGAACATCATGAGAACAACACTTATATTATTATTGATATTCAGCTGTATGCATTGCATGGCGCAAAAACGCAAAAGTTATACGGACAATGCGACAGTTATAGAAATCGGAGCCAAGTCCGAATCTGACTCTATACAAGCTATGTTGGATGATTACGAACGCGTTCAACTGCCTCCCCTTTCAGTGTTTCTTCAATCCGTCTATGAACATCCTTCCGTCAAAATATATGAAGCGAAACGGGATGAAGCAGATGCAGAAAGGAAAATCACCCAACGGGAATGGCTTAGCTACCTGAAATTACAAGGTACATATCAATACGGACGAAATAATCTCTATTCTACATCTTCCACAGATGGAGATCCTATAATCAGCAATATAGGCAATAACCAAAATTTATATAATGCAGGAGTATCCCTCAGTATCCCGATCGGTGACTTGGTGAGTAGAAAACAAAGAAACAAAGTAAAGAAAGCGCAATATGCTCAACTGCAATCCGAATATGAAATGTCGGTAGAAGAACGAAAATTGATGATTTTACAAGCATATAATAATGTACTCCAGCAATTGGCAACGCTAAAAGCCAAATCTGACGCCGCCGCGCTGTACAATGCCCAAATGAAAATATCCGAACAGGATTTCATTAACGGGAAAATAGATATTACTGCACTCTCCCTTGAAAGAGGACGCCGTTCAAGCGCAGTAATTACCTATCAAGAAGGGCGTGCAGCTTTGCATAACGCTGTCACATTGTTAGAAATGCTTACAAATGTAAAGATTATCAACAGAAGTAGTCAGGAAGAATAATGAATGTAACGTTATATATAGTACGTTTTCTTTACCGGATTCGATATCAACTGATATTTGGCTCTGTTATTGTCACAGGGTTAGTTATTTATTTTTCCCGCTTTATTCCTAAAACATATACCGTAAAAGCTACAATTTATACAGGTATTGTCTCCGATACCGGATTAAATAGTGATCAACAACCGGCAAACTGGAAATCTGTAGAGAATATGTTTGACAACCTTGTTAAATTAACTCAAGAAAAAGGTATACAGAAAAATATCGCTATTAAATTACTTGCTATAAATCTTGTTCATGGAGACCTCGATCAAGATAATGTTTATATAAGGGCCAAGAACTACCAGAATCTAATAAAAATTATACCAGAAGACTTATTACAGTTGGTTGACAAAACCTCCGAAGAAAAAACGATCGATAATTTCATGAAATACATGAAAAATGATCCGGAAAATTTTTTATATGGATTACTTAATGGCAACGGACCGTTTTATAGTTATAACAAGCTATCGTCTCTTGTTGCAAAAAGGCTGGACAATAGCGACCTTATAGAAATTTCTTACCAGACCACAGATCCGGGTATCACATTAAATACAATCAAACTCATATATGATGAACTGCGCAGTGCTTATGAAGATATACGCTATAAAACCACCAATGATATCGTAGCCTATTACGAAAAAGAGCTCAATAGACAACAAGCAAAACTATCAAACTTAGAAGACAAATTAGTTAACTACAACGTAGCAAACAGCGTCATTAACTATCCGGAACAAACCAAGGCCATAGCTAACTCATATTCTGAATTTGAAAACCGCTATGAAGCGACCCGAAGAGCTTACGAAAGTGCAGATAGAGTCATTCAAGATATGGAACAATATATGAATATCCGGACAAAATTGGTAAAAGCTAATGATGATTTTATCCAAGCTTTGAATGAAATTTCTACCATCAATGGAAAAATAACAGAAATCGAGACATTCAGTTCGGAAGAAATGCAATCCAAAAATACCGAACTTCAAGAATACAAGCTACAATTAAAGAATGCTGAACAGAAAATAGCCTCTTTAACAACAATGATAAACAGCTACAAAGAAAGTAAAGAAGGTGTTGCAATCAACGGACTTGTTGATGAATGGCTAAGGCAAACGATTGTGAAAACAAAAGCAAAAGCGGAGTTGGATGTTTTAGATCAAAGAAGGAAAGTCTATGATGAACAATATAAAATTTATTCACCTATCGGGACGCAGATAGACAGGCAGCAACGTGAAATTAAAGTATTAGAACAATCCTATTTGCAGATGTTACATGCATTGAACATGGCTAAAATGAAACAAAAAGATATACAACTTACTTCTGCAACGTTAAGATTAATTTCCGAGCCGACATTTCCCATTCTCAGTGATAAAAGTAAACGTTCGTTACTTGTGATAGCGTCTTTTTTTGGCAGTATACTTTTTATTATCGGATTCAATCTGTTAATAGAATTACTGGATCGAACTCTACGGGATGCCGATCGCGCCAGACGGCTTACCGGACTTCCGGTTCTGGCAGCATTTACCGGACATATTAATCTGAGATATCGAGGATTCACAAAGGCATCAAACAGGGTTGTTGCCGCTTATTGTTGTAACCAATTAAATGTATTCCTGCAGTTTGGCAATACTTCAATCATTAATTTAATCAGTTTTGGAGAACAGGAGGGGAAAAGTTTTATTGCATCCTATTTGCAGGAATATTGGGAAGATTTGGGGTTCACAGTCAAAATCATATCTTATGACAAGGACTTTAATTCACAATCAATGGTATATGCTCAGGCAAATAGTATTTTCCATATTTACGAACCGCCATACGGAGAAGAAAATCCGGATATCCTGATAGTCAAATATCCTCCATTGAGAGATTATCCTATTTCCACTGCATTATTACAGGAAGCACAGGTCAATTTGTTAGTCGCAGATGCTTGCCGGGTATGGACAACAAGCGATACAATGCTTTTGGAGCATTTCAAGAAACAAATAAAAGATAAACCTCTTTATTTACTGTTGAATCGTACGGAACGAGAATTTGTAGAAGATTTTACCGGCCAGCTTCCTCCTTATTCCGGATTGAAGAATCTAATATTCCGGCTAAATCAATTTGGTATCACAGCCAATAAAGCATAAAAATGGAAGGGATAAAAGGAAATACTAATTCTTTCAGCCCCTATCCATTATTGGCGATAGGGCTTATACTGTTAGCCTATGCGTTACTACGGCAAATATGGCTGATGGCAGCAGTAGTAGTGATTATCCCTTTTCTTACTTTTTATATTGTTACTGTGCTTAACAAACCCTATTGGGGACTTATAACCTTATTTACGCTAAACTATTTTTTTATCGGTATATTGCGTTATGTAAATGTTCAAAACAGTAGTGTACTGATGGATATTTTTATTATTTTTCTATTAGTCTGTATATTCCTTTACGCTTTATGCGGAGGGAAAATACCTTGGCAAAGAGCCAACAATAAACTGTTTTACATATCAATTGCATGGATGATCTATGTTTTTTTTGAATTGTTCAATCCATCCGCAGTTGTAGAAGCTTGGGTATTTACTCGCAGTTCTTTTTATAATTTCACGTTATTAGTACTATTAAGCTCTCTACTATTAAATAGAGTACAGGATATCAAAAAAATATTATTCCTATTATCCATCTTTACCTTGATTGCGATCACTAAAGCACTTATTCAACGTTATATAGGATTTGATGCCGGTGAAAGTGCTTGGTTAATAAGAAGTGAAAGCTATAAAACACATCTTTTGCCAAGTGGCACCCGTTACTTTTCCATTTTCTCTGATGCTGGAAATTTCGGTTCTAATATGGGAATGGCAGCTGTCATTTATATGATTTTATCTTTTTATATCTCAAATAAGAGGCTCCGGTATTATTACAGATTCGTGTCTTTACTTGCCGCTTATGGATTAATAATGTCTGGTACGCGTGGCGCTATGATTGTTCCTCTTGGAGGAGTAGCAATGTTTATTCTTCTCAATAAAAATACCCGCTATATTGTAGGCGGAGCAATCTGTCTACTTTTTATCTATGTTTTTTTCGCTCAAACACATATTTTGGATTCAAATAGGCAGATACATCGTATGCGCACAGCTTTTCATCCGGAAAAAGATGCATCCTACCTGGTTCGGAAAGCCAATCAGAAACGACTTGCCGAATATATGGTTCATAAACCGTTCGGAGAAGGAGTTGGTTTGGCAGGTGTAGAAGGAAGGCGTTTTTCACGTCGTTTTACAACCGATATACCAACTGATTCGCACTATGTCAATATTTGGGTACAATTCGGAATCGTCGGATTATGCCTGCACATCGCCATTTTATTGTTTGTCATTGGATATAGTGCCTACCTGATCATGTTCCGTATACAGAACAGGGAATTAAAAGGTATGTTGATCGCGATGAATTGCGGTCTTTGGGGCATAATGCTCAGTGCATACGGCAATAATTTTTTCTGGCAATATCCGACAGGATATATCGTGTATATATTTCAGACTTTTCTTGTTTTAGGAAAATCGTATGATAAAGAATTAGCAGAACAAACAAAGTTAGAACCAATATAAATACATATAATATGGATTTTGAATATGAAATAAACAAATGGTGGGTCTCCAATGGAGATAAACTGATAGAATATGCTGATGCAATTATATTTCTTTTGTTTCTGATAGCGGTATTGTATATTTTCATTTTTTCACTGGCATCATTGAAAAAGACGAGAAACAAGTATCCTCCCGCCCGGAAGAAGCACCGTTTTGCCGTTCTCTTTCCAGCCTACCAGGAAGATGCGGTCATCGTTAATTCTGTCTGTTCATTCCTGGAACAGGATTATCCATCTTATATGTATGAGGTTATTGTGATAGCCGATAAAATGCAAGAAAGAACAGTTCAAACACTTAAAGCATTGCCATCCATCACGGTATTGGAGGCTGGATACGCTCAAAGCACCAAGACGAATGCACTCCGTCTTGCAATGGATTACCTGAGCACAAAAACGGATAAATGCGATATGGTTGTAATCATGGATGCTGACAATATCGTAAACGCCTCTTTCCTAAATAAATTAAATGATGCATACTACTCCGGATGCCTTGCCATACAGACACACCGGGTTGCTAAAAACAGAAATACTAATACAGCAGTTCTGGATGCGGTCAGTGAAGAAATAAATAATTCTATTTTTCGTTCCGGACATACCCGTTTAGGGTTCTCTTCAGCATTGATCGGTTCCGGTATGGCGTTCGATTATGATTGGCTTAGACAATATATTTATAGAGCAGCACATGTTGGGATAGACAAACAACTTGAAAGTATGTTGTTGTCACAAAATATATATATCGAATTTCTGGAAGACGTTTATACTTACGATGAAAAAATTGAAAAGAAAGGACAGTTTTACGAACAACGACGCAGATGGATCGCTACACAGTTCACAAATTTGTTTTCCGGCTTATGGAAGCTCCCTAAAGCTTTCTTCTCGGGTAATTGGGATTATTGTGATAAGCTTTTACAATGGATGATGCCTCCGCGAATAATCTTATTCGGTTTTCTGGTGATATTTTCAATCGTAACAACTTGGTACGATTGGTCTTTATCTCTTAAATGGTGGGGAATCACATTCATACTGATCGTTTCATTTTTCATGGCGATACCGGATTATCTGGTAGACAATCGTTTCCAGAAAGCCATCATCAGCCTGCCGCTTCTGTTCATTTTAATGTTCCTCAATCTTTTCCGCCTGAGAGGGGCAAACAAAAAATTTATTCATACAGTACACAGTGATCATTCATCCGATAAAAATTAATATAAAACCCGACAAAATGAAAATCGCAATAGAAGCACAACGCATTTTCCGTCCGAACAAGCACGGAATGGATTTCGTGGCCCTCGAAACGATCCGTGAGCTGCAGAAGATCGATAAGGAAAATGAATATTTCATTTTTGTAAGCCCGGGAACAGACCGTTGCCTGGAAGAAACGGACAATGTACATATCATCGAAGTGAAATGCCCGACCTATCCGCTTTGGGAACAATGGGCATTACCGCGTGCGATAAATAAATACAAACCGGATTTACTCCATTGCACAAGCAACACGGCTCCTTTGCATCTTCAAGTCCCTCTGATTTTGACTCTCCATGACATTATTTTCCTGGAAGATAGACAAGGCAGCAGTAAATCCCTCTATCAAAATATGGGATGGTACTACAGGCGTATCGTTGTGCCTCGCATCTTGCCTAAATGCCGAAAAATAATTACCGTATCTCATTTCGAATGCAACCGTATACGGGAAACGCTTCATTTGCCGGAAAACAAGATTATGGCTATCTATAATGGTTTTAGTAATCATTTTCATCCGTTGGACAACATAGAGACAGTCACACAAAAATACATACCGGTAACCGACTATTTATTTTTTTTAGGGAATACAGACCCTAAGAAAAATACGCCCCGTACATTGAAAGCATATCATTCGTATCTGCAACAATCCAAAGAGAAACGCCCCCTATTAATCGCAGACCTGAAACCGGAATATGTAGATGAGATGCTAAAAGAAACAGGTTTGGAGAATATCCGCCCTTACCTGCATCTACCGGGTTATATCCCCAACAACGATTTGCCTTTTATATACAATGGAGCTTTTGCTTTTCTTTATACATCTTTGCGAGAAAGCTTTGGCATCCCTTTGCTGGAAGCAATGGCTTGCGGCATTCCGGTAATAACGTCCGACACATCATCCATGCCGGAGGTCGGAGGAGAAGGCGCTATTCTGACGGATCCGACAGACGAGCGATCGATAGCAACCCAACTCCTTTTATTGGAACAGGATAAAGCGTACTATCAAAAACAATCGGCTTATGGGCTCGGACGCGCCAAATGTTTTTCATGGGAACAGACAGCCCGTGAACTGTTAAAACTATATCAATCAACCATCAAATCTAAATAACACCACCATGAAGAATCGCGACTTTATCATAACCAGCCTACAACCTTGGGATATCGAAATAGGCAGTACCATTAAAAATACGGCTTTAGAGATCTCAAAAAATAACCGGGTTTTATACATCAATACGCCAATGGATTATTCCACCCGACTACGAGGAAATAAAAATAAAGCTTGGACTCGCAGGATGGATGTAATAAAAAAGCAAGTCTCTCCTATCCGTCAGATTAATGAAAATATGTGGATTGCGGATTGTCCATTTTGCATATTGCCAGTCGGAGGATTACCGACCACTTTCCTATTCGATTGGGTGAATAAACTGAATAACCGGAAAATAGCAAACTACATTCTCCAAATAGCGATACAATTAGGTTTTAATAATTATATACATCTGATAGATACGGATATCTATCGCAGCCAATATTTGAAGGAATATATAAAGCCATCTTTATCTATCTATTATTGTAGGGATTTCGTCATTGGCGAATCCTATTGGAAAAAGAACGGGACACGACTTGAACCGCTATTGGCAGCCAAATCAGATATTGTTCTAGCAAACTCTACGCATTTTGCCGAACGTTTCCGCCCCTATAATCGTCACACTTTTCCTATTGAAACCGGAGTCAATCTCTTTCTGTACGACGGTAGAAAAGACTGGCCGATACCGGAAGATATAAAACCTATACCTCGCCCCATAATTGGTTATGTTGGAACAATCAACAGTACCCGTCTGGATAGCGATCTGCTTCTACGAATTGCAGAAGAACGACCAGCATACAGTTTTGTTTTTACGGGTCCGGAAGACGAAGTATTTAGTAAACATCCGATACACCAACTCTCCAATGTCTATTTTTTAGGGAAAAAACCAGTTGAAATTTTACCGGCATATATCAATAGTTATGATGTCTGTATCAATCCCCAAATGGTTAATGATATTACAAATGGAAACTACCCATTAAAAATAGATGAATATTTGGCTATGGGGAAACCTACTGTTGCAACCAGTACCCATACCATGCGGGATATTTTTGCAGCACACACATATCTTCCAACAAATGAAGACGAATATCTCCAAGCCTTGGACAAGGCATTGAAAGAGACGAATGATCCTATAAAGAAAGACGAACGTATCTGCTTCGCACAAACACATAGTTGGGGACATAGCGTCCAAAAAATATATAACATTATCGAACAGTTTCAAGAAGAGAAATCATGAACTATAGAAGTATATCCGACCTGAATCAGGTCATATTAAAACGTTTGTATGTCATTCCCAGAGATATAGATCTGATTGTCGGTATTCCTCGTAGTGGAATGTTTCCGGCAAATCTTTTGGCTCTTTATCTGAACAAGCCCGTTACGGATCTCGGTTCATTTATTAATGGACATATCTACAAAGCCGGAGAAAGAGGGCAGTTTTTCAATGTCCGACAATACAAAAAGATATTAATTGTCGATGATAGCATTTCGTCCGGCTCGGCTATACAAAAATGTAAAGAGCAAATCAAGCATCTGGAAAATGATTTTGATATTCAATATTGTGTCGTTTATGTTATTCCTGGTAAAGAGAATATGGTAGATTACGCTTTGGATATTGTTCCTCTTCCCCGTTATTTTCAATGGAATATTTTAAATCACACCGTATTGGAAAAAACTTGTATGGATATTGATGGTGTTTTATGTGTGGATCCTTTACCTGAACAAAATGACGATGGGGAACAATATAAAGATTTTGTACTTCATGCACAGCCCCTGTTCATTCCAGGAGCCCCAATTGGAACATTGGTGACTTCCCGCCTGGAAAAATATAGGAAGGAAACAGAAATATGGTTAAAAGCCAACAAGGTTAAATACAACAAATTGGTTATGTTGGATCTGCCAAACAAAGAAGCCAGGCAAAAAGCGAACTGTCATGCTTCACATAAAGCAAGCGAATATAAACTTAACCAATATAAATTATTTATAGAAAGCTCTTTACAACAAGCCCTCGAAATAAATAGAATTACAGGGAAGCCTGTTTTATGCACTGAAAACTTCGAGATGATATTCAACTCACAGTCTACGTTGTACAATATAAAAAACGGACAGTCTTTGCCCTTCATCCGGAAAGGGTTATTAAAACTTAGAGATTTGATAAAAAAATAATCCAATAGAGGCTTCTTATGATAAAACAAAAATTCTGCCACATAGAGACTTTACGTGGAATTGCTATTTTACTTGTTGTGTTGGGACATGTTATTGGCTCTACATCGGAAGGAGGAATGAAAGTTACCAACGATTCCTTCTTCAGGTATCTATACGATCTTTTTGTCAATATTCGAATGCCTCTCTTCACAGTTATCTCAGGTTGGGTATATGCTTTACATCCTGTAAAATCAGATAATATATCTATTTTTCTAAAGAAAAAGGTCAGACGTCTACTATTCCCTATGATATTTGTCGGTTCCTTATATTTCCTGCTCCAATATCTCATTCCCGGAACAAACAACAAAATGGCATTATCCAATATATGGAAAATATACATATTTCCTTATAGTATATACTGGTATTTACCTGCCCTTTTCCTTGTTTTTATCGGTATAGCTTTCTGTGACATAAAAAAGTATCTGAATACCATATTCGGCTGGTGTATTTTTATGATTGTAGCCTACCTATTATGTTATTCTGAATTAACAGGTATAATTCCAAGATCCGTTCCTAATTATTTTGCATTTAAAAATGCACTCTACTTATCGCCTTTCTTCCTTACCGGTGTAGGTATTGTCAGGTTTAGAGAAAAACTATCAAGTCCAGTAATGCTCAAAATATATTTAGCAGGTCTCATTATAGGAATAGGTTTGCAACAAATGAATTTCTTCTATCCACACCTAACAACATTTTATACCAAATTTCATTTATCAATCATAATAGGTATTCTTTCTTCCTCATTTTTGGTCAATTTAAAACTAAACAATCGTTTTTTTATCTGGTTAGCCCAATATGCATATACAATCTATCTATATCATGGCTTTGGTACATCCGGAGGTCGTATTATCCTTTCACGCATAGGCATACAAAACGAATTCCTTATATTTATTTTTGCAGGATGTATCGCTACTTTCTGTCCTATTTTGGTCGAAAAAGTGTGTAAGAAGTGGAAAATTTCAAGTATACTCTTTTTAGGGACTGTGCCACACAAATAAATAGAAAAGATTTTCTACTTCCTGACAAAAAGTAAGCGAAACCGTATCAAAGCATAAGTAATTCCATAAATTAACCGCTGGAATCCCCTTGTCCTATTGAAATAGGGAGTGAGCTTGAGAAGGGAGGAATCGGCATCTCCTAAATAGATGTAATCGGCATAGATTCTATCAGGTAATAGTGAATGAAGTATTTGTTCCCGTTCCTTTTCATACAATTTCCGGTTCACGCTACTGATTCCTGTCTGGTCGTACCGAGCAACGATTACATCAAGATGCACATAGCTACATTGGCGGAAAATCAGGGATTCTATAAAAAATTTCCAATCAGAGGCGATCCGATAAGTTTCGTCATACAAATGATCTTCAAACAGTGTCCGCTTCAAAAAAGATGCCTGATGGTTCGGATGTGTTTTGTACAAAGTCAACATCGTGATAGGAGTTGGATAGGCAATCCCTTGCGGATGGCGGTCACTGGCATATTTTCCAAACAAAATATCTTCGGCCGGATCGGAAGCGAATATATTTTCCAAAACCGTCGAATCTTCAAAAAGGTCGCCCGAATTCATAAAATTATAATAAATACCTGTAGCTTGACGAATGCCTTTGTTCATTGCGGGATAAATACCTCCGTCTGGTTCCGACACCCAATAGGTAATCCGGTCGGCAAATCCTTCGATCACCTCTCGGCTTCCGTCGGTTGATCCACCATCAATTACAATTGATTCATAATCGGTAAAAGTTTGAACAAAAAGACTTTCGAGCGTTCTTTTCAAACCTTCTGCATTATTGTAGTTAATTGTGATAACTGATACTTTTTTCATTATCTGTAGAATTTATTTTTTAATGTCCGTACAAGCTGGAAAAACCTACCTAAAAAATCTTTCATTCCTGTAGCACCAAACAGTAATAAGAAGAAATAGCAGAAAGTAAAAGGAACAACCGTTAAACAAGCATATCCGATCAAATTTCCAAAATTTCTCTCTGGCTCGAAAGGAACCCACCGGCTTAACAGGGTAAAGAGAAAAAAACAAACTGCAAACAAAAAATAATAACGGATCGTTTGTTTCCAATAGACTTTAACAGGAAGCTTAAAGCCGGTTGAAAACAAATAATAAGGTTTCCAAAAAACAATAATCGGCAAGATGCTGGCTATTTTACCGATTAATACTCCTGCTATACCCAAATAATAAGCTGCAGTGATAGTGACCGCCAGATTTACAAAACCTTCCACCCAAGCGGTCCAGACATCGGCATATAAACCATGTGCATGATTAAAAGTATCTACCACTCCCCGTGTTTGCATGATAAAAACAGTGATCATCAAAAGGGTAAGTACACTCCGACCAAGTAAATATTCCGATCCCAGCCAAAGAGTAATGAAGGGTGCTAACAGATGATAAAGACCAAAAACGACTACCCCTGCTATGAAATAACGAATAGCTGTAAGTTCCCAAAATACCTTCATAATCTTCCGCTGCTCTCCTTCGGCAACCAATTGTCCAACACCAGCACTGACGTTGTCAAAAGCGGTGGAGATGATTTGATTTATTTTTGTGATAATGAGGGTATAGTTTCCGTAATATGCAACCATTTTCAGAGAAACAAAAGCGAAGATCATGATTTCGTCACTTCTATTCAGTAAGAAGTCTTTGATTTTATGAATAAATATTTGCTTGGTATATGTAAATAATTCGGGATTTTTCTTCAGCAGTTGTTTACCATTAGAAAGATTATTCTTTAACCAAGGATATTCTTTGTCTATTTTCCAGTTCAGGATCAAACAACTGATTATACTAAACAAGAACTCGATACTGATCCAGACAATAAGATTTTTAAAATACCAGGCCAAAAAGATTTGTACCAGTGTTTTGACTATACCGATCGTTTGGAAATAAGCAGTGACAATATAGTTCTTTTGATCAGCAGTTAACAATACCTGGCGGTAGTTGATAAAGTAGCCGATCAGTGACGAACCGAGATAGCAATAAAAGACAAAGTAAATAATACCGAACTCCATCGGTGTCTGTTTGAAAATCAATGGGAAAAACAGACTGACCACAATCCCTCCCGTCCCAATCATCCAGCCAATTCTGCGGTATACATATCCGAACATAGAAATAAGTTCCGAAATCCGGCCACGATCGGCAATTTGCAACGGTTTGTAAAGAAAGAAACTAATAGCAGAACCTATTCCGAATTCTGCCAAGTTGAGAAAACCAAGAATATTAGTCAACGTCCCGGTTAATCCAATAAATTCTACCCCAAGATTATCCAAAAATATTTTCCTAGAAATAAAGGATAAAGCCAGTGTGACCAAATAAAAGATCAGACCAATCTGGGCGTTCAATAAACTTTTGTAGGAACGGGATTCATTCATAATTTCATCTCATGGAATAGAATAGTTAATTAGAGAACTATTTTAGGGCTTAAAAAAACAGATCGTATACCCAAGAAGAAGACCGTTATCATCAGTAAATCATACAAATAAAACATACGATGCAATAACAGGTATTTTCCAAGCAGATCTATTTTATATACCGGGCGATAATAGAAACGTATGATTTCCAGACGTGTATCTACCAGCTGTCTCAAGTGTTTTAGCCTTGCCTTTCTGAGAATAGAGTTTCCAGGTAGGTAATCAGTCTTCAAAGCTCTACGGAAGCAAATCATCAAAGAACAATAGACTGCCTCCATTTCCTCAGACGATAAATCATATTTATGCTTTATCTGCTCTGCCAATGATATATATTGCAAGAAACAGATGTATTCCGATTCAAAAGGATTCACCCGGATAGATAATGAAGTACTGTATTTAATATAAATATAATGAGCACATTTACCATATACGATATAGTCGCAATGCAATAAATACTCCAGCATAAAGAGTAAATCTTCGCAACATGCTACTTCTGTATTAAAAGTAATATCATGCTTGTCGATCAAATCTTTCCGGTACAATTTAGAGCATATATACCCTAATCTGCATATATCATCCTGAATAAAGGCTTCGGCAAATTGTTTTTCATACAAGATTTTATCTTGCAATTTGGTTTCCGAAATTACCCGGCCATCAGGAGAACATTCGGCAAAGCCATGTATAATTAATCCCGACTTACTATTATCTGGTAATAAGGCATCATATAAATCTTTCAAATAATCAGTTTTTATCCAATCGTCCGAATCCACAAAACAAACATACTGGCCGGTAGCTTCAACTAATCCCTTATTACGGGCAGCGCTGACACCGGTATTTTGTTGATGAAAAACACGGATTCGTTTGTCTTTACCACCCCACTCTTCACAAATAAGACCTGAATCATCGGGACTCCCATCATCTATTAATAACAATTCGAAATCCGGAAAAGACTGTTCTAAAATGCTACTTATACATTTAGACAGAGTCTCTTCCGCTTTATATACAGGTACGATAACTGAAATCTTACACCTCTGTGTCCCGTTTATTCCCGACCGCTCCATTGCCTTAGTTTTATAGATACTATTAATAATTTATACGACACATATACAAATGCTTTAAAATATACAAAGCCCAGTTTTTCAGGAAGTAGCTTATGAATATTACAAAAACAAAGTTTAACGCCAGGATTAAAAACGAGTAATGCTTTTATGGGAGAAATATAAGTTAGCGTACGGAATGAATCATATGCTGCATATTGAAACTCCATATCTTTCGAAAAATAGAGGATTCTGTCAAAATATTTGGCTTTTAAAGTTTCAAAAGCGGTATAAACACAAGGATCTTCTTTTAATTTAGGAGATAGACTTATGTACTCAAACAAACACTCTATAATTCGTATACGGGATTCTAAGTTTTTAATAGAAGGTTGACCTGTAATTGAATCAGGTTGTAAATAATAAAAATAGGTTTCTCTTTTTACAACATAGGCACTACAGGCTTTGCACGCAACCATAAAAGACCATAAATCATCTTCATGCAGTAGCCCTTCTTTAAAAAACAAGTTTTCCTTTAATAGAAAGGAACTGCTTACAAGCTTATTACACGCCATAACAGGCCATTGAGCTTTAGAAAATGTAGACAAAACAGCCTTATTGTCATACAATAGTCCTGTATTCAACAATAAAGGAGGTATTTTTCTAAATGTACCCACGACAGCAAACTCACCGATTACAAAGTCAACATTATGGCGGATCGCTGCATCCGCTAACAACTCGATACTATTTACGGGTAAATAGTCGTCACTGTCCAGGAAGTAAAGATAATCGCCCTTAGCCTGCCGGATACCAGTATTCCGGGCAGCCGAAAGGCCTCTGTTTTTCTCATGTTTCAGAATTGTAACCATATTACTTCGGGAAGAAGTCTCTAATACACTCCGGGCAATATCCATCGAATCATCAGGAGTACAGTCATCGACCAGGATAATCTCAAGATCTTTCCAAGTCTGATCGAGTGCAGACTTTAAACAACGCTCAATATACTTGGAGACATTATAAACAGGTATGATGATAGAAACTTTCATCTTTATTACTCAAATAAGATTAGACAAATTGATTGCCCTGTTTGATAAACTTCTCCCACCAGACGGACAAAGCCAGTAAATTGAAATATTGTATAGCCCTGTTCTGTTTGTACCAGAACCAATTACCTGCTTCATGCGATTCTTTATCGTACTCCGCTATAAACTTCTCCACATAGTCTCTATTCAGAAAATCGGAAACAACGGAAGAGCTAAGGATATAGTCGGCAATCCGCGCACGCTGTTTATTATCCCGGAAAAAGATTGGCATGGGGGCAAATCCTCCCTGTTTTTTCTTTGTGGTGATCGCTTCCGGAAGCATGGGTTTATAATGATATTTCAATAGATATTTAGCAGTAGTTTCCCCTTTGGCTATTCGGAAAACATTATCACCCTTACACTTATAGCAAACCGGCAATTGCATCAGGAACGTATATAAATCCAGATCCATGTAAGGAAAAACAAGGCGATTGCCGAACATATCTGCAATTTTAGAAGCCTTAAACAGGATAACCTGATTAATAATCTTTTCCATATCACACTTATAAGTATGCTGGGTGTATAAATGCTCAAAACTGCGCATGTCGGAGTGAAGTAACGAAGAAGAATGAAGAAAAGAAAGGTCTTTCAGCAACTTCTCCAACTGGAACACAGGAAAGCCAAACAAATCCCCATCTAAAATATGCAATATCTTATCCAAATGAAAACGTATTCGATAAGGGGTTGCATCTCTATCAAAAGCAGGCCGGCTCAGTATTTTATATAAAAGATTCACGACAGGCTTCATCCCAAAACGGGATATCAGATAATGCAAAGCGACCTCACGTCCGGAGGTTCCGAAATATTGATCACTGCCATCACCACCCAATATCACATCCGGTTTATCCTGCCCTATCAAGCGCATAACGGCATAATTCACCATTAATCCGCCTTCCACAAAAGGGTCTCCCAACTGTTCGACCAAATCAGGAAGAGCTTCTATCTCACTCCCGTCTATTTCATATTCGGAATGAATCGTACGGAATGTTTCGGACATACATCGCGCCAAAGGCAGTTCCGTCCAGTTGTCTCCTTTAAACCCGATCGAGTAAGAACGGATATCGCCATTATAGAGTGAACGTAATGCAGCCAGGTTACACCCGGAATCATATCCTCCACTCAATAGAATGCCGACATTCGTACTTTCACCGATTCGCTTTCTTATTGCTCCGGCATGTAAAGCGGCATATTCTTCGGCATAAGCATCCAATGTCTTTTCCCGAGATAAAACCGGAATTACGGCATCCGTTGGGAACAAAGTGTTGGATTCTAAATGCCCGTCTCTGTATGTTAAGACTTCGCCTGCGCCTAATTTCCGCACATTTGAAAAGGCTGAAAAAGGGGTTGCGATATAACCGATCGATAAGAAAGAACTCAATGCCTGATAATTGGGTGTCGCCTCGAATCCTGTTGTCGATTTCAAAAGAGAGAGAGAAGAGGCAAAATACCTATCCGTATAATATACCTGATCAGCCAAACCATGCCGGTCACGAACGATCAATACCGAATCAGGAGTTTTCACTATACAGGTAAAAGCCCCATCCAAACAGGCAAGCCCCTGGATTCCTTTCCGGTCATATATGCAGAAAAACGTTTCCGCATCATCTGACGAGCCATATCCTAATTCCTTTTTATTATATAGCTCCCCGAAAAACCAGATACATGTTTTATTCCGTTGACAACGCTGGCAATTCCCTTTATAAGCAAAACTCTCTTCCGGCTCAACCTGCGGCATTTCCGGGAGTTCACCCGCTCTATTCCAAGATCCGACAAACATATCCATATCCTTTCTTTATTATTTTACCCCATGTTCCGTATGGATAAACTTCTTATTAGCCCCCTTTAAGCGGAAAAGGTTCAGGAACATGCTAAAAAATGTCTCCGGTAATTCTATAATAGCCAAAAATAGATTCCTTGTATACAAGCTTCCAGGAACAGCCAAGAGTAAAGAAACTATCAGTAAGCATAATAAGACCCACCACTTCAAAGACATCGGCCAGGAGATACATGTAATAACCAAGGCTATGATAAACGTTTCTCCCAACAGGAGCAACCGAGGAATACTCATTTGCTGGAACAGCTTATCACAAAAATCCCAATTCCTATTCATCAAGGCACCCGGCATGTCGCCTATAAACTCCCTCAGGTAATGAAACTGTGCCGACAGCCAACGCCTGCGTTGACGGGCAAAGTCCCGACGATTTTGTACCTTTTCATCCAGTACATAAGCATCCGGCAAATAATCGATACGTTTACCGGCTTTAAACAAAGTAAGCTCCAAAGCACGATCGAAACCACCAATTGCCTGAATATTGGACAACACCTTTTTTATCAACTCAAAATCGAAAGCCATGCCAGAGCCGATCAAAGCCGCTGACAGCCCCATATTCACATGCCCCTGGCGGAAAATGCTGTTATTGATTTCTTCGCTTACCGCATCCAGATAGGCCAGGCTCGTGTTCTTATTCTTGGCCGTCCGGTGCGTCTGGTAGCCGACTATATTTCCGGCAAAGGGAACAACATTGATTTGGTTAAGATAATCGGGACCGATTGTATTATCGGCATCCAGGATCAGGGCAATATCATAACCCGTTAAATGACCCAGTGCCAAATTCAGAGCTTTCGCCTTCGTACTGTTTTCAAAACGGACCATTTCAAGGATCACAGGCAAGGCTGCCAACCTCTCGTTCGTTTCAGGCCCCATCTGGTCAGAAATCACAACGACATCGTAGTGGTCGCACGGATAATTCTGCTGCAAACAGGATTCCACACATTCCATAATCACCCGGTCCTCTTTATAAGCAGGAATCAATATGGCAATGCGACGGAAAGATGCAGACTCTCCCCCCTCTGACTTCCGCTTTTTATACAAAGAAGCCAGGCTGAAAATAAGCAAATAAAGTATGTTGAAGGAGAAACACACAAACAGCATAATCTCCAATACCTTTAGCAATATCATATTCTTTACTTTACAGACTTTGAAAATACTGAATAGTCCTTTTCAACCCTTCCTCAAGCGGCACGGATGGAATCCAGCCGTCGAGTTTCTCCTGGGCAAGCGTGATGTCCGGTTTACGTTGTTTAGGATCGTCGGAAGGCAACGGACAGAAAACGATCTCAGAGTGGGAATCGGTAAGGCGGATGATTTGTTCGGCCAACTCTATCATCGTAAACTCATTCGGATTACCGAGGTTGACTGGCCCCGTGAAACTATCCTCGGTCGCCATCATACGGGTCATGCCTTCCACCAGATCGTCCACATACTGGAAACTACGGGTTTGATGGCCACTGCCATAAACTGTAATATCTTCGTTCTTAAGAGCCTGGACAATAAAATTAGAGACGACACGGCCATCGTTGACCGTCATATTCGGGCCATATGTATTAAAAATACGGATGATCTTAATCTTCAACTCCTTCTGTCGGTGATAATCCATGAAAAGCGTTTCGGAAGCCCTTTTCCCCTCGTCATAGCAACTGCGGAGGCCAATCGTATTCACATTTCCCCAATAGTATTCCGGCTGCGGATGAACAAACGGGTCGCCATACACTTCGCTCGTAGAAGCTTGGAGGATACGGGCATTATGCACCTCGGCCAGTTCCAACATATTGATTGCACCTAAAATAGAAGTTTTAATCGTCTTTATCGGATCATACTGGTAATGAATCGGTGAGGCCGGACACGCCAAGTTATAGATTTCATCGATAACCGATGTTGTCTTATACGGAACGGTCACATCATGCTCGACCAACTGGAAATGATGATTTTCAAGTAGTTCATGGACTAAACTTTCAGAACCTGTAAAATAGTTATCCAGGCAAATCACCCGGTTTCCTTCCCTTAACAATCGTTTACACAAATGAGATCCTATAAATCCAGCTCCCCCAGTCACCAGTATCGATTTCATATTTTACCCTTAGAATTTGTTTATTTATATTCAAATACTTAACAATGGGCAAATGTAATAATTTATTTCTTGATAAATCCAGAAATATATTGATTATTATAGTATATTTAAAATATCAGTCACGGCATTTATAGCGAAGGAAAGAAAAAATAATTACATTTGCGCAGTTAGAATAATTTAATTTATGAAAACAGTATGGAACAAATATACCCTCTTTTTGGCTTTCTACTCTGGTTTGGCTTGTTCATCGTCTTTTATACATATATAGGATATGGCATTCTACTATACGCATTGGTTCGCATAAAGGAATTATTCAAGAAAAGAGTAGCGCTCGTCCTGCCCGAACCGTTGCCTGACGTTACGCTTTTCATCGCTGCCTACAACGAAGAAGACATTATCAGCAAAAAGATGGAGAACTGCCGTGCCCTCTCCTATCCTGCAGGCAAACTGCATATCGTCTGGGTAACGGACGGATCAAACGACCATACAAATGAGAGACTGGCGGAATATAAAGACGTTACGGTTTTGTTTAATCCCGAACGGAAGGGCAAAACTGCTGCCCTGAACCGGGGGATGCAATACGTCACAACCCCTTATGTCGTTTTTACGGATGCCAACACGATGCTGAATAGGGATGCCATAAAAGAGATCGTCCGTTGTTTTTCGGACCCTAAAGTCGGTTGCGTGGCAGGCGAAAAGAGGGTCGATACCCAATCTGCACAGGGAGCAACTGCCGGGGAAGGGATCTACTGGAAATACGAGTCGGCGCTGAAAAACTTAGACGACCGTCTTTATTCGGCCGTCGGCGCGGCAGGCGAACTGTTCGCCATACAAACACGCCTGTTCGAGCAGATGCCGCCGGACACCCTGCTCGACGACTTTATCCTCTCCCTCCGCATTGCGTCCCAGGGATATAAGATAGCCTATTGCAAAACTGCCTATGCCACTGAAACCGCTTCTTTGAATATGAAAGAAGAGGAAAAACGGAAGATACGGATAGCAGCCGGTGGTCTGCAATCGGTCTGGCGGCTGAGGAGCCTGTTCAATATTTTCCGCTATGGCACGCTTAGTTTCCAATATGTCAGTCACCGGGTGCTGCGTTGGACGCTTACCCCGTTGATGCTGTTCCTGCTGCTGCCCGTGAATCTTGTCCTGGCTTTGTCCGGCAGTCCATTTTATATAGGATTGTTGTTCCTGCAACTCGTGTTTTATATAGCCGCCTACGCCGGTTACCGGATGGAGCGACGTAACCTGAGGAATAAACTGCTGTTCGTCCCTTACTATTTCATCTTTATGAATATAAATGTAATACGAGGATTCTTTTATCTGAATAAGAACAAAGGAAACGGAGCTTGGAGCAAGGCTAAAAGAGGTCCGTCTACTCTTTAATTAAAAACAGAACTAAAGGCACTTATTATCTGGAAGTAGCAACACGATTTACATCAGGACGAAGTGAATCTCAACGGAGGTAACGAATGGCACGAAGTGTATGCCATCGGTATTAAGGACGGCTCCGGAAAAGTAACCCACATCCACTTCCGAAGGCTCCATAACCATAGGATACGAGGTGGACGAAAAGGAAATCTGTTTTTATGTGACCGACACAGGAAAAGGAATCGATAAAGAAAACCTCCCACACGTCTTCGAACGCTTCGCCAAATTCGACGCGTTTGTACAAGAGACTCCCTTGCCGGTTCATTTTGCAGAAACTATTTCTTTTCTATTTTTTTCGTCCGGTCCGGCATAAAATCTGATTCAGGATTGTTATTTATATATAGAAGTCTTACAAATAAATATTTAATATCATGACAGAATTAGACAACATAGGTACAAATGCAGGAAAAGTATGGCATGCTTTGAAAGACATAAAAGAGATCACGACGGTCGAGCTTAGCCGGAAACTCGAACTTAGCTTCGAAGATACCGCAGCAGCCGTCGGCTGGTTGGCAAGAGAGAACAACATCATTATCAAGAGGAAAGACAATTTATTAGTACTTAGCAGCATCCTGCTGTTAACAAATACTTCCTTACAGGATCAGCTATAAAAAGAAAAGGCCCGGTGAAGTTATCACCAGGCCATAATTTATTAAAAACTTTACTCATGCATGCATCACCAACAACGGCGTGTCGGTATGGAACAGCATCTTTCGGGCAATCGAAGGATTGAACATGCGGGCCAGGATATTCCGGCGGTAGGTGCTTAGGGCGATCACGTCGATATGTTCGTCCCGCACAAACTTTTCAATAGCCAACAGCAGGTCGCCATCGGCCAGAACGGTATGTGTGATATGGGCATCCGGATATTGCTTCTTGAAATATTCGTTGACACCGGTCAGGCGTATTTCATTCCATTCGTCCTTGCTGGTCGAAATATTGAACAGGTGGATATGGGCATCGTACGGTTTGATGATTTCCATAAACTCATCGAAAGCAACCAGGTCGCGCTGGTTGAAGGAGGTGGCAAAAGCAATGTTCTTAGCTTCGCTCAAATCTTCAAAAGGCACGTTTTCAGGAATGGCCAGGACGGGAACCTTATTCACCTCGATCACTTCCCCCGTGACGCTGCCGATCAGATCCATGTCTTTCTGGCTCTTTCCACGAGTACCCATCACGATCAACGACGGATGGTATTCCTTGCTGTAAGCGATTATCTCTTCTTCCGGCAAACCTTCGCGCAGGACATAATTGTATTTCACCTTGGGAAGTTCGCCCGACTGCACCTTGCGGTTGATCAGCGTGCAGATATTTTCCATGTCGATCTGGACACGCTTCAGGACATTCTGTGCCGTCTCTTCCTCGTTCACCTGATAGGCCAGCGTGTCGCCCATAGGGATAGCGGACGGGAAATAAGGGCTGAAATAGGCGTGCATGATCATCACTTCAGCTCCGACTTTATGAGCGTAATTGATTCCCAATTCACATGCTTTGATTGAGTAGTCGGAAAAGTCTATCGGTATCAATATCTTCTTTTCCTGAGGACGGGCTTTTTCCTCTTGCCCGGTATCTTCGCTGAGCCATTTGCTGTCTTCGATGATACGCAAAGCATGAGGCAGATCGCTTTCTTTAATTCGCACACGTACACCAGCCGAAACTACCGGTTGAATTTGGTTTACATTATGTATGTAGACTTCAATTCCCTCTGTTTCAAGCATCGTCTTGAGAATCTGAGCTTTCTCGAATGTGTGAATCGCTAACGTTACTAATTTATCTTCCATACTCGTGTGTTTTTATAAATTAAACAATCGGAAATCACTAAATGTTGAGTAAAAAAAAATCCCATAGCGTCTTTTCAGATTCAGCTATGGGATTTCTTTGTAATAATAAATTTCTTTACGCCTGCTGTGCTTCCGATACTTCTTCGTTTTCAGCAAGTATCTGCAAAGCACGTTCAAATATTGTGGTGTCGTCCAATACTACCAGACCTCCGTCAGGTCCCGGTTCAATATGTATTCCACAACTCTTTCCATCTTTAAAATTATGCCCACCGAAATAATTACGAACAGTCTCTACAGAGATTCCTAATTCATCAGCTATACGATGAGTACTACCGTCAGGCAGTCTGTCTTTCAGTCTGCGAAGTTCATTAAATGTAATAGTTTTTGTCATGGCTTCCTTATTTTGAAGATTAATACTTTGTTTAAATTTGTGCCACTAACTTAGGCATTATAAATAACAGCAACAAAATTATTCCGATAAAATAAACATGCTTTACGACATGTATCACTTTTGCAGGCAAGCGGCCAACGGTACATTAAAAATGATTATAACCAGTATCGTCACATATATAGCATAGGCAATGAGACGAATACGCTTCTTCGAATACGGCGGTTCACCGGAATTCATCGCCACAGGCAATAGCTTTGAACGGCTGAAAGAATAGAGTTTGTAGACTATATAACCAAAGAACACACCCGAAATTGCCCCCGGTACGATGTCCGAGATAAAATGGACGCCGAGGTAAACCCGCGTATAAGCCGTAAGAGCCGCCCAGAAAAAGATCGTCCAGCCGAACAGTTTATCCCGCATAATGAGCGCCATGAGGGTCGCAAAGCCGAAAGCATTCGCAGCATGGCTGGAGATAAAACCGTATAGCCCTCCCCGGTATCCGAAGACCGTTCTGACCTGATCCATAAAATCAGGATGATGAGTCGGACGGAAACGGGTGAATATCGGTTTACAGATATGGGAGGCAAACTGGTCGCATAAAGTAATCACCAGTACGATTGCCAACAAGATCAGCAGGGATTCGCGCCAGTTTTTTCTGTAGATCAGCACCAACAGGATAAGAACGGCTAACGGCAACCAAACTGCCTTTCCTGTAAAGATCCACATGAAACGATCCAGAAAAGCAGAGTCGCTGCCGTTGAGTGCGAAGAACGCATCGCGTTCATAGATTAGTATTTTTTCAATCATTGAAAAAGGAGATTTATGATTTGTGATTTATGATTTATGATTTATGCGTCGATGATAAATCATAAATCATAAATTTTAAATGAGTTCAATGTCTTTGCTCGGCATCCATCCTACATTTCCATCTTCCATTTCTATTTCATTCCAGTCTCCCAACTTGCTTTTGATGGAAACTTTTGTTCCTTCATGCAAGATAAACAGGTCAGTTCCGCTTGCATCAGGAGAACTTTTCACCGTAACCGTCGGGGCAAATACAATGGCGCTTTTCCGGTTTACCAACTCGTTCTTCTGGTTGCTGGCAAATATATTGGAGAAGATTACCAGTATCAGGAATACCAGTCCCAGATAAAAGCCGATCTTTTTCAAATGCACCCATTTGGAGAAGAAGAACAAGATCAGGCATCCGATAAACAGGATAAAACAAACGATGCCGACCTGCGCCCATGAATCGGCTGCTCCCATATTCTGAACCTTGTCGAACCACCGGTGCAGGAAGAAATCGCCTACCGGCTCGATCTTATCCACCGACTTCTGGCGAGCCAACTGCAAGTTGAAACGGATATCCCCGTCTCCCGGATCGAGCAGCAAAGCGCGCTCGTAGTTCAAGATAGCCGGAGCAATTTTATTTTCCTTATAATAGGCATTTCCTAAGTTATAGTAGATTTCTGCCGATTCGCCATGACTTTTCAGAAGCCCTTCATACAGTTCGATAGCCTTGCCATAGTCTTCTTTCGTATAGGCAGCTTCCGCTTCTTTGATCGCTGCCTCCTGAGCAAATGCTCCTAAGGCAACGAATTGAACTAAGAGGAAGAATACGATCTTTTTCATATTTATATTCATCTTCATCGCGTTACTTTTTAATTGTATTTTCCATCTTGCCGATGGCATCCACTGTCAGTTCATATAACTTATCCATCGCATCCGAAGCCTGTGCCGGAGCATAGCGGGCAAACTCGCAAGTGTTCAGGATATCCATAAATTCTTTGATCAAAGCGTCGTCCACACCATATTTCGCCAGTTCCGCTTCGACATTATCCTTTGTCAGGTTGGCCTGCGGGATACTCAACTTGTCGCTCAGGTAGCCCCACAAAGCACGGAGTACTTCGTCATAGAATTCTTCTTTCTTGTTTTCCTTCATCAGTTTACCAGCGTTTTTCAGACGTCTTACTGCCATCTTATTGGCTTTCTTCGTACGAACCAAGGCCAGGTTGGAGTTCTCTTTCACCTGTTTGCGATAGATGAAGAAGAAGACGATAAACAGGATTGCGGGGATCAGATAGCACATATAGTACATGAATGAACCGAAGAATAACTCATTGTTCGGAACAAAATGAACGTTATTCACTTTCAGATAACGGATATCCTTACCCAGATACTTAACGCTTTCCTTATTACTGAAGTTAGAAACGACAGGAGATGTCCCTCCCCCCTTACCCTGCTCTACATGCAGTTTGTACGGTTCAGATGTAATCGTCTTATAAGAATCTGACTTTGTATCGAAATAAGAGAAAGCGATAGCCGGAATTTCGAAATCACCTGCATAACGGGGGATGGCCATGTATTCGATTGTCTTCGTTCCGGAAGAACCTGCTGTAGTAGTCTTGATATCGACCTCCACTTTCGGATCGTAGACATCGAAATCGTTCGGGAAAGCCACTTCCGGATTCTTTACCAGCTTAATATTCCCATTGCCCGAGATCTGAACCTTCACGGTAACGGCATCATCCGTTTTTACGTTATTGGAACTGATACTCGATGTCATAGTGAAATTACCCACTGCACCGGAGAAAGAGGCAGGTTTACCGGATGGCAATGGTTTCACATCGATTGTCACGGGAGGAGTAGTCAGTTCTTTTTTCACATCTATATAAGAAGACGAACCGAAGAAGTCGTCAAAGACACTACTTCTCTGTTTGGCAGGTCCCGGTACACGTAAAACCAGGTCCAACTTCCCGGAAGGAATCGTGATTTTACCTGAACGCTGCGGATATAATACGGTTTGCTTTATTATGGCAGTTCCATAGTTCTTTCCCTTATAGTTTTCCATTACCAACTGCTTATTTTGCGGTAACTCTACCTCTTGGGCAAGGAAGCCAGTAAATTCGGGGAACTTGGGTTGATCGATGCCAGCAATGTCTTTTCTTACAAATAATTTAAACGTAACCAAAATACCTTCCTGCTCATACACATTTCGCTTGGAAACATCAATTGTCAGGAAAGCATCGTCCTTACTGATTCCGCTACCGGTCGAACCACCCTTTGTGGCTTCATCCGCCTTATCGGGAGGAAGCACTTTTACCACTAATGCGTTGGATGTGTAATTGGCTCCCTTCACCTTGATCGTTGCCGGTGCGATATTGAAAGTACCCTCTTTCTTCGGTTGGAGGATATAGGTAAACGTCAATGACGTTTCGGTTGTCATTTTACCGTTAATGATCTGGGTACTCATATTCGTGGAAGTCGATGGGCCTATCAACACCTCGAAGTCCGGAATTTCCGGTACACGTATATCCTTGCCTTCCGCATTCACCGTGTACGACAATCTGAATGTTTCTCCCATAACGACAGCTTCCGGAGCAGAAGCCTTGAACGTCACATCTGCCGCCCGGGTCACTACTCCGAAAGTTGCCAAGAGAATAAATAAGAAAACTAATTTCCTCATTATCTATCTTTAATTTTTAATTCCTAATTCTCAATTTCCCAATTACCACTCTTTATCTGTCCGACGGCGCTGTTGCTGTTGAGCCTGCGCTTTCTTCACCTTTTCCTGAGTGTCTTTTTCATCTTGCAGGAAGGCATCCAACATCTGTTGGGCGTTGTCCTTGCTCATCTGCTCTTGTTGTTCCTGCTGTTGTTCCTGAGTCTTATCCTGCTTCTTGTCATCTTGTTGCTGATCCTGATTCTGCTGCTGTTGATCCTGTTTATCCTGATCTTCTTTCTTGTCCTCGTTCTGATCCTGATTTTGATCTTCATTCTGCTGATTCTGTTGATCCTGCAACAATTTTTGTGCCAAAGCCAAATTATAACGCGTTTCATCGTCTTTCGGGTTCAGGCGCAAAGATTGTTTGTAGGCTTCGACACTTTTGGCATACTCTTTATTCTGCATGCCAATATTTCCGACATTATGGTAAATCTCCGCCAAGCGGGCTTTGCCTTCGGGGGTTTCGACCATCTTCTCTCCCTGTCCGGCTATCAACTGGTACTGCTCGGCTGCTTCAGGGAATTTCTTTTGCTTGTACAGGGCGTTTCCTAAATTATAAGTTCCTTCGGACGAACGGGGGTTCACTTCCAGGCTTTTCCGGTAAGCGATTTCCGCCTCGGTAAACTTTTCCGCCTCATAAAGTTTATTCCCCTCCCGCACATTCTTACGTTCCGCCTTCTGGGCAAACACGGCTCCAGAGCAGAACATAAATGCCGCCATCCATATAATCGATTTTCGCATACGTTTCATCTTATCCATAGCATTAAGAGAATAATTTTACTTTTCTGAATATACGGTTCTTGCGGTCCAGCGTCATGAAATCCACCAAAAGCAGAATCAGCGCGATCCAGGCAAACGTCTGGAAACGTTCGTCATATTCCGAATAGACCTTGCTGTCCAGTTCCGATTTATTCATTTTATCGATCTCTTTTTGAAGTGCACGAAGTGCAGAATTGGTGTTGTCGGCACGGACATACGTTCCGTGACCGGCAGCCGCAATCTCCTGGCACATCTCTTCATTCAGTTTCGTGATCACGACATTTCCTTCCTTGTCCTTCATGTAGTTGTTGCTGCCATCCACAGGGATCGGGGAACCTTTCGGGTCGCCCATGCCGACAATGTTTACATGAATGCCTTTTTCTGCTGCTGCGGCAGCTGCTTTCACTGCATCGCCTTCATGGTTCTCACCATCGGTAATCAGTATAATCGCCTTGTCCGAGGTCTCGCTCGGCGTAAAGGAACGGACGGCAAGGTTGATAGCCGAACCGATCGCCGTACCTTGTGTCGACACCATCGACGGGTTGATGGAAGAAAGGAACATCTTGGCCGAGACATAATCGGATGTGATGGGAAGCTGCGTGAAAGCATCTCCCGCAAAAACGATCAGTCCGACCTTATCATTCGAAAAGCCGTCGGTCAACTTGGATAACATCTGTTTGGCTTTGGACAGACGATCGGGCGAAACATCTTCCGCCAACATCGAATTGGATACGTCCAGACAAACCATGATCTCCACTCCCTGACGCTTCACTGTCTCCAGTTTGGAACCGAACTGTGGCCCGGCCATAACTATGATAACCATCGTAATGGCTCCGAACAACAGCCAAAACTTCAGATGCTGACGCTTGGGAGAAACCTCCGGCATCAACTCTGCCAACAATTCAGGATTACCATATTTCTTTATTGCCTTCTTCTTCAAGACGATTGCATACACATAGAATGCAACCAGTACGGGAAGCAAGAAGAGCAAGTATAAAAAGTCCGGATGTGCAAAACGAAACATAAGCCTTTTATATTTACGGTATATTTCTTAACAATGTATTTCTCAATAATATCTCGACCAGCAACAGCGAGAACAACAGGATCGCCCAATTCTTGTACTCTTCCTGCTTTTTACTGTATTCCTGCACGCTGATCTTCGTCTTCTCCATCTTGTCGATTTCCGAATAGATCTCCTTCAGACTGGCGTTGTCCGTCGCACGGAAATACTGCCCGCCGGTCGTGGCAGCGATCTGTTTCAGAGTCGGTTCGTCGATCTCCACATCGACATCCATATACTGGACACCGAAAGCGGTCTGGAACGGATAAGGCGCCTTGCCCTGCGTTCCGACGCCGATTGTATAAACACGTACACCGAACGTCTTGGCAATCTCGGCAGCCGTCACCGGAGCGATCTCGCCCTGGTTGTTCACACCATCCGTCAACAGGATAATAACCTTCGACTTGGCCTGACTGTCCTTGATACGGCTGACTGCATTTGCCAACCCCAGACCGATCGCCGTCCCATCCTGGATTATACCCGGCTGGACATCCTTGAAGAGGTTCAGCAGGACCGTATGGTCGGTCGTCAACGGACATTGCGTGAAACTCTCCGCCGCAAATACGACCAACCCGATATTATCGTTCGGACGGCCGTTGATAAAGGCGGACGCCACATCTTTGGATGCTTCCAGACGGTTCGGTTTCAAGTCCTGCGCCATCATACTGGTCGAAATATCCATTGCCAGCACGATGTCGATACCTTCGGTCGAAGAATTCTGCCAACTGTTGGTCGACTGCGGACGCGCCAATATCACGATCAGGACAGCTACCGCCGCCATACGCAAGATGAAAGGGACATGTCTGAGCCAGACTTTCCAGGAGCTTGCCCCCGGAGCATCGAAACCTTCCGTAGACGATACCTGCAAACTTGCCTGATTCTTGCTCAGTTTGTAGACGTACCATCCGATCATCGGGATCAGCAATAATAACAAATACAGATATGTAGGATTTGCAAATATCATCTTATTCTTTACTTATATTTGAATCATTCTTTGAATCGGTTTGCTTCTCATCGAGACGGTGCCCTGCGTTCAGTCGAGACGATGCGCTGCGTTCAGCCGAGACGACGTCCTGCGTCTCGTCGAGACGATGCCCTACGTCTTGATGAGACGGAGAATCCTGTTCCGGCTCGACGATTTCCACCTTCGTCTGGTTGATGAACAGATAAGCGTTCATCAAACTCAAGTCGTTTTCATCAGGCAGCGGATTCATCTTCGCGAACTTCACGAAATCAGCCAGCTGCATGATCTGTTTCAGGCTTTCATAGACAGAAGCCGCCTCCTGCTGCTTGCGGATGATATCGAGTATCTCGCCGGAAGTCATTTCCATCGCATTGATACCGAAACGATCCACAATATAACGGCGCAACGTATCCGTAATCAATGTATAATACTCCTTGCTACGCCCCTGTTGCCAGAGTTTCTGCTGCTTGATCTCGTCGAGTTCCTTGATCGCCTGTTCGTGAGGCGGAAGTTTCGGTTCCGGCTTCTTGAACGGCATGATGGATTGACGGTTACGCATACGTTTGATCACGTAGGCAACCACACAGATCAGGAACAGAGTCAGCAACACGCCAAATATCCAAGGATAATAATCGGCCAATACGAAAGGCGGCTTCCAGACGCTTTTTATATCGTAAAACTCCTCCGGTTTGTCAGCATTGACAGGGACTGTCGACACCTTCAAAGCCACCTGGTTGGAGTAAACGGTATCCGCCCCGTCGATCACCATGAACGGGGGCAGCAGATAAAGGGAAGAGTCGAAAGAGGTCACCAGCAAGTCCTGCTTGATCAGCAGGCGATCGTTTTCGATCAACGTGGAGTCCGCTTTCGGAATTTCCAGCACCTCCACACCTGCCATCAACGTGTCGCGAGGGATGACGAGCTGGACGGCTTTATCTTTGTCTGTCGTTACCGTCAAATGTAAAACAGTCTGCTCTCCGATCAGTATGGCGGCAGAATCGACACGGACGTCAACGAGTGTCTGCTGCGCATACGCTTTCCCACCGGACAGGAACGTCCCCCCGGCGAGTGCAAGTAACAGAATGCTTTTCTTTATTAATTTCATTTGTTTGCTTTAATTACGTTTGTCAAAAAGAGCAATCAATGCTTTCACATAATCATCTTCCGTACGGACGGAAACCGAATCGACACGACATTTCTTGAACGAATCGCTCATGGCAGCCTGCCGGCGGTCCCACCATTCCTTGTAGGCGGCGCGTACACGAGCGGACGAGCTGTCTATCCAGCGCTCCTGCCCGGTCTCCGCGTCCTTGATCTTCATCAGCCCTACAGCCGGAAGTTCCGTCTCGCGGCGATCGTACACCTGTATGGCGACCACGTCATGCTTACGGTTGGCGATGGTCAAGGCATCCTTGAAACCGTCCTTGTCGATAAAGTCGGAGATCAGGAAAGCCGTACAACGCTTCTTGATCGCATTGGTCAGATATTTCAACGCCTGTGCAATATTGGTCTGCTTTTTATCCGGCTGAAAGTCGATCAGTTCGCGAATGATATACAAGATATGTTTCTTCCCTTTCTGGGGAGGAATAAACTTCTCTATCTTGTCGGAGAAGAACACCACGCCGATCTTGTCGTTGTTCTGGATGGCCGAGAAAGCCAGTGTCGCTGCGATCTCCGTAATGACTTCTTTCTTCATTACATTCACAGAACCAAAGTCCCTACTCCCCGACACGTCGATCAGCAACATCACCGTCAGTTCCCGTTCTTCCTCAAACACCTTCACATAAGGGCGGACGTAACGGGCGGTCACGTTCCAGTCGATATCGCGGATATCATCTCCGTATTGATACTCGCGCACTTCGCTGAACGCCATACCACGTCCTTTGAACGCAGAATGGTATTGTCCTGCAAAAATATTGCGGGACAAGCCACGAGTCTTTATCTCAATCCGTCGAACTTTCTTTAATAGTTCACTTGTTTCCATATTATTCAGTTGAAAGTTGAGAGTTGAAAGTTGAAAGTTAATAAGAGAGCTAAAAACGGGCTGCTTACGCAACTTTCAACTCTCAACTTTCAACTTTCAACTATTTAAGGTACTTCGACTTTGTTCAGAATTTCGCTGATCACCTCTTCGGATGTCAGGTTATTGGCTTCCGCTTCGTAGCTCAAACCGATACGGTGACGCATCACGTCGTGGCATACGGCACGGATATCTTCAGGGATCACATACCCTCTGCGTTTGATAAATGCATACGCACGGGCAGCCAATGCCAAGTTGATGGATGCACGCGGAGACGCACCGAAAGAGATCATGTTGGACAGATTTGCCAAACCATGTTCCTGCGGGAAACGGGTAGCAAACACGATATCCACGATATAACGTTCGATCTTCTCGTCCAGATAGACCTCGCGAACAACCTTACGGGCTTCGAGGATCTCATCTTTCGTCAGGATCGGTTTGATGTCCGGTTTCACTCCGGAGATATTCTGACGGATAATCAGCTTTTCCTCTTCTTTCTTCGGATAGTTGATGATGACCTTCAGCATGAAACGGTCTACCTGTGCTTCAGGCAGCGGATAGGTTCCTTCCTGCTCGATCGGGTTCTGGGTCGCCATTACTAAAAAAGGAGACGGCAACTTGTATGTATTTTCGCTGATTGTCACCTGGCGTTCCTGCATCGCTTCCAGAAGGGCGCTCTGCACCTTTGCCGGAGCACGGTTGATTTCATCCGCCAATACAAAATTAGCGAAGACGGGACCTTGTTTGACTTGGAATTCTTCGCTTTTCTGACTATATATCATCGTTCCGATTACGTCGGCCGGCAGCAAGTCCGGCGTGAACTGAATACGGCTGTATTTCGCATCGATCAATGATGCCAGTGTCTTAATAGCCAATGTCTTTGCCAATCCAGGCACACCTTCCAGCAGGATATGGCCATCTGAAAGCAGACCGATCAATAATGATTCAACCAAATGTTTCTGTCCAACAATTACCTGGTCCATACCCATCGTAATCATGTTCACAAACGAACTTTTACTTTCAATTCGCTCGTTCAACTCACGAATGTCTACTGTCTGACTCATAGATTTTCTTCAATTATATTATTACTATTTTTACTTGCTTTTTTAAGATGCACAAAATTAGAAATGTTAAATTCGTATGCTGCACTTTCGCAGTTAAATAATACTAACCTGCGCAGAACTATTTTGTTTTATTTTACTTAAAAGGGAGAGTTTTCGTTACTGTTTACCACTCAGTATCTCAGTCTGCCGGGCAGCAGCTTTTTCGACGGAAGAGCGGTCACGACGGTCGATGCCATACATTTCCGGTGCAGGCACCTCGATCACAGTGCCGATAGGCACGTTATTCGGGTCTTTAATGATGGCTTTATTATATTCATACAGATATACCCAGAACAATTTGCTCCCGTAATATTTCAACGAGATCAGCGTCAGGCGGCTTCCCGGCTCGATCTTGACACGGGCAATAACTTTAGGCGAAGCAGTTTTCGGCTTTGTCGACGTATCCGGAGTATCGGCACGTGCAGCCGTCACTGGTTCTTCCGCTTTTAGAGGAACCGGATCTTCTGACAAAGGGAGCGTATCTTGCATGGAAAGCCCGACATCTTCCGTCATCACAACCGTATCTTCGGTTAAAGAAGCAGAGTCTCCCGCAACAGTATCGTTCTTCCAAACAGCCACTTTCTTCTTTAAAGCAAGCATTTCCTTGTCTTCTTTAGAAAAGAAAAAGATATTCAAGGACAAACAGATACCGAAACAAGCCAGAAAAATAACGACTACCCAAATGATCAACTTCAGTTTATTCCGAGACATATCCACACCTACCTTTGTTTCCGAAGAGCCGGCAATTTGATCATCCTTCATGGAATATCCTGGCTGACTGACTTCCGGCGCTTTTGGGATTTCAGATGCTTCAGGCGTCTCTGTTGAAAAACCGAGGATTCCCAAAGTCTCAGGGACTCCTTCCATTATTTTATCATATGTCTCTTTTGATATTTCTTCTGGAATCTCTTCAGACGTTTCTTCCGAAGCATCTTCAGGTACTTCCGGGATTTCTTCAACCGTTTCCGAGATCTCCGGTTCATCAAGAATCGCCTCTTCCTGTGGTTGGGGCTTCTCTTCAGGCATAACCTCTTCTACCGATTCGTCTTCCACCTCCTTTTCTTCAGGTTCGCCGGGTACGACATCCATATCGGTAAAATCGACATTCTCGCCCAGTTCGGTCGTTTCAAAAAAAGAGAACGGCCTGTTGACAAGCTCCCGCAACTCCTTATCCGGCAGAAAGGAAAACTTGTAATGTTCCGGGATTACAAAACGTTCACCCGTATTCACATGGATGCTCTCACGCTTCTCCACCGGAATGATTTTAAAAGTACCGAGACCTTTGACCTTTACCAGCTTATCCGTATAGACACCTTTCGACACGACCGCTATGAACTCCCTCAGAAAGCGCTCGGTACTATTCTTGTCCTTACCTGTATATTCGGCCAACAGAGCGGCTAAATCCTGTATTGTCAGCCGGTTATTCATGGTCGCCTAATTCTTTTAGTTTATTCTTGACAGTCGTTCCGGGTTTAAACACCGGGACGAGCTTGGGAGGGACTAAATATCGTTTGCCGTTTGAAGGATTGACCGAAATCCGTTCCGCTTTCTTTTTCACCTCGAACTGACCGAAGCCCTGCAAGTAGATGGTGTCGTTGTCTACCAGACGCGAACTGACGACAGAACTCAGTACAGAAAGCGTTTCAGCGACTTCCTGCGCAGTCCAGCCCATGCGGGCGGCAAGCTCAGTAACCAGTTCCTTATTTTTCATATCCGCATCCATTAATAGATTATGCAGCTATATTAGTTATTTTTTCGTAAACCGACAAACATCTTTGCAGTTTTTATATCAAATTAAAGTACGCTTCCATACAGGTCGAAAGCCTGCGCATCGTCAATCCGTACGTTATAAAACGTTCCGGGGATCAACGGCTTCTCTTTAGAAACAAGAATCTCCGGATCGACCTCCGGCGAATCGAATTCCGTACGGCCTACATAGAAGTCGTCTTCCTCCCGATCGATCATCACCTTGAATTCCTTTCCGATCTTGGAGACGTTCACTTCAGCCGAAATGCCTTCCTGTATACGCATCAGGTAGTCCAGACGGTCTTGTTTGACGTCCGGATCGATATCATCGGTATAATGCTTAAACGAATAGGTTCCTTCTTCATGGCTATAGGCGAAAGCACCCATACGTTCGAAGCGGGCTTTCTTTACGAATTCGACCAATTCTTCAAAGTCTTGTTCGGTTTCTCCCGGATGGCCGACCATCAGGGTCGTACGCAGATGAATGCCGGGGACTTCTTCCCGCATCCGGCGTATCAGGGCATACGTTTCTTCTTTCGTGATGTTCCGGCGCATTTTCTTCAACATCGGGTCACTGATATGCTGAAGGGCAATATCCATATATTTGCAGACATTATCGCGTTCGCGCATCACCCTGAGCAGGTCATAAGGGAAATGGGACGGATAGCCATAATGCAAGCGAATCCATTCCACTCCCGGAATGTCGGAGATGCGTTCCACCAACTCCGGCAACGCATGACGTTTATACAAATCCAAACCGTAATAAGTCAAATCCTGGGCGATCACCTGAAATTCCTTCACGCCCTGTTTCACCAGCAGGCGGACTTCTTTCTCAATCTCCTCCATCGGTATGGACTGGTAATGCCCCGTACTGATCGGAATGGCGCAGTACGAACAGGTACGGTCACACCCTTCGGCGATCTTCAGGTAGGCGTAGTGCCGGGGAGTTGTCAAGATACGGTCGGCAGCCAGTTCCCGGTGGTAAGATTTGCCTAAATCGTTCAGCAACTCCTTCCAATTAAACTTTCCGTAGAAACGGTCGACTTCCGGCAACTCATTTTCCAGATCTTTCAGGAACCGTTCGGAAAGGCACCCCATGACAAAGAGTTTACCGATCTTCCCTTTCTTCTTGGCTTCCCCTAAATCAAGGATCATATTAATCGATTCTTCTTGTGCGTCACCGATAAAACCACACGTGTTTACAACGACGATTTCACCGTTAATCTTGTGAGGATCATGTTCGACGGTATATCCGTTCGCCACAAACTGGCGCATAAGTTGTTCCGAATCCACCAGGTTCTTCGAACATCCCAGCGTTATGATATCTACTTTATTTTTTCTCATATATGGTTCAAACAACCCTCTTTATTCTCCGAAAAGGGAGTTTACAAATTCTTTTCTGTTGAACACCTGCAGGTCTTCCATTCCTTCCCCCAAGCCGATATACTTTACAGGAATACGGAAATGGTCTGAAATGCCGATCACGACACCTCCTTTGGCCGTACCGTCCAATTTGGTAACCGCCAAAGCATTCACTTCGGTTGCGGCCGTAAACTGCTTGGCTTGTTCAAATGCATTCTGCCCGGTAGAGCCGTCCAATACCAACAAGACTTCGTGCGGGGCATCGGGAATCACCTTCTTCATAACATTCTTGATCTTGGTCAGCTCGTTCATCAGATTGATCTTGTTATGCAGACGGCCGGCGGTATCGATGATAACCACATCCGCCCCGTTTGCTTTCGCCGAACTCAAAGTGTCGAAAGCCACCGAAGCAGGGTCCGAACCCATCTTCTGCTTCACGATAGGCACTCCCACCCGTTCGCTCCAAATCACCAACTGTTCTACGGCTGCGGCACGGAACGTATCGGCAGCTCCCAGATATACATTTTTACCGGCCTTCTTGAACTGATAAGCCAATTTGCCGATAGTAGTCGTCTTGCCTACCCCGTTCACGCCTACGACCATGATGACATACGGCTTCTTGTTTTCCGGAACCGTGAACGACTCCAAATCTTCCGTATGGTTCTCCGTAAGCAGAGAGGCAATCTCTTCACGCAGGATCGCCGTCAACTCACCGGTTGTCACGTACTTGTCTTTAGCCACGCGATCTTCGATACGGGAAATGATCTTCAGCGTAGTATCTACTCCGACATCGGATGTGATCAGTACCTCTTCCAGGTTGTCCAGCACTTCGTCATCCACCTTGCTCTTACCGGCAATGGCTCTGGTAATCTTAGAAAATACATTTTCTTTTGTCTTAGATAACCCTTTGTCCAGAGTTTCCTTTTTTTCCTTACTGAAAAAGCTAAAAATACCCATATCTTATACTGCTTAATTTATTTCTTTTCTGAATGAGTGCGCTAAATTACTAAATAATTTTCAATTTCCATCAGTCCATTCTACCCTTGTAGTCTTCGTAACCGAATTGGCGATACATCACGAGTTTATCCTCCTTGCTCCATAAGGCCAGGGAGGGGTGCGGGATTCCGTTGAACATAGTCGTTTTGACAATCGTATAATGGATCATATCTTCGAATATCAACTTGTCTCCCACTTTCAACGGCTGCTCGAAAGACCAGTCGCCCATATAGTCACCGCTCAGGCAACTGTTTCCCCCGATGCGATAGGCCGGTTTCCCTTCCTCCGGCTCTATCGCCCCGCGAATCACCGGCTTATAGGGCATCTCCAGGCAATCCGGCATGTGGCAAGTGAAAGAGGCATCTATGATCGCGGTCTTGATGCCGTGGTTCTCCACGATGTCCACCACCGTCGCCAGCAGGAACCCGGTTTGCCACGCGAATGCGCTTCCCGGCTCCATGATAATTTCGAGATTCGGATATTTGGCTTTGAACGAATGCAACAGCCCGATCAGATGTTCCGTGTCGTATCCCTTTCGTGTCATCAGGTGTCCTCCCCCCATATTCAACCATTTGATATGCGGCAGGAAACAACCGAAACGTTTTTCCACTTCCCCAAGCGTCTTTTCCAAGTCATACGAATCCGATTCGCAAAGCGTATGAAAATGCAAACCGTCGACACCATCCGGCAACTTATCGCCCAATAGTTCGCTGACCACTCCCATCCGGGAACCCGGCGCACAAGGATTATATAAATCCGTTTCGACATCCGAATATTCCGGATTGATGCGCAAACCACACGATACCCGGTTTCCATCCGCCTGCACCATCGGATAGAAACGTTCGAACTGCGTGAGCGAGTTGAACGTCACATGGCTGCTATATCTTAAAATCTCCGGGAAATCCGCTTCCGTATAGGCCGGCGAATAGGTATGCGCCCGGCTACCCATCTCTTCAAAAGCCAGCCGGGCCTCGAACTTTGAGCTTGCTGTCGAATACGGGATATATTCACGCACGATCGGAAATGCTTTCCACATCGCAAATGCCTTAAAAGCCAAGATTATATTAACATCTGCCCGCTCCTTCACACTTTTGATCAGCGACAAGTTACGGCGTAGCAGCTCTTCTTCCATCACATAACACGGGGACGGTATCACATTGAAATCTATCATCCGGTAAGTATTTTCTTTGATTTAATCGGGCAAAGATACATAATAAAAAACGGAAAACAAGTAAGGAACTTATTGTATCCTTCCACCTTATTGTAATATTTTTTAAAATACCCGTTAGTCCAAATCGAAATACCATAGCGTTTATTTCAATTTTCCACCCCGTTTTTTTTGATTTACACTATATGGTAATATTTTTTAATAATCTAATACATACTATAACACTGATTATTAGCATATTGCAAAACAGCTGTTTTTAGAGGGCTTATTGTCTGTTTTAACATTAAAAACAGGCACTTTCTTTTATTATCCTTCACCTTACCGGAAGCAAGAAGACAAACCGCTTTCAAAAAGGCTCTTCTTCCTTCATTAACAATAATTACCACAAAAGAAAGCCCTTATCTACTAAAATAAAGTAGCTTTGCGAAAAGATAGTAAACTAAAATTCAAAAACAATAAAGCAATGGTAAGATTGACAGCACAAGAGGAAGATGTTATGTTATATATCTGGAAACTGGGACCATGTTTCATCCGTGATATACTGAACGAAATGCCCGAACCGAAACCACCCTATACCAGCGTGGCATCGGTCGTACGGAATCTCGAAAAAAAGGAATACGTCACCCCTAAGAAATTCGGGCCGATCACACTCTTTTCACCCCGTGTAAAGGAAGCGGAATACAAACGGACTTTCATGTCGAATGTCGTACAAAACTATTTCACCGGTTCTTATAAAGAGATGGTTTCCTTCTTCGTTCGTGACCACAAATTATCCAAAAGCGATTTACAGGACCTGATGGACCAGATCGAAAAAGAAGAATAATTAAAAAAATATCAATATGATAACTCCGATACTTATCTATTTCCTAAAGGTAAATCTGGCGTTGGCATTCTTATATACTTGTTACCGCCTGCTATTTCGTGACGATACGTTTTTCCGGTTACGCAGGGGGGTATTATTGTCTATTTACCTGATTGCGTTCCTCTATCCTTTACCGGACTTAAGCGGTTGGTTGTCCACCCAGACAAGCGTAGCGGGTATAGTCGGCTACTATTCGGGATTGCTGCCTAAGGAAACAGTCCTGACGGCGGGAAGTGAAATAGCCGCCTCCGATTGGAAAGAAACCGGACTCAGGGTTATAAAAATAATCTGGCTGACTGGAGCCGGTATTTTGTTATTCAGATGCCTGGCGGAACTGTTCACCGTTTTCCGTCTACACAGAAGATGCAGGAAAGTCACTTTAAACAACACAGAGGTTCGTCTCCTGCCGGAAGCGGAAACCTCTTACTCTTTCTTCGGTTGGATTTTTATTTCATCCGATCCGAATCAACAGGAAAGCCTCGATGACATCCTGATCCATGAACAAACACACGTCCGCCAATGGCATTCGCTCGATATGATAATTAGTGAAATCGTCTGCATTGCCTGCTGGATAAACCCGTTTACCTGGTGGTTAAAGAAAGAGATCAGTATAAATCATGAATTTATTGCAGATGAACAGGTTATGCTTTCCGGATTCGACAAAAAGGAATACCAGTACCATCTGATCGGCGTGAAACATCCCAATGCGGCTATTGCAAATTTATATAATAACTTCAGTGTCTTACCACTTAAAAAGAGAATTACTATGTTAAACAAAAAAAGAACGAACAGCGCCAGAAAAGTAAAATACCTGGCATTGGTTCCAATGGCCGCAGGCTTGCTATTGCTCAATAACATTGATGCAATGGCACGTGTATTGAATGAAAAAGTAACAGAGGTAATCCAACAACCGGCTTCTGTTATTGCAACGACTGTTTCCAAAATGGAAATAGCCGATCCGCTTCCACCGGATAAGGACAAGGTTCATAATTTGTGTGATATTATGCCGGAATTTCCGGGTGGACAGAGTGCTTTATTGCAATTTCTTGCCAAAAACATCAAATATCCGGTAGATGCTCAGCAGCAGAAAAAACAGGGGAAAGTGTCTATCACATTTGTTATTGAAAAAGACGGAAGTATTACAGATGCCAAGGTTGTAAATTCCATATTTCCCTCCTTGGACAAGGAGGCTTTACGAGTTGTCAATTCAATGCCTAAATGGACTCCGGGAAAGATGGCAGACGGAAAAATTGTCCGTGTACAATACACCGTTCCTATAACTTACCGGTTGCAATAGCCTAATAGCATTTCCCTTTTTGAGCAGGACACAAAAAAGGCACGCAATCTTCAAAATGCTGCCAGGCGATAACGAAGATCACATGCCCCACGCTCCTCTCAGAAAGGGAGATATTTTTTACAAATTATCAAGCCAACGTTTGCCTGCGGGAGTGTGCAGGAAAATATAAAAACCGACTGCCAAAACAGCTAATATTCCAAATGTCATCATAATTCATCCTTTTAAAATATTATTACCAATACCAGCTAATGCGACAGATAAAACACATCCCATCATGATAGTAGCCATCCATTTACCTTCAGTTCCTTGCAAAAAGGAGATTATTCCACCTAACACCATTGCCGCAAAAACCAACTTTGACAAATCATAGAAATACTTTGCCATGGTTTCTTTTCTAAGCTTCTTCAATTCTTTTGAAGCCTTTTGAGCCTCCTGTAGTTCTGCATATTTTCCCATAATCAAGACTTTTATTTGTTAATGCCTCAAAGATAGGAGATTCATTCGAGAATATCAATCTGATTTTTCATTTTTTATTCAATGACAGTCAAGCGTGCGAACTTCAAAAGCAGCTGTTTCTGACCGAAATGGGTAAATGAAACGGTTGCTTTTGCATTGCCGCCTTCTCCTTCAATGGCAGTCACTTCACCTTCGCCAAAGCGGTCGTGGCGGACTTTGGCTCCGACATGCAAGCCCGACAGATCTGAAATCGGATTCGAAGAAGGCGATGAAGCACCTGTTTCCATCTTAGTCAGATACGTCTGTTGCTGCATCGCTTTAGCAACCGGAGAAACATATGTTTCTTCTTCTACAGCTTTCGGTTGCCGGAAGGAAGAAGAAAAAGCCGATGAACGGCGAGTGACGGTAAGTAGACCGTCGGCAATGGCATCTTTCGGCGTATAAATATACTTTGTATCGATATCCTTCAAGAAACGGCTGGGAGAGCACATCGCGCTTTGGCCATTGCGATAACGGCTCTTGGCATAAGTCAGCACGCAGTTTTCTTCCGCACGGGTAATGGCGACATAAAAGAGGCGGCGTTCTTCTTCGACCGCCCTCGGATTGTCTTTCGACATGGCGGAGGGAAACAGATCCTCTTCCATCCCGACTACAAAAACATTCCGGAACTCCAGTCCTTTAGCGGCATGCACCGTCATCATCGTCACTTTATTTGCCTGTTCTTCCTTATCATTGTCCTGATCGGTCAGCAGAGATACCTCGGAAAGGAAGTCGGCAAGCGAGACATGCCCGGTCCCTTCCTCGCGACGTATCTCGCAAAACTCCGCAATACCTTTCAACAACTCCTGCAGGTTCTCTTGTTTGCTTATCCCTTCCACAGAGCGGTCTTGGAACAAAGTACCGACAATGCCGCTTTCCTTTACTACTGCAGAGGCGATTTCTTCGGCAGAAAGCTTCCCGTTCAGTTCGATAAAGCCGGAGATAAGTTCCCGGAAATCGTTTAGCCTTTTTGCCGTTCCATTATTGATCGGCAGGGCATAACCGATCGTATCGTTCAACACGGTCCACAGGCTGACACTATGTTTAGTTGCGGCGGCAACCAGTTTAAGAAGCGTAGTCTCCCCTATCCCGCGAGCCGGATAGTTTATCACCCGCTTGAAAGCCTCCTCGTCATGGGGGTTAATAATCAGGCGAAGGTATGAGATGACATCTTTTATTTCTTTACGCTGGTAGAAAGACAAACCTCCGTATATCTTATAAGGAATGCCTCGTTTGCGCAAGGCTTCTTCCAGGATACGAGACTGGGCATTCGTCCGGTACAAGATGGCAAAGTCGGCAAAGTCGTATTTCCGCTTCCGCATCTCTTCGATTTTATCGGCAACAATATATGCCTCTTCATAATCGGAATAGGAAGAGAAAACAGGTACTTTGCTTCCCTCTTCCTTTTCCGAGTAAACTGTCTTCTGAATCTGTTTCTTATTCTTATGGATCAGGCTGTTTGCGGCGTTTACGATATTCTGTGTCGAACGATAGTTCCGTTCCAGTTTAAAGATGCGGCAGCCCGGATATTGGTTCTTGAATTGCAGGATATTATCGATATTGGCTCCCCGGAAAGAATAGATGCTCTGCGCGTCATCCCCCACCACACAGATACGGCGATTCACTTCGCACAAGCGGTGTACGATCATGTGCTGGGCGAAGTTCGTGTCCTGATACTCGTCCACCAGCACAAACTGGAAAAAGTTCCTGTACTTCTCCAATACATCCGGATGATCGCGGAACAGGATATTCGTTTGTAGCAGCAGGTCGTCGAAATCCATCGCTCCCGCTTGCAGGCAACGGCTTTGGTAACGCTTATAAATCTCACGCAACAAAGGAATTTTCGAATCGATGTCATGTTGCACCAGTTCCTTGTTCTGCTCATAGGCCTTATAGGTAATGAGCGCGTTCTTTGCATTCGAGATACGGCTCTGTACCATTCCCGGGCGGTACAACTTGTCGTCGAGCTGCATCTCCTTCATAATGGAGCGGAGCAGGCTTTTGGAGTCGGCTGCATCGTAGATGGTGAAATTGGAGGGATAGCCGATGCGCTCCGCTTCATAGCGCAGAATGCGGGAGAAAATGGAATGGAACGTCCCCATCCATAGCCGCCGTGCCGTCTGTCCGTCCGTCAGGGAGGCGATACGTTCTTTCATCTCGCGTGCCGCCTTATTGGTGAAAGTAAGCGCAAGGATGCTCTGGGGAGGCAATCCCTGCTGTAAAAGATAGGCTATCTTGTAGGTCAGCACGCGCGTCTTTCCCGATCCGGCTCCGGCAACCACAAGCGAAGGTCCATCGGTATAGACAACCGCTTCGCGCTGGCTTTCATTCAATTGTTTCAGATATTTTTCCACGTATCTTGTATTTTTAAGAATACAAAGGTACGAATCTTTCATTTATATCCAATTACCTTACAGAATCATCCCCCTCTCAAGAAATCTTGAAACCTCGTTTGAACGCTGCAAACCCGTTTCAAGAAATCTTGAAGGCACTTTCCACCGTTGAAACGGCATTTCAAGATTTCTTGAGGGCTTTTCCGGCAATAAAAAGCCGGAGTCGCATTTACTGGTTATACGGTTTATAAGGCGAATGCATCACGTTCAAGGTCTTCGGCAACCACACCCGGTAACGCTGCGTCTTATCCCAAGTATTCCCGGCAGAAGCAAAATCGCAGAAATGGATCTGCTTCGGGGCCCGGTTGCTTTCCAGGTCCGTTCCCAACACCATCGGAGCGGTAAAAGCCAGCCATGCAAAGGCCGGGGCCTCGACGGGCGTCAACTCCACATAGCCGTCTTTGCTTACGACAACAGACGCTTCATCGACAAAGCCATCCCCAAAACGGCTGTCGCGAGCCAAAACGAGAGGACCGCGCACAATAGCCTGTGCCTGGTTCCTTTCCACCAGACGGGCACGCAAATCGAGCTTGACAGTGATCCGGTCACCCTTCTTCCATTTCCGGCTCACCGGCAGGTAAGCCCCTTGCAGGACACCGTCCTCCGGCCTTCCATTCACGGAAACCGTAGCAATCTTGCTCCATGCCGGAATACGCAAGGCAATGGTGAAAACCGTCTCTTTAGCCGGATCGACCTCTATCTCGATCAGATCCGTCCCCGGATAATCGGTCGTTTGTATCAACCGAACCGGTTTCTTGCCCGGCAATAGCAATTCCGCCTCCGAAGGGGCATAGAAATTCACCCGGACACAGTCGTCCTGGACCTGATAGGCAAATTGGGGGATCATGGCAAAAGCACGCGGGCCGTTCGCATTGCAACAGTTGATGTGCATACCGCACTGCTCCTCCCCTTCATGGCGCCAACCTTCCAGCGGGCTGTATTTGGCAATCTGCGAGGCATCCGCTTTCAAAGAAGCCATCAAAGCATTATAGATAGCCGTCTCCATATAATCGGCATACAGCGAGTTGCCCGTCATCTGCAACAAACGGTTACAAAGCTGCATCCAGGTAAAGGTTACGCAAGTTTCCATCGTATGGTAAGTAGGCTGTGTCTGCCGTTCCTTCCCGCCATACCAGCATTCGAACGCACTGCCCGATCCGGCAACGTTTATCTCTTCGCGTACGATATGCCCCACCGTCTTTTCCACGACAGAGAGATAGAGCGGATTGCCCGTCACCTTATACAGTTCCAGCAACCCTTCGTAACAGGACATCATTTCATACGCTTTCTGCCCGTTCTCCCTCGAAAACCAGGTTTTCGGATGCGGGAAACGGTTGGCTACGGGCACTTCGGCAATCGCTTTGCTGATCAGTTGCGGACCTCCGGGTGTCTCCCATTGTCCGACAATGTAGTTGGCGAAATCGAGGTAGCGCGCCTCTTTCGTCCGGTTATACAGATACATGACAGGTTCGAGGACGGACGAGCTCGGCATACCGATATAATTGCCGGTCGAGACGATATCCGCCTTTCCGGGCCCGACCTGCGTCATCAGATGGTCGACAACCTTGCAAGCCGCCTCCAGCGCTTTTTTGTCACCCGACAGGTCATACCAGGCGATCAATCCCAACGAAGTATATTTGCGTCCCCAGACATCCCACTGCTGCAACTGGTATTCCGGCGCATAATTCCCGATATACCCGTCCGGCTGTTGCGTTGCCATAAGCGATTCGGCCGCATCCTTTATGATCCGGTACAGCTCCAGGTCCCGGTTATAACGGTAAGAAGCAATTGCCCCCTGTATCCATTTTCCCCAGAACTCGCTTTGCCAGCGCGACTTTTCATTCTGGTGGCGGAACGGTTCGACCAGATGATCCACATCTTGCGCTTTCACACGATATTCGATGCAATCAGCGATCCGGGTTCCTACATAACCGGATATTTTTACCTGTTTTACAGGAGAGTTATCGACTACTTGCGCCATCCCTGCCGTCGAACAGGCACAAGCTAACAGGAAAGAGAAGGTCTTCACCTTAAACGGAATCATCATAATATTGAGAATTTAAGAATTATATGGGCAAAAATAGAGAGATAAACATGATATAGTGTTATAAAATTGACAGAATACCTGTCATTTATGATAGTCAGTCTGCCTCAGGGGTACGAGTTATAATGTTTCCACGTAAAGTCACGTTTCCGGTTACGCTTTTTATCCCGTTCACTTTTCCAAAAGACGGAGCGCAGCATATCTTCCATCGAGAAATGAAGTGTTATGGTCACGCCAGCCGATCCCCTTCGTTGTCCGTCCTTCACCTCCGGCAGAAAAAGGTTTTGTGTTCCGGTCCTACCGTAAAAAGGCGTTTTCCCAAATCGTATCTGATTGCTTATGATTAATGAATTGATAGGCTTATGATAGTTTCCCCGTATATTCCTATGCTCTGTATCTGCCTGATAGAGCCAGAACACAGCTGGAGAAAGTGAGTCGATTTGCAACAATTGCCGAAGAGTATCCGCTTTTATATATTCCGAAAAATCTTTCAGGATCGGCAGTCGGGAAAATTCGAGTTCCAAAGGCTGTCCTAAGTTTATCAAGGTCCCGTTTTCTATCGCTTTCAGATATTCCGGATTAAGCCGTATGGTATCTTTACCTGCCAGCACCTCGGATACCCATACCGAATCTTCCTGCAAAGCATTCTGAGCAGAAAGAACAGCCGTATACAAAAGAGGTAATAGAAAAGCCAATCCGTATCGCCACATATCATTGTTTTTTTATAAAGACAATAAGAAGCGGAGATCCCCCTATTGGATAGTTCATTAAAAATCTTGACGTATCTTAATAATTGATATCAGGAGTAACAGCTTGCTTTTAGTATTTCCGGCTTTATAACACATTTCCTGTTTGAGCAAATCTTCATTCCGGGTTGTTATTACTCTAAAGTCAATATAGCAATCGTATGGAGAAGAACATTTTCTGGTTGGATAACGACCAGCTCAAAGAGATAGCCCGCTCGTTCCGGGAAAAGATTGAAGAGGGGTTAAACAGGGATAATGCGGAAATACAATGCATTCCAACCTTTATTACGCCTGATACCGGCAGTATCCAGGGGAAAGCATTGGTCCTCGATCTGGGGGGAACCAATTACCGGGTGGCGACCGTCGATTTCAGCAATGGCGCACCTGCCATCCATCCTAATAACGGTTGGAAAAAGGATATGTCGGTCATGAAGTCGCCGGGCTACACCCGTGAGAAACTGTTCAAGGAACTGGCCGATATGATTGTCGGGATAAAACGGGATGAAGAGATGCCGATCGGCTATTGCTTTTCTTATCCTGCGGAATCGATACCGGGTGGAGACGCCAGGTTGCTACGCTGGACAAAAGGTGTCGATATCAAAGAAATGATCGGGCAGTTGGTCGGGAAACCGCTGCTCGACTATCTGAACGAACACAGCAAAATCAGATTTACGGGTATCAAGGTGTTGAACGATACCATAGCCAGTTTATTTGCGGGATTAACCGATAACAGCTACGATGCTTATATCGGGCTGATCGTAGGGACGGGAACAAACATGGCGACATTCATTCCGGCAGACAAAATAACGAAACTGAATCCGGCGGACAACATGAAAGGGCTAATCCCGGTCAACTTGGAATCCGGCAATTTCCATCCCCCCTTCTTAACAGCTGTCGACGATACGGTAGATGCCATTTCCGGCAGTTTAGGAATACAGCGATTTGAAAAAGCAGTCTCAGGCATGTATCTGGGAGATATTCTGAAAGCTACTTTTCCTTTGGATGAGTTCGAAGATAAATTCGATGCGCAGAAACTGACGGCGATCATGAACTATCCGGACATTCATAAAGACGTTTACGTACAAGTCGCCCACTGGATCTATAACCGGTCGGCACAACTAATTGCCGCATCACTCGCAGGACTTATCCGGTTATTGAAATCGTACGATAAAGACCTACGGAAGATTTGCCTGGTTGCCGAAGGTAGCCTCTTCTGGAGCGAGAACCGGAAAGATAAGAACTATAGCTCTCTTGTCATGGAGAAATTGCGGGAACTGCTCGATGAATCGGCATTGGGGGATATAGAGGTTCACATCAACAATATGAAGAACGCCAACCTGATAGGGACTGGCATCGCAGCGCTTGCCTGATCATTGAAAACCTGTCCCCGCGCTTGACACGGCAAACAAAGCGATTCCGGGCAAGCGTTCCGACAATTCTTTTAGCTTAAAAAACAGGTCGTAATTATATTATTCCTATATTTACGAAAATTATACCTGGAAAACATGGAAGAATACATCGGTACAGTCATCAAAGTCGGAGGAATCCTGATAGGAAGCGTTTTGGTTTTCTTCGTCATTTGGTATATAGTCAAGGACATATTGGATATTAGCGGAAAAGATTCATCCGACGGCAAATAGCCGCCCGCAAGTCCCATCGTTGCTACAACGGGCCAGCTTCCCGCCGGATGCGAAAGAAATATCAGAACGGCACCTCATTATTCCCCGGAGTCAGGAAATCCACTCCCTTAGGCGGTATTGGCGGCATAGCCTCCATCGGATTCGCGGCATTCATGTTGGAAGCGAACTCGCGAACCGGAATATCTTCGTCTACATTCATGAACTTGGCAAATTCGCTCTTGAAACGAAGACGTACATCTCCGACCGCACCGTTACGATGCTTGGCTATAATAATCTCGGCCAGGCCGATCAGGGAATTACCGCGCTCATCTTCCGTTATCTTATAGTATTCGGGACGGTGAATGAAACAAACCATATCGGCATCCTGCTCGATAGCGCCGGATTCACGCAAGTCGGCCAACTGCGGACGTTTTCCTTCCGCCCCTTGGCGTGCCTCGACACCACGGTTCAACTGGGACAGGGCAATGATCGGAATATTCAGTTCCTTTGCCAACCCTTTCAAAGAGCGTGAGATGGTACTTACTTCCTGCTCACGGCTACCGAAACTCATTCCACTTGCATTCATCAGCTGAAGGTAGTCGATTATGATGATCTTGACTCCATGTTCGCGAACCAGGCGACGGGCCTTCGTACGCAGCTCGAAAACCGAAAGGCTCGGCGTATCGTCGACATAGATCGGCGCGTCGTACAACTCTTTTATCTTGAAGTCCAACTGCTCCCATTCGTAGTTCTCCAGACGTCCGCTCTTGATCTTCTCGCCCGGGATCTCGCATACATTCACGATCAGACGGTTCACAAGCTGGACGTTGCTCATTTCAAGCGAGAACAGGGCTACCGGCGTATTATGGTTCACTGCCATATTCTTGGCCATTGAGAGGACAAACGCCGTCTTACCCATTGCAGGACGGGCGGCAATAATGATAAGGTCTGAATTCTGCCATCCTGAAGTCATCTTGTCCAGCCCTTCGAAACCGGTACGCAGACCGCTCAGACCTTCTTTCTGATTGGCTGCCTTCTCAAGCAATACCATCGCTTCCTTGATGACGGGATTGATCTGGGTGACATCCTTTTTCACATTACGCTGGGAAATCTCGAAAAGTTTTCCTTCGGCTTCCTGCATCAGGTCCTCCACATCGATCGTCTCGTCAAACGCCTTACCCTGTATCATGGCTGTAAAAGAGATCAACTCCCGTGCCAGGTATTTCTGGGCGATGATACGGGCATGATATTCGATATGGGCGCTACTGGCCACTTTACTGGTCAGTTGGGATATATAGAACGGTCCGCCGACCTCTTCCAGCTCGCCACGCTTTTTCAACTGCTCGGTGACAGTAAGCATATCCACCGGACGCTGGCTGATTGCCAAATCTACGATTGCGGCATAGATCTTCTCATGCGCCTTCTCATAGAAACATTCCGGTTTCAAAATTTCACTGACTATGGAATAAGCATCCTTTTCAAGCATCAGAGCGCCTAACACCGCCTCTTCCAACTCACGGGCTTGCGGTTGCAAACGCCCCATATCAGGCACTACAACCGGTTTCTGCTTTCCTTTGCCTCCTGTATTTTTTCCTCTTTCTGCCATCATTCTAATTATTATCGGGCATCAAAAGTAATACTTTTTATCCGGTTCTCCGAGCCTTGCAAAAGAGAATCCTACTAATACATTCTGAATTGTCTTTTATCAAAAAGACAGCACTATCCCATGAAAATCGAATTAGTACCCCATCTATTTGAAATTACCCGCAAGGGTAATATTTTTTAACATTCAGTTTGATAGTAAAGACCCTCTTTTCCCTATCTAAATGTCAAACGAGCAGATCACATCGATTTGCCGAATCGGGAAGCATCCACTGCTTCATGCTGTTTCTTCTTGTAGCCGCCGAACTTCCAAACAAAAGAAACCGTTACACAACGTTGGTCATCCAGTTTCCAGAGGCGGCTATATTGGCCGGACTGGTTGATTTCCATCGTATGAGGCATATTGCTGCGGAAAATGTTGTTACATTTCAGAATCAGAGTGGCACGATCGTCGGCAAACTGCCATTTCAATGCCGAAGACACATCATAGAGATAACCGAGATCATAGATTCCCTGCACAGCTCCGGTAACGAAATAGCCATTCAAATCCAGTTTCAAATTCGGCCGGGATTTGGAGAGGGTAAACGTATTATCCATCTTGAACTGCCCGGTGTATTTCTCATTATGGAAAGATACATCATGAAAATGATCCAACTTCTCCTGCATACGCAAGCCTAATAGAGTCACCTGACTGTTCCAGAACTCACCGACACGGAAAGGAACAATCACTCCCATCCCGAATTGTAATTGATAGTCCATGTTCTCATACCGGAATACATTTTTCAACTCCGACGTATTCTGATAAGGCAATTGGGCAAAATAATCAGGGACATAATCACAAAAGGCGAGGATCGTATATTTCTGCTTCAATATATAAAGCAACTGGCCGCTATAGGAACGGTAAGGCTTCAGGGAAGGGTTACCCAGGATTACGGAATAAGAATTGATCGGGCTTGCCTGTGGGGTTATATCCCAATAAGACGGATAGGTCTTATCACTACTTACATTCAACTGCAGGATATGCATCGGGGTGATCGTATAACTGAGCGTCGCATCCGGAAATAAAGTCCAGTCATTCCAAAGTGTGGACTTAAAGCCATTGGAGGTATAATCGGATTTAAAATATTCAGCTTTCAGAGAAGCGGTCACAGAAAAGCGGGAACCAAAATTCTTAGATACTTCCAAAAAGGCATTCCCACTATATTCTTTCTGGCGGTTATTTTCAAGTTCATCAAGAGCCGATTCATAACCGTTACCTTTATTATAAAGATAGTCGATATAGGTTTTCGAAGAGGTGAAACCGCCGTGGACACCGTAATTCAGCGCCCACCCGGTTTCAAAAATGTGGCTATGGTTAATAAATAGTGCTCCTTGTGAAATATTTTGTTTGGAATTATTCTGCATATCCGTTACGGTCTCTTCATGGCTTTGATCGATAAAAGTCTGAAAACCGGGTGAACGGTAACGCGTAAAGTCTGCCCCCGCCATAAGCCCGGAATGCCCGTCATACTGGATACGTATATTATGCAGCGCACTGTTTCCTTCTATGTATGTACGGCTAAAGCGTTCTTCTGCCGGTTGTCCGGAACGTAATACCTGGAAGGTTGTTGCAGCCACCCGCTCAATATCTGATTTACCGGCTGTGAGATAATAAGCGGCGGACAGTTTGTCGTCATTCTTAAAAGTATAATCCACACCCAAGCGCATAGTACCATCCATGCCATGCCGGATGCCATGTCCCGACTGGTTGATTTCCGTTATCTGATCTTTCAGGGTGTGACGTGCCAGAATCTCCTCTCCCATATAATTACGGCCTTTAGAACCGTTGACTAAAAAGTCCACATTAAGGCGGGATGTCGAATAAAGCAAATTACCATGTGCTTTCCCTTCTGCGTAATGGCGCTGCAAATAATCAGCTCCGACCTCTCCCTGCAGAGAATTATTTCCGGTTGTTTCCTTGTCCAATACGACATTGATCATGGCCCCTTTAATATTATATTTGGCAGGAGCATTATACATAATCTCGACATTATTGACACGGGAAGCAGGAATGGTTTTCAGCAGCCCCACCAACTGGTCGACCGACATCGTCGTCAACTGCCCATTGATCACAATACTCGGGCTGCCTGCTCCCAACAACTGGACGGCATCGTCATTTCCGATCACGCCGGGTATCTGCTTCACCACTTCGAATGCATTACTGACCGCTTTGTCCTTCATCAATTGGGGCACATCGTATTTCAAAGCGCCGTTTTCCACTTTGACCTACGGGCGTTCGGCTTTTACGACAACGCCTTCCAGTTCATAATCTTTTTCAGTCAGTCTTATCGTACCGGCATCAGCAGTCGAGATTTCTTTACAAACCGGCTCGTACAACAGATGCTGGAACAACAAACGATAGTTCCGGCCGGCTTCCTTGTTCAGCATAAATGTCCCGAGACTATCCGTAACGACCGCATCTATATAAGTAGAATCCAATGTTTGCAACACGACAGCCACTCCATCTACCGGTTGTTCTCCTTTATCAACCACTTTTCCATGAATCCAATTCTGCGCTTGTAACATCCCATTACCGGAAGCAAGTAAAACCAGAGAGTAATAAAGTATTCGTTTCATCTTTGTTCGTTTTTTTAATCAACACTGCAAAGGAAAAGACTTCAAAGGAGAAACTGTGTTATCACTCGCTTACGGAGTGTTATTTAGTATTATCGCCAACAATTGAACAAGGAATAATAAGACCGGTAACAATAACGTCTCCCGTGTATTTATTAAATTACCGGAAGCCGATTTAAAGAGAGTGAACATTAAAGGATTCCAAACTGTTGATATATAATCAAATGTATCAAGACAACTCATTAAAAGCTGGAAATTATGTGTACAAGAGTAGTATATTCAGGAACAAATGGAATGGTGGCAACCGGCCGCACAATGGACTGGAAGACCGAAATGCATAGCAACCTGTGGATATTCCCACGGGGAATGGAGCGTAACGGAGAAACCGGCGATAATTCATTACAATGGAAATCCAAATACGGCAGCGTGGTCACTTCCGCCTTTGAGATTGCCAGCACCGACGGCATGAACGAGAAAGGTCTGGTCGCCAATTTGCTTTGGCTGCCTGAAGCCCAATATCCGGCCAGGGACAAAAATAAACCGGGGCTTGCCATTACGATATGGGTACAATATATGCTGGACAATTTTGCCACGGTCCAAGAAGCAGTCTCCTTTATCGATGAAGATACATTCCAAGTGGTATCGGACAGGATGCCGGACGGTTCCCGTTTGGCGACATTACATTTATCCATTTCGGATGCAACGGGCGACTGTGCCGTATTCGAATATATAGGTGGCAAACTGACCGTTTACCATAGCAAGGAATATAATGTGATGACAAACTCCCCTACATATAATAAACAGTTGGCTCTTTGTGAATATTGGAAATCGATTGGCGGATTGGTATTCCTTCCGGGAACGAACCGTGCAGCCGACCGTTTTGCCAGAGCGAGCTTTTATATTAACGCAATACCTAAAACAGATGACGAAAGGATAGCAATCGCCAGTGTATTCAGCGTGATCCGTAACGCGTCTGTCCCCTACGGCATATCGACACCCGAAAGTCCCGAAATCTCCACTACGCAATGGAGGACGGTATCTGAAAGCAAGAACCTGATTTATTTTTTCGAATCGAGCCTGACTCCGAATACATTTTGGGTGAGGTTATGCGATATGGATTTGTCAGAAGGTGCACCCGTCCTTAAACTATCCATAGCCAACGGTGAAACCTATCATGGGAATGCTTCCAAAGACTTTAAACCGTCACAACCTTTCAGGTTTATGGGAGTAAAGGATTAGTTTGTGTTATTTAGTCTTACCGGATTCGCAATAAATGAATCGGAACATATACTTTTGTCGCAAATATAAAAGGATATGAAAACGCGCCTCCGATTTAAGATAATAGCTGCGCTTATTTGCCTTTCGCTTGCCGGGCTCTTGATTTCACAAGGGTACTGGCTGAAAGGCTTATATGTGTCCAGTAAGAAAAGCACATGGGACAATATAGAGGAAGCCATGCGGATGGCCGACTATATGGAACTGTTCCTGCGTCTGGACTCCCTGAGCAAAAACAATTTTCACGGCCAGATAAATCCCCAATTCAACTTTAGCCAGGACACGGAAAAGAGAAAGGATTCCCTTTCCCCGGATAGCATGACGATATCATCGTCAAGTTCGACAATTCAATATATGGAGGCAGCCCAAACGCTGAATGAGTACTTGCAGATGATCGGGACGCTGGAAAGGGACGTGCAGATTCTTATGCATCAAAAGATAGACACGTTACTTCCAGCCAATTACGCACAATTCAATACTTTATTAAAGAACGGGCTACAAGAACGGGGCATTACGGTCCCATACCGTTTGCAGGTAATCCGGCAAGGAGTGAAAGACTCCGTACTATATACCTATACGGATGCTTCCGGAAAAGGAGAATCATGGAAAAGCGCCGTCCGTTTCACTCATGCGATCGAGCCGGAACAATATTACTACGATCTGGAACTCCAATCCCCCGACCGGGTTGTATTCCGGCAGATGGCAGGCATATTGATTTCATCTCTCCTGCTTTTTATGATTATCCTGGTCGCTTTCGTTTATTTGCTCTACACGATCCTGCGGCAAAAAACAATAGAGGAACTTAAAACGGATTTCACCAACAATATGACGCATGAGCTGAAAACCCCGATCTCCGTTGCCTATGCCGCCAACGATGTATTGCTGAACTACAGCAATACGACAAACGAGAAGCAAAAGAAATATCTGAATATCGTGCGGGAGCAACTGAACCATTTATCCGGCCTGGTCGAACAAATCCTGACTCTGTCCGTCGAGAACAGAAGCACTTTCCGCCTTCGTCCCGAAACAATACAGGTAGCAGAGCTGCTGACTCCGCTTATCGAACAATTCAAGCTGAAAACAGATAAACCCATCGACATCACGACAGAGATACCGGAGGATATGACCGTAACAGCCGATCGTACCCATCTGTATAATATGCTCAGCAACCTGATCGGGAATGCCGTCAAATATTCCGGTGAGAATGCCTGCCGCATCACCCTCAAAGGGACGGTGTCACCCAAAGAGACGACTCTATCGGTCACAGACGAAGGGATCGGCATCAGTGAAGCCAACCAAAAGAGGGTGTTCGATAAGTTCTACCGCGTACCCAGCGGCAACCTGCATGACGTGAAAGGTTTCGGCCTTGGCCTGTATTATGTCAGCGATATGATGTCCAAACATAACGGAACCGTGACGGTCAAGAGCCAGCCGGGGAAAGGTTCCACTTTCACCCTTCATTTCAAAAACTAACGACAATGGATAAGATCAGAGTATTATTAGTAGAAGACGAGCCGACCCTCGCCATGATTATAAAAGACACCCTGGATGGTGAAGAATTCGAAGTGCTCCTCGCAGCTAACGGCGAAGAAGGATTATCGCGCTATAAAGAGATAAAACCGGACATCATCGTCACAGACATCATGATGCCGAAAATCGACGGTTTCACAATGGTACGCCATATTCGGAAGACGGATCAGCAGATACCGGTCCTTTTCCTTTCCGCCCGCTCCGCTGCCAACGATGTGGTGGAAGGTTTCGAACTGGGCGGCAACGACTACCTGAAAAAACCGTTCGGCATGGCGGAGCTTATCGTCCGCATCAAAGCGTTATTAAACAAAATAACCGTCCGCAAGGAAGAGAGCAGCAATTTCACACTCGGACAATATACATTCGATTCCATCACCCAAACGCTTCAGCATTGCGGAGAAAAACAATTGCTAAGCAACCGGGAATCCGAGATACTGAAACGCCTCTGTGCAAACAAAGACCATGTGCTGCCCATGAAAGACGTTCTCATGGAACTTTGGGGAGACGATTCGTTCTTCAACGCCCGCAGCCTGCATGTATTCATTACCAAATTAAGGCATAAGCTGTCGAAAGACGAATCGATCAAGATACTGAATGTCCGCGGGATCGGCTATAAACTGATCATCGACTGATCTGCTTCAATGCCTGTGCCAGTTGGTCCGGGCATGAAGTTCCGCGTTCGCGACAATCGATACCTTCCAGGCGTCGGATCGCATCGCCAACTTCCATACCTTCCAGCAGCCTGGACAAACCTTGTGTATTTCCCTGGCAACCGCCAATGATCTGTACATTTGTAATTACGTTGTCTTCCGAGTCGATAATCATCATTTTAGAACATACTCCGCCGGTCGGAGTATAGGCTACACGTTGTTTATTCATTTCAATCCCTTCTATTCTATTTTTATTAACGAGGCGCAAAGGTATAAATAAATTTGACTACTTTTGCGAAATATAAATAACAACAGCATGACATACGAAGAGACGCTACACTATCTATATACCAGTATTCCAGTTTTTCAGAATGCCGGACCTTCAGCTTACAAACCCGGATTGGGGACCAGCATCGCGCTGGACGACCATTTAGGCAATCCGCATAAAGCATACAAGACCATACACGTTGCAGGCACAAACGGCAAAGGCTCCGTCAGCCACCTGTTAGCTGCCATCCTGCGCCGGTCGGGATACAAAGTCGGGCTTTACACCTCCCCGCACCTGATCGACTTCCGCGAACGCATCCGGGTAAACGGCCAAAAGATACCACGCGAATACGTGATCGATTTTGTGGAACGCAACCGCTCCTTCTTCGAGCCTCTCCAACCTTCTTTCTTCGAACTGACTTCCAGCATGGCATTCGATTATTTCCGTGCCGAGAAGGTGGACTATGCCGTTATCGAAGTAGGCATGGGTGGCCGTCTGGACAGTACCAACATCATCACTCCTATCCTGAGCATCATTACGAATATCAGCTTAGACCATACGCAGTTCTTAGGAGATACGGTCGAAAAGATCGCTTTCGAGAAAGCCGGAATTATTAAAAAGGACGTTCCGGCATTAGTCGGCGAGGTAGACCGCAACAGTGTGGCACGCGTCTTTACAGACGCCGCTGTCAAAGCCGGCACACAGGTTTATTTCGCGCAGGATGAAGGATTGCTGAAAGAGTCCTATCTGATGGATACGGGCAAATGGTATCTGGACTCTGCGGAATATGGACAGCTATTTGGAGAACTGGGTGGCGTCGTACAGTTCAGGAATGCAATTACCGTATTGGGGGCGATCAACTTATTGAAGGCTGCCGGTGTGGATATTCCGGCCGAAGCGATACGGGAAGGCTTCGAACATGTGGTCGAACTGACCGGACTGATGGGACGCTGGCAGGTTTTGCAGCAAAACCCGAAAGTCGTATGCGATACCGGACACAACGCCGGGGGATGGCAATATCTGCAAATCCAGCTGGATGATGAATTGAAACGCCATAAGCATCTCTATATGATCGTCGGCATGGTAAACGACAAGGACATCAACAGCGTATTGGAGCTGATGCCGAAAGAGGCATTCTATTTCTTCACACAAGCATCCGTACAGCGGGCAATGCCGGCCGAAGGATTTGCCGCGCTGGCCGTAAGCCACGGATTGTCGGGCGTAGTCTGCGACTCCGTACCTTCGGCAATCGAAAAGGCACTGGCACGTGCCGGACAGGACGATATGATCTTTATCGGCGGCAGCACCTTCATCGTTGCAGACGCCCTGCCCCTGTTCCTCAAAGAAAACGAATAACATAATTCAAAAACAAATATCATGACAAAACAAATTCAGAGAAAACTGAGCGAATCGAAGACGGCGCGATGGTCCGTTCTGGCGCTCGTCGCATTCACTATGCTCTGCGGTTACTTCATCACGGACATGATGGCTCCGCTACAAGACTTATTACAAACTCCTGTCGAAGGCGGCGGACTGGGATGGTCTGCCAATGAATACGGCAAATTTACCAGTGCCTACGGCTGGTTCAACGTATTCTTCCTGATGCTGATCTTCGGAGGTATGATCCTTGACAAGATGGGCGTACGCTTCACCGGTCTGATGGCAACCAGCATCATGCTTGTCGGCGTGTTTATTAAATGGTTCGGTATATCGCACAACTTCGACGGTGCAACCGTTACTATTTTCGGTTCGGAATACGGATATCCGCTGGTGATCGCTTCGCTGGGTTACGCCTTGTTCGGCGTCGGTGTCGAGATTGCCGGTATCACCGTTTCGAAGATCATCGTAAAGTGGTTCAAAGGCAAAGAGATGGCATTGGCAATGGGGCTGGAAATGGCTTGTGCCCGTATCGGTACGGGTTTGGCAATCGGTGTTACGCCTTTGTTGAGCCGTGCGTTCGGCAACTCCATCAGCATGCCGATCTTCATCGGTTTGATTCTGCTTTGCATCGGGCTGCTGTCATTCATCGTATTCGTTGTCATGGACAAGAAACGCGATGCGGAAGATGCCGCCGACGCCACCGGAGAAGAAGAAGCAGAAGAACCGTTTCGTTTCGGCGATATCGTGGATATTATCACGTTGAAGGGCTTTTGGTACATGGCGCTCCTTTGCGTTTTATTTTATTCGGCCGTTTTCCCCTTCCTGAAATATGCACCGAACCTGATGATCAATAAATTCGGAATCGATCCCGAATGGTCGGGCGTAATCCCGGCATTGTTGCCGTTCGGCAATATCCTGCTGACGCCGTTCTTCGGCAACCTTTACGACCGCAAGGGGAAAGGTGCTACCATCATGATTATCGGTTCCGTAATGCTTATATTCATCCATAGCATGTTCTCCATCCCGATGCTGGACAACTGGTTGATCGCCCTCGGACTGATTCTTTTGCTGGGTATCGCTTTCTCGCTGGTTCCTTCGGCCATGTGGCCTTCCGTTCCGAAGATCATCCCGGAAAACAAGTTGGGAACAGCCTATGCGCTGATCTTCTGGGTTCAGAACTGGGGATTGATGGGTGTTCCGTATATGATCGGTATCGTATTGGATAAATATTGCATTACCGGAGAGATCAACGGCAAGCCGACGTACGACTATACGATCCCGATGCTGATCTTCACCTGCTTCGGCGTTCTGGCACTTGTGATCTCCCTGTTGCTGAAACGCGAAGACCGCATCAAAGGTTATGGCCTCGAACTGCCTAACATCCAGAAAGATGCAGACCTGGTCATTGCAGAAGAGATGATTGGCGAAGGACAAAGATAAAAAAGAAGTATATGATCTGTTTTCCTAATGCCAAAATAAATCTGGGGCTGAATGTCGTAAGCAAACGTCCCGATGGCTACCATAATATCGAAACGATTTTCTATCCGATCCCGGTAAAAGATGCATTGGAAATAGTCAGAGCCGGGACTTTCTCTTTCACGCAAACAGGGATTCCGGTAGATGCTCCGGAGGAAAAGAACCTGGTTGTCAAAGCGCTGAATCTGTTGAAGTCCCGGTATGAAATCCCGGGACTGGAAGTCCACCTGTTGAAAGCCATTCCCTTCGGGGCCGGGCTTGGCGGAGGGTCGGCCGATGCCGCCTTTATGCTGAAACTGCTGAATGATTACTGCGGGCTTCATATCCCGGAGGATGAATTGGAGCAACTGGCCTCCTCGATCGGGGCGGATTGTCCGTTTTTCATCCGCAACACGCCTGTGTTCGCATCCGGCACAGGCAATATATTCGAGCCTGTGGAGCTGTCACTGGCAGGCTACCACCTCTGCCTCGTCAAGCCGGACGTGGCCGTCTCGACTCCCGAAGCCTATTCGATGGTGACGCCCGAGGCCCCGGAAACCTCCCTAAAAGAAATTATCCGGAGACCGATCGACGAATGGCGACAACTGATGATAAACGATTTTGAGAAGAGCGTCTTCCCGAAACATCCGGCCATTGCCGAGATCAAAGACAAGCTGTATGAAAAGGGAGCCGTATATGCCGCCATGTCCGGCTCCGGTTCTTCCGTGTTCGGCTTGTTCAGAGAGGCGACCGACCTCAAAGGCCTGTTCGCCGGGTGTTTTGTCTGGGAGGGACAATTGCCATGAACCGGGTGGCGGACTTCTTCGACACCCTTGCCGACCGGTGGGACGAACTTTGCTACCATGATCCCGAAAAGCTGAACGATATCCTGAAAAAGACCGGGCTTAGGAAAGGATTACGCATACTGGATATCGGGTGCGGAACCGGTGTGTTGGAGAGCTACCTCCTGCCCCATTCGCCTCGGCAGATTGTCGGTGTCGACCTGTCGCCGGCGATGATCGAAAGGGCACGGAGCAAATATGCGACGCCGGTCGTCGACTTCCGTTGCCAGGACGTATGGGACATACAGGGAGAGACGTTCGACTATATCATTGCCTACAGTGTTTTCCCCCATTTCCGGGAACCGGAGAAACTGATCTCACACCTCGCCGGCCTGTTGCCAACGGGTGGCGAACTGGTGGTCTGCCACAGCGAAAGCCGCGACAAGATCAACAGGCATCATGACAAGCACGCCGGAAAGCTCTCGGAAGGATTGCCTCCCGTGGAAGAGCTGGCCCGTATGCTGTCACCCTTCTTCACCGTCGGCGCGATGGAAGACAGTGACCGGCTCTATATGATCAGCGCCACCCGCAAACAGACATTCTAAATATACACAATATATGAATCAGAAAATTAAACTTATCCCGTTACTCCTCTTTTCGGCCTTCGCCACACAAGCGGCGGAAGACGTAAAAGTGATGCAGTATCTTTATGCCGGGCCGATAGCGGTCAACAAGCCCATCCTGGCAGACAGCCTGAACGTCAATGGCAAGCCTTTCGAGGCAAAGAACTTAGTCAAATCGACTATTCCTTTCGACCGCGCCTTCAGCAATGCTGCCGTCGTCGATGCGGACACCGCCGGACTGGTCACCGTCCCGGCTTCCGGCAAGGGATATGCTTTGCACCTCTATTCGTTCTACCTCAATAGCGACCGCTATACAAAAGGGTCGCTGGAAGTTTCCGGGCCAGGTACGTTCGAAGTGTTTGTCAACAATAAACCGGTCGGTGCCACTTCCGAGCTGACCCTCGAACCGCACCGCTATGAAGTGGTGGTCAAATACCTGACTGCGGAAACCGATACTTGCCCGTCCACGCTGACAGCCCAGTTCAAGAGCGAGGAGGAGGCGCAGGTCGTTGCTTCCCTCAATCCCGAAAAACGGTACACGTCGCGCGATATCCTGGAAGGGACGCAATTCAGGGGAACGAGCATTTCGCCTAACGGGAAATATGTATTGGTGAAATATTATACCCGGCTGGAAGGCGGGAAAAGCGAACAATACGCCCAACTACGGGATGCGGCGACCGGACGGGTTTTATTGCAGGACAAAGGCTTTATCCTGACCGCCGACTGGATGCCCACAAGCAACAAGATGTATTTCACCCGTACAGGGATGAACGGCAAGGAGCTGGTGGCAGTCGATCCGGCAACCATGCTGGAAGAAGTCTTGGCGGAGAACCTGCCGGAAGGTAGTTTCAGCTTTACGCCGGATGAAAAGACATTGCTCTACACCATCCAGGAGGAAGGGCCTAAAGACGGGCCGGATATGCTTCGTATACTGGAACCGAACGACCGCCTGCCGGGTTTCCGTGACCGTTATTTCATCTGGCGCTACGACATTCAGTCCGGTTTATACGAGCAGCTGACGTACGGACACAACAATACCTTTATCCATGATGTCAGTGCCGACAGCCGTTACCTGCTGTTCAGTACCAGCGAACAGGATTATACTTCATTGCCCCACTCCGCCAATTCCATGTATAAGCTGGATTTGCAGACGATGGCGATCGACACGTTATGGGAAAGAGCCAAATACATCAACGGGGCGAACTTCTCGCCGGACGGCAAGCAGTTGATGGTGTTCGGTTCCGGCAATGCTTTCGACAATATCGGGCTGAACATCAAAGAGGGGCAGATATCCAACACCTACGACGGACAGCTTTTCCTGTACGATCCGGCAACGCGTAAGGCAAAAGCGCTTACCAAAGACTTCAATCCGAACGTCACGAATGCAGAATGGAGCAAATTCGACGGACAGATTTATATGCTGACGGAAGACCAGGATTACCAACGTGTCTATACCTGCAACCCGGCCAACGGGAAGATCCGCCGCCTCGACCTGCCGGAAGACGTCATCTACAACTATTCGCTGGCCGAAGCCGCTCCGGTCATGTATTACTACGGGCAAAGCGTCTCCAACGCCAACCGCCTGTACAGCTACAACACCAAGAGCAACAAGACGCAACTGATTTACGATTTGTCGGCCGACAAGTTGAAAGACATCAAGTTCGGGGAAGTCCGCGACTGGAACTTCACCTCTGCCGACGGGACTGTCATCCAAGGCCGCTATTATCTTCCGCCCAACTTCGACGCATCCCGGAAATACCCGATGATCGTCTATTACTACGGCGGGACTTCTCCTACTAACCGCGCTTTGGAATTCAGCTACTCCATGCATATGTATGCCGCCCTCGGCTATGTGGTCTATACCCTGAACCCAAGCGGTACGACCGGCTTCGGACAAGAGTTCGCCGCCCGCCACGTTAACGCCTGGGGAGATAAGACCGCCGATGAAATCATCCAGGGGACAGAACAGTTCTGCAAAGAACATTCGTTTGTCAACCCGAAGAAGATCGGTTGTGCCGGTGCCAGCTACGGAGGCTTTATGACGCAGTATCTGCAAACAAAAACCGACCTGTTTGCGGCAGCTGTCAGCCATGCGGGCATCAGTGCCCTGAGCAGTTATTGGGGTGAAGGTTATTGGGGATATGGATATTGCTCGGTTGCCAATACGGGCACTTACCCATGGAATAACCCGGAGTTCTATACCAAGCACAGTCCGCTGTTCAATGCCGACAAGATCAAAACGCCTCTCCTCTTGCTTCACGGGAATGCCGACACGAACGTGCCCATCGGAGAAAGTATCCAGATGTTCCTGGCGTTGAAACTACTTGGAAAAACAGTCGAGTTCGTACAGGTAGACGGTGAGAACCACGGAGTAGCGGATTACAAGAAACGTCTCGAATGGCAAAACACCATCTTTGCCTGGTTTGCCAAATACCTGAAGGACGAACCGCAGTGGTGGGATGCGCTTTATCCGGAAAGACATTTATAACGGCGTTATAAATGTAAAAAAGGAGTATGTCAGGGAAGGGACGAAAAGCCCTTTTGACATACTCCTTAAAATAAATATCTAAAACCTACTATCTGATAACCTAAATCTTTCTACCTGTCTTTTTGACTTTTCATTTAATATTCGGATTCAATGCATGCCATTCGGAGATCGGAGGCAAAACACCCATTGCGATCACTTCGTCGCGCAGCGCGCAAAGATGCTTGTAGCTCTTTTCCAAAGCGGCTTCTTCTTCCGGAGTGCCTTTTACCTCTTTCAGCGCCACACCGTCTTTTGTAATGGAAGTTTCCCAAGCCATCATAATATGGTCGAACTTGCCGTTGGAGACATAAGCCCCTGCCGGCCAGCGGAACGGTTTACCCCCCATAGCGGCAGCAATCATTTCGATAGAAACATAAGACGGGCTTTGGAAAGAAGAACGGCCACGCAAAGCAATGATATTGGCGCCACCTTTCGTTACCTTCGTCTGGATTTCAGCCCACTGGTCTTTTGTCAAGGCATCCGTGCCGATTATATCTGCCAACGGTTTGCCATCCACTTTCGCTGTAGAAGCATAAACAGCCATTTGCTCGCCGTGGCCGCCGTATGTACGGCAGTTCTCTACAACATCCATAGATACACCGAAGTGTTTAGCCAGTTCGCTACGCAGACGGGTAGAATCCAATGCTGCCAAAGTCGTCACCTGCGAAGGTTTCAAACCTGAATACAACAATGTGATCAAGCCAGTGATGTCAGCCGGATTGAAAATAACTACGATATGCTTGACATCCGGACAATAAGCCTTCACATTCTTACCGAATTCTTCGGCGATGGCGGCATTTCCTTTCAGCAAGTCTTCACGAGTCATACCGGCCTTACGGGCGGCACCACCGGAGTTTACAATATACTTGGCCCCTGTCAGCGCTTCTTTGATATCGGAAGTAAAAGTGATATTAACGCCTTCGAAACCGCAATGGAATAATTCTTCTGCTACTCCTTCCAAACCCGGAGCGTACGGATCATACAAGCAAATGTTAGAAGTAAGTCCCATCATGATGGCTGTCTGAGCCATGTTTGAACCAATCATACCTGCTGCCCCTACGATCGTGAGCTTTTCGTCTGTCAATGTTTTCATATTGTATTGTTTTTTTAATGTATGTCTTTTTATAAAACACTCCCGGCAACTATAAAGTTCGCTTGCAAACCTTATTTTTCCTTTCGCCTGCAAAGATAAAAGATTTCCATACCTCTTGTACATCATTAATACCTATCACCCATAAGCAAAAGTTATAATTTTAGGGCGACCGTACCAAATTCATTTTTAAGCAATACGATCTTATGGACTACATAATATAAGGAATAATCTATCCCCGCTACAAGAAAACTTATCTACATAGGCATAAAAAACATCGGAGTGCCTATCAATTCTGTAATCAGTGCCAGTGATTATAAAATCAGTGCCAGCAATTATATAATCACAACCACTGATTATAAAGTCACTGACACCGATTACAGAATTGGCAGGCACTTAAGAAAGAATTATTCGGGACAAAAACGGGTTTTTCTCTCCATAGAAATAAAGAATTGTTACTGCTGGATTTGGTGCGGTTGCCCTATTATACAGACAGAATATAATTCGTACCTTTGCCGGCATGAGAACATTCAGACCGGAGGCATGGCTGCCTACTACAAAGAAAGAAGTTGAAGCCCGCGGATGGGACTATATAGATGTGATACTTTTCAGCGGAGATGCGTATGTGGATCATCCGTCATTCGGGGCTGCCGTCATCGGACGGACACTCGAAGCGATGGGATTGCGCGTAGCAATCGTCCCGCAACCGGACTGGCGCGGTGATTACCGGGATTTTAAGAAGTTGGGGGCTCCCCGCCTGTTCTTCGGTGTTTCTGCCGGAGCGATGGATTCGATGATCAATCACTATACGGCCAACAAACGCCTGCGTAGCGACGATGCTTATACACCGGACCGCCGTGCCGGTATGCGCCCGGACTATCCCAGCATTGTTTATACGAAAATATTGAAGGAAATCTATCCGGATGTCCCTGTCGTATTGGGAGGCATAGAGGCTTCCCTGCGGCGCGTCACGCATTACGATTACTGGCAGGACAAACTGCTTCCCGGAATCCTGAAAGACAGCCCGGCGGATTTGTTGATATATGGCATGGGGGAACTTCCCCTGAAAGAATTGGTCTGCCGGTTGCAAGCGGGAACTCCCTTCCATGAGATCAAGGATATACGGCAAACGGCCTATTTAGCGGACGCGGTAGAGCCGCTACCGGACGATATCCATCTCTTTTCCCATGAAGAATGCCTGCGCGACAAGCTAAAACAGGCCAAGAACTTCAAACACATAGAAGAAGAATCCAACAAGCAACAAGCTTCCCGTATCCTGCAAAGGGTAGGTAAACAGACGATAGTCGTCAATCCGCCTTTCCCGCCTATGACGGAAGAGGAGATCGACGCATCATTCGACCTGCCCTACACCCGCCTGCCCCATCCTAAATATAAGGGGAAGACGATACCGGCTTTCGAGATGATCAAGTTCTCGGTAAACATCCACCGCGGATGCTTCGGAGGTTGTGCTTTCTGTACGATTTCGGCCCATCAGGGAAAGTTCATCGCTTCACGTAGTAAAGAGTCCATATTGAAAGAGGTAAAGGAGATTACCCGGATGCCGGACTTCAAAGGATATCTGAGCGACCTCGGCGGTCCTTCGGCCAATATGTACCGGATGAAAGGGAAGAATCCGGATATCTGCGCCCAGTGCAAGAAGCCATCTTGCATCTCTCCTGTCGTCTGTAAGAACCTGAATGCGGACCATACGCCGCTGTTAGATCTATACAAAGAAGTGGACTGTATGCCGGAAATCAAACGTTCGTTTATCGGTAGCGGTGTCCGTTACGACCTGCTTTTGCACCGGTATGCGGACGACAATCTGAACAAGGCAGCCCAGACCTATATGGAGGAATTAATCGCCCGCCACGTTTCCGGCCGTCTCAAAGTCGCCCCCGAACATACGGAGGACAATGTCTTGAAGATGATGCGCAAACCTTCCTTCGAGCTTTTCGGACAATTCAAAAAGATATTCGACCGGGTAAACAAGCAACAGGGATTGAACCAGCAACTGATCCCTTATTTCATATCCAGCCATCCCGGTTGTACGGAGGCGGATATGGCAAACTTGGCTATCCAGACCAAAAAACTGCATTTCCAGCTCGAACAGGTGCAGGATTTCACGCCTACTCCCATGACTCTGGCAACGGAGATGTACTACACAGGCTATCATCCTTATACATTGGAAAAGGTGTATACGGCCCGTACGAAAGAACAAAAACTGGCACAACGGCAGTTCTTCTTCTGGTATAAGCCGGAATTCCGCCGCCAGATCACACAAGCATTACAAAAGATAGGAAAGAAAGACCTGGTCGGAAAGTTGTTCGGAAAGTAATCATCGAATCATACAACATATCATAATCAAATCACCATGAAACATGTTTGCACAAACTGCCCGATGCGGGCAAAGTATGACAAAGATCCGAAATCGTTAATCGGTAGGTTCTGGCGTTGGCACATCAATTTCTGTCCGGGGTGGAAAGCCTATTTTACCTCTTTGGGCAAAGAGGAACAAAAGGGTTTGCGTGACCAATACAAATTCACGAAATACCTTTAGCAGAAGTCCTGTAACCTATAGCCTGAAAAACAATTGTCTTCAGTTACAAATACATCTGCTTTTGACTTCAAAGACAGTCGTATTTGTAACTGAAGACGGTTGTTTTATTCCTTTACTGCAATCACTTCTATTTCTACCAAGCCGTTCTTCGGCAATGTCTTGACTGCAACAGCGGAACGAGCCGGGAAAGTTCCTTCGAACTGAGAGGCATAGACTTCGTTCATAGCTGCGAAATCGCTCATATCAGCCAGGAATACGGTTGTCTTTACGACATCGTTGATGCTAAGGCCGGCTTCTGCCAGGATTGCATGGACATTCTTGAATGCCTGCACGGTCTGTTCTTTCACTCCCCCTTCTGCGAAATTGCCTGTTGCCGGATCAAGGCCCAACTGGCCGGAAGCAAACAGCATATTTCCTACTTGTACGGCCTGGCTATACGGGCCGATAGCGGCAGGCGCATTTTTTGTTGCGATAACTTTCTTCATTGTCTCTTTATTTTATAATGTTATTGTGCTTGTTCATTCATCCGCTGGCGAACCACTTCATAGATCAGGATGGAAGAGGCAACCGAAACGTTCAGCGAACCGATCGTGCCGAACTGCGGGATCTTCACCATGCTGTCGCAGATGCGTAGATTATCCATCGAAACACCCGTATCTTCGGCTCCCATTACAATGGCCACAGGTCCGTCATATTTGATGGCCGTATAATTTTCATAGGCCTTTTCACTGGCTGCATAGACTTTTACGCCGGACGCCTGTAAGAAACGGATGGCCTCCGTAATACTCTTTTCCTTGCAGACAGGCAGTACATGGAGGGCACCGGCCGAGGTCTTGATCGCATCGGCATTCACCGTTACGCTGCCCTTTGATGGTATTACGATCGCATCCACACCGGCACATTCGCAGGTACGGGCTATCGCTCCGAAGTTACGGACATCCGTGACCCCATCCAATAATACAATAAACGGATTCTTTCCCTGTTCATACACAAACGGAATAATATCTTCCAGACGCTGGTACGTGATAGCCGGGATAAAGGCGATTACCCCCTGATGGTTCTTACGTGTCAAACGGTCGAGACGTTCGGCAGGTACACGCTGTACAGGTATGTCGCGTCCTTTCAGAACTTCGAACAGTTCACGGGACAGGTCTCCCTGCATTTCGCGTTTCACCAATATTTTATCAATCTCTTTATCGGCCTGGATTGCCTCGATCACGGCACGGATGCCGAACACCATTTCGTTTTCTTTCATTATTCTATATCTTTTCCGTTTTTACCACCGGGCTATTCGACTATTCCCGGCTTTATGTGGACAAAGATACAAAGATTTACGCTTATATATATACCTTTGTGTAGCATTCAAAAACAAACAAAGGTATGCTGCCTGGCCTACTTTATTTTAGCTATCGGCTTTCAGCTCAGGCGGGACGATGAACAGGCCCGGATCAGGAATAGGACGCCGGTAATAATCAGGGCAGACGAAAGTCCGGTGTAAAAGACCGAAATAAAGGAGTTGGGAAGCAATTGGAAATGGCGGATCGTAACGCCGAAAGTAATCATAAAGATCATCACGATCCAGCCTTTGACATCGAAAAACGAAAAAGGACAGTTCTTTTCCCCCTTCTGTGAAATCCGTTCGGAATGTTTCACAAACAAACGGCGAAAGACAAACTGAAAGAATAGCAGGAAAACAACAATTGCCTCTCCGACTTTAAACAGCCAGTAATGGGCATCGTTCAACCAGGTGACGATGCCGATCCTTAAGATATTGATGCCTGCTATTATCCAAACGCACCCGGCTATTAAAAGCAGGGTACGCCGGTTTACTCTAAATCCCATTGTCAGATACTTTTCTCTATGCTCCGCCTGTTACTCGTACGTTGGCGACCATTCGTACGATCCTTATCAGAGCGTTTATCTTCTTTCTTGTCTTTATCGTAATGCTTGTCTTTATTCCGATCCGGACGTTTCTTGTCATATTTGTCCTTATCGTGCTTATCCCTATTCGGTTTATCCCTGTGATTATCGAAGTCGGGACGGCCTCCCTGGTGGTTCGGACGATCGTATTTGTCGGGTTTCCACTGTCCGTTGTCATGGTGAGGACGGCCATTGTTATGATTCGGCTAAGGGCGATCGTACTTGTTCGGCCGCCACTGCCCGTTATCATGACCGGGACGGTCGTACTTGCCGGGATACCATTTGCCATCATCGAAACGGTCGAACCATCTATTGTTCGTATACTCCCACCGGCAATGCCAGTAATGATCTTCATAACGATGGCAAGAGCTGGACGGACGATAGTTCGGATAATGCGGATTATTATACCAACCTCTCCAATCATGGATGCGTGTCGGCGTTTCACGGACAAAACGCACATATAAACGGAATTGGGATGGTGATAGGATACGTTGTAATTTCCGGTCCCGCTCCATACGCAACTTATATATCTTTTGGGCAGATTGGTCCCAATAGCGATAATGCCTGCGAGCTTCACGCTCGATCTTCTCCCCGTAACGATGAATGATCTTATGATACTCGGCAGCCTGACGGTTCGTCATACGGATTGCCTGTTCCATCCAAAGGCAGTTCTGGCAATGGGGTTCATTCCATCCGAAACTGATCCAAAATTGTGCATGTCCCTGCAAGCTGCAGAAAAGGACCACCATTAATATAATACTCACTCTCTTCATATCACTCAATTTTTAATTAGCAATTACACAATGTTGCTATTATGACCATACAGCGATAAAAAGGTTTAATTTTTCGCCTTCAACAGCTCTTTCGCATTTGCAATAGAAGCATTAGTCAACGATGCGCCACTCAGCATACGTGCGATCTCTTTCACGCGCTCTTCCTTATTCATTTTCCTGATACGGGTAACAGTGCGTTCATCCGTATCTTCCTTATAAACAAAATAATGGTCTTTTCCTTTTGCGGCAATCTGGGGAAGATGGGTGATGGCAAAAACCTGCATCTTTGTACCTAATTCCTGCATAATATCCCCCATTTTATCGGCGATATCCCCGGAAACACCAGTATCCACTTCATCGAAAATGATAGCTGGCAATGCCGTAAATCCGGCAATCATAGCCTTAATACATAACATCAGACGGGAAATTTCACCTCCGGATGCCGTCTGAGCGACAGGTTGCAGTTCCGCACTCTTATTGGCAGAAAACATAAAGCAGATTTCGTCCATTCCATCGCTTTCCGGCTCCTGTTTGGGGACAAAATCGATCGAGAAACGCGTGTTCGGCATCCCCAACGGAACGACCATTTCCACCAGTTGGGAGGCAATCGCTTTTGAGGCGATCTTACGCTGCTCGCTCAATACAGCAGCCTGTTGAAGCAATTCCTGATGAGAGACCTCCAACTGCTTCTTCAACGATTCGATCTGTTCGTCAAAAGAATCGATCTCCTTTAGCTGTTCGGCATATTTAACCTGCAACTCGATCAATTCTTCCACTTTGGAAACCCGGTGTTTCTGCTCCAGGGTGTATAACGTATCAAGACGTTCGTTCACCCAATCCAGTCGTTCGGGATTAAATTCTATGTCCTCCTTCAGCACTTCCGTTTCAGAAGACAAATCGTTCATATCGATATAGGCAGAACGCAGGCGTTCCGCTATTTCCTTCGCTTTAGGATAATAACGCTCCAAACTCTCTGCGGTGGAAAGGGCTTCTTTTATCAGCAGGACGGCTCCCTGTTCTTCCCCATCTAACAGCTGGGTAATCTTATAAAGAGAACCTTTTATCTCTTCGGCATGGGAAAGGGTTTCCAACTCCTGTTCCAGTTCTTCCTGTTCACCGGCTATCAGAGCGGCATCCGTCAGTTGTTCCAACTGAAAACGTACGTAATCTTCCTCCTGTTTAGTCTGGAAAGCCTTTTCAGTCAGCTCTTTCAGTTCTTTTTTCAAAAACAAATAACGGCTGTATTCCTTCCGGTAAAGGATCAACAGGATATCGTTTTCAGCCATTACATCGATTACTTTCAACTGAAACCGGTTATCCCCCAACAAAAGATTCTGGTGTTGCGAATGGATGTCGATCAGGCGGCTCCCCAATTCCTTCACTACGGAAAGCGGAACAGGCGAATCGTTTACAAAAGCGCGGGATTTCCCCGATGCAAACAACTCGCGACGAAGAATACAAATCTCCGCATCATATTCCAGGTCATTTGTGAGAAAGAATTCTTCCAGTTTATACCGGGAGACATCGAAGACTGCTTCTATCACACATTTATCAGAACCGTTCTTAATGCTCTTTCCATCTGCACGCTGTCCGAGGACTAAGGAAAGGGCACCCAATATAATAGACTTTCCTGCCCCCGTCTCACCGGTTATCACAGAAAAACCTTTATCGAACTTAATATCCAGGCTGTCTATCAGGACAAAGTTCCGTATGAATAAAGATTTCAGCATAGTTATTCCAGATTACTTTTTAAGCGATTCCATACGTGTCGTGAGGGCAGGATACAGATTGGACAACATTTTATAGCCTTCCTGCTTCTCCGGCGTAGTAGCTTTCGAATAAATCAAAACGACTTCATCCAGTTTGGAGTCGGCGAACATCTGTAGCAACGGAGATGTCGGCCGAGAACTTTTAATCTGCTCTAAAACCGGAAGCAAACCGATTATGGTCGTACGTCCGCGATCCGGATTAGCGGCCATTTCATCGAGGCCCTTACGATGATAGTTATACCACATATCCCGGAACAGTTCCGAAGTATTGTCCGTCAGAGCCGTTGCCAAAGCGTGGCGGTTACGGTCGTTTTCAAATGCTTTCCAACCGGTCCATGATGTCTGTGCTTGCGCCAAACTGACAATCTGCATGGCCTGCTGAAAGAAAGCAGCGCCCCCTTTCGGGGAAAAACTGTCGAAATCCAGTCCGAGGATCGTATAAATATAGTAAACAACAGTTGCGATCAAGTTACTGTTCAACGTATTTTCCGTATATTCCAACGGTTCAAACTCGGTATAGTCGAAAGAAAGTTCCGTGTCACGATAATTCATCAAGGTTGTGGTATAACTGGAATTATAAACCGGACGACGGGCTTGTACCTGTATTTCGCCCTTAAAGCTATTATCGGAAACTATTTCACTTATAATAATAGTCATGGTACAGTCGATACGTTCGTTCATGGCGAAAGTGGCGTCCGTCCATTTTTTGTTATTAACAAACTCCGTCAATGCAGTTTGCAGAGTGGTAAAGACCTGCTTATTGGTAGCCTGTACCTTATCACTGTTAATGGTGATACGGGCATTCAACTCCTGCGCTTCTCCCCAAAAAGGAGCAGCGCCCAATAAACATATATATAACAATCTCTTTATCATCTTCATTTTAATAACGTTGCCAATTTATTTATAATATCAACGGCTACTCCTTGTTTGCTTTTTAAAGGATAAGCTGTCGCCTCTCCTTCCTTGTCGATGATCGTAATTTTATTTGTATCACAACGAAATCCTGCACCTGCATCCCGTAAAGAGTTCAACACGATGAAATCGAGGTTTTTCCGCTTCAGCTTTCCTTCCGCATGAGCCGTTTCATCATTTGTTTCCAACGCGAAACCGACCAAGATCTGTCCTTCCCGCTTGATTGCTCCGAGCGAGGCGGCGATATCTTTGTTCGGAACGAGAAGAAGCGTCATTTCCCCTTTTGTTTCCCGTTTGATCTTTTCGGTTGCCTGCACATCCGGACGATAATCCGCAACTGCCGCACAAAGAATCCCGGCATCAGCCTCCGGGAAAGCCTCCATGGCAGCATGGTACATCTCTTCGGCAGACTCGACATCGATCCTCTTTATATTCGGATGAACCGTTTTTAAAGACACCGGACCTGCTATCAATGTAACTTCTGCACCTTGGCCGGCACAGGCCTCCGCCAATGCGAACCCCATCTTTCCGGAAGAATAGTTACCTATAAAACGAACGGGATCTATCTTTTCATATGTCGGACCGGCAGTTATTACAATCTTTTTTTTTTCAAGCTGAATTTGGGAAGCGAAAAAATCTTCCAGTACCGCCACGATCTTATCCGGTTCTTCCATCCGTCCCTTACCTACCAGATGGCTGGCAAGCTCCCCTTCGGCAGGTTCGATAATACGATTCCCGAATGAACGGAGCCGGTCTAAGTTCTGCTGTGTGGAAGGATGCGCGAACATATCCAAATCCATCGCCGGGGCAACGAACACCGGAGCTTTGCAAGACAGGTATGTCGTGATAAGCATATTGTCGGCAATGCCGTTTGCCATCTTTCCGATCGTCGAAGCCGTAGCCGGCGCAATCAGCATGGCATCCGCCCAAAGGCCGAGATCGACATGGCTATTCCACGTGCCGTCACGATTCGAGAAAAACTCGCTGATCACCGGATGGCTGCTCAACGTGGATAATGTAAGCGGCGTAATAAATTCTTTTCCCGCAGGGGTAATGACAACCTGGACCTCCGCCCCTTTCTTCACGAGGGCACGGATGATATAAGCAGCTTTATAGGCCGCTATGCTCCCGGTAATCCCCAATATGATATGTTTACCTTTCAAATTGTTCTCCATAACCCAATTGTGTACATCTCCGGACGAAACCGGAATTTCATAAGCATAAAACGATTGTTCCATAGGCATGAAACTTTAATTCCATAGGCATGGAACTTTTGTTTCACTGGCATGGAACTTTTTGCCTGCCGGCACAGGAATGCGATTACAAACGCAACGTCATTATCTCGCGCGCCACACGGCTGTCGATATTATGATGTTCGCCCAATTTCCAACCCTGTTTATCTACAGGGGCAGCAAGGGCATCCAAATCTTTTTCCGTAATGCCGCATTCACCGAGGCGCGTTTTCAGCCCCATCCGGCGGAAGAAATCTTCACAGGCAGCAATTGTCTTACGTGCTTTTTCCTCTTCCGTTCCATCGGTAATGCCAAAAACGACTTCACCCATACGAGCCAGCTTGGCCTGCTTCTCCTTAAACATATACGTCATGACACCCGGCAAGAGAATAGCCAGTGTTTGTGCATGATCCAGTCCGAACTGCGCCGTCAGCGAATAGCCCATACGGTGTGACGACCAGTCCTGGGGAACCCCTTGACCGATCCAGACATTCAACGCATTGGTGGCCGCCCACATCAGGTTGGCACGGATATCGTAGTCATTCGGATGATCCAGGACTTTCAGCCCCTCTTCATGGATGACACGCATCAATCCCTCCGAAAAGGCATCCTGCACCTTCGCATTGACCGGATATGTCAGATATTGTTCCACTACATGAATAAAAGAATCGACCACCCCGTTTGCGACCTGGCGTGCGGGGAGCGAATAGGTCACTTCCGGATCCAGCACAGAAAACTTCGGAAATACCAACGGGCTGGCGAAATTCAGTTTCTCACAGGTCGATACGCGGGAGATCACCGAACGCTCGTTCATCTCCGAACCGGTAGCAGCCAATGTAAGTACCGTACCCAAAGGCAGAGCATTCTTTACCTGCCCGCCTTTCGAAAGGATATCCCACGGATCACCTTCAAAACCGACCGATACCGCTATAAACTTTGTCGCATCGATCACCGAACCACCACCTACGGCCAACAGAAAATCGATCTTCTTCTCTTTGACGATCTCCACGGCCTTCATACAGGTTTCGTAATGCGGATTTGCTTCGATACCCGGAAATTCAGTCACTTCAAAATCTTTCAGCGCCTTTGTCACCTGGTCGTAGATACCGTTTTTCTTTATGCTTCCGCCGCCATACACCATCAGCACTTTACTTCCTTCCGGAATCAAAGCGGACAGACGGGCAATGGAACCTTTGCCGAAAACAACCTTTACAGGATTACTAAACTCAAAATTATTCATGGTTCTTATTTCGAATTAAAACCTCTCAATTTTATCTCAGTCAGTATTTTCTTAGTGTTCAGAGGGAAGTCGCCATTCATAATCCAAGAATAATAACCGGGATCGTTCTTCAGCACCTCCTCTACCAGACGCCCTTTATATTTGCCGAAGTTGATCACCTCTTCCCCTTTATCGTTATACACCATACGGCCGGCAAAGTCCACATTATTCGTATAGCTTGAATATTGGGAAAGGAAATTGATATCATTCTGCAAGTCCGGATAACGGTCCAATTGCGCTTTCAGCACTTCATAAGTCGCCATCGTATCGGCCTCCGCCGTATGGGCATTTTCAAGGCTTTTATCGCAGTAGAACTTATAAGCGGCCGAAAGCGTGCGCTGTTCCATCTTATGGAAAATGGTCTGTACGTCTACAAACTTGCGTTTATTCAAATCGATATCGACACCTGCACGCAGAAACTCTTCTGCCAGCAAAGGGATATCAAAGCGGTTGGAGTTATATCCTGCCAGATCACACCCCTCTATCTGGGTTGCCAGCGATTTGGCTATTTCTTTAAAAGTAGGACAGTCTTTTACATCTTCGTCGGTGATGCCGTGTATTGCGGTCGATTCCGGTGGAATGGGCATTTCCGGATTGATCCGTCTCGTTTTAGATTCCTCTTTCCCATTCGGGAAAACTTTGACAAAAGAGATTTCTACGATACGGTCTTTTACAATATTAATACCCGTAGTCTCCAGATCAAAGAAGACTAACGGGTTTTTCAGGTTTAACTGCATTTTTTATATTTTAATCATTCAACATCATAGGCATCAACAGCATCAGCAGATCTTCGTTCTCTTCGTTTTCAGAAGGAACGATCAGACCGGCACGCGAAGGATCAGCCAGTTCGAGTATCACCTCTTCCGAGTTGATGTTGCTCAGTATTTCAATCAGATAAGTGGCTTTGAAACCGATGCTTAATTCGGTTCCGTCAAAGCTGCAAACAATCTTTTCTTCTGCGGAAGTAGAGAAATCGATATCCTGTGCGGAAACAAGCATTTCGCTCTCCTTCAGTTGCAACTTCACAAGGCTGCTCGCCGGATTGGAGAAAACGGAAACGCGCTTCAAGGCATTCAGGAAAGAGATACGGTCGATTGCCACCTTGAAAGGATTTTCCTGCGGGATCACGCTGTTGTAATTCGGGTAACGGCCTTCGATCAGGCGGCAAACCATTTCGAAATTAGAACAGTTCACATAGGCGTTGTTATCATCGAACTTGATGCTAACCATCTCCCCTTCCTTTGATAAAAGGCCTTTGAGCAGGTTAGCCGGTTTCTTCGGCAGAATGAAAGAAGCTCTTTCCGGTGATTTCACCGAAAGATTGCGCAGGCGCACCAGCTTATGTCCGTCGGAAGCGACGAAAGTCAGATCGTCCGTATGAATATCGAAATAGATACCGTTCATGACCGGGCGAAGTTCATCGTCTGCCGTTGCAAAGAGGGAACGGCTGATACCGTTCAGTAACATTTGTGCGTCCATCATGATGGAGATTGCATTCTCATTCAGCGGTTTTTGCTGCGGATACGTATCTCCCTTCTGTCCGATAAAATTATATTTACCATTCTGGAAATGGATAAAGATTTCCAGGTTATCGTCATTAATATCAAAAGTCAGCGGTTGTTCGGGCAGCTCTTTCAACGGATCGAGTAAGATTTTTGCTGAGACGGCGAAAAGCCCGCTTCCCTGTGCATTCATCACGTCAACGGATGTAACCAGACGTGTTTCAGCATCCGAAGCTGTTATAGTGAGTTTATTACCTTCCAGGTTGAAAAGGAAACTGTCCAGGATAGGTAATGAATTCTTAGAAGCAATAACTTTGCTAATAGATTGCAAACGTGATAACAGCGCTGTGCTGGATACATCAAATCTCATGGTTCTTAATTATTTATTTGTTTCTATTTATTATTTACCAATGTGTGTAGGTCCGACTCACGAACAGCCCTCAACCGGACAGCCGCAGATTAGCCCACACAAAATTATGAAAATATTCCATATAACCACCCGAATGGAGACAAAAAAAGAGGCCCTTCCCTCTATGGGGAAGAACCTCTCTTTGTATCTTGATATTACGCTCTGTTATTTAGCGAAATAATCTTTAACAGCTTCGTTAGGAATCATTTCTTCCTGGAAGATGTAAGCACCGGTCTTCGGGGACTTAACCATCTTGATTACTTTAGAATAGGTACGACCGTCACCTTTCTTAAATGTTGCAACCGCTTTTTTTGCCATTGTTTAATCTCCTCTTACTTAATTTCTTTGTGTAACGTCATCTTCTTCAGGATAGGATTGTACTTCATCAGCTCCAATCTCTGAGTTGTATTCTTTCTGTTCTTTGTAGTAATATAACGAGAAGTACCCGGCATACCACTTTCTTTGTGCTCAGTGCATTCAAGAATTACCTGAACTCTGTTACCTTTTGCTTTCTTTGCCATTTCTTATTTCCTCCTCAAATTAAGCGTTTAAATAACCTTTTTCAGCAGCTTTCTTAATTGCTGCATCCAAACCAAGTTTATTGATAGTACGCAAGCCAGCGGCTGAAATATTCAGGCTAACCCAACAATCCTGTTCTACCCAGTAGAACTTTTTAGTAAACAGGTTCACATCAAACTTACGTTTCGTTCTTCTCTTAGAGTGAGAAACGTTGTTGCCAACCA
>ERZ777306.415-NODE-415-length-86594-cov-30.368770_pt1 | contig 86594 bp, 68 predicted proteins | sample MGYA00374966_ERZ777306 | MGnify/ENA primary metagenome ERZ777306 (study PRJEB29329, sample SAMN06343882) | mouse gut metagenome | isolation source: Mouse cecum | place: Austria: Vienna | collected 2014-11-15 ...
CTCAATTCTATCACTATATCTTTCCGCATTTCACTTTTTTGTAGTAACTTTGCATTCTAAATTAGAATGCATGAATACCGCTACACTCTTCCGCCTACTATGCCTCACGGCTCTATGGATTATATTGTGTTACCTGCTCATTCAGGGACGCGGCATCAATCTGTGGACAATTTTTGTTATTGTAGCTTCCGGAATTGTGGTATTCGTGCCTCTTTACAAAAAATATATGCGCAATGGAAATGGAAAGGCCTGATACCACAATCCAGGAAGCCGATAATAAATATCCCCTCCTGCAATCCATCGATTCGCCGGCCGATCTGCGCAGACTTCCGCAGTCGGCACTCCCAGAAGTATGTTCGGAAATACGTGAATTCCTAATAAACTCTCTATCTAAAAATCCGGGTCATTTTGCCTCAAGCATGGGTGCGGTAGAGCTCACTGTCGCTCTGCACTATGTGTTTAATACTCCATACGATCGAATCGTATGGGACGTAGGGCATCAGGCTTATGGACATAAACTGCTTACCGGACGCCGTGAATTATTCGCTACCAATCGGAAATTCGGAGGTCTGAGCGGCTTCCCGAACCCCGAAGAGAGCGAATATGACACTTTCACAGCTGGACATGCATCCAACTCGATATCCGCAGCTCTTGGAATGACTGTCGCGTCCAAATTGCAGGGCGAATCTCCGCGCCGTAATGTCGTGGCGGTAATCGGAGATGCATCTATCTCAGGCGGACTTGCATTTGAAGGCCTGAACAATGCCGCAATCACCCCCAACAACCTGCTGATTATACTTAATGATAACGACATGTCGATTGACCGCAATGTGGGGGCATTGAATTCATATCTGACACACATAAATACGACAAAGGCCTATAACACGTTCAGATACCGAATATATAAACTGCTTAAGAATATGCATCTGGTAGGCGAACGCAGCAAAGGCTCCATACTGCGTTTCAACAATAGCATAAAATCGCTCCTCGGCAAGCAGCAGAATATATTCGAGGGCTTGAATATCAGATATTTCGGACCATTTGACGGACACGATATAGACCGAGTGGTCAGAGTTCTCAATGACATAAAAGAGATGGACGGTCCGCGTATTCTGCATCTTCGCACTGTAAAGGGCAAGGGATATCGCCCAGCCGAGAAAGATCCGGCGAAATGGCATGCTCCGGGCCTGTTTGACGCAGTTTCCGGGAAAAGAATAGGGGATGGCTCCGCGTCCGGCCCTTCCAAATGGCAGGACGTATTCGGTGAGACGCTCCTTGAACTGGCCCGGGATGACAAACGTATCGTCGGCATTACAGCCGCCATGTCATCAGGCACATCAATGAATATAATGCAAGAAGCCATGCCGGAGAGAGTGTTTGATGTAGGCATATCCGAGGGACATGCCATAACATTCGCCGGAGGTCTTGCAAAAGAGGGCATGCGTCCATTTGCAGCAATATATTCGTCTTTCACACAACGTGCTTATGACCAGATAATCCACGATGTCGCCATCCAGCATCTGCCAGTCACTCTATGTCTTGATCGCGCCGGCATAGTAGGAGAGGACGGTGTGACCCACCACGGCGTCTTCGATATGTGTTATCTGCGGCCGATTCCCGGTATAATAATATCATCGCCAATGGATGAGTCGACATTACGCTCTCTGATGCTTACATCTGTGAGCGGAAATTACGGTCCTTTTGTAATACGCTATCCACGAGGCAAAGGAAACGACGCCATGTGGCGTGAAAAGACACCCGAAGTAATTCCTGTCGGGAAGGGACACAAGTTGCGTGATGGTAAAGATGTGGCTGTGCTTTCCATTGGTCCTACTGGACGATGGGCCGTTGCAGCAGCCGACAGAGCAGCAGCCGAAGGCATCAGCGTAGCACATTACGATATGATATTCCTGAAACCCATCGATGAAGAGATTCTTCGCGAAGTGGGAGAACGCGGCGTCCCGGTGATTACCATAGAGGACGGCATGCGCGACGGAGGTCTTGGCTCTGCTGTGGCCGAGTGGATGGCGGATCATGACTATCATACCGAGATTATCAGAATCGGCGTTCCTGATCGATTTGTCGCCCACGGAAAGGTGCCTGAGCTGATGAGAGAGTGTGGGATGGACGAGGATGCCATTTTCTCAGCCATAAAAGAAGCCGCAAGAAAATCGGCCGTTTAAATTAAATAGGTATGAAGATTGTAATCGTAGGAGCGGGAGAAGTCGGCTCGCATCTGGCAAAACTTCTGTCAAGAGAAGAGCAGGATGTAATGCTTGTGGATGATGACGCCGAACGCCTTGCCAGTATCGACGCCAACTACAACCTGATGACGCTACGCGGCAGCGCGATTTCGTTTAACACTCTCCGTCAGGCTGGAGTGGAAAAATGTGACTTGTTTATCGCGGTGACACCTGACGAGACACGCAATGTCACTTCCTGTACTATTGCCAAAAGCATAGGTGCAAGAAAGACAGTAGCCCGCATTGACAATTACGAATTTCTTGATAAGAATAATCGCGATTTCTTCACCCGGCAGGGAGTCAACGCATTGATTTATCCGGAGTACCTCGCGGCACAGGAGATTATAACCGCACTGAGACGCAATTGGGTGCGTCATTGGTTTGAACTCCATGATGGCAAGCTCGTAATTGTAGGCGTGAAGCTACGCGAAAATGCCCGCATTGTAGGCATGCATCTTAAAGACTTCGCCCGGACAGAGCATAATTTCCACGTTGCAGCAATAAAGCGCCGTCATGAGACAATTATACCGCGCGGTGATGACGTGCTGAAGCCCGGCGACATCCTATACTTTGCCACCATGCGCGATCACGTGAGTGATTTGCTTGACCTATGTGGGAAAGAGGAATTTCGCATACGGAAAGTCGTTATAATGGGAGGAAGCCGTATTGCTATCAGACTTGCCCATATGGCTGCGGATGAATTCCGCATTAAAATTATCGACAATGACATGGCACAGTGCCGCCGGCTACCGGAAAAATGCCCAAATTGCGACATAGTATATGGTGACGCACGCGATATTGACGTGTTGCGTGACGAAGGTGTCGACGAGGCAGATGCCTTTATTGCTTTGAGCGACAGTTCGGAGACAAATATCCTCACATGTCTTACCGCCAAAGAACTCGGAATACGAAAAACAGTAGCTGAGGTCGAAAACCTTCAGTTTATCTCCGAGGCAGAGGGTCTTAATATCGGCACTATTATAAACAAGAAGCTCCTGGCTTCAAGTAAAATATTCCAGATTCTTCTTGATACGGACGTAACCTCCTCAAAATGTCTGGCGCTTGCCGACGCAGAGGTTGCTGAAATCGAAGTAAAGCCCAACAGCAAGGTTACCCGCGGTCCGGTCAAATCATTATCTTTGCCATATGGTATGACCATTGCGGGACTCATACGCGGCGAAACAGGCATGCTCGTTACTGGTAATACTACAATAGAGGCCGGTGACCATGTCGTAGTATTCTGCTTGTCAGGAGCATTGCATAAGATAGAGAGACTGTTTAGCTAACAAAATTCATATATGAACTTTTTTGGCAGCAAAAGCCGCGACAAAGTCCAGAGTACGACTCTGTTCGGCAATGTTCGCAAAATAAATTTCCCGATGCTTGTGAGAGTATTGGGCTGGCTTCTCATGATTGAGGGCATATTCATGTTTGTGCCTATACTTACATCGCTTATATACTCTGAGAGCGATGTAATGGCATTCATTATTGCTGCCGGAATCACGCTTGCCACAGGTGCGGTGATGACATTCTGCATCCGTCCGTCACATACTCAGATGGCAAAGCGCGAGGGATTTCTACTCACGGCTCTTGTATGGGTGGTGTTTAGCTTCTTCGGTATGATTCCATATATCATATGCGAGCATCCTCTTAGTGTCACAGATGCTTTTTTTGAAACCATGTCGGGCTTTACGACAACAGGATGTTCGATTTATGAGTCAGTCGATGTGCTTAGCCATGGCATTAATATCTGGAGATGTCTGACACAATGGCTTGGCGGCATGGGAATTATCCTCTTCACTCTCGCAGTCATACCGATGCTCAACTATTCAGGAGGAATGCAGATGTTCAATGCCGAAGTAACAGGCATCACCCACGAAAAACTGCGCCCTCGAATAAGCCAGACTGCCAAAAGCCTCTGGACTATTTATTTTGTGCTCACCACACTTCTGATTTTGCTTTTATGGGCCGGTCCCATGGATATTTTCGACAGCATATGCCATTCTCTGTCCACAGTATCTACCGGCGGCTTTTCCACCAAAAACAGTAGTATTGGTTTCTGGGATTCCAACTACATCAAGTGTGTGGTTACTCTGTTTATGTTTCTTGGCGGAGTCAATTTCAGTCTGATTTATAAGGCATATCATGGCGATTGGCGTTCATTGCTGCGCAATGATACCTTTATGGCATATATCAGCATACTTGTTGTAATGTATGTGATTTTTGTCATCAGTATTGCCGTTACCGGACATGCAACATCCATAGAGGCTGTCACAATCGACCCTATTTTCCAGATAATAACGACCATTACATCCACCGGTCTTACTGCCGATAACTTCGAAAACTGGGGACCGCTGGTACTCTCCCTGTCATTCTGCCTGATGTTCTTTGGCGCCTGCGCAGGCTCTACGAGCGGCGGAGCCAAAATAGACCGTCTGCTCTATCTGCTTAAGAACACCAACAACGAACTGTATCGCTCGGTACACCCCAATTCAATACGTTCGGTGCGAATCAACGGTAATGTAATGGCACCGGAGGTTGTCGATAAGGTGATTGCATTTTTGTGCATATATGTTATGGTCATCGCGGTAGGCGGAATTATGCTTACTGCCATGGGGCTGCCGTTTATGGACGCATTCTTCAGTTCATTCAGCTGCGTAAGCAACACCGGGCTTGGAGCCGGTGTGACCGGTTATGGAGGAGGCGGTTATGAAATCATACCTGACTTCGGCAAATGGGTACTGTCAATATTGATGCTCATCGGGCGTCTTGAGATTTTCACCGTACTAATACTGTTTACACAGGCTTTCTGGAAGAAATAATCAAAAGTATATGGATGATAAACTGATTTATGCCGCACCCCTGCAAGGCTATACAGATGTGGCATGGCGCTTGGCCCATGCCGGTATTTATGGCGGTGTCGATGCATATTTCACACCATTTATCAGAGTTGAAAAGGGCAGCGTCAGGCAACGTGACCTTAATAATGCGATTCAGAATATGCCGTCTGGCATACCGGTAATCCCACAGATTATTTTTGGGAGCCGTGACGAATTTATCATACTTGCCGACACTTTGATTGACGCCGGAGCAACACATATCAATCTGAACCTCGGATGTCCGTTTCCACCACAAGTAAAACATGGGCGGGGAGCGGGTGCATTACGGGCTGCTTTGATTGAGGAAATCGCAAGCATTATAATCACGCGTTATTCATTTGCTGTATTCTCGGCAAAATTACGTCTTGGCATCAATAGTTCTGATGAATGGCGCCCGATATTGAACATATTAAATACAATTCCTCTCGATCATATTACTCTTCATCCAAGAATCGCGGCTCAGCAATATGTAGGAGAATGTAATAGTGAGATATTTGATGAGTTTTTAGCATCTACAAGTCACCGTGTAGTATATAACGGTGATATACGGTCAGTTTCAGATATCGCCCGCATCGGCAGTGTGCACAATATCTCTGTGGATGTAATGGTTGGAAGAGGATTATTGTCACGCCCGTCGCTTGCTCTGGAATATCGCAGTAATGAGGAGTGGTGTCACGACAAGCGTGTTTCAGTTTTAAGAAGATTCCACGAAGAAATATATTCCACCTATATGACTGTTCTTTGCGGAGACCAGCAGATATTACAAAAAATCAAACCTATGTGGGATTGGCTTGAAGACGAGATTGGTCATAAAGCCTGGAAAGCAATCCATAAGGCCACTACTCTCAGAAAATATGAATCGGCTGTGGCTGATGCATTGTCATAAAAACGGCCTGAAAATTCAAAGATTGTCAAAATTTATATAAGAAGGATTCTCCGATGGATTTTTGCCTGTTATGAGGGAGTGTAGCTGTAGCTACATGATTGAAGAATAAACAAAAAGACGCGGACAAGACTCTCAAAAGCAAAGTAATATGAATTTTAGACAATCTTTCAGAACGGCGGATAGAATGCATCTGGAATGTGTTCAATTTCAATAATTTCCCCATCATCATTGGCCGAGACAAGCAATATGTCGAACTGAACCTCAAATGGCAGATTTCGTGATTTTACGTATACGTCAGCCGCTCGCACAAGAGATTTGATTTTTGCTTTGGTTATGCCTTCTATGCCTGAAAAGCCGGTCCCGGCAGTGCGCGTTTTTACTTCAGCGCAGACAAGTCTCGGACCGACCATTGCGACAATATCAATCTCCAGATGCCCTACACGCGCATTCCGTTCCATGATGGCATACCCCTTGGCTGCAAGATAAGAGCATGCTGCATCTTCTCCAATTTTACCAAGGGTGTTATGTCGTGCCATCTGATAATCTAAGAATCAAAACAATTTATAGGATATGCGAAAATTGACTGATGGGAATACCTTGAACGAATTTACAATATCGACATAATCACCGACCTTACCGTTCACATTTTCAACGTCATTAATCAAGTCGATACCTTCATGAGTAACTATCTTAGGGCTTCCACCCCAGAACATCACTCCGGCATCAAATCCGATTGACAAACGTCCGGATTTTCCCACCTCATTATTATATCCAAAGCCGATATAGGGGCGGAAACGGTTGACCAAAGCCTTTGCTCTAACAAGTCCGTCGGTTCCCGGGCGCATCATGTATGGCTGTCCCTTTCTATAGATGATATTGCCTTCGTTATCGTGTATATCACGGCTGAATGTGCCGACATTTATACCAACCGCGCCACGTTCAATGAGTTTCTCAGCCATTTCCGGCGACATATAATAGTCATCATATCCCGGAATCATAGGCTCATCCCAATATGCCCCGCTTTTGGCAAAATCATAAAAATGATTATAGATATTCACCGCGAGCAGAGATGGCATCTCTTCGATTGTGTTTCTGGCGTTGGCAATCTTATTTGACCCAAGATAAAAACCGGCGGTAATATGCCAGCGTTTGTCGGCCCATGGCATGACGTCGACCATAAATTTAAAATTCCAGAAAGAGGGCCGACCCTGCATGTCGACATGTTCGTCGACATGTATATTGGTGATTCCGTACATCAGCTCCTGCAGCTTGTCAAAATTACTTTCATTCACTGTATAGCCATCATCCGGTGTGGCTCCCTCTTTATAACTTGTTATGTTGAATGACATCGGCACTGCAAATTCAGGCATATAATCAACACCCGCGCGTAAGCGTACCCAATCAGTAACATTGGTTGATAAGTCAAGCCCAATTCCTGCCGAGCCCAGAGAAAGGCCGACATCCAGATGATTGAATATATTGCGGTCAATGCGAACACCGTCACCGGCAGTAGCAGATGGAGCAACAGACTGAGAGTAAAGGATAGTAGGGGAGAAAAGAACGGCCAATGCCGCTATAGATGGCAATTTCATTTGATTGTCTTGAATAAATGCGTGTGATTGAGAATCAATATTATTTTGACAAAGGTAAGCAATATTTCTAAACAAAATCAAAAACATTCGCATAATTAACACGTATGTTAACTTAATTATGCGTCAAAATATTCCGGTTCATGACAGAATTTTCGTATATTTGCAATAAACAATAACATTACAGTGATGAAATGTGGACTTGTACTAGAAGGCGGAGCAATGCGTGGATTATTCTCAGCCGGAGTAATTGACATAATGATGGAGCACAATCTCCGTCCTGATGGCATTGTCGGCGTATCAGCCGGAGCTGCTTTCGGATGTAATTACAAATCAGGACAGCATGGGCGTGCTTTACGATATAACCAACGTTTTGCCCGAGATTCCAGATATTGCGGAATTCGCTCACTAATCAAAAGCGGGGATTTATTCAATGCGGAATTCGCGTATCATATTGTCCCGAACCATTATGACGTGTTTGATTCCGAGGCCTTTGAACTGAACCCAATGGAATACTATGTAGTATGTACCGACGTAGATACGGGAGAGGCCGTCTATCACAAATGCACACATGGCGGAGATTTATTTTATGAATGGGTAAGAGCTTCGGCATCAATGCCTTTAGTATCAAATATTGTTGAAATAGATGGCCGACGGCTCCTTGACGGAGGCATGTCCGACTCTATACCTCTCGAATTTTTTGAACGCTGTGGTTATGATGCCAATGTAGTGGTGCTGACTCAACCGGAAGGATATGTAAAGAAATGTTCCCGATTCATGCCGATGATAGAGTGGGGTCTGCGCAAGCATCCGGGAGCAAGAGACGCGATGAGCCGCCGTCATGTAATGTATAATGCCCAGCTCGAATATGTCCGTCATGCAGAATCTGAAGGCCGCTGTGTAGTAATCCGGCCGGAATCTCCGTTGCAAATCGGACATGTGTCACACAGTCCGGATGACATGCAGCGCGTCTACGATTTAGGACGTGTTGCCGCGCAGAAAAAGATTCAGGAAATCAAAACACTTTGGCATCAATAATTGATTTATTGCCCATTTCCCAAAGACATAATATTTTTTCTTTCAGATGAAAATCTCTACCAGCAGATGCCGCAGGCTTTGTCAAAGCCCTTGGTGCAAACAATCTATTGAAATAGTCTTCTTCAATTCCATATTGCTTATTAGGACATAAATTATAGAAAACAGATTGAATTTGTGAAGTGAATGACCTGTACCTCGTGTCTCATAATCTGTATTATGTTAAATTGCGTGAGCGAGAGTTTCTCAACTTCCCTCTTGCCATAGTGCTTCATTCCCATTACTCACTCATGGTATCTCCCAATCCCCCTCGGCGATATCGGACTCTCTCTTTTACTGTCTATCGAACAAAATGAAAGGCATACAGGCCGAAAATCACGAAAAATCAAAGCGCAATATTAACGACAGATACGCCGTTTTGAAAAAAACACTATCTTTGTATGTTATGGCATATCTTGACAAACGATTCAAAAGATTGAAGGCAATACCTCGACACATAATTCTTGGTATCGGAATCTGTGTTTCCCCAACAGGCATTCCTCAATATATGTCGGCACAGGTATCAATCACCGGCGATATATATCCTCCTATTTCTATAACACCGGAAGCGTCTACCGGGCTTTCGGCTATATACGTGCTACATTCATGTCAAGGCAGCACCTCGCTTACCTATCAAGCAAAAAACACCACCCACCCTATATGGTATACATTCGGGCAGCTTGGAGCTGCATATGCCGAGCCGATACCAGAGAATAAGATAGACTACTCAGGGGCGGAATCGATATTAAATGAGGTACGGTCTGATTGCGGGTATGTGATTGAAGATGGCAATTCACGCACATATTTCTGGATAATCGATTATTCGGAATACGAACTTCTTCTCAGTTCCCTGTCGGTTGACGGAGACAGTGATTGCTACACTACAATCTTAAATTTAGGAGGAGATGCATATCCCATATATTATTATACAATAACCGGTCGTCGCGGCGAGTTGTCGCGAGAGATGTCGCTGAAATATACCACGATGGAATATTCAGCAGATTATCAAGGATATAGAGAGATTGAAGCTACAGTATCCCTGCCAAATGCGGATGGTGCAATTCATTGTACCGCAGCGCTATGCGACACTGAATACACTCTTGTCGGAGACAGATTTCTGCGAGAATGGGGTCTGCCGGAGTTGTCGGTTAGCACCGACGTGATTGCGGCCCGTCGTGTTGAGGCCCATACCTCCGCAGAACAGGAGACAGAGACATTCGACAACCAGCAGAGAACATCATCAGGAGAAGGCTCGGCATCTCTTGGCGGCTCGGCGCCGGTTGAGATTTCTTTCATCGCAGATGTCACCCCTGCTGCGATATTTACCGAATGGCAAGTATCAACCCATCCTGAATTCGAGGATATCTTATTGCGCGACAAGAATCTTTCATTTACCCGTACATTCCGCGATGCAGGTACAACATATGTACGCTTCATGGCGGCTGACGCCGATGGTGAATGTGAGCATTATTCCGAGACATATCAGATAAATATCGGAGAATCCGACCTGCATTGTCCAAATGCGTTTTCGCCGGAAGGCTCTCCGGGAATTAATGATGAATGGAAAGTAAGCTACCGCTCAATAACTGAATTCAAGTGCAGTATATTCAACCGATGGGGCATCTGTGTTGCGACTCTTGATCACCCATCACAGGGTTGGGATGGCAAGTATAAAGGGAAATATGTCGGCTCAGGTGTTTATTATTATGTAATAAAGGCTCGTGGAGCCGACGGCCGCGTTTACAACCTAAAAGGAGACATCAACATTATAAAATATAATAACGAAAATCAAGGCATAGCCTCTCCTCAGCCATAAAACTTAACTAACATGCAAATTTATTATCATAAAATAATAGCCACCGCACTGTTTTGCGGACTTTTTTCCGGCACAATAAATGCCGAGGCAACTGACATAAAAAACGGCGATTCGTCGACACTGTTCAGCACCGTTGTCAATCCGAGAATTCCGTCAAAGGTTACATTTGCCGGACAAACGGTAGATCTTGACCGAGTGGATTTATTCGAGCGTCTTGACCGTGAACTCACATCCATGGCTTATACGCATGGCAATACTCTGCTCACAATAAAAAGGGCCAACCGATACTTCCCTAAACTCATCCCCATTTTGAAGAAAAACGGAGTCCCTGAGGATTTAATATATCTTGCATGCATCGAGAGCACGCTAAATCCTCGTGCATACTCCCCGGCAAAGGCCGCGGGTCTGTGGCAGTTTATACCGTCCACAGGAAAAGAATATGGCCTTGAGGTAAATGAATTTGTCGACGAGCGCTATCATCCGGAGAAAGCGACACAGGCTGCATGCAGATATCTAAAAAACGCACTTGCCAAATATGGCAACTGGGAGTCTGTCGCCGCAAGCTACAATGCCGGCATGGCTCGTATATCCAAAGAACTCGACGCCCAAAAAAGCAAATCAGCCTACGACCTGTATCTCAACGACGAGACATCGCGCTATATATTCCGTCTCATCGCCATGAAGCTCATAATGGAGAATCCGAAGGCATACGGATATCGCATAAGCTCTGATCAATTGCATACTCCAGTACGCACAACGACTGTCGAAGTCAATGGTCCAGTAGAAGATTGGACTGCTTGGGCAAAATCTCATGGCATAAGCTATCTTACCTTGCGCGATTTCAACCCATGGATAAGGGCAAAATCGCTCCCTAACAAAACAGGAAAAACCTACCGGGTTGAAATACCTCTTGCTGACGATATGCTTCGTTCTACAAGTAAGACACACGTCTACAATCCCGCGTGGGTAGTAGACTGATGGATGAATATTGATTTATGAAAAAAGATATAACCGAAAATATTCCGGCAGATGCCGATAAATTATCGGTGCTTGGCGCACGCGTCCATAATCTTAAGAATATCGATGTGGACATACCTCATAATTCCCTTTCTGTAATTACCGGACTTAGCGGAAGCGGAAAGTCGAGTCTTGCATTCGACACAATTTTCGCAGAGGGACAACGTCGGTATATCGAGACATTCTCGGCATATGCACGCAACATGCTCGGTACTCTTGAGCGGCCGGATGTAGACCGCATCACTGGCCTGAGTCCGGTTATTGCTATTGAGCAAAAGACCATAAACCGTAATCCGCGAAGCACTATCGGCACAACAACCGAGGTGTATGACTATATGCGCCTGCTATTCGCTCGCATCGGTGTAGCGCGAAGCTATATCAGCGGAGAGAAGATGGAGAAATATACTGCCGAGAAAATCGTGGCACTTATATTGTCACGATATGACGGGCATAAAATTTATGTTCTTGCTCCACTTGTGAAGAATCGTAAAGGCCATTACAAGGAACTCTTCGAACAACTGCGTAAGAAAGGATACCTTACAGTAAGAGTCGACGGCGAACTTCGCGAAATTACATTCGGTATGAAACTCGACCGCTACAAGAACCATTCCATAGAACTTGTGGTCGATAAGCTGAAAGTAGGCCGTAAGGATGCCATTCGTCTGAATGATTCTGTAGAAAACGCATTGCGCCAGGGAGACAAACAGATGATGGTCTATGATCTTGATGAAGATACTGTAGCCCACTATAGCCAGATGCTGATGGATGCTGAAAGTGGGTTGTCATACCGTGAGCCTGCTCCACACAACTTTTCATTTAATTCTCCCCAAGGGGCATGTCCCTGTTGCAAGGGACTGGGCTATGTCAACATTATTGACAGGCAGAAACTGATTCCGGATTCGTCGCAGTCAATCTATAAAGGTGGTATCGCCGCACTCGGTCCATACAAGAATACAATGATATTCTGGCAGATTTCAGCCATCTGTGAGAAATATGGGTGCTCATTGAAAACACCGATATCCGACTTGCCAGAAGAGGCTCTGAACGATATTCTAAACGGGACTGACGAGCGTCTTCAGCTAAAGACCGACATGCAGAGCACCTACAACTATTTCCGCACATATGAAGGTCTCGTCAAGTATATCGAGCTGCAACAATCGGATGATGCAGGAAGCAAGGCCCAGAAATGGAGCGAACAGTTTTATTCCCGAGCAACATGTCCTGAATGTGGAGGTCGACGACTTAACCGTGAAGCATTGCATTTTTTTGTTGACGGATATAATATTTCCGATCTGGCGCGCATGGATATCGGCGAACTGTATGAATGGGCTTCGCAGGTAGAGAAGCGCCTCGATTCACGGAGTCTGATGGTCGGCGGAGAGATTCTGAAGGAGATACGTTCCCGACTGCGCTTTCTTGTGGATGTCGGACTCCATTACCTATCTTTGGACAGAGCCTCGGCTACACTTTCCGGAGGCGAAAGCCAGCGTATACGACTGGCTACACAGCTCGGGTCGGAACTGGTCAATGTAATGTACATACTTGACGAGCCGAGCATAGGTCTGCATCAGCGTGACAACAAAAGGCTGATTGATTCATTAAAGAGATTGCGCGATGCATTTAATACCATCATTGTTGTCGAGCATGATAAAGAAATCATGCTCGAAGCTGATTATATCGTAGATATCGGCCCTAAGGCGGGCCGCAAGGGTGGCAACGTAGTATTCGCCGGCACCCCCAATGAAATGCTTGCGCAGGATACTCTGACAGCACGATATCTCAACGGCACATGCACAATAGAGCGTGGCAGTGCTCCACGGCCCGGTAATGGCAAATATCTGCGTCTTGAAGGATGCACGGGCCATAATCTCAAGAATGTCACATTAGAGATTCCACTCGGATGCCTGGTGTGTGTGGCCGGAGTGTCAGGCAGTGGGAAATCCAGTCTTATCAACGGCACATTGCAGCCTATACTGAGCCATCATTTCTACCATTCTCTGCAAGAGCCCCTGCCATATAAAAGCATCGAAGGGATTGAGCATATCGACAAGATTGTTACGGTCGACCAATCGCCACTCGGGCGTTCTCCACGATCCAATCCTGCAACGTATACCGGAGTATTCTCCGATATACGCTCTCTGTTCGTAAATCTACCGGAGGCCAAAATCCGCGGTTACAGACCCGGCAGATTCTCATTCAATGTGGCCGGAGGCCGATGTGAAGCATGTAATGGCAATGGCTATAAAACAATTGAGATGAATTTCCTGCCTGATGTGCTTGTGCCTTGTGAGGTATGTGGCGGGAAGCGCTATAACCGCGAGACGCTTGAGGTGCGTTACAAGGGGAAATCTATCGCCGATGTTCTCGACATGACCATAAACCAGGCTGTCGAGTTCTTTGCCGGTATCCCAGGCATATTAAAGAAACTTCAGGTGCTTCAGGATATCGGACTCGGATATATCAAGCTCGGACAACCTTCGAGCACACTTTCCGGAGGCGAGAACCAGCGCGTAAAACTCGCTACAGAGCTTTCAAAACGCGACACCGGACGTACTATGTTCATACTTGATGAACCAACAACAGGGCTGCATTTCGAAGATATAAAAGTGCTGCTTGGAGTATTGAACCGTCTGGTCGAAAAAGGGAACACCGTAGTCGTTATCGAGCATAATCTTGATGTGATAAAATGTGCAGACTATGTAATCGATATGGGGCCGGAGGGAGGCAAAAACGGCGGCATGATAATAGCGGCAGGAACTCCTGAAGAGATTGCTCAAACCAAGTCGCCGACGGCGGCATATATAGCCGAGGAACTTGATGAATCAGAACGCCTGAAGAAACGACAAGAGCATATTTAGAGCTTGTTTAATAATAAATCTTTCCCGAAGGAATTAAAGCAATGCCGTGTCCTACAATTATAGGGGCACGGCATTGCTTTATCTATATACCGGTTTTTCAAGGAATAATACTACCAGCCTCTGTATATTCGATTGAATTTCTGCTATAAAACATGTGAAAAAATTTGCAAAATTCGCATTTATTATACCACAAACGCAAATTGGTGTTAAATTACAGAATATTAAGCACTTGAATAGTTAATGAATTCTTATTAAGAAATCTTAACAACATATTTCTGTGTTATATTTGCAAATGTCAACTTATTTACTTTGAAAGGAACAGCCACCAAATAGATTTGCAAACAGCACAATCTGAAATCCAATTTGCAAATGCATATTGAAATATCAAAGCCCATAAATTTACATTATTAAACACGAATTTCATATATGTGTGGTTCGCAAACCACCATAGCTCTAATTTGAAAAACACGGAATGAATGCTTCTACACGGTTCGCAAACGCAAAAATACCCTACTTAACACAGATTGATATATGGGCATAATGTACTATAACTCATACTAAATAGTTTTAAAATATTTAGTATTGCTTTAGGTTTGTATCGAGAAATTAACATAGGTGACTTCCAACGCAATCCACATAGCGTATAATAAACTAATTATCAGTAATATAATATACAACAAGTAAAGTGATACATTACGACAAAACCAACTAAAGCGTGCTTATTTGCAAATTGTTTACAATCCCAATTTGCAAACAGAAATACATTGTTGCAAAATACAAATTTGCATTTCCCAAAAATATATTTTACATTTGCATTCTCAAAATTGCAAAATCAAACACTCAAAATGGATATATCATCACGTCTCAAGGAATTTCTTGATTATACCGGTATGCAGAGCACTCAGTTTGCAGACTCATGTGGTATACCTCGACCATCTTTTTCCCAGTTACTTCGCGGCCGTAATAAAAAAGTCAGCGACGAAGTAATTACAAAGATTCATGAGTCATTTCCTCAACTTTCCATACTGTGGCTGATGTTTGGCGAGGGAAATATGGTGACATCTTCAAATATAGAAATCTCAGAGCCTGAAAATGCAGCCAACCCCCTACTCCATACCAATCAATACGCTGACAATAAGCCTAATAATCCAGAGACAGACAATCCTTGCAATCATCGAGAATTATCGCAATCTACAAATATACCTCCGCTCCCAGGTATAAATGTCCCGGATTCGGTACCGGACAACGCACCATTTGCCATATCCAGTTCCTCAGCAGTAAAAAACAACACATCCCAGAGCTGCAATACAGCGGCGTTGAACAATGTTCAACATGATTCAACGCCGATAATCGGCATCAATTCCAATGGTGCCGGTCAGCGTCGCGTAGTAAGCATAATGGTGTTTTACAACGACAACAGCTTTGAGACCTTTGTGCCTGAAAAGACAAAATAATCTATCAGAAATATGTATATTCGCAAAATCAATTATTAAAGCCATGATAATACCGTATATCAATAAAAAGAAAATTGCAGTAACAGAGATTTCAGATTTACTTGATCGGAATGAAATCGCTCCGCAGTATATAAGCACAGCCAACTGGCCCGCTGAGTTCCCCTACACTCCGGATGTCCGATTCCGCATAGCACATAATGGCTCAATGATTCTTTTGGAGTTCACAGTTGCCGAAGACTACATTCGAGCAATGGCTAAGGAAGACAATGGCCCTGTATGGGAGGACTCATGCGTGGAAATGTTTATCACATTCGATAATCTCAACTATTACAATATCGAATGCAACTGTTGCGGCAAAGTATTGCTTGCCTGTGGTCCGGACCGGAACAATCGCACATATTCCACGCCAGAATGTGTAGGAGCCATATCACGAGCCACATCGATTACCGATACACAGTTTGACAGCTGTAAAGCTCCGGACAAATGGTGCGTACGGCTTGCCATTCCCGTCGTCATCTTTTTTGCCGACAACATAAAAAATCTACACGGAATGAAAGCAAGGGCAAATTTCTATAAATGCGGAGATAAATTGCCTGTGCCGCATTTCTTATCTTGGGAACCGATAAATGTTCCGGCACCCGACTTCCATCTTCCCCATTTTTTTGGAGAAGTTGTCTTTGAATAATTTCGGTTGATTTATCCGACATCAGGTCATATCACAAGCCTTGATTTACGCTGCATGGTGCTTTGCAACATAGTTGCACTATTTATTGCTTAAATTAGCGCCATGAAAACCAATCAAGCAATGATACCGACTAATATTCATTATTGCCGTAGTGTATTAACACTTGCGGCAACTTTTGTATTCTCCGGACTTATCTCATGTACAGGACATGACAATCATGCCGAGTCCGAAAGCGAGGAACACGAACATTCTTCAGAAGAAATCATATTATCGCCACATTCGGCACATCGATTTGGCGTCAAAGTCGAACAGGTTGCAGACTGCAAGCTGCCTCGCATAGTCCGGGCGTGGGGCGCGCTCGAAGCAGTACCCGGCACTGGGCGACAAATACTGTCATCCCGTTCGGCGGGCATAGTTCGGCTGTCGCCACGTGCAGTCGCCGGCGCATCGCTACGTCCCGGAGAACGCGTAGCTACCGTCAGCGGCAAAGGAATTGCAGGAGGTGACGCCAACGCCGTTGCATCTGAAGAATTGGCCGCCGCACAGAAAGAACTCGAGCGCATAGAGCCGCTACGCAATGAAGGCATAGTGAGTGAGCGAGATTATCAATCGGCACTGTCGACAGTAAAACGACTAAGCGCTGCATACAGCGGAAATGGTTCAGGAAGTGCAGTCACGGCTTCACAGAAAGCAACGATAATAAAAGTGAATGTAGCCGATGGTGAATGGGTGGAGGCCGGAACACCTGTAGTAGAAACATCGACTGACAGCCGACTTTTGCTTCGTGTTGACCTTCCATTGTCAATGCGCAATGTGGCCGGCATGATTGTTGATGCCAACTTCGCCACAGCAGATTCTCCCGATAATGTCAAATCCGTAAGTATGCTTGGAGGCTCAATTATCGAGGATACAAAAGGTACAGCTGCAACAAACGGTAATTATATGCCGATATACTTTTCCATCCCTAACGACGGGTCATTGTCACAGGGTGTATACACCGATATATGGGTTATTCTCGAAGATGACAATGACGTGACAGGATCTACAATTCCAGTAGAAGCTGTGGTGGAAAGTGAGGGCGAATATTTCGCCTATGTCAAAGTGGATGACCATGGATATGAAAAACGGCGTCTTTCACTTGGGGTGACCGACGGAAAAATTGTAGAAGTCAAGGCCGGACTTGTTCCGTCGGACAGTGTTGTCACCAACGGTGCCATGATTCTGAAGATGGCTGAGAACAGCGGCAAGATTCCGGAAGGGCATTCACATAATCATTAATATCCGGACAGAATATGCTTGACAGAATAATAAAAGGCTCACTTGACCGACGCAAACTGGTTCTTGTTGCGGCGGCGCTATTATTGATTGTCGGATGCGTGGCTATGCTTCGCGACACATTTGATGTCGATATTTTCCCAGACCTAAATGCTCCTACGGTGGCAATAATGACCGAGGCCGGCGGCCTTGCTCCTGAAGAAGTAGAGAAACTTGTCACCTACCCCATAGAGACAGCAATGGGCGGTGCTCCAGGAGTAAGACGTGTACGCTCTTCAAGTTCCGCAGGATTCTCAGTAGTATGGGTTGAGCATGAATGGGGCGTTGACCCATACAAGGCCCGCCAGGGAATATCCGAGCGTCTATCCGGAATAGGATCCACACTTGCTCCCGAGGCAGGGATTCCAGTGATGGGACCTCCCACTTCGGTACTTGGCGAAGTGCTTATAATAGGGCTTACCAACAAGACCGATTCTTTATCAACAGACTCCCTGTCAATGCTACAGCTTCGTACCATTGCCGACCGTACACTACGTCCGGCGCTACTTGCCATTGAAGGGGTGTCACAAGTATCGGTACTCGGTGGCCAGGAAGAGGAGATACAGATAAAACTCAATACACCTCAAATGGCCCACTACGGAATATCCCTTGAGGAAGTATTGGCGGCCTGCGATGGATTGAATACAAACTCTTCCGGAGGCAATCTTAGCGACTTTGGGAATGAATATCTTGTAAAAGGGAGTATATCCACAAGCCGTGCCGATGAACTTGGCCTGACAGTAGTAAAAATCATCGGCAATGACAATGCGAACACCGGTGCTCCGGTAACATTGAGCGATATTGCCGTAATCGAACGTGGTGGTGCCACTCCACGTATCGGAGCTGCAGGAGAGAGAGGTAAAGAAGCTATACTACTCACCGTAAGCAAACAGACCGGCGCATCGACAACCCGTCTCACAAAAGCAATAGAAGCAAAACTCGCACAACTTGTTCCTTCACTACCAAAGGACATTAATGTATCGACAGACATATTCCGACAGGCTGACTTTATCGACAGTTCTGTAAATAATCTGCAGCAATCGCTCTTCGAGGGTGCAATATTTGTAATCGTAGTGCTCTTCTTTTTCCTTATGGACATACGCACTACGCTGATATCGGTCATTGCTATCCCCATGTCGATTATAGTGACCATTTTTGTTCTACATGCCATGGGACTTACCATTAATACCATGACACTTGGAGGCATTGCAATTGCCATCGGATCCCTGGTGGACGATGCCATTGTCGACGTAGAAAATGTTTACAAACGTCTTCGGGCAAACCGCGCATTGCCGAAGGAGCAGCAGAAGAATGTAGTCAGCGTAGTCTATGAAGCATCCCGAGAGGTAAGAATGCCGATATTCAACTCCTCTCTTATCATCATGGCGAGTTTCCTGCCGCTCTTCTTCCTACATGGCATCGAAGGCCGTCTGCTCGGCTCGCTTGGAATAGCTTTTATCGTATCGCTGATAGCATCTACAATTGTAGCCCTCACCCTTACTCCGGTATTGTGCAGCTATCTTCTCGGAGATTCCGCGTCCGGCACAAAAGATAAAGAGCCGGCACCTGCGGCATGGCTCCGACGCGTGTATAATAATGCGCTCACCACAGGCATGCGGCATAAACGCGCCATACTTTGGTGGACCGGAATATTGTTTGTGGCCTCGATGTGCATTATGGCCACACTTGGACGCAGCTTCCTGCCGCCGTTCAATGAAGGCTCATTTACGATAAACATAAGTGCCATGCCGGGCATATCGCTTGAAGAGAGCGACCGTATCGGACGCATTGCTGAAAAAATAATAATGGAGGTGCCCGAGATAACAACGGTTGCAAGAAAAACAGGACGTGCCGAACTTGACGAACACTCTCTTGGAGTCAATGTAAGTGAAATCGAAGCACCTTACATACTTGACGGACGCACGCGCTCTGAAGTGGCCGACGAACTGCGTCATAAACTCGCAGATATCCCCGGAGTCAACATTGAAATCGGCCAGCCGGTATCTCATCGTATTGATGCCATGCTTTCGGGAACAGAGGCCCAGATTGCCATAAAAATTTTTGGACCGGATCTTCCTACTCTCCATCGCACCGCAACAGAGATATCCAATGCTATCGGCGACGTCAATGGGATTACGGACATTGCCGTTGAACAGCAGGTAGAACGTCCGCATCTTGAGATACGTCCCCGACGTCATGCAATGGCCTACTATGGCATAACCCCAGGACAGCTTGCCCGCTGGGTCAGCGTGAATATCGGAGGTACTGAAGTGGGAAAGATTTATGATGACGGTATCCCCCGCTCTATAAGGCTAATGAGCAGCGAACGATGGAGAGGCAGTATTGACGGAATATCTTCGTTGACAATAGACACTCAACGAGGAGTAGTGCCAATAACCTATGTCGCAGATGTCGTATCGACCTCCGGCCCAAATACTATTAATCGAGAGAATCTCAACCGTAGGATTGTAGTATCGGCCAATGTTGAGGAACGTGACCTTCGAGGAGCTGTCAATGAAGCACGTAACGTTATTGAAGAAAAGATTAAGATTCCCGAGGGATACAACGTTGTCTACAGCGGTCAATTTGAAAGTGAAGCCGCTGCCACCAGAACTCTTGTTTTAGCATCAATCGGAGCTCTTATAATCATTCTGATACTTCTGTATATGGAATTCCATGATATCAAGGAGTCTCTGATAATACTTGTCAACATGCCACTGGCAATGATTGGGGGTGTATTAATGCTGCGACTGACCTCAGGCGAATTGAACATTCCTGCAATAATTGGATTTATATCACTGCTTGGTATCACAACACGCAATGGCATGTTGCTAATATCCCGCTACAACTCATTGCACAATGATGGCCTCGCTCTGTCTGAACGAATATTAAAAGGCAGTTCCGACCGCCTGCTTCCGATTATAATGACAGCACTTACTTCGGCATTGGCGCTTGCTCCTCTTGCCTTGCGTGGAGGAGATCCCGGCAATGAACTGCAGTCGCCTATGGCCATTGTGATTCTCGGAGGATTACTTACATCGACTCTTCTGAATATCTTTGTAATACCGATACTTTATTATTACGTACAACACCGTAAGAAATAGACTCATGAAATCTATAAGAACAATCGCCCTCATAGTTGCATCCACAGTCGTGCTCCATGCAAGCGGAGAGAGTTTTGACTCCCTTGTCGACCGTATGATTGCTCTCAATCCGGGCCTACGCAGTGAAGCATATGCCTATGCCGCCCAAAGGGAAAGTCTGCGATCTGCAGCCATGCTCCCGGATCCGGAAATCGAAGGAGGATATATGTGGAGTAGCGGGGAGCCTGGAAACAAGACCGATATTACAGTAAGCCAATCGATGGAATGGCCGGGAGTATACAGCGCGATGCGACGTGAGGCCCGACTTCAGTCAAAGGCAACCAACCTGTCGGAACAAGCCACAATAATCAGCGCACGAGAAAACGCTCGGATTCTACTGGCAGAAGGTGTATACCTTAATAAATGCCATCAAGTAATGGTAAATCGCATGGAATGCATCGATTCTCTGCTTGATATCGCCACGAAAGGCGCTCTGCGCAATGAAATCACATTGCTTGATGTCGAGAAACTGAAACTTGAAAGGCTTGAAGTACTTGCAAGACAGACTGAGCTCAACACTCAAGCGACACAATGTATATCGGCAATCGGAGCATTTATCGGGTCGATTGAAAATGCAAAAGACATATATAATGCGATTGAAGACTACCCGGCCGAAATGCTTCATCCTCTTGCTATATACAGCGACAAACTTGATGAAACGCCCGAGGTGGAGCAGTCAAGAATACTTGCCGAGGCATCTCGGGCACGGAGTGAAGCTGAGCGCCGCCGGTCGCTTCCTTCCCTTACTGCGGGATATCATTTTGCCAGAGAGGAGGGTACCCCGTTTCATGGGTTTGTAGCGGGATTATCAATACCTGTGTTCTCCACCAGAGGCAAGTCGGAGGCCGCACGCCTTGAAAGCATGGCAGCAGAGGCTCGCGCCGAACAGCAGGCTATAGAGCAGCGATTATCGTTAGAGTCCATACATGCGTCAGCGATGCAGTTCAAGACGCAGTATGAATCATACCACAAAGTTTTGACAGATTCCCCGACTCCCCGACTATTGCTTCGGGCGCTGGAGGGTGGCCAGATAAGCATGATGGTGTACCTTATTGAATCAGCCTCGCATACCGACGCAATATTACGGATGCTGGAAATACAGTATCGTTACCAACAGGCAATGGCACAGTTGGCTCGTTATAATCCGGGAAATTAATCTCCGGCGAGAACCTTTTGGCTGTTTATGGCGTTATTTGGGAAGAAAATATCTATTAACCAAATAACGCCTTTTTATGGAAACAAACGTATATAGCCAGCCAAAACTCCCCTATGCGTCCGATGCTCTTGAGCCTGCCATCAGCGCTGAAACTATCAGCTACCACTGGGGAAAGCATGAAAAGACTTATATCGACAATCTTAATCGACTGATTCGTGATACAGAATGGGAGGACACACCTCTTGAAGAGATTATCAAGACTGCCAATGGCCCTCTGTTCAATAATGCGTCGCAGGCATGGAACCATATATTTTATTTCTTCTCATTCTCGCCTGATGGCGGAGGTGAACCGCAGGGGCCTCTTGCGGAAGCTATCAAACGTGATTTCGAATCATTCGATGAGTTCAAAAAACTTTTTGAAAAAGCCGGTGTCGATTTGTTCGGCTCGGGGTGGGTATGGTTGTCTCAGGATAAGGATGGACGTCTGTTCATAACACAAGGCCCTAATGCCGCCAACCCTCTTACCCAGGGTCTGACTCCTCTGCTCTGCTTTGATGTATGGGAGCACGCCTATTATCTCGACTATCAGAACCGTCGTGCCGATGCTCTACATAGATTATGGGACATCATCGACTGGGATGTAGTATCGTCGCGATATTCCGTAAAATAAAAGCCTGACAAAGACATAAATCGCACTTTTAGCATAATGTGATGAATGCCGGGGGTGGAACTCGTGAGAGTGACGCCCCTTTTTATTTTGGGAAATTGTCTGCCGGGATAGAGGTTATTATGAAAAGGGGGCATATCAAAAAAATGACAGCCCCCTCCTATATTGATGTATAGTACGTCTCAATCAACGCTCAGCACGCATAGGATTGGAGAGGAAATCCTCATAGGCAAGACGTATGCCTTCGGGGAGTTCTGTTGTATATGTCCAGCCAAGAGCCTTAGCCTTGCTTACATCAAGGAGTTTACGTGGAGTTCCATTAGGCATGTCGGTATTCCATAGTATACGGCCCTTATACCCTACCGTTTTTGCAACGAGCTCAGTGAGTTCCAGGATTGTCAGCTCTTTGCCGGTACCGGCGTTTACAGTCTCATTGCCGGAATAATTATTCATAAGGAAAACACACAGATTGGCAAGGTCGTCGACATAGAGAAATTCGCGAAGCGGTGTACCGTCACCCCAGCATGTCACCTCCTCAAGTCCGGCTTCCTTAGCTTCATGGAATCGGCGGATAAGCGCAGGTAGCACATGCGAATGCGTCGGATGATAATTATCATTCGGTCCATAAAGGTTAGTCGGCATAACCGATATATAGTCCGTGCCATACTGACGATTGAGAAACTCGCAGTACTTCAGTCCCGAGATTTTGGCAAGAGCGTATGCCTCGTTGGTTTTTTCAAGTTCGGAAGTCAACAGACACGATTCAGGCATAGGCTGTGGTGCCATGCGCGGGTATATACATGACGACCCCAAGAACTCCAATTTCTTGACACCGTTTTTCCAGGCTGCATTGATAACATTCATTTCAAGCATCATGTTGTCATACATAAAATCGGCAAGAGCCGACTGGTTGGCTTCTATTCCGCCAACTTTTGCTGCGGCAAGAAAGACATAATCCGGCTTCTCGGCTGCAAAGAAATCATTTACAGCCTGCTGATTGATGAGGTCGAGTTCCTTGTGAGTACGGGTTATAATATTAGTATACCCCTGTCGGCGAAGTTCGCGCACGATAGCTGAGCCTACCATGCCTCTGTGACCGGCAACGTAAATTTTCGAGTCTTTTTCCATAGTGCTAACTATTCTTTCCTATTTTAGCGATATTGGTTATTCTTTTCTTCTGATTTTTATTCGTATGATATTTTCATCCTCGGGTATCCGGTCTACTACAAGAGCAAGATGACCGCCACCTCCGGCTCCAAGCATCTTCCATGCCAGGGCATGATTACGCCAACGATTGATATATTCCTCCACTCCGGGCTGCATCATTGCGGGGAACATTGAAATCTGTGCTTCAAAAGAATCGCGGAATGCTGCGGCAAACTCATGAAGGTTGCAACGCATCACAGCGTCCCAGCAACGGTCGGCAGCTTCTGTAAGACGTCTCACCTTCGCCGGCGTGATATCCTTGCCTTCCACAACAGAACAGCCCGAACGCCGTGGAAACATCGGAATAAGCACAATATGATTCTCAAGCCATGACAGGACATTCTCATCGTGGCATGATTCAATTTTTGCCGGCCAGTAATGTCCATCATAATAATGACGGTTAAGACCGGACATACAAATGCCTATCGCATCCTGAGCCCCGGAAATATGTCCTTTGTTCTCCGGATCATTCTCGAAGCAGAACAGAAGTCGCGCGAGCATCTCTTCATTGTAATTCGGAAGCTCATAAGGCCAGATTTTCTTTGCAGCATTACGTGTCGATGTCGACATGCCGCCACGTTCCATAAATTCGACAGTCGGTTCTATCGAGATAGTAAGTGCCCATCCTGCCCCATATTCCGATACATATGGCTGGTCTATCCATGTACCGGCGATATCTACGCGGTATGGAAGGTGAGATTTTACACCTTTCCGCAAAGATGTTGTCGACCTGGCCTCCAATCCGGCATCCGGCACTCGTTCAAGTTCTACATATTCGATGCCTTTTTCCCGACAGAGATTTCGTTTGAGCTCAGAGCCGCCATCAGAGTTGACAACGAAAATATCAGGCTTTACTCGATCAAGCGTGTCAAGAAAATCAAGCATGCCACTACCTGAATTTATATATGCATCAGTAACATACCGGATTGACTTCACCATATACAGGCGCTCCTTTTCAGAGTACACTGTCTTGCGGTTTTTGAGGCCCTCGATTGTACTGTCGGAACCAATTCCTACATAAAGATCACCGTAGCGTGAGGCCTCTTTGAAGAAAGCCACATGACCGGAGTGAAGCATATCGTAGCACCCCGACACAAACACTTTCTTTTTATTGTCAGTCTGCATAAATAAGAGATTTCTTGCGTGAATATACTATAGCTGAAGCGTAACCAAGTATCACTACAAAACATAGAAGCGATACAGCAAAAGATGCGGAAATACCGGCAATATCCGATATCCATGCCTGAAGCGGCGTAAGCAAGGCTCCTCCAAGTATTGCCATTATAAGCCCGGAGGCTGCAATTTTGTTATCAGCCGGAGGCATACCCTCAAGAGCTATGCCATATATGGTCGGGAACATCAGCGACATTGTTGCCGAAATACCTACAAGAGCAATGACCGAAGGCATTCCGGAAAGAATTATTACCCCTCCCGTAAGAATTATTGCCATAACTGAGGCATACATCAGCAACCTTACGGGCGCCACGTATTTCATAAGCCATGTGAACACAAACCGGAATAGTGTAAACGAGAGTATGGAGTAGAGAAAAAACATTGACGCATCTTTTTCAAGACAATCAAGTTCCGACATGACATAACGGATTGTGAACGACCATACACATGTCTGCACGCCTACATAAAAGAACTGAGCTACAACGCCAAAGCGATATGGACGGTTGCTCCAAAGACGGCGCAATGTATCTCCTACCGGCGCAGCCTCTGACTCGTCTTTAAATTTCGGCATTCTTACAAGAATGATTATAGCCAGCAATACAAGCAATGCACATCCGATGAGCATATACGTGCCTGATATGGCCGACAGTTCATGACTTTGAATCTCCATCAACTGAGCGGCCGACATGTCGCCCCGTTCTGCAGCATCGGCGGCGTTTAACTCCGACAATATGAAATGGCGGCTTACAAGTATACCGCATACAGCACCTACCGGATTGAACGTCTGTGCGATATTAAGACGTCGGGTAGCGTTGTCGCGACTGCCCATGGACAGTATGTAGGGATTGGCAGTAGTCTCAAGAACAGCACATCCGCATGCCATAACATAAATGGCAAAAAGAAATGCCGGATAACTCGCAGCGACACCTGCGGGATAAAAGAGCATAGTACCGCAGGCGTATAGGAGCAGGCCCAGTATAATTCCTGATTTAAAGGAGTATTTGCGGATAAACATAGCCGCCGGGAAAGCCACACAGGCATATGCCCCGAAGAAAGCGAACTGCACCATAGAGGTCTGCAAATCGCTCATCGACATAATACGCCGAAATGCTGCAAGCAGCGTGTCATTCATATTGTTGGCCAGGCCCCATGCGAGAAAAATAGTGGAGACAAGGAGGAAAGGTACGCCTATGCGTATTACGTCATTGGATTTTGCCATTTTCAATTTTGTATAAGGGAGAGGAATTCCTGTCGAAGTGTTGTATCTTCCGCAAACACGCCGTCGTAGTCAATAGTTGTAGTAGAGCTGTCCTGTTTTTCAACTCCACGCATTTTCATGCAGAGGTGTTCGGCACGACACACTACAATCACCCCTTTAGCTCCGAGGGTATTGCTGATCACCTTGGTGACTTCTGCCGTAAGACGTTCCTGCACTTGAAGGCGACGAGCATATACATTGACTACTCTTGCAAGTTTAGACAGCCCAATCATATTGCCGTCGGGGATATAGCCTACTGATATTTTTCCGAAGAACGGGAGTATATGATGTTCGCAGAAGGAGTAGAACTCTATGTCACGTACAATAATCATACGCGAGCCGGCATACTCAAATACAGCCTGCTTCATTACGGCAGAGGCATCCTGTCGGTATCCCTGAGTAGCATAATATAGTGCTTTCGCTGCCCTGAGCGGAGTTTTCCTAAGTCCTTCACGGTCGGGGTTCTCCCCTATCAGTTCTATAATAGCCCGGTAATGACGGGCCAGTTCTTCTATAACTATGTCCTGATTCTGCATAGCTTTTTGTGTCGTATTCATTTACAAAAGCGACTATTCTCCTACAACAATTCGGTCGCGCACCACACGTATCTCTCGGCTATAACCCGGAAATGCCTCCTTGATTTCAGCGGCGGCCTTCTCTGCCTCGTCATAAGTACGGAAATTTCCTATGCGTGTCCGCCAATACGGAGCTTTGTATTCAACATAAGAAGGGTATGCTTCAAAACGCGATACGACATTGCGCGCACGTGTGCGTGCTTCATTCTTAGCTGTACGCGGATTATTGTCAGCGAATATCTGTATTCTGTATCCTCCGGTCCGGCCATGAACTATCGCTGAAGATACCTCCTGCTCTTTTGACGCATCAACTCTCAGGCGATTTTTAAGTGCATCAGGCATCCGGATGATTACAACACCCTCAGCGGCGATATGCTCTTCAATCACCGGGCGCACCGGTTCAGTCTCGGTGACACTATCTGTAGTCTGCGCATGCATACCAATTGTCATTGCTATTGCAGCAATCGCCAAAGAGCATGCCGGCAGAATGCGTATATGTAGGAACGAGCTCTTGCTTTTCTTCATAATATTGCATTAACAACCGCAAAGTTAGTAAAAATAAATTACTTTGATGCAGATATTCCACATATTACTCAATTATAGGAATATCTGCATGCATATAAATGGAGACAGGCAACATCTCTTTTGAATTACAACCTGTTGGCAACCGACATATTCATATCAACTGATTATGGATACCCTCACCTTCTTGCCCTTAAGTTTCTGGGAAGACAGACGTCTTACCAACCCATCGGCATCATCTACAGGGACAGCTGCAATGGCGCTGTGGTCGCGCACAACAATACGCCCTACCATACTGGCATCTACACCACCTTGTTTTATTATATAGCCGGCTATATCTCCGCGAGAAATTTTCTCTTTCTTGCCTGCATTGAAATAAAGGGTCGCGGATGAGGCATGAATCGGGTTGTCGGAGTGTCCGGTAGGCGAATACGACCTGTCAAACACTATATAGTCGGGTATAGTGTCAGCTTCAGAAGATATCACATATATCGTACCGGTCGAGTCGACTCGTGCCGTACGGCCATTTCTATGTGTCCATACTTCCTGCGATAATGGCATGTGATAATGCACAATGCCACTTACTGAATCGATATCAAGTCCGCGGGCGCCAAGATCGGTACTGACAAGTATTGGTGTCGAGCCATTATTAAGCAAATCAACAGCCTTTTCCCTGTCATTCTGGTCAAGTGCTCCATGATATATGCCCACCGGAAGTCCGGCATCATGCAGATGTCGGTATACTCTGTCGGCGCTTTCCCGATGGTTCACAAACACTATTACGCGTCCGTCCGGCAGAGAATGCAACAGGTCAGTAAGGGTCTCAAGTTTGTCTCGCGACGGACTCTCTACATCAACTATCTGCATACGTGAGCGCGGTGCGTCGGCATTATTCAGATAGTTGATAATTTCCATCTTGTCTAATTTCATAAATCCCGGCAGTTCATCCAGGCGAGTAGCAGAGGTAAGAATTGTTCTGGCGCGATTGGGCATCGTGCGTATTACCTTCTTCATCTCGTCATGAAATCCAAGTTCAAGGGATTTGTCGTACTCGTCGAGCACCAATATCCTTGTTGTATATAAATCAATCTGCTTCCGCTCGATATGATCAAGCAACCGGCCGGGCGTAGCCACAATGATATCAGGCACCGGAGTCAGAGAATTCTTCTCGTCAAGCATAGAGTGTCCTCCATAAAGTGCTACGACCTTATATCCGACAGCCAGCTCGCGCACTACACGATATATCTGCATTACCAGTTCGCGCGATGGGGCAATCACGACGCCCTGCAACTTTGCCGCAGGCGGCTGCAGTGACAGCATCATGGCTGATGCAAAAGCGATTGTCTTGCCGCTTCCTGTCGGAGACAAAATCATTATATCCGATGCACTGGAAGCCATTGCTGCCTCTTGCATCGGATTTAGGGTATCTATACCCATGCGGGTACGGATATTCGCTATTATTTCTTGATATTTCATATTTTTCTGGTTACGGGACAAAATTACATAAATACTAACAATAATCCATTTAGAAATAGCCACAAAATTGGCGAGATGATTTGCATCGAGGTTAATCATTGACATTTAATGTTATACATTTATGTTAAGTAGAGGCCGATTGGGGTCGCCTCGACATCTCGCGCTTCCAAAATTTACATTAATTATTGTTAAACAAGGCCTCAGGTATTTGCACAAATCACAAAATCTCCCTACCTTTGCAAGTGTGTTTTTCATAGTATTAGATTAAGATAAAGGTTTAAACGGGAAGAGATGTCGTGAGACATCTCTTCTTTTTATACGCTTACACTATTGATAACGTTTGTTATGCGGTACAAAAAATATCCAAATGATCTATTTATTAAAATGCGTACAATAATGAGATAAATTATGTCGTTACTACCCATAGATGCAAACACGACGCAACATATCAGTTTTTATATGTATAGCGCTTATGATATTCTCCGGAAGCGCTACCCTCAACGCCCAGCGAAATGATAAGGTGCTCAACAGGCCATATACTGATCTACGGCATTGGCATATGGGGTTTTCTGTGGGTTTATTTGCTCCTACCCTTGGGTTTACCCACAATGGATATGTCACCGAGAATGGCGAGACCTGGTTTATGGAACAGCCATCTTACTCTCCGGGGTTCTGTGTAAACGGATTGTTTGATCTCAGGCTAAATGAATATTTCAGTTTGAGATTTACTCCCGGAATGTATTTTGGCAACCGTACGATAAAGATGCGCGACAATATATCGGGCACTATTGAGCAACAGGATATAAAGTCGACATATATTGTCATGCCTTTGGATTTGAAGTACAATGCGATACGTCTGCACAACGTCCGCCCATATATGTTGGCCGGAGTAATGCCGGTTTTTGATGTAGCCAAACGACGCAATCGTGATTTATTACAGTTAAAATCTTCCGATATATTGCTTTCAATCGGCTTTGGATGCGATTTATATCTGCCATATTTCAAATTTGCTCCGGAAATAAAATTCTGCATCGGACTTACCGACCTGCTACAACGAAATCGTCCTGACCTCGATGATGATCCGGATCGGCTCAAATTTACACAGTCACTATCTAAGGTTCGCCAGCAAATGGTGGTACTTACATTCTATTTTGAGTAAAGAAGATGATTCGTCCACTTATTTGCAATATCAAGCGGATTGTTGCTGCGGTATTATTGCTATCGGCAATATCAGTTGAATCTGCGGCCCAGGTCGATGCCGGCTTCACGCAATATATGGAGGTTCCCTCCTATTACAATCCGGCAGCCATCGGACTTACCGACTATCTTAGGATAAGAGGCGGCTCTCGACTGCAATGGATGGGAATACCCAAAGCCCCCAAAACTTTCCTCGCCAATGCCGACATGCCAATGAAACTATTCGGAAAAAGAATTGGAGTAGCCATCGTGATGCAACAAGAGAGCATGGGCCTGTACAATAATCTCACGCTTGGAGCCATGGGAGCATATAAACTCAAGATATTTAAGGGGGAACTATCCATCGGTGCCCGCATCGGTCTTTTTGACGAATCATTCCGTGGCTCGGAAGTCATCCTCCCGGATGACAATGATTATCACCAAAGTGCGGATGACGCCATACCCACTACTGATGTGCATGGCACTGCATTTGACATAAGTTTTGGCATTCATTATACCCATCGGCTATTCTGGGCAGGAATTTCCGCAACTCACATAAACCAGCCGACAGTAAAAATGTCGACAGACGGCACGGATGCAAAACAATACGAATTTCAAGCCGGATGTAACTTCTATTTCATGGGAGGTGGCAATATTCCGATTAAAAATACGTTATTTGAATTGCAGCCTTCCGTATTGGTAAAGACCGATTTTATATTTACTACAGCGGAGATTACTGCAAAACTGCAATATAACCGTTTCTTTTACGGGGGATTGGCCTATCGCTATAATGACGCAGTGGCATTATTGCTCGGAGCCTGCTTCAAAAACTTTTTTGTAGGCTACAGCTATGATTATCCCATAAGCGACATAGCCAAAGCAAGCTCTGGCAGTCATGAAATATGGCTTGGCTATAGCATGAAACTCGACCTCGGAGAGAAGAACAAGCATAGACATAAAAGCATACGAATAATGTAACGTCATAGTTATGGATAAAATACAGAATCATCTATTAACCGCCATAATAATAACCCCGATAGTCGCGTCATGTGCATTGGGCAGCCATAGCAGCATGGGGGGAGAAGTGACCGGAGTAAGCGGCACTTCGTGGACCGAGCCTACACCTTATGGTATGGTTCTTATTGACCGTGGTTCCATGAAAGTCGGTCCGGCTAAAGCCGACAGCGCATGGAATCTCCGTGCCGATGCCCGAGGAATCAGCGTCGACGGTTTCTGGATGGACGAGACTGAAGTCACCAATGGAAAATACAAACAGTTTGTACATTGGGTTCGTGACTCCATTATCCGCGAACGCCTCGCAGATCCTGCATATGGGGGGAATGAGGAATTCAAGATTGAAGAAGATCGCGAGGGCAATCCCGTAAAACCTTATCTAAACTGGAACAAGGCTATTCCATGGCGTAATCCATCGGAAGATGAGGCACGTGCGATAGAGAGTGTCTATCGCATCAATCCTATTACAGGAGTTAAGGAGCTCGACCCAGAGCAACTCAACTATCGTTACGAAATATATAATCACACTGAGGCGGCCAAACGCAAGAACCGCATGAACCCAGCACGACGCGATTATAATACCGATCGTCCGATAGACACTACATTGCCTGTAATATCAAAAGATACAGCATACGTAAATGATGAAGGCGATATAGTGCGTCAGACAATATCCCGTGCATTGTCAGGTGACTATGACTTTGTCAACACTTATATAGTCAATATATATCCTGACACCACAGCATGGATTAATGATTTTGAGAACGCCTACAACGAGCCCTATGTACGCCTTTATTTCTCCCATGGCGGCTACAATGACTATCCGGTAGTCGGCGTAAGTTGGGAACAAGCGAATGCATTCAGTCACTGGCGCACAGAATTCCTTAGACGTTCGCTTGGCAAAGACGGAATTTATGTGGAACCGTATCGTCTGCCGACAGAAGCGGAATGGGAATATGCCGCTCGTGCCGGGAACAATGAAAACATGTATCCCTGGGATGGCGAACTTCCGCTAACCGAGGACAAGGGATGTTTCTATGCCAACTTTAAGCCTGACGAAGGGAATTATTCTCGCGACGGGCATATTATAACCTCTCGTGTCGGAACATATTCACCAAATGACTTCGGTCTTTATGACATGGCCGGAAATGTAAGTGAATGGACCTCTACAGCATATACCGAAAGTGTGGGTAAACTCACATCCGATCTCAATCCCGAATACCGTTACGATGCTGCCATAGAGGATCCATACAAGATGAAACGAAAGATTGTACGAGGCGGTTCATGGAAAGATGTCGCCCACAATGTACGTTCTGACTTGAGAATGTGGGAGTATCAGAATGAGCAACGTTCGTATATCGGTTTCCGTAATGTCCGTACCCAGATAGGGTTTGCCAAAGGCCAGGGACAGAAACAAAAATAAGAGTTCCGTATCCTCGACTATTGAATCATACAGTAACAATAATATCATCTCCAAGCACAATGGGAAAGATAAAACGATATAAAAACAGCATAGAGCGTTTCCTATCTGGTGAAAAAGGACAACGCTTCTTCAACTTCGCATACTCAATCGGCGCAGCCATCGTAATCTGGGGCGCTCTGTTCAAGATTCTGCATCTTCCCGGCGGCAGCACTCTGTTGTCCATCGGCATGGGCACCGAGGTGCTTATGTTTATACTTACAGCCTTTGACCGTCCGCCGCGGGAATATCATTGGGAGGAGGTATTTCCGGTATTGAGCACAAAAAATCCGGATGACCGACCGGAGTTTCAGAACGGTGGCAGTATCGTAATCGGCACTAATGGCACTCCTGTCGCAGGAAGCATCGCTCCGAATGGCAACGCGCAATTTGCGAACCTTCCCTCAGGTGCTCCTACTGACGAATACATGACTCAGATTGCCGCTCTCTCACAACAGATGAACCAACTGCGCCAGACAACGGAATCTCTAAACAATGTAAGCGAAGTATTATTGCAATCATACAAAGCCATCACAGAGAATTCCGAAAACATCACTCGCAGTTCTACAGGATACGTAGAAGAGATGCAGGCTCTTAACCGAAATATCGCAGGACTGAACACTATTTATGAAATACAGTTGAAGAGCGTTAGTTCACAACTTGATTCAATTGATCGCGTCAACCGCGGCATCAAGGACATACGCGATATGTACGAGAAATCGTCGGCCATGAGCGAACGTTATTGCGAAGAAACTGAAAAAATGGCCCGCTATATGCAGCAACTCAATCAAGTATATGAAAAGATGCTGCATGCCATGACTATCAACATGTATAACCCCATGGGAGCACATCAGCCACAGGCAAATTCGTCTCAGGCAATGCCGGAGTCGATGCCCCCTATCCGTTAACGATATTAACCTTTCACGACACCCAACATGGGAAGCAATAATACACGTTCTCTTTCACCACGTCAGAAGATGATAAATCTGATGTACATTGTACTGACAGCAATGCTGGCTCTCAATGTGTCGTCAGATGTGCTTGACGGCTTCGGACAGGTTGAGGAGGGACTTGCACGAAGCAACGCTACTGTCGACCAACGCAACGAGGCCGTATTTCGTCGGCTTGAGGCATTTGCCGAGCAGAATCCGGGAAAGGGTGCGGCATGGCTTGACAAAGCCGCAGAAGTGCGCTCTACTACATCTCGTGTCTATGGTCTCATTGATACCCTGAAAATGGCTATCGCAATCGAAGCTGACGGCAATAACGCTAATCTTGCCAATATCCTTAATCAAGATAATCTTGACGCAGCATCAATTGTAATGCTATCACCCGGAAGTGCTAAAGGAAAGCATCTGCGCAGCACTATTGACTACTACAGAAATTACATCGGCTCGCTCATGAGCGACTCGCTTAAGCGCGACAACATAATGCGCTCGTTATCGACCGAACAAATTACTCGCCGTGGCACTGTAACACCACAGTTGTGGGAGGAAGCGATGTTTGAAAACAAACCGGTAATCGCTGCAATCACACTGCTTACCAAATTGCAGAGCGATATACGCTATGCAGAGGGCGAGGCATTGTCCACTCTATTGGCTAATGTTGATGCCGGTGACGTTCGAGTAAATGAGCTGAACGCTTTTGTAATACCCCAGTCGCGCAATGTAATGCGTGGAAGCCGATATTCAGCCAATATAGTGCTTGCAGCCGTCGACACTACCCAGCGCCCCACTATATATATCAATGGCAAACAACTTGATAATGACCGTGGACTATTCGAAACTCTCGCATCCTCGACCGGCAACTTTGATTACTCCGGCTATCTGGAAGTGCCACACGGCGATGGTACCGTGACACGTCATGATTTCAATTCAAGCTATACTGTGATTGAACCTACCGCTACGATATCGGCAACGATGATGAACGTCCTCTACGCAGGGATTGACAATCCGATGAGTATATCAGTACCGGGCATAGCTCCATCAGCGATATCAGCCAGCATGACAAACGGCACGTTATCACGCCACGGAGATTCGTGGGTTGCTCGCCCCGGTAAAGTCGGCACAGAGGCAGTCGTGACTGTTACCGCCAATATCGACGGTCGGCCGCAGACAGTTGCCACAACGTCCTTTCGTGTGCGCAAACTTCCCGATCCGGCCCCGTTTATCTCATATACTGATTCAAAAGGCCATCAGGAACGTTACAAAGGGAGCAAGCCATTCCCAAAAACTCTTCTGCTGCAAGCTCCCGGCATCGAGGCCGCTATCGATGATAACCTGCTTAATGTGAGTTACCGTGTTCTTAGTTTTGAGACCGTATTTTTCGATTCAATGGGCAACGCAATACCAGAAGTGTCACAAGGTTCCCAATTCTCGCAGCGCCAGAAAGACTCATTCCGCCGCTTGCAACGAGGGAAAAGATTCTACATCTCGCGTGTAAAAGCCATCGGCCCCGATGGCATCGAGCGCGATCTTGCCCCGATGGAAGTCATCGTAAATTAATACACTTTCCCGACTCAACAAATTACTTGATATGAAACCATCAAATCGTCATATTCATATTCTGCTCGGTTCTATGGCTGTAGCCCTCGTCGCATTCGACACAATGGCTCAACAGCCCCAAAGCGCGCAACAACAGTCTACATCATCGGCTATCATAAGGCGAGCTCGAGAGGATGCACGTAACGACGCACGAAAAAACGCATCCGGAGTTACAGAGCGTATGCAGCAGTTCTATGAAGAACCTGCACGCAGTGATGCCGATGCACAATGGATGAAGATCGTATACCGCCAGGTCGACCTCGACAAAGTAAAGAATGCACCTCTTTATTATCCGGAGGAAATAATCGACGGTCAGGAAAACTTATTCCGCATTATAATGCGCCTGGTGGCCGACGGAAAACTTGATGGATACGAATATCTCGACGGCCGGGAAATCTTCAACGACCAATATCGCATAAAAGTACGCGATATGCTTGATCGCTTCCACATAATATACACCGAAGCCAAAGGGTCTACCGAAAAAAATCCAAGATTTGCAATTGAGGAGAGCGATGTTCCTACCAACGAGGTACTTTCCTACTACCTTCTTGAGCGCTGGGAACTTGACAAACGCACAAATCGCATGCGCACAACTGTGGATGCAATATGTCCGGTTCTCCATCGAGCAGGCGACTTTGGCGGTGACGCTGTGAAATATCCTATGTTCTGGCTAAAGATGGATAAACTTCGCCCATATCTGGCTCAGCAGTCGATATTTATTGATGATGACAATAATCTCGCATCATATACTTACGATGATTTCTTCACGTTAGGGCTATATGAAGGAGATATCTACAAGACTCGAAATCTGCGAAATCTATCAATGATGCAGATGTATCCCGACCCTGACGATTTACGCCATGCCCAGGATAGCATCCAAAACTATCTGACAAACTATGAGAAGAAGATGTGGGTACCTTCCAGGGAAGAACTCGCCATTATGGCTGAAGAACGTGAGCGTATTGCTGCAGGCGATACTATAGCATCGCGCGATGAGGCTGTATCATCAGTTCCGAAATCATCATCACGACGAGCGGTAACCTCTCGACGCGGACAGAAATCATCGTCCGCTCCCAAATCGAAAACGACTAAAGTCAAGACATCAAAACCAAAAGTGGCAAAGTCTTCGGCAAAGCGCTCTGTGCGTCGTCGCAAATGACAATTCACAATATGGGGCGATAATCTCATGGATTTATCGCCCCGTTTTTTTTAAAAGATTCGGAAGAGTGAGGCTCAATAAATGTTTTTATCATCCGAATTTATTTTGTACTTTTGCCAATAAGCAACCGAATAGAACTGTGACAGCCCAATTAGGTCGGGACATCAGTCGAACAATCTATTCATTCGGTTTTATATTCAGTGCAATGAAGTTATCGAAATTTAGTACGTACCAATAAAATAAAGTTATGAAACGATTTTTTTATCACAGTATGATTGCATTTGCCGTAGTTGGTATGACGCTGAGTTGTTCGCCGTCAAAGACTCTTGGACCACAGACACTATTGCAACTTGCAGACAATCCATTTATCACCCACATGTATACTGCCGATCCATCGGCTCATGTTTGGGAAGACGGACGGCTTTATGTATATGCGTCTCATGATATAGATCCACCCGCCGGATGCGATCGTATGGATCGTTATCATGTATTCTCAACCGATGATATGGTCAACTGGACCGATCACGGAGAAATACTCAACTCAGGAGATGTCGCATGGGGACGTACGGAAGGTGGATTCATGTGGGCTCCTGACTGTGCTTACAAGAATGGCAAGTACTATTTCTATTTCCCCCACCCTTCAGGATCAGACTGGAACAACACCTGGCGCGTAGGCATTGCAGTCAGCGACAAGCCTGCATCAGATTTCAAAGTACTTGACAGGCCAATGATTATGACAGGAATGGAAGATGATGTATTCGCTATGATTGATCCATGTGTATTTGTAGATGATAATGGAGAAGCCTATTTTTATTATGGAGGAGGAGGACGATGCGTAGGAGCACGGCTTAAAGAAAATATGATAGAACTTGCTGAGCCTCTGCGTAATATGGATGGGCTTGCCGACTTTCATGAAGCTACATGGGTACACAAATACAATGACAGATATTATATCACATATGCCGACAATCATGCGGAAAAAGGTCGTGGAGCCAACCGTCTGCATTGGGCATCAAGCAAGTCTCCACTTGGCCCATGGGAATACGGAGGCATATATCTACAGCCTACAGGATGTGACACATCTCATGGGTCTATTGTTGAATACAAAGGACATAGCTATGCTTTCTACCATAATCAGGCACTTTCAGGCCAAGGAAACCTGCGCAGCATATGTGTTGACGAACTTTTCTATGGTCCGAATGGCGAAATATTGGAAGTCGTGCCCAGATGTCCCATAGTCACAGATAAACCGGCACCATCCGATCCATATGTCAGTCCCAAAGAAATCAAATAAAGATTTGACTTCTACCTTTGAAAAAAATACTGATGACTATGCCACAATAACAGACATAGTCATCAGTTTTATATTTGCTTTAAAATATCAAGATACCACAGAGGTAGGAATTGGCCGCATATTGTAACCCATTGCCATAACCTCACCATATGCTCCGGCCGAGCGCAATGCCAGGATATCACCCCTATGCGTAACCGGGAGTATCTCATCTTTGGCAAAACAGTCGCTTGACTCACATATCGGACCGACCACATCATATTCATCAGTCAGCGAGGAATCAGAAGTAAGATTCTCGATTTTGTGGTGAGCGCCATAAAGCGCAGGGCGTATAAGATCGGTCATGCCGGCATCAGCGATGATGAATTTTTTTCCTACACCTTCCTTGACATATAACACACGGGTAATAAGAGACCCACACTGAGCCACCACAGATCTGCCGAGTTCAAAATGCAACTGTTGCCCGGGCGCAAGATTCAGATTGTTGCGGAATATATCAAAGAATTCCTTAAACTTAGGAATCAAATGAGAATTAGGATCATCATAATCAATTCCAAGGCCACCTCCGACATTGATTATGTCAAAGCGTATGCCTTGTGCGGAGTACTTTTTCATGAGTTGCGCGACGCGCTCACAAAGTATTCGATATGGCTCCATATAGGTAATCTGAGAACCTATATGAAAATGAAGCCCGCACAGACGTATATTCGGCTGCCTGAGGCATACCGAGATTGCGTCATCAAGCATCTCCAATGCTATTCCGAATTTATTCTCTTCGAGCCCGGTAGTGATATAATGATGTGTATGTGCGTCAATGTTCGGATTCACTCGCAAAGCCACATTTGCTATGATTGACTTATTTGAAGCCATCTCTGCAATCAGTTTCAGTTCCGGCAGAGATTCTACATTAAAACAGCCAATGTGTGCATCAAGAGCAAAATCAATTTCAGAGTCGCTCTTCCCTACCCCTGCAAAGAATATTTTATCAGCAGGAAATCCGGCATTTAAAGCAACCTTGATTTCACCGGCGCTCACACAGTCAGCGCCTAATCCGGCAGCTACAATTGGAGCAAGGAGTGCCGGATTGGCATTTGCTTTCAAGGCATAATGTACATGATAAGTCGATTGGCCTATTCCTTCATTAATAGCCTTTAGAGTTTCGTCAAGGACCCTAAGGTCATAGTAATAAAATGGAGTTGGACGCTTTTGAAACTCCGATAAGGGAAACTGTGCCATATTTTATCTGTAACATTATCTAAACAACCGTTCACTTAGAAGATTCAACGCTTTCACCTTATCTTCCTTGCGGATAAGAAATGAGATATTGTAGTTGCTGCCGCCGTACGAAATCATGCGCACGGGAATATCTTTTAGGGCGTCAAGCGCCTCGGCTTCAAAACCGCAGTTTTGCCATTCAAGATCACCGACCACACAGATGATAACCATATCCCGATCAATGGTCACAGTTCCGAACTTGCGTAAATCATCAAGAATCCCATCAAGATTGCGCTCATTGTCAATAGTCAGCGAAACCCCGACTTCAGATGTCGCAATCATATCAATCGGTGTCTGATATGTCTCAAATACCTCAAACACCTTACGGAGGAAACCGTATGCAAGAAGCATTCGGCCTGATTTTATCTTTATTGCCGTTATATTATCCTTTGCAGCAACAGCCTTAATTGTCTTTGGTGTCTGATAGTTGTGTATCAATGTTCCTTCAGCATCAGGCTGCATAGTGTTGAGGAGACGCACAGGGATATTGTTGAGCTTGGCTGGAAGCACACAGGTCGGATGAAGTATTTTTGCCCCAAAGTAGGCCAACTCGGCGGCTTCTTCAAAGTGCAATTCATGCACGGGAGCGGTATCCTGGACAAAACGAGGGTCATTATTATGCATTCCATCAATATCAGTCCAGATTTCTATTTCACCCGCATTTATGGCTGCGCCAATCAGCGAGGCGGTATAATCGCTGCCTCCACGCTGAAGATTGTCTATCTCGCCATAGGCATTTCGACATATATATCCTTGGGTAATATATAAGTCAGCATCCTGATGCTTTTCAAGCAGAGCGGTAAGTTTCTGCCGTATATATTGCGCGTCAGGTTCTGCGTTCTTGTCGGTACGCATAAAGTCAAGCGCAGGAAGCAACACAGAGTCCACACCGAGTTCATAGCGCAGATATACGTTGAACATGGCTGTTGACATCAGTTCGCCCTGTGCAAGAATCTCTTTCTCTTCAAAAAGAGTGAAAATATCTTTTGTGAATGTGCGTATATAGTTAAAGCATGACTTTATTTCCCGTGTAGCATCTTCTTTTGCAGCATCCGAGCTATAAAGTTCACTGATTGTGCGCATATAGGAACTTTCAAGTTTGTTGATAGTCTCCTTGGCCCCATCTATATTGCGCTTATAAAGATATTCCGATATTTCAACAAGCGTGTTGGTAGTCCCGGACATCGCAGACAGGACTACGATGTTCTTCCCTCGCTGAGTAACAAGCCCGGCAACTTCTTTTATGCGATGGGCCGAACCCACCGAAGTGCCGCCAAATTTCATTACGTTCATCCTTGTAATCTTAAATGATAGTTAAAACACGGTTTTTATTACGTCCCAAATATGTCTACCTGAGATTTATAAAACCAGTATATATCTGCGCAAAGATACGAAAAAACTTTGGAGTTGAAGTCCTCTACATATAAGAAATATCACTATGGGTATAGCATAATATCGTTTTTAAGAATACTCCAAATAAAAAAAGAGTGAATATTGACTACCTGACAATCATATTCACTCTTTGAAATATAGTCCGTTATTCGCTCAATTGATATTCTCCGGCCTTATCGTTTACAACCGACTGAAGAACATCCAATGGCAATTCGCCATCGGCAAATTGGACAGTTGCGACGGGAGGCTCAAGTGTTACCGTTGCCTTAACACCTGAAATGGAATTCAACGCTTTCTCTACATGAGCACGGCAGTGTCCGCACATCATTCCGGATACTTTGTATTCTTTCTTCATTATTATATTGGGTTTTGGAGTTAAATCGGATTCTTCTATAGGTCGCAAAGGAAGCTGCACAATAGGCAATGTTATACGCCTGCGGTTCAACAGCAAAGAATTAGCGACAACACTTACACTACTGAATGCCATCGCAGCACCTGCTATCATAGGATTCATTAAGAATCCGCACAGCGGATAAAGCACACCGGCTGCTACAGGAATTGCTATCACATTGTAAATAAACGCCCAAAAAAGATTCTGACGGATTGTCCGCAAAGTCAGTTTTGAAAGTCCGATGGCAATCGGTATACGGCGTAAATCTGATGATATGATGGTAATTCCTGCGACATCCATTGCAATGTCACTCCCCTGTCCCATTGCAATGCCAAGAGTGGCGGTAGCCAAAGCCGCGCTGTCGTTAATTCCGTCGCCCACCATTGCAACTTTGCGGTTATATCTACGCTGCAACATGTCTACAAATTCAGCCTTATCCTGAGGCAACATAGACGCACGCCAGTTTGATACACCGGCTATCTTAGCTACGGCAGCAGCTGTCGCTTCATTGTCTCCGGTCAGTAGCCATACGTCAAGCCCCATTTGCTTCATATTGTAAATCGCATCGGACGAAGTCGGACGAATCGGATCGCTTACAGCCACAAGGCCTATGGCTGAAGGACCGCATGCCACCCAGATTACTGTAGACGCATCTGCTTCAAGCGATGCAGCATGAGCCTTAAGGTCTTCAGGAATGTCAATATTATGTTGCAGAAGCAGCCGCTTATTTCCAACAAGCCATATATTGCCCTTAATACATCCTTTTAATCCATGCCCGGGCATATTTTCAAAATCGAGAATATCTACTCGATGGGTTGACGGCAATCCGTTGGCTATCGCAATAGCTATAGGATGATCAGACATTCGCTCCATTGAAGCAAGTATATCAGCCGCATCAGATGGTGCCGATTCAGTCCATTCAATATGTTTAATCTCAGGATGTCCCTGAGTTATCGTCCTGGTCTTATCAAGGACTACCGTATCAATTGTTGGGGCAGCCTCAATAGCGCTGGCATCTTTTATCAGTATTCCATTAGTGGCTGCGCGTCCGACACCTACCATAATTGCAGTTGGCGTAGCAAGCCCCAGCGCACAAGGACATGCAATAATAAGCACCGTAACTAAGGCTAAAACGCCATGAATAAGACCGTCCGAGCCATCGGCAAACAGCCATATTAAAAATGACATTATAGCCAATATTATAATCACCGGCACAAAATATGAGGCAATCTTGTCGACAAGTTTTTGTACCAGAGGTTTTGAACCCTGCGCATCCTGCACCATTCGTATAATTTTAGAGAGCAAGGTATCGGCTCCGACGGTATCGGCTCTGAATTGCAAAGTTCCATTGCCATTAATAGTGCCGGCATATAGTCTTGAATCAACATCTTTCTCTACAGGCACCGGTTCGCCGCTCAGCATACTTTCATCGACAAAGGAATGCCCGGAAATAACACTTCCGTCGGCAGGAATACGCTCGCCGGGCCTAACCATAAGTATGTCTCCCGAAACTATAACTTCTATAGGAACGTCTTCACCTACTCCATCGGAATTTATTCTGACAACAGATTTCGGGCGCAAGCCCATCAGTTTCCGGATAGCGGATGTCGTACCCTCTTTTGCACGGGCCTCCAGAGTGCGTCCAATCAATATGAATGCAATTATTACTGAAGCGGCTTCGAAATAGACATGAGGCTCTATCCCATGGTCAAGCCAAAATTGAGGGAAAAACAGGTTAGACGCACTAAATGCCCACGCTATGCCTGTTGAAAGGGCTACAAGGGTGTCCATGTTACATGAACGATGCCGCAACTGCCGGAATGCGCTGACATAGAACTGCCCTCCCATACCGAACAGCACTATTGACGAAAGCACGAACGAAATCCACTGTCCCGGAATCCAGTGCATGAATCCCATGCCAATAACCACAACAGGCAATGACAGCGCTATAGCCCACGCCATCTTACGCCTTAGCGCCAGATAATGCAATCGCGCAGCGTCATCGCTGGAATCAGCCACATCACGCGCGACCAACATTTCATATCCGGCATCCTGCACAGCCTTACATAAAGATTCGGCGTCGGTCAGAGCAGAATCCCAATAAACCTTTGCAGTGGCTGCCGCATAGTTGACGGCTACCTCATTGACACCGGGTTGTTTTTTTAAAGTACGTTCTATGCGTGCGGCACATGAGGCACAACTCATACCTCTAATTTCAAAGTTCCCGGAATAATTATGTCGAGATTTATCCATATTCATACGATAAAATTAACAATATTCATCCACAAGAACAAGAATTGCAGTCATTTTCAGAAGTCTCCGCCTCAATGGTGGAATGAGATATGCCCATCCCTGACGCAAGATGTCGCACATCACAGATTACCCTGTCTACTGATGCTCCATCATTTACAATTACATGTACCGTCATGGCTACCTCGGTCGTACTTATGCCCCAAATGTGAAGATGATGCACGTCAACAACTCCATCAATCCCGGAAATCGCCGACATGACTTTTATTGGGTCTACTCCCTGCGGCACTCCGTCAAACGCAAGGCAAATGCTTTCACGAAGCATGCCATATGAACCATACGCGATGAACAATGCAATCACAATGCCGACTATCGGGTCTATAAGCGTCCATCCGGTGCACATTATTACAATCCCGCTGATTACAACTCCTACCGACACAAGAGCATCGGCCGCCATATGAAGGAAAGCACCACGCACATTGAGATCAGCATGGCTGTCTTTCATAAACAGCCATGCTGTAATTCCGTTAATCAGCACACCGGCCGCCGCCACCCACGCGACAAGATTGCCTTCCACGTCCGATGGGTGAAACAATTTACGTACGCTCTCAACGAGTATAAAAATTACTGCAACATATAATATAATAGCGTTGACAACCGAGGCATTCACTGTAGCACGACGAAATCCATAAGTAAAACGCTCGGTAGGCTTGTTTTTTGACACTTTGAAAGCCACAAGCGCCACAAGGAGCGAAAAGATATCACTCAGATTGTGTCCGGCATCAGAAAGAAGCCCCATCGAATCAGACATAAAGCCAAACAACGCCTCAAGTACAACATATCCGGCATTAAGCCATATGCCGATTTTAAATGCACGCTTCAAGCGTCCGTCACCATCCGTCGAAATATTATGGACATGCCCATGATGTGCATGGTGAGCATGTTCGCAGGAGTGGGTCTCATGATTTTGCGTCGTTGTATTCATAATTCATCAATTAATAACTTTATTGCGAATGCAAAGATATAACAGCGACAATGCAACAACGTTGCAAACTTCGGCAATCTAAGATTGCATATATACGTTAAGAGAGTTTAAGATGTTGTAAACAACCGTGTTAATTATGTTAATGTACTGAACTATACATGCTCTGCCAATTGTTCTATAGTCAAAGTTCGATACAACACATAGCAATTTGTATTGCGGACTTCAAGCAAAGTATATCGGACAAACTCCCCTATATACTTGGTGTAGCAACGAAAACTTTTGGAGAATCGATAAATGTGTGAGTTGAGGGCGTGTCAGGATTGTTCCCCGCACGCCTTCTTTTTTGTATGCTATGAAAAACTTTTTGTACGCCCGCAATGTTATACTTAAAAATTAATCCGAGGCCATTGTGTATCCAACAGCACAAGTCCTCCGGACAGACCTAAATATATTAACTATGGACTTTTTAACAGATGAAAAACTGGTAATTGTCGGCGCAGCCGGCATGATTGGGTCTAACATGGCACAGACAGCAGCCATGATGAGGCTTACACCTAACATATGCCTGTATGATACATATGCACCCGGACTCGAGGGCGTTGTTGAAGAAATGTACCACTGTGGGTTCAAGGGCATCAACTTTACGTTCACATCTGATATAGCAACCGCATTCAAGGATGCCAAATACATTGTGTCTTCCGGAGGTGCAGCCAGAAAAGCCGGCATGACCCGAGAAGACCTGCTTAAAGGCAATGCTCAGATTGCCGAGCAGTTAGGAAAAGACATCCGAAGCTATTGCCCTGACGTGAAACATGTGGTCGTAGTATTCAATCCCGCCGATATCACAGGTCTGGTCACATTGATTTACTCCGGCTTGAAGCCCTCGCAAGTATCAACGCTCGCAGCTCTTGACAGCACCCGTCTGCGTAGCGAATTATCAAAATACTTCCACATCCCGGCCGATGAAATCGTCAACTCCCGTACCTATGGAGGCCACGGAGAACAGATGGCGGTATTTGCCTCTACCACCACCGTGGCCGGACAGCCCCTTTCGGAGATTATCGGCACTAAGGCACTCCCCACACAGGAATGGGAAGAAATGAGACAACGTGTCGTACAGGGCGGAAAGAATATAATCGACCTACGTGGCCGTTCTTCATTCCAGAGTCCCGCCTATCTGTCGATTGAAATGATTGCCGCAGCAATGGGTGGAAAGCCTTTCACCTGGCCTGTGGGGACCTACGTTGACAACGGCACCTACAACCACATAATGATGGCAATGGAGACTACTGTAGACAAAAATGGCGTGACCGTGCATCCCGTCAGTGGCACCCCGGAAGAAAAGAAAGAACTCGACCAGAGTTACCACCACCTCTGCAAGCTCCGCGATGAAGTAATCCAGCTCGGTATAATTCCGCCTATCAGCAAGTGGAAAGAAATCAACCCCAATCTATAATAAGACTTCCAACTCTAACATTTTTTCAGCCATATAGCCACATAAGCTATATGGCTGATTACTTTTATATTACTCCTTGCGCCCAAGATACCGACAGAACAAATACCGACAAATCAGGTTGCATAGATAATATAAAATTTCTAACTTTGTAGACGCAAATCAAGCGGTGCAACTGTGCCGCAGAACCAAACACCCTGTAACGCAAGTGTTTGCTCTATTTTACAGAGGTTGGACGAACTACTCTCGCCCACTGACAACAGACTCTGACTACACGATTGACGCCGCAACGCTCATCGAGAGTCGGGGAAGAGAGATTATACATGGACACAACGTCAAAGTTCGCACACACAGGTCGACAATCTGCTGATTACCAGACTATGTCCACAGTCTGCTTCGCAAATATCCCATACAATATCGATAGACGGCTTAGCGAGATGGCCCTGAAGAGCATAGCCTCGTTCAGCCGTCTGGCCCCGGTGGACTGCCCATCTCTGGAAGAGCAACTGAGAGCATGGGTGGCACAACTATTCCGATCCGGCATGTCGCCGTTGACAATCAAAAGATATGTTCAGAGTCTCCACAGTGTGTATGAGTCTGTAGCCAACACGTCCAACGACAGCTCGGCAGAACTTTTCATAACACTCCTCCGCGAGATAAGCCAATCGTCCGACAATGACGACGAACACTCCACAGAAGCAAGCGCCGTAAAATTCATAGCCTCAGGCACAAAACAGCTGAATGCCGCACAGCGGCTCTACCTCGATGCTTTCCTCTACATGATATATACGCGAGGCACATCTATCGAAGATGTGATTACGCTTCCGCGCAACAGTGACACGTCCATGCTGCCACCACAGGCGATTGCACTCGCCGAGACCCACCGCAAGCCACACAGCCGCAGGGCATTTCCATTCTCCGCGGAAGAAAATGCCACAGGAGGAGCGGATGTAATATTACGAAAAATTGATACGGTAGTCAACAGTATCACAGAAAGTAAAAAGATAACAGTAGCTCCCGACACAGCATTGTCACTATGGATTGCCTGTGCACTTGAGTGCGGCATCCGGGCCGAGGAAATCCACGCATGCATATCCCACATCCCCGAGAGTCACAGCTGGCTCAGATTCATAAAGCCGTCCACACTCCTCCCGGAAGAAATCTACGACATCGCATGCCATGTCGCCGACTATATCAACCCCAACCGTCCCGCATGGTATGCCATGCGATTGCGCAGCGGAATCACCCCGACAGCCATCCGACAGCATCTGCGCAAATCGGATGCAACCCACATGGTGCAACAATACTTCTACCCCTGCCAGGAAATCGCACGCCGCACAGGCCGCAAACTCACATTCGACTCAAGGCCATATATCGCCGACATACTGTTTTTCAAAGCCCTGCCGCGTGACCTTCGGCCATTGTTTTCCACAATAGGCCACATGGCATGGTGCTACCGCAACACCAACAGCACCCAAAGCGACTATGCCCGCATACCCGACCGTAGCATGCAGCGCTTCCAGAGCGCAATAGGCATATTCACACCCGATCTTACACCGAAAATACAGCACCGCGCCGATTTCTCACCCGGGATTCCCGTGCGCATCGTCGCCGGCCCCCGTGCGGGCCTCGTAGGCTGGATAAGCAAGACACACACCAATGCCACTGCTCCGGTTGCCGACGCTACCGGCATTGGCTTCTCAGATGAGAACTCCGATTTTGCAACCTCTCGGGCCGAAGATTCAGGCGCAACCAATCCCTCGGCACCCGAACTGCGCCGATTCTCCATTCGCCTCTCCGCATCCGACTACCTCACCTGGGAAGAAACCTTCGACGAGACTTTCCTCTCCCCTATCCCCGACTCCGACCTCCGGCTCTACCCTGAGCTGACCTCCGACTACCTACATATCGGATAATCCGGAAAAACCAACAACACACCGATAAAATATCATCCTTTTTGAGTAATATCCCATACGATATTGCCCTTCTTTTCATAATCTATTCTATGGAGAATATCTATTTTTTGCAATTGGCAAATAAATACTAAATTATGAAAAACCAACTAAAGAATAAACTCAAGCCAATATTTATCCGTATCAAACAGAGCAAACTGGCCAAAGATTCATTTTGGGCTGTATTTGGTAATGGATTAGGATATGTTATGCTCCTATTTGCGGGCATAATTATCGCAAGATTCCTAGGGAAAGATTTATATGGCGAATATGGTGTGGTAAAAACGACGATGCTCTATATTGCTGGATTTGCCACAATGGGATTAGGAATTACATCTACAAAATATATTGCCGAATATTTCAAGAAGGATCAATCACAATTAAAAAGTTTGGCACATGATGCATTATTTATCACATTAATTGGAAGTTGCATTATTTCAATTATTTTATTTATGTTCGCCAGGCCGTTGGCTTTATATCTTAACACACCCTCTCTTATATTCCCATTTAGAATTCTCGGAATTTTAATTGTATGCAAAGCAATTAATACTACCCAAAATGGCATTCTGGCAGGTTTTAGCAACTTTAAAATAATTGCCAGGAATAATGTAATATGCGGACTTTTTATGCTTATTGCCTGTATCCCTATGACTTATTTTTATGGATTAACAGGCGCACTTGGAGCATTATTATCATCACAAGTCATAAATTGCATCTTAAATCAGTTTTCGCTTAATAAAATCTTATCAAAACTTGAAAATCAAGTAAAGATTTCACGCAAAAAAGAATTATTATTATTCTCCATACCAATCGCTCTTCAGGAATCCACATACACAATTTCTAACTGGGGTGGTTCCCTACTCCTTGTGAAATTTTCTTCTGTGGGTGAGCTCGGCATATTCAGTGCGGCTTCACAATGGAATGCTATTATTACATTTGTGCCGGGACTGCTTTACAATGTAGTGCTTTCATATCTCTCATCAAATGCAGATAATAAGAGCGCGCACGACAATACTATAAAAAAAATGTTGAGTATTAATTTGGCATGTACCTTAATCCCATTTGCCATTGTATACATTCTTGCGGGGTGGATTACTTCATTTTATGGAGAAACATTTGATGGCATGAAAGATGTACTTCGTGTATACACATTATGTACTGTATTCAATTGTTGTGGAAATGTATTCAGCTCCGAATTTATTGTGCGTCATCGGAATTGGTTGTTAATGACAATCCGAGTATCAAGAGATGTATTGCTTTTGATATCTGCTGCTATAATACTTAATATTTGCCATGGTGAAAATGGTGCGATGGTGTATGCGTCAATAATCACCGTATTATCAGCCCTCTATATCCTTTTATTAGCCGTTTTATATCATTATAAACTAAAATAATGGCATCATTTGCATTTTATTTAGCGGTTATTTCAAGTATGCTGTCCCAAACTCCGGCATTTCTTGAATCCGGAGTAGACCAATACTTAAAATTAACCTGGATTCTGCCACTTGTGGTATTGATATTTGATAGTCCGAGGGCTTTTATTAATCGCAAGCTATTTTTCTTTTATTCATTTGTCCTATTATTTCTCTTATACTGCTTAATACTACAAAGTCTGAAGGATGTGGAGTATATGGGCGCCGACTTGTATAACATCGCGATATCATTGATGGTTACAATCGTATCATTTGCCTACTGGACTAAGCATGGGAGTGCAACAAATATTAAATTTTTGGTTGTTTTTCTCCTAATTTCAGCATTATACCTTACAATAACTGTCTATACTCAATTTCTAGCATCTACAAGTCTAAGCCAGTTAAAGTATGCATTTGACGCCAAAAACTCAATGGGACAGATTCTTCTAAATGTCATCATTGTAACAATTACTTGCTACATCCCTCGGCAAACTATATTTAGGATTTTGTTTGTTCTTGGCCTATGTATAATGGTAATCGTTATTTTTATGTTGAAATCCAGAGCTACATTATGTGGCTTCTTTTTCGTTATATTATATTATATAGTCAAATACAACAACCCTAAAATACGAGTTTATATTACTTGTCTGACGATTTTTGCCGTAACATATATACTTTGCGACTCTACAGCCTACGAGGTTGTTGTCGAACAGATTATCTTTGGTAATCGAGATGCATCAAATGTTGACGATTTATCTAGTGGCAGAGTATACTTAATGAAGCAGTTATTGCCAGGGATATATGAATCGCCATGGTTTGGATCCGGCAATAAGTACATGGATTGCTTCCCCATAATAATGATTGCACAATATGGAATAATTGGGGCTTCAATTGTATTCATATTTCTTCTATATGTAGCAAGTCTAATCTCTATTAAATTTAAGCCTCGATTGAATTACAATTTGGCGACATATTTACTATTTTGGGCTGCAATGATTAACAGTTTGTTTGAAGCCAATCCTCCATTCGGACCAGGTATAAAATGCTTTATTATTTGGATGCTATTTGGCATATCATTAAGTAAATTTTCCCCATTGGCATCACACACAAAACGATATCTATATCTCAACAAGACACAATATTAACTCAATAAATTCCGTATGGACAACATTAAGATTTGCGTAATCGGTCTCGGTTACGTTGGGCTTCCTTTGGCCCGACTTTTCTCTACAAAGTATCCGACTGTTGGTTTTGACATGAATCAAAAACGCGTAGATGCCCTTAACAACGGTCATGACGCGACGCTTGAAGTCTCCGACGAACTCTTACAGGATGCTATCAATAATCACGGCTTTAAGTGCACTACTAATATTGATGACATCCGCGAATGTAATTTTTATGTAGTGGCAGTCCCCACTCCTGTAGATGACAATAACCGTCCTGACTTAAAACCGCTATGGGGCGCCTCTGAGACGGTAGGAAAAGTGATTAGTAAAGATGACATTGTTGTATACGAATCTACCGTTTATCCCGGTGTCACTGAAGAGGAGTGTCTGCCGGTTGTCGAAAAAGTCAGTGGCTTAAAGTTTAACAAAGACTTCTTTGCCGGCTACTCTCCCGAACGAATTAATCCGGGCGACAAACTTCACACAGTAGAGAAGATAAAGAAAGTAACCTCCGGCTCTACTCCCGAAATCGCAGATATTGTCGATTCAGTCTACAACTCTGTTCTTATTAATGGAACACATAAGGCTCCATCTATCAAAGTGGCCGAAGCCTCCAAGATTATTGAAAATTCTCAGCGCGATGTCAATATTGCGTTTATGAACGAGCTCGCCAAAATTTTCAATGCAATGGGCATTGACACTCATGATGTCATTGAGGCAGCTGCTTCAAAATGGAATTTTATAAAACTCTCGCCCGGACTGGTTGGTGGTCACTGTATATCTGTCGACCCATATTATCTGATTCAGAAAGCACAGGTATACGGTGTATTACCTCGAATTATGTTCTCGGCACGACGCCTTAACGATGGCATGGGTGCATATGTCGCCAATCAGACCATTAAGGCTATGAATCTGAAAGGAGTAAAGGTGAAAGACGCCAATATCCTACTGTTGGGTATAACCTTTAAAGAAAATTGTCCCGATATACGTAATACTAAAATTGTCGACATATACCACTCACTCGAAGAGTATACTAAAAATATTGTCGTATATGATCCATGGGCAAACTCCGCAGCTGTAAAACATGAATACGGAATTGATATTACCTCTGAATCAATTGACAACCTTAAAGGCCGTTTCGATGCTGTGATTCTTGGTGTCTCTCACAAAGAGTTTTCAGATGTCGATGTCCGTTCTTTCCTTTCCAACAGAGAGACCGGTGTCGTTTATGATGTAAAAGGTATTCTCCCTCGTGAGTCTGTTGACGGACGCCTCTAACATATAGATATGGCTTATTCCATTTTTCTTTCAGATGCCGTTGGCCCAATTTATAGAAAAGGAATCTTTCAGAAGTTAGACCAAAATCATAATGTAACTTTTCTATTTGGCTTATCTAATTCAACAGTCAAAAGCATTGCTGATTCTGATTTGAAGAATATTTCCCGAAAACCTAAAATAAAGGTTTTCGGGAAATGGTATTGGCAACAAGGAATTTTCTCCAATGTATTTGGTTCCAAGAAAGATGTATACATTCTCGGAGGTGAACTTTTCTCTCTCTCAAATTGGATTGTTCTATCTCTTAACTACCTGTTTTTTAAACCAAAGAATATAGTCCTTTGGTCTCATGGGTGGTATGGCAGGGAGAGTAACGCCAAAAAGTTCATCAAAAAGATTTATTTTGGCATGGCGTGCAAATCTCTTTTTTATGGGGAGTATGCAAAACGTCAGATGCAAATCGCCGGTAGCAATGTGGAAAACGTTGATGTTATTCACAACTCCTTAGACTATTATGCACAGAAGCCTCTTCGTAAGGTTGCCATGCATTCAAATATCATTAGAAATCATTTCAATAATGATTATCCGACAATAATATTTATTGGCAGACTGACAAAATCAAAAAAGTTGCACCTATTACTCCATGCTGCAAATATATTAAATCAAAAAGGCATTCAAGTCAACATCTTAATAATTGGCAATGGAGAAGATGAAGAATGTCTAAAAGATATTAGCCGTCAATATAATCTCAATACATGGTTTTATGGACCATCATATGATGAAGAAATAAATGCTCAACTTCTTGCACAATCTGACTTATGTGTGTCCCCAGGAAATGTTGGCCTTACGGCAATACACAGCATGATGTTTGGAACACCAGTAATCACACATAGTAATTTCGCTAATCAAGGCCCAGAATTTGAAGCAATTATATCAGATAAAACCGGTGCTTTTTTCGAAGAAGAAGATGTGCAATCTTTAGCAGACACTATTTCCAACTGGCTAAATTCCAAATCAGACAGAGCAGCAATAAGACAAGCATGCTATGCAGAAATTGACAATAATTGGAATCCCGACTTTCAAATTAGGATAATCGAAAAAAATATTTCGCATATTCTTAAAAAGAAGTAACATGCCAACACTTCTACAAATTAATGTCACAGCCAATAGCGGGTCTACCGGTAGGATTGCTGAAGATTTAGGAAAGATTGCAATCAACAATGGATGGGAGAGTTGGATTGCATATGGACGTGGAAATCCGCACAGTCAATCCAAACTAATTCGCATAGGTACCGACTTTGACATGAATCTCCATGGCCTGCAGACTCGTCTATTTGATAATCATGGATTAGCATCAAATAAAGCTACAAAACATTTTATCAAACAAATTAAGGCCATTAATCCGGATATCATTCATCTCCATAATATACACGGCTATTACATAAACTATGAGATATTATTCGATTATCTCAAAGAATGGGGTGGCCCAGTAGTATGGACATTACACGACTGCTGGACTATTACGGGGCATTGCTCTCACTTTGTAACGGCCAATTGTGATAAATGGAAAGCAACCTGCTACAATTGCCCCCTAAAAAAAGAATATCCAGCTTCATTCTTATTTGATCGGTCAAAGAAAAATCACAAGATTAAAAAAGAGAAATTTACCTCACTTGATAATTTAATCTTAATTCCAGTCAGCAATTGGATTGATAATCTCTTAAAGGAATCATTTTTTAAATTTACCAAGACAAGAGTAATTCACAATGGCATAGATTTGACCGCATTTTGCCCTAAAGAACCATCGTCTTTTAACATTGATAAATATGCTATTCCAGCCAATAAAAAATATGTATTAGGTGTTGCCGGAACCTGGACAAAAGACAAGGGATTATATGATTTTTACCAACTTCGTAAAATTCTGTCTAAGGATATTGGAATTGTACTTGTCGGAGTCTCCGATAAAATAAGTGACAATTTACCTGCCGGTATAATAGGAATTAAGCGCACAGAAAGCATACACGAATTAAGTCTTCTATATTCAAATGCGATAGCATTTATTAATCCAACCTGGGCAGACACATATCCTACCACAAATTTAGAATCAATCGCATGTGGTACTCCAGTCATTACTTATAGAACCGGAGGCTCTCCTGAATCGGTCAATCAGTCTATTGGATTAGTCGTAGAGCAGGGTGATATTGAAGGCTTGAATAATGCAATAATGGAAATCATAAATTGTACGAATGTGCGTTTCAAGCAATCAACCTGTAGAGACTATGCACTTAAAAATTTCGATAAAGAAGCTCATTTTAAAGAGTACTTTGAGATATATAATAATCTCATAAACCCAAAAAGCTGACTTACAACAGAATATTAAGTTAACACTCAATACGTCTAATGTTAATTTATGGAATTGTTTTCTGAACAGTTCTAAATTAAAATTGTCCAAATAGTTTCTCCATTTTATGAAAATATCCATTATCACCGCTACGTGGAATAGCGGTGCGACTCTCCGTGACACTATGGAAAGTGTATTGGCGCAGGATTATACCGACTTCGAACATCTGATAATCGACGGAGGGTCAACGGACAACACACTCGACATAGTAAGAGAACTCGAACCTATATATGGCGGGAAATTAAAATGGATATCTGAACGCGACCGCGGCATCTACGATGCCATGAACAAAGGGATAATGATGGCAACCGGAGATGTAATCGGCATACTCAACTCCGACGATTTCTACACATCGACCGATATACTATCAACCGTTGCCGATGGCATCCAACAATACGATGCCGTATACGCCGATATCCATTATGTCGATCCAATCGATTTGACCAGACCGGTACGCCATTACTCGTCGGCTCCATTCCGCCGCTGGAAGATGCGACTCGGATTCATGCCCGCCCACCCATCGTTCTACTGCCGCAGGTCGGTATACACACGATTCGGTCTGTTTGACCTCGACTTTAAAGTTGCCGCCGACTTTGAGCAACTGCTCAGACTTATTTATGTAAACCATATATTTACACACTATATACCCCGTGACTTTGTCACCATGCGCACAGGTGGAGCATCATCCTCCGGACTTCAAAGCCACAAACGCATACTTCGCGACCATCTACGGGCATACAAGAAAAACAATGTTCCGTCCAACCTATTCCTTGAATCGCTTCGTTATGCTTATCGCATAGGAGAAAAAATCTCTTTCTCCGTAAAAAAAGCCCTCAAATAAGCATTAACTCTATAAATCCCGAGAGGGATAACAGTCAATGGTGCAAACTTCCATCATGGGGTTTGCACCATTGTTTTTTTATGACATTACTTGGTGGCAACACCATTTCAGAGGCTTTTTAATGCTGCAAAATCAATATTTAAACAATTTAACCAAATTTTACAAGGCAAACATTTGTACGTTTACGTTTTTTTTGTATACATTTGCAGATATAACATATTAGCACCCTATAACCAATATTTACTAACCTTAATAAACCAAATCAGCACATGAGGAAAAGATTTTTACTCCTTGCGGCTCTTTTAGGGCCTGCCGTCGCACCATCTGTTCATGCTCTGAATGATGTCTATGAGATATGGTATATAACCCATAATAAAACACAGGATGTCTATACCATTGAGATTCAATTCCCGGAAAAATACGACACGACTGATAAAGAGTCTCTCTATATAGAGCTCAGTAAATATCCGGATTTCACATTTATTGAAAAAGCATATAAGGTCGAAAAGGATAGACATCGTTGCTTTACGCTGAACCTCGACCCGTCGGAAATCCCTGAAGGCCAATATTATTATCGTGCGGCAGTATACACTCCAGGCACCAACTGGTGTGATTTCAGGGTCTACGATTCACCGCCGGCCACATCTCAACATAACGCTGCAAAACTAACCAAAATTACCGGCACAAAAGTATCAGACAGCCAAGGATACTGTATGACCGTCGACACAAACACTTACGAAGATATCCCGATATCCGATGATACAAAACTGTCGATTGAATCAATATGGCTCAGATCGGGGCTAAACGGACAGCCGCTTATGCCCACCACTCCTCCGGGCCTCAATCCACTCAACCGCTCCGAATTAATCGGAACACTGGAGAACTGCGACAATTCTCCGTTCGATAGTTTCTCACACGGGGCAATCGTAAGCAATGGGACAATCTATATCGGAGTCGGCTCTTCATGCAGTTTTCACCCTGCAGTAACAGGCAAATACGATAACCAGGTGAATAATCCAAGTCCTGACCGCCTGATGCTATACCGATATGACCTCGCCACAGGGGATTTTCTGTCCACCGTACGGATTAAAAACAAAAACGGCAACGAAATCGACCAGACAGGGTGCCGGATGATGCCATGGCTTCGCGTCGACGATGCCGGCACTCCCTACTTCATGTGTCCTCCGTTGCATTCCAAGTCCGGCCTCGGGTCCAGCTTCCAGAAACCCACTTATGCAACGGCCGCGTTTACTCTCGATTTGTCAAAGATAAAAGAGGTCACCGGAGGGATTGCCACCTTGATTGCCGACACTATCGACTTTCACGAAGATATCAAACTTGCTGCAAATGAAACCGACTATATGTTTGGCACAATAAGCGGCGATATAATAAACAAGCCTTATCGGGTATGGGGTATGAAATACAGCCGCAGTGCCAACAGCAATCCGACTGACATCTGGGACACCAATATAAAGACGTGGGACATGGCAAACAAGAACTCCACGTTTCCACCATTTAAATCCTATACGATTGATGTAAATCCGTTTGCATCAACAGAAAAGATATTTTCGTCGTATACGCCCAAAATATATCCGGTTGACAACACGCATGTCTACACCCATGCCACGCCGGCATTAGTTGTCGGTAAAACGGACTTTGCCGACTACGACAACTACGAGCCGGCATTTTATGAACTTGAGGAAACCGAAATGACCGCAACTCTGAAAAATAAACTCAGCGATGCCATTACTCCGGAAATGGATATAGCCCCGGCTACGGACACAAAACGCATGTCAGGATTTCCCGTAGTGAAGATTGGCGACATCACTGTGGCCGCATACGGGCATATCTCAGACAACAATAATGCCACAGCCGTACAATTAATTCAAATCAAAGACCCGTCACTCGGATTTGAAGCGGGCAACATTGTGCCCCTGTGGGATCTATTCAAAGAAACAGGGCTTTCCACATCACTGTTCCAGGCACTTGACATGACATTCATTCCTGCAGGAGAACAAAGTGAAACCACCCAGTCCGATGACAGCAATCTGCTGGGCCATCTGCTCGTCTACGCATCCGGCGGCGGAATGGGACTATATCGTATCAACGCACTCGAGAATGAACCGGTAACTTCAATTGACCGAATTCACGACGATGGCTCAATTGAAATCAAAGGGTCATCCCTTATCATCAACAAGACTGCAGCCTCAATCGATATTCTTGATATGCAGGGTCGAATTGTAAAGCATTACGATAGCCCGGCATGCGGCACATATCCCCTGCCCTCTTTGGCCAAAGGAGTATACATACTGCGCACTCCGACTACCGCTACAAAATTCACCATCTGAAATATCCCATTTTACCCCTCGTAACCAATCCACGGGTCTGTGTCGATAACAATGCTTACGGCACAGACCCATTTTTTTAGAATTACATCGGTTTGTATGCCCAGCCTTGCCGATTTGCCTGCCATGAAAATTGCCGGCTATTTCGGACAAGGCATGAATGAAATTGATGTAATGCCTCCTTTTTTCGCGCCTATGTAAGCTGGCACACGAATATCGCCGCGCTCAATATCACAGACATATATGGGATGTCCGATACACAAAGTGTGGAGAGTAAACTTATCGCCGACTAATAATTTAATATTCTGCGAGTTATTGACACGAAACCTCATATGTGAGATACACTCTATCTCACAGGATTTGTCAACACCCCATGTCAACACAAGCATGTCGCCACATTTAAGGCTGTCGGCATTCACAGCCGACTCATTTATAAATCCGGAGTCACAGGTATCATTCCCCAGATTATTAAACATAAACGATTCCCAATCCTTGAATTCATTATATTGGGCGAGAATATTAAGTGTGGTCACAGACGGAAATCCCTCATATTTCACATAGCCCCAGATGCGTTTAATTGACGACAAGCTCAATGAACGTCCGGTCTTCTGCTGAATAAGCCGACTAAGCTCATTGAACTCGGTAGGTGTCGACGGCACATAGCCAAGATTATTATTGGTAATGTCAACAAGGGCTTCTAATGCATTGTTCTTTTCCATAATATAATAAAGGTGAGATTAACTATTGTAATTAAGCATAATAACAATGGCCGTCGCAAGTGCCAGGCAGACGCCACACAAAATATATGTCAGTATTTTTGAGGACAGGAGATTAGTGAGCGTTTCCATGGCCGACTGACGCGCCCCCGGCAATTTAATCATAGCCACAGATTGCGGCCGCTTATCCGGATTATGGCTGACACATTGTTTGGCTACCTGTGCCAGAAGTCGGTCGCCGGTTGCCGAAGCAAGTTCGTCAAGCACAACCCCGAATGAATATATGTCGGCCACCGCCGATGGTTTCGCATCGGGACACATCTGTTCGGGAGCCATATAATTCTTAGAGCCGGCCGGAATCTTAAGCACGATGAAATCATCACTGTCGGAAAGATTGAAATCAATAATCTTAACCACACTGCCTGAATGTGATACAAGAATATTCGACGGTTTGAGGTCACGGTGAAACACCTGCTTGCTGTGGATATACCTGAGAGCATCAGCCAACTGTACGGCTATAGCTCTTGCAGAAGTAAGCGAAAGGCAGCCTGATGCAAAAATGGTTTCAAGCGAACAGCCGTCGACATATTCGAGCACAATGACGAGCCCAATGTCGCCGACTGTCTCGATACTAAGCGTACGCCTGATACCGTGATGCTCAAGCGTGATGCCTATTTCAAATTCCTTGGCAAGAGCAATCGTATAGATTGGATCATTACGATACTGTTCCTTGAGTCCTTTGAGGATGAATCGCTTTCCGTAGCGTGTGGCCGAATATATTTCTGTCGGTCCGTGAGACGAACTATAAACCGGTGTAATATTAGTGAACTGATGGGAGAATAGCCCACCGAGATCCAACGACTCAGACAGATTATTAATACCGATAAATGCCGAGTCAGTATCTTTTAGAGATGGTTTGTCAATATTTTCTTTTCGACTCTTGTTCATTTCCGTTTTAATGCCTGTATTCTTCAATCTGCTTGAAAAGCCCCCATTTTGAGTTGTTCCTGTAGACAGCCTTAGTGCCATAAGGTACATGCAAAACGCAATTTTCTGTTATAGACACCGGAGTTCCGAAGAACGCATGCTCGGCTGCGTAAGGGGGAATTGAGGCAGAGATATAAAGGTCTTTCAGAACTGTCCCGCTAAATACATAATTGCCCACATACTCAGTGCCACTCCCGAGACGAACAGTGGCAAGACTGACACAATTCTGAAACATTCCTTCTGAAATATTGGTGATATTGTCGGGAAGTGTAATTTCAGTGAGCGCAGATCCGGCGAAAGCGCCTCGCCCTATGGCAGTGACTGACGAAGGAATCTCGATACTTGTGATAGATGTCCCGTAGAAAGCATTTTCACCGATTGACGTAATTGTAGACGGCAACGAGTACGCGCCCCCTTTCCCAAGCGGGAACCATACAATCCCGGTAGCTCCGCTATTGAAAAGCACGCCGTCAATGGAGGTAAAACTACAGTTGGCCTCCGACACTCCTATAGCCTTAAGTGACCGGCAATCCTCCGACGGCATTACAGAGGTTATCCCTGCAGAGATTGTCAGAGTCTCAAGCGAACTACAGTGCGCAAAGGCATTCCTGGCCAGCCGAGTCGCAGAAGATGGCAGTATGGCCGACCGCAGACTTAAACAATCGGCAAACAACCCCGTTGACAGTTCGTCGGCAGAAGTAAAACGCATGCCGTCATACGACCCGCCACCTTAAACGATATATATATCCGACAGGTCAATATCTGTGACTCTGCTATCTATCTGCAATCCATCGAACGATTCCGAGCCTCCGAGTAAATGCCTTAGAAAACGGAAATCGTCACCGTTCATACAGCCGGAAATCGTGAGACAACTTAGGTCAATGTCCATTGCGCCGGCAAAAAGCTCATGCAACGTTCCGGCTTCTGTGAGCAATATAGTATTTTTTGTCGTATATTCCAATGCCTCTCCCTTGGCTTCCCCTAAGGAATTAGACGCAAAAGGAGTGATTACATATCCCGTCATCGGTACAAGTCCGGTTATATGAAGCCGATGCTTCCCCAAAGTCAGACAATCTTCCGACAGATGTATTCTTACGGTTTCCAAAGTCGACGCGTCAGTCACATCACATCCCACCGTCAAGACAGGTTCGCCACCATCTTCGACAATTTCAAACTCCACAATAATCCCAATCGGCCCTGTAGACAGCGCGACAGGAGGCGATACTACCGGCTTTTCATTTGGCAAAGTCGTAAAACTTATAGTCTGTGACCGCAAAGTAGCGGTAGTCGTTCCGCCCTGTGCATAACATTTATATGTCGTGCCCGGCTTCAGTCCATTCAGATGCAGCGTCAGGACTGATTCTACAGATTCTTCCTGCGAAGACTGACAGTTAACCTGCCCCTCCTCTCCATAATAAAAATCTACATAAAACAGACGTCCGGTCCCTCGATTTCTGACATGGGCAGTAATCAATGCCTCTGTACGTGTTATTTCAGTAGCGGGCTGCAGTTCTATTAACGGCTCAAGATTTTCGGGACGGGCTGCATCCGAACATCCAACAGAAATCAAAGGCAAAATAATCAATGGAATAAGCAACCAGGACTGTATATATTTCAAAAATAGCGACATAGTGAATTTCCTTTTACAATTTACTTACCAAACCTTATACCTGCTCCGACAGAACCATACCAGTCTTTTCCCTTGACGGTTGTCACAGAGGCTGAAATCACAATACGTCCAACTACAAGTGACACCCCCGCCTCAAACGAAATACCCTTGAGGCTATAATGGGAATTCTTAAGATATCCGCCACCCTCCGATGGAGCAAGCTGCCATGCAAGTGACGAAGATGAATATCCCGCTCCTTCATATACCGATAAGTTTTTTGTTATGCGATGTGCCATACCCGCATTTATCATAAATGAGCTACTGCGGGTACGTCCCGTATAGAACGGAGTAGAGCCTGCTGTCTCTCCGGTTATGCCACATTCACCGCTGACAGGTCCGATTTTGCTAAAATCGGAAGCAACATGCACAAAACCTCCATGCCTCTTCATGGCCATAAGCAATAATCCACCAAGTATGTTCCCGTTGCGACCGCCATAGCTTATTGTCGCTACAGTTTCAAGGTTAAATGGCACATGTTTCACAGGAGGCCTGACCACAAGGGTATCGACACGCGTAAGCACGAGAGTGTCTCTGACAACCTTAACCTCTGCCGGCACATTGCTCATGGTAATCGGTGCTACCGGCTCTTCTATCCGCAACTCATAAGCCATGTGACTGACAACTTTGCCCGGAAATGCGTAGTCGCGCAGTACACCCCATGTCGGATGCTTAATTGTTATTTTCTTTGACCCACGAGGCAGATACAGCCATATCTCACCGGTCTTGTCGATACGCTTGACTATGCCAAGCGGTGTTGAAAACGCAAAGTCCTCCGAAGCTATTACCTTGACAAGGGCGCAATCCTCGTCGTTGAGGTCGCGCACAGGGTTGATGAACGCCGAAACATCGTTGGGCAACATCTTAAAAGAGACCACCGAAAAACGCTGGGCCCATGCCGAGGAATTAACATACAGAATGAGTACCAGCGGTAAAAGCACATGATATGTAAAACGCGGCGCTGTCATATTTCACTATTCGAGATTAAAATCTCCCATATCAATTATATCATCGTCACCGGCTACAATTGAGGATGACGGTTGCCATGTACGCACATGAATAAGCGGCATGGAACTGTCTCTGAAGTCCCATAAAAGGAACAGGTAGCCGTCATCACTATATGCGCCGCAGGAATAATTCTGTCGAAGTGTGACGCCATATATTCCTTCGGCCGTAGCATGTCTCATAATTCTGAATTCTGAGAATCTGACATCTATATCTTTCCCGGAATTGAAGATATGCGATAATTTTTCGAGGTATTCTTTTTTTGACCGTATACTGTATCTTACTTTGCTGTTGTCAGTCAAAGCCGTATTATACCCCTCTCTGGAACGTACCACATGTCCCACGATGATAAGTGCGTCATCGCTGAAGACCTGCCGTATGAAGTCAATGTCACGGGTTTCATAAGAAGCACGCAGATGTTCGCAATAGCTCAAAATCTTATGTCTGCTTGCGGAGTCGGTCTCTTCAAGCCGTCCACTCAATATTTTTAAGGCTTCCTGCCTGAAAGGATGACCGGCCGACATCATGCGTGGTTCGGCGTCTTTAAATCCGGCTGTCTCGACACGCCGCACTGTTCTTTCCCTCTCAGATGTAACCGGCAAAGACATACGGACAGAATCATCAATCGGCGTCGCTGCTGAAGAATCGGCCGACACCCGAGGTTTCTCTCCAGAAATATATATTGTGTCGCGCGTAGATATTCCGTTGTTATTTTCCGAGGGTGGCTCATTGTCTAAAATAAGAGGAGGGCGCTTGTAAATACAAGCGGCCCATCCTCCTAATATCAGGCAAAGAATTATAAGCAGTATGTTAAGACTCCTTCTTTTTAAAGACATATAACAGTTAAGTCAATTTCAATTCCAGTCTAAGATTTCTCCTCCGATTTCAATCTTAATCTGCTCAGGATTCTTATCTACGATAAGATTTACAATATGATGCATACCCGGTTTGAACAGGAATTTGCTCTCATAAAGAAATGATACACCATTCATGACAACCTCAATCAGAGGCACACGATTTTCAAGACGCTGCGGGACTATAATCGCGGAATAGACGGTCGGCGCAGTCTGGCGCGCCATTATTGACTTGCGACTGCCTCGCAGAGCCTTGGTAGCCACACCGACCATAAGATCGATACTCGATTCTGTTACCGTATTATGAATATACACATCGGCCTTTTCCGGTATATCCCCTTCATAGTCCTCGCCTTTTATCAGTCTGATTGAGATTTTGCTCATGATATGGCGAAATTTTAAATCGACAGGGTTGGGCGAAGCTGAAATCTCCTTGGCTGAGGCAAACAGAAAATCAGATGACTCATACCCGTCAAGACCTGACAATTGCGACTCCCGCTGGTCAGTCGCCACTTCAAACACAAGATCGGTGATTGAGCCTATCTCATTGAGACGCGGACAATATGCATAGACATTATAAGTCCCGGCATCCCAATAGAGAGGGCGTGATGACTTCCAGTTGGATCCGGTGAAAGTCAAGGCCTCATTATTGACGGTATTACCCGCAATTTCAAGAGGTTTTTCGGAGTTGCTGACAAAAACGCCCACGACATCACCGCTCTCGAAAGAGGTTTCGGTAGCGCGTGACTGCGACGGATGGCTGAACGTGAATTCCATCGCAATTTTTCCGTTGGATGTGTTGTTGTCCGGTTCCATTGAATCGTCAGTGCAGGAGGAGAGTCCGACTGTCAACAATAGAACGCTGATTATTGAACTAATATTGTGTTTCATTTGAAATGACATATATGTTATTATTTCAATTTTTTCTTGTTGGAACGGGATGAGGAAAGCGGACTCCCTTTATGGATTACCGGCGGCATTGAACGCGATGCCTTCAGCCCCGAAGTAAAGCCTCCGGTACTTCTTGACGCATTTACAGACGTGCGCTTGTCGAGAGCCACAAATTCCTCAAAGTTGTATTCCTCACCGGCATAGCGCTTGATGCGTTTCACGATACTTTCGCGACTGATGGTGCTATAATAGGGAATATCATTGTTCATACAACTGTTCTGTTCCGAGCGGAACACACCGCGGGTGTGCATATAGCCTCCCTCGTAGATATCGACAATGTCGCTGTAGCGAGAATCGAATATCAGATGACTCCATCCCACTGCATGCATCTTTCCGGTCAGTTCGATATTATCATACCAGCCGAGTGACTTAGCTCCAAGTATTGCGTTGACATGACCGCAACATATGCAATCACATGCATCTATAAATGCGTTGTGATATATGTACTCGTCGGCAAGTTTGCCGAATCCGTGGCCACCGGCTTCATGCTGTATCACACCTCGTGAATCCAATGGATACCCATAGTCGCTCTTTGGACAAAATGCGATAGCGGCTCCTGATTCCCACATCTGGCAAATACCGCCGTAATCGGTACTGTTGGGGACCATTATGACAAGAGTCTGGTCGATATTGCCTGCATTGACTGTCGGAGCACCCATGACATAATCAAACACCTGGTCGTAGTCACATTTCAGACCGACACCTCCGGTGTAAGTGGTGCTGAACTTATTGTAACGGATTGAATTGACAGTGCCGACTCCTGTTTCGGTAGAAAGCGGGAAAGCGGTGTAGACATTGAAGTAGTCGCGGTAAGTGGTATAGGGTTCGATTGCGAAGAAATATTCAATCTCCTGCCTCATGTCTTTCAGATAGCTTCCATCGGAAATCTGCTTGGCATCGTAGCCGTCGCCGAGAATTACTATATTGATTCCGCCGTTGGAGCCTTTGGTGGCCTTCTGTAATTCGAGGAATTCATCCTCGGCATATTCGTATCCATATTGAGTCACATGGCAGCTATGGGTATAGTCCTTGTCTTTAAGACGGAACACTATGTCACCCTCGCGCTGCTCGGTGGCCGACGAAGATTTTATGGTAAGGGTGATTTCATTTCTCTTGCTACCGGAGTTCTGCGACAGCTCACACCATGAGGGGATTGATTCTACCTCCCAGTCGCCTTCGGCATCAATGACAAGTGTCTGGCGATGTTCAGTGCTGAGAGCACAAGCCACAGAGGGACGGCAGACAAGTTCGTGATGGGCGGCAATACGTTTGAAATCGCACCAGCCAACGGCTGTCTGATACTGTGTGAGTGATGACTCGGGTACTTCGAGTGTGAAATTGTCTTTTGCAATGCCATTGAAAGCGCCCTGCTGCACATAGGGTGGAATCTCACTCTTGCTTACAATCGAGCCTATGCCGTAGCAACCCTGGAAAGCGCCGCCATCATCATTATAGCTTGCCTCATAGCGGATATTTTCAAGGCTTTCTGGGAATACAAGTCCCTCCAGGCTACGGCAGTGGGCGAATGCGCCGGCACCGATAGTCAACAGACCTTCGCCGAATTCGAGTGTTCCCATCAGACGCCAGTTATAAGCAAATGCCTTATCACCAATAGTAACAAGATTTTTGGGAAGAACCAGTTCGCCGGAAAAATCGCAATTATAAAACACATTATCGTTGATGACCGTGAGGTTTTTCGGAAGTGCCAACTCTCCCTTGAAATTGCAATCAGAGAATGCGCTTGTTCCTATACTCATAATACCGTCGTGAAGGAGTAGAGTCCCGTCAAATCCACACGTCGAAAATGCTTCTTCCGGTATATTTGTAACACCTTGCGGAATTTCAAGTGAGCCGGTTAGATTCATACACATGAAGAACGCTCTGGCACCAAGTCGTTTCAGTTTTGACGGCAAACGCAGACTACCATATAATCCCTTACAGCGATCAAATGCATATCCACGTATAATTTCCACATTATCAGGGATAACAAGTTCGCATGTAAATCCACATTCTGCAAAAGCGCCATTATAATAATCAATGCCTTCATCACCAAATTCGTCATACTCTCCGGTTGATTGTTTTTGTGAAGTACCAATGTATTTGAGTGTAGATGGTAGAGATAACGATCCGGTCATTGACCGACATCCATTAAACGCACCGGTCTGGATATCAACTACCCCTTCAGGTATAATCAGAGAACCGGTGAGATTGGAGCATCCATAAAATGCACGCGTACCGATTGACTTTAGGACATCCGGAAGGACCAAATTAGTAAGTGTCGTTTTCCCGGAGTTAGTAGCATTTGTATAAAAAGCACTTCCCGGGATTTGGTCATCAAGAGTCTTAGTGTTATTATAAAACCCGCTCTTGATTCTGACTTCTTTCAGATTGAGAGCACGAAGCATATTCATAGAATCACGCATGAAATAGAAGTCACGCAAATCAATCTGTCCTGTTATCTTTAGATTCTTCAACTGGGTATAGTCCTTGCCGGCAGCAACAATCGCATTTTTCAGGCCACCCGGTTCGGAATTGACTATGACATACTCTTTTGAAGTAGCGTCGTGACTCACAAGGTCACTTTCCCACGGAGTAATGCTCTCGCTGATAAGAGTCAAGGTGTAGTCACCCGTAGATTCCTTTTTATCAACACGGATACCAAAATTGTTCATCTTACCGGACACATACACAAACTCTTCATTCTTAGAAAATTTGTAGGGTATGCCTCCAAGGGTGATGCTGAACATCGTCGTTCCAGCCGGAACAGTCTGAGGCACAACGATGGCACGCCATTCGTCGCCACGTTTTGTCGGGATAATGGAATTGGGGCTGACATCACCTGTCGGTGTCACGGTTCCATCGGCAAGGTTGATGACCGCATCCTGTATGGTGTTGGTCACAAGAACCTGCTTTTCAAGGCCAACCCATTCTCCCTGCGCGAAACCGGAACCTTCGACAAGGGTGACACGGGCATTGGCCATGCGATGGGCAAGCGGGAGACGTATGACATTGGTCGTCGGCTCTACGCCTTCGACTTTACCCCAAAGGAAGTCGGATGCTTCATAGTCGCCCATAGTGCCGTTGTCATAGGTACGTGCCTGATTGGTAAGTACGGTGAAGTTGTAATTGTTGACATCGTCGGGAGAGCCAAATGGATAATAGCCATAGACATCAATGCGGGTATGCTTATCCTTCCAATAGAGATCGTAAGCCGAATTCCAGCGATAGGCGGCTTCGTTGAATGTATGGCGTACATTATCACCACGGTTTCCCTTGCTGAGCAGACTTCCGGGCACGTTGCCGTTATAATCGACGATATACACGCCCATCACATCACCATCGGCAAATCCATCATCGTTTACTCGTGATACTGCCTCCTGAGCTATCTGCCCGGCAAGATTAATCACACTCTGACCGTCAGTCACCTGGCCGGGAGCGATAAAATCTTCGTCAGAGCATGCACTCAGCATGGCAACGGCTATCATACCGGCCGGCAAAATATACTTTTTCAATTTATGCATTGCAGTGTATCGTTAAGGTTTATTTATTCAGCAGTTCCGCCATTGTCTGTGCCATCGTCACCCCAAGGGTTGATTGTGACATTGACACCGTTTGACGTCTTGCTCAGGATAACGGTAAATTTATGGCTTTTAGCGGCTACGAATGTGAACTCCTTCTGTAGGTTGTACTCACGACCGTCGACTGTGACGGAAATAAGATTGCCCTTTTCGACTTTCTGCGGCACAATCAAGGCTTTGTAGGAATCATCAACAAAGAGCGGATTTACAGTTGACGGCTCTCCGACAGGTGTAGCGACGCCTGTCGACAGATTGACAGTTGAGTTACACTTGACTCCGTTGATTCTGACCGATACCGAAGCTGCAGCAAGTGACTCCGCTGTGAAACCGTTGCCGGCCTCAAGGGTAATCATTATACGGCTCATCACATGATTTACGCGAACAACCGTAGCATCCTCGCTTGGTGCGACATTAGTAGTCTTGCCAATCATAAGATCTGAGGACTTATAAGCAGCTTCGGTAGACTGGTCAGATTTTACAGCAAACGGCTGAGCGTTTACTGATTGGATATTTGTATATGGATGATAAAGGTAAAAATCAGCATGAGTCTTGTTGTCAGCCCAATAAATAGGAGTGTCAGGTATCCATGAGCCATTGTAGCGGAAGCGCATGTTATCGACATGATTACCCGCATCGCTGAGAGTTCCCGGAGTGGAGCCTGAATAGTTTACTACGTAGAGTCCGATACAATCACCGGTCTCGAAGCCATAGTCTGTGGCACGGGAATCGACCAACGACGGGCTTATCCTAATTTCCATACTTTTTGTTTCGGGCTCGGGAATGACCATGTCTGGTCCATCGGAGCTCTGACAAGCGCTAAAAAGCATCGCACATCCGGCGATAACAGCGAACGAGGCTAATATTTTCATTTTATTATGGTATTATATTGTGCAAATGATTTCATCGCAAAAATATGTAAAAATATATTTCAGAAAAATTTTATTCCGGTTCAAAACGGTTCAAACTCCAAACTTTTATAGAATACGCAAATTTCGATTATGCGGCTATACATTAAATAATACATGTGTGCCAACCGGCAATCCGGGATTAGTTATCGAAACAGCCCCTTCATTATTATTTAACGACAAGCACCATCCGAAATGAAATCGTAAAAACACCTTATGCAATTTTGAAATAAACCATATCAGTCCGGCGCTACATATTGTCGAATATGACAGTATGTAGCGCCGGACTGATATGGTAGCCGCTTATAAGCTGCAACCCTGAAGTCTGACGGAGATAGACAACTAATCGGCCTATCTCCCGTCAGAACTCCTAATCATTGGGGTATTATATCCCTACAGGCAAAGCGGGGCAAGATATTTGGCAAGGATATAGCCACCGACAATAAGCCAGACATCGAGGCAGAATGCAAGAACAAACGGCTTGGCACCGGCCTTCTTAAACTTATCAATACTTGTCTCTGCACCCAAGGCAGCCATGGCCATTGTAAGTAGGAACGTATCAACATAGTTGATTGCGTCGACAAAAATAGGCGGAAGCAGATTGAGGGAGTTGAATCCTATCACTGCCAGAAAACCGACTGCAAACCAAGGTATGTTTACCTTGCCCTTCTCTGCTGTCGCTCCATCCTTTGCGTTACGGCGAGCAGCCCATACTCCAAGAATAAGCAGCACAGGCACAAGCATCATCACTCGAATCATCTTGACAATAATGGAGACATTGGAAATCTCCGTACCCATGGCATTGCCGGCCCCGACAGCATGAGCTACCTCATGAAGAGTGGCACCTGAATAGATACCCATCTCCTGAGGAGTAAGGTCAACCCATCCGGAGCGATATGCGATAGGATAGAGGAACATTGAGATGGTTCCGAAGATAACCACGGTAGCCACTGCCACTGCAGTCTTGTAGGCCTGTGTGCGAATCGTAGACTCTGCGCCAAGCACTGCCGCCGCACCGCATATACCGCTACCGACCGAGGTAAGAAGCGCGGTGTCACGATCCATCTTCAGCAGACGGCCAATCCAGATACCACCAAGGATTGTTACCACTACTATGATGACATCGACTACAATACCGGCGACTCCGACATTTACAATATCCTGAAATGTAAGGCGGAATCCATAGAGAATGATACCCAGACGCAGCACTTTCTTGGAACAAAACTGAATACCCGGCACCCAGGTCTCGGGAAGATGGTTGCGCAATGAGTTGGCATACAGCATTCCAAGGATAATGCCGATAATCATCGGACTGAACGATATGTCTTTAAGTATCTGCGCCTCGCCTATATAGAAGGCCGCACATGCAAATAACGCTATCAGCAGAATGCCATGCAGCATGCTGACGCGGGTTTCTGTAAATTTTGGCATTTTTAGTGTATGAGTTAGGTTGAATTATTTCGTTAACGACTGCCACGAAAACCATCATAAAGATAAATTCCATGGTGAACGGATTAATCGTGACGGCAAACGCCTCCCGACTAAAAATGTAACGTTTGCTCAATAGGAAAGTTCGGCGAAAGCCAAATGTCGGTAATATCATTATCCGGCCACATTTATCGCAATAATAATACTCTTACGAGGGGCAAACAGCACAACAAGCTAATCAGTAATAATTTAACCACAATTAATAACACAAAGATTTCGCAATCTCTTACTAAGAGATACACATTGACTCTGCAAAATTAGCAATATCTTATGAAACTCACAAATTATCAGTGATATTGGATGCGCTCATGACGGCATATAAGCCTGATATATAAGTGTATAAATGACTCTAAATATTACGGAAGAATCAATCCGACCAATTAAGCTGCTCGTTTACAGCAATTTGGCAAAATTCACAATCTCTTAGTAAGAGATGCAGACGGAACTTATCTTGATTTCAATCACACCAGAGTGTTTGGGACAGCCGACATATTCAAGTCAAACTCCTGCGGCAATGCATATAGAAGCGCCATGGGAGGACAAGAAGAATTGTCTGGAAAAACGAATTTGTTCACTAACGAAAACTCGACCTCAAAAGCTGATTCAAAACAAGTTGCGCAGCCAACAGCTTCCGACTTTTTCCGGATGACGATAGCCGGGACAGACAACCGCGCCACTGCCACCAACCGACAAAAAGCACTCGCCGCCTACATTGATTATATAGGCACAGACACACTGGAATTTGACAGTTTCACATCACGACAACTCTCCGGATGGGCGATATGGCTCATACACGCCGGCCACACAGTCAAGACCGTCATACACTACATGAAGCACCTATCCGCACTCTACGGAAAGGCCATAGCCGAAGGACTTACCGCTGACAACGGCGCCTTCAACGGCATAGTGCAGCGTCTTGCCGCTCTCCCGGCCGATGCAATCAGAGTCGACTGCAACCCGGTCGCCACACTGCGCGACATTATTCTCTCTGGCGGCGCCACACAAAAGGCCAATCTTGCCAAGGACATCACGCTCTTCGCCATATTGGCCGGAGGAATCTCATTCGACGAGATAGCAGCATTTGAAAAAGACAATTATACCGGCGACGACCCAACGCTTAAGGCATTAGTCGCACGCTATTCAAAGCCACGCAACAAATACCTGTTTCCGCTCCGCCAATCAGAACGTACTCCGCGCCAGTTGCGCGAATATGTCAACACGCTGTTCTCGGCTACCATCCAAGTCCACCGCTCCCTCACCCCGGCAGACATATGGAGCACAATTGCCTACGACTGCGGCATATCGCCCGAAGAGATAATGAGTTGCACAGGAAAAGTACCTGCAACCAACCCGGCATTCGCACTTACCGGAGCATCCCCCGTCGACAGCGACAATCGCGCCGCAATCCTACGCCGGGTGTCGGACACACTCACAAGCAATCCCTCCAACTGGTACGCGCTACAGATGCGCCACGGCACTGACTACGACGACATAGCCCGACGCATCGAAGCCCACAATGGTCGGTTCAGCATCGAAGAGACATACTACCCCTGCCGAGAGATAGCGCGCCGCACAGGCCGCAAGTTCATATCCGAAAACAAACCGGTAGTGGCAGGACTAATGTTTGTAAAATGCAGATTCACCGACATCACGGCTATGATGCGCCACATCAGCGACATAGCATGGTGCTACCGACAGACAGCCCGCACCGGCAGCGCATATGCCGCCATTCCCCAGACGCAAATCGACCTCTACCAGCATACAATCGGCATATTCACCCCCTCTACCGAAATATTCCCCGTCGGGACGCTCCCCATAGCTCCGGGCGACAGAGTAGTGGTAATCGGAGGCGAATTCTCCGGACAGCCGGCAGTGTTGCAGCAGCTGATTGGCCCCGACAGCGCTCCGACAATATGCCGCCTCACCCTCCCGGGAGCCAACAGCATAGAATGGCGCGTCGACACCGACCCGCGCCTCATACGCAAAATCACCGAACAGCAGTATGACACTCTTGTCACAGAAATATCTGCCATCTGACTACACCCCCGACATTGCCGACATAGGCGATGTGGCCGGCTACACCCACCTGCTACTCATGCTCAGCCGGATACCCGCCGACAACCCCGCCGCCCCCGACCCTCGGGAGCTCGCCATGTCCATGCGCAGATGGTCCGACAGCATACGTAGTCAGATGCCACACTACGCTCCCGAGCATCTGGGCCGTGCCATAGAATGCTACGACATCTCCCACAGACTTGGCTACAACGAGCGCCCCGACTCACGCATCATCGACGAATACCAGCGTCAATACTTCGACTCATGGGCCCGAGGCAACGACCGAATCAACGAATCGGGCATCTATGCAATGGTATCCCGAAAGGCTGCCGCCGCCCCCGACGATGTCGACAGCCGGCAGTTTGGCGCCTTCTACAACATACGCGAGCAATGGATGAAACAACTGCGCTACAACACGGCATTTGCCGAAACCACCCCCGGGGAAAACTATCGCCGGCTGAGCCTCGTGATGCCGGAAAATCTTAGGCCGTGGTTCCGATTCGACCAACAATCGCGCAAACGCCAATGGGCCGAAAGCAACACTGTGGCCGACCTGCGGTCGCTCGACACCCCTACCCTGCTATCCTACAAGGGATTCAACCTGTCGCTCTGGCCCGCAGTAAACCCCGACGCCGAGTGCAACCGCGCATCCGACACCGCCATCGCCAGCGAACTTGCCACCCGTCCCGACCTCAACCGCTACGAGCGCCTCGCTTTCACCCTGATAATTACATAACATAATCATAATAATGCGCATTAAAATAATTTATGCGCAATGCCATTTACTCCATTATTAGATTTTGAATACAAGTTCGTCAAATAATAAACTAATAGCTAAAAATACTCTATTCTTATATTTTAGAATGCTCCTTGTCATGGGAGTAACTTTATATACAAGTCGAGTTGTTCTTTCCACTCTTGGAATTGACAATTTCGGTATTTATAATTTAGTTGGAGGAGTTGTAGTTTTATTTACATTTCTGAGCGCAGCAATGACAACTGCAACTCAACGCTTTTTATGCATATCAATCGGGAAAAAGGATTATAATAATACACAATACTTGTTTTCATCAAGTATAATTGCTCATATATTATTAATTGTCTTATTAATAATTATTGCCGAAACATTAGGCCTTTGGTTTATCAAAACACAACTTGTAATTCCGCCCAACAGAGAATTCGCAGCACAAGTTGTCTATCAACTCTCAATTATTGCATCTGTAATAAATGTATATCGGATTCCTTTTAATGCTGCAGTTTTAGCGCATGAAAGAATGTCTTTTTATGCATATTCTGGAATTGTAGAAGTGTTCCTGAAATTAGCCATATTATGGCCACTAACTATCTGTAATATTGATAAGTTAGTTTTATATGGCTATTTAATCGTTGGAGTAAACCTAATTATGCTTGTTTGGTATATATTTTTTTCACACTATAAACTTCCATACACAAGGCATACGTTAAGATACTATAAAAAAAACTATGTAATTGATATCTTTAAATTTGCAGGGTGGAGTTCTTTTAGTGCAATTGCAAATATTAGTACACGACAAGGATTAAATATATTGATAAATATATTTTATGGCGTAGGTCTTAACGCGACTATAGGCATTATGAACCAAGTCTCATCCTCAATCTATCAGTTTATCGGAAACTTCCAGTCCGCTATAAACCCACCTATAATGAAAGAATATGCTACAGGTGATTATAAACGCGTGCGTGCGTTAGTAATAACAACTTCTAAATTCTCATTCTTTCTACTTGCATTATTAGCAACACCTATAATTTTTAATATCGATTCGATCTTGCACATTTGGCTTGAGGATGTGCCATATTTAACTAATATATTTTGTATTTTCGCATTAATCTCTTTATTACCTAATACAATAGGAGGTCCTATATGGACTGTCCTGCAGGCTTCTGGAGAAATACGTAAATATCAAATTACAATAAGCATTATCACCATATTAAATATTCCTTTATTTTACATTATATTATACTTTGGATTTCCACCGCAATATACTATTATTGTCCAATTTACAACAAACCTAATTGTCGTATTTATCGGGGCACAGATGGGACTATCTAAAATTGGAATGACAATAAGCCATATAACGAAAAAAATTTTATTCCCAAATTTTGGCACTGTAATCGTCATATGGACAATCATATATCTCATTGGCTATTTATCCAATCAATCTGCACCATCAAACCTGCTCAATATCATACTTGAATGCTGCATAGATTTAATCATATCACTCGCAATGATATATTCAATTGGATTAAATCATAATGAACGAAACTTTTTAAAAAATTTTGTTACTAAAAAAATCTTAAAAAGATGATTTCCATTATTATTCCAGCATATAATGCCGAGAAAGAAATAGAACGATGTATTGAAAGCATTATTAATCAACCGTTCAAAGATATTGAGATTCTTATCATTAATGATGGGTCTATAGATGATACATCAAAAATCATTAATAGATTAGCCCAAGAAATATCCTGTATAAAAGCAATACATACAGAAAATCAAGGTGCTTACAACGCCCGTCTGACTGGAGTCAAGGAATCAAGAGGAGAATGGATTGCTTTTGTAGATGCTGATGATACTATAACACCAAATGCTTTTACTGATTTATATTCACTTATTAATGACCAAAATGATATAATTGTTGGAACTATAAATATAAATAATAAACGTATATTCAAGCACCAAGCTACCGGACTTCTTTCACCACAACAATATATTGAAGCGTTGTTGACTTATAAAACTTCAATAGGCCCAGTTGCAAAACTCTTTCGAAGGAATATATTTGACAACATCCCATTCTCCAAAATTAGGATCCCAGTTAATGAAGACTTATTGCTGTTATTATATTTAGCGACACATTCACGAAGTATATATATTGCTAAGGATATTATTTGTTATAACTATATTTTTAGAGATGTGTCTATGCGCACAGCAAAAATGTCTATTGAAAGCTGGACGCTTCTATTTAATTTAATAGAGAACATCATTGAGCCAATGAACAACGAATCGTTAGAGATTGCCTTATTAGAATTAAAATTATCTCGTATAAGATACCAGATGATTAATTGGGGGCAATATCTAAATCCCCGATATGAATTATATAATCAAGTGATTAATTCTCCTTACCTATTTGCACTATCAAAAGAAGGACAACAAATAGTGCGGTTAATGAAATCAACAATACGCCAATGTTTTGCCCACACAAAATACAGCGTATATATTCTTTGCAGGGATATTATAAATAAGATTCGATGAAGAAAAACATAACTTACTTAAAGGATTGCTATGGGTGTGGAGTATGCGTCAAGGCTTGCCCCACAAAAATTATATCTTTGAAAGAAACGTCTGATGGCTTCTACGCTCCGATTATTTTGGAACAAGATAAATGTATTGACTGCGGTTTATGCCTGCGCATATGTGCATTTAATCATGACTCAGTCGCACAAGACAGCACATCAACTGATTCGTATGCAGCTTGGAGCAATAATCCAATTGTAAGGGAGCATTGTTCATCCGGAGGCATCGGATTCGAAATCGGAAGATGGGCTATAGATAATGGCTATAAAGCTGTAGGAGTAAGGTACAATCCCCTGAAAAATAGAGCTGAGCATTATATAGCGTCAACTGTAGAAGATTTCATGCCATCTGTAGGCAGCAAATATATTCCAAGCTATACCGCCGAAGCTTTTGATGAAATAAATTTAAAAGAAAAATATCTCGTTACCGGCACCCCTTGCCAGATAGATTCCTTCAGAAGATTAATCCGACAGCATAAAAAAGAAGATAATTTTATACTGCTGGATTTCTTTTGCCACGGAGTTCCATCTCTATTGCTTTGGGATAAATACACTTCCGAGTTAAAAGAGAAAATTGGAAATATATCATATGCCAGTTGGAGAAACAAGTCAACCGGGTGGCATGACTCTTGGGCTATTAATGCAGATTCAACAGAGAACAAAGGTACACCTGGATGGAAGGTTTTCTATGACCTTACAACCAATGAAAAGAGGCATGCCTATCACTCACGAATGTCAGAGGGAGACCTGTTCTATAGTTTCTTCTTTGGACATTATTGCCTTAACATGTGTTGTCACAAATCATGTAAGTATAAGTTGGAATCCTCGGCAGCAGATATTAGAATCGGAGATTTGTGGGGTAATAAATATAAAAATAATGAGGCAGGTGTAAGTGTTGTATTGGCATTTACTCCTCGTGGGAAACAAGTGCTATCCGATCTTCAAAATCTATGCACATTAGTCTCGGAGCCATTGGAAGTAAGCACCGAAGGGCAAATGAAACATTGTGCACCAATGCCGGCAATAAGGGATAAAGTAATTGGTCAACTACGCTCACAAAAATCACTCAAAGAGATAAAATCAGGATTAATCTTCAGATATAATCTACGTTTCCTGCCAGGTAGAATTATAAATAAAATCAAGCGAACTCTATAAAATGAGACTGAAAGTAGCATTAATGACAATATTTCAGGTTCCAAACTACGGATCTGTACTGCAAACGTTTGCTACACAGGCACTACTTGCAAAACTTGGCTACGATTGCACAATAATAAATTACAGATACCCAAATGAATGGCACTACAATAATGGATTCAGGAGACCATCATTCTTACGAAGTATCATAAAGAAAATCGCCAATCTAACAGGAATCCATCGTCAAATACTTGAAAATAAACTCGTAAACTTTCGGAGAAGCCGACTGAATCTAAGCCGGCCATATCAGGATTTGGATTCATTAAGAAAAGATGACTGGTCGGAATACTCTGCAATCATATCCGGTAGCGATCAGTTATGGAATCCAATCTATTTAAAAGGAGACAGTGCTTTTATGCTGTCATTTTCTAACAGAATCCCTAAACTCGCCATAGCTTCAAGTTTTGCAGTAAAGGAAATTCCGGCCCACCTCATAGAGAAATACAAGCGATATTTGTCTCAGTTTTCTGCAATTTCAGTACGAGAACAAAACGGAGCTGAAATAATTACAAATACATTATCATTAGATACAACTCCAAAAGTAATTTTGGATCCTACACTATTACTGTCGGGAGATGAGTGGATTAATGAGCTAAACATCAGCTCAAAGCCGCCCAAGGAACGATATATACTGATGTACATATTATCCTATGCATTCAATCCGTATCCCGACGCCATCGAAATCGCAGCGCGCTTAAAAGACCAATATAATTGTACCCGGATTATAACATTCTCAAATTCCAATAGTCCCGAAGTAACAGAATTAGGCGCTGAAAGCCTATACGGATGCTCGATTGACGAATTCCTCTACTATATCAGACATGCCGAAGTCGTTTTGACTTCTTCATTCCATGGTACAGCATATGCCGCAAATTTCGGACGACCGCTAATATCACTTACCCCATCCAATGGAGATGATCGACAGATAACGCTACTGAGATCACTCGCAATCGAAAAATGCAGTGTGACGGTAGGCACTAAAAATCCGGTCCTGGATCCGGAATATGATGTTGTCAACGAACAGACTAAACTTAGCGAAATCCGCAGAAAAGACCTCCTGTGGATTAACGATAATCTCCAGACAATAACATCTAAAAAATGATACAATTTTTATTAGATATAACTGTCTATGCTTCTTTTGCATTCATAATGTCATTTTTCGCACGTATGTCGTGTCAGGAATGCGGCATCAATTCCCGACGCATAGATTTATGGCTATGGATGTATATCCTATTTTTTACGTTTATAAGCGCCATCAGATGGAATGTCGGAGTTGATTCATCATCTTATTTTGTAACATTTCTGTCGGGAGATTCCTATGTTGGAACTAAAGAGGAAGAGCATGTATGGGGTTTATGGCAGAATTTTATTTACAATAACAGAATATCTCCGGCCATAGGATTAGGAGGTGCGGCATTTGTGCAGATATTCTTTCTGACTGATGCACTAAAACGCTACAGACGTATACTGATAACTCTCCCTTTCATACTTTTCGGCAGTCATTATTTCATGGATTATTCCAATGCGGTAAGACAGATGATGGCAGCATCCATATTTGTATGGGGAACTCAATTTATAGTAAATCGCAATCTGATAAAATATATCCTTACAATATTATTAGCAGCATCATTCCATCACTCTGCTGTAGTATTATGCATTATATATTTTCTACCTACAGATATTGATACATCAAAATATCGTTGGCTATGGATTGGAATTCTTACCTCTTGCCTAATAATCGGCAGGACTCCGTCTTTCCAACATATAGCTGATACTATGAATTATCTTACAGTATTAATCGGATATGATAATTACGGAAATCGAGTATCAGATATGCTTTCAGGAGGATATGATAATGAGAAATTAGCGTTTGGCCCTATGATGCTGTCATTTTATCTAATTGGCATCTTTACTATGTGGTATGCGCCGAAGTTAAAAGAAACTTACGGCAAATATATTCCCCAATTCGATTTATGGTATTTTTTATCCAATATATACATCTGCATATACTTTCTGGTTTGCAACATCAGCCATATCTTCATAAGGCCAACCATGTATTTTGAACTTTTCCAAATGATAATGGCCAGCTTGTTACTATTATATTTTATTTCAAGAAAATATAAATATACTCTTTATGCATCAGCATATTATTTAATTATTGCGGTCTGTTGTACATGGGACACATGGAAAGCTCAAGATAAACCATTCGAAGCGTCGACATATAAGACAATCTTAACCTATCCATATAAACAAGAAATTAATCATTTCAGAAGATAGTTCCGACAATCTGAATCCTTTTAAGATTCTCATTAAATCCTCAGAATAATAAATTATATGCACCCAAAAGTATCAATAGTCATCCCCGTATATAATGTAGAGCAATATATTGACCGATGCATTCAGTCCGTTCTCAACCAAACATTGCAAGATTTTGAAATAATTCTTGTTGATGATGGTTCTCCAGATAATTGCCCTAAAATATGCGATAAATATGCGGCCTCGGACCCACGTATAAAAGTAGTACATAAAGCAAATGCCGGTCTTGGAATGGCTTGCAATTCTGGAATAGAAGTCGCAACCGGGAAATATATTGCATTTTTAGACTCCGACGATTGGATTGATTCAGCAATGTACTATACAATGTGTTCAATTGCAGATAGCCAAAATGCAGACATCATATTCACCGGACTCAGACGTGTCAATGAAAAAGGCGAATCATATATAATGTCTCAAGCAAATCAAAAAAATATTTATTACAACTCTACAGAGATTCAATCATTAGCTCTTGACATGATTGCCTCAAAACCAAAAATTAAACGCGAACGAAGAGTTGCAATGTCTGCTAAAGTTGTACTGTATAAAGTCGATATAATTAAAACACATAATATTCGTTTTTTGAGCGAAAGGCAATTTATCTCCGAAGACCTTATTTTTAATCTTGATTACTTGATGCATTCACATACAGCCATTGAATTACCGATGACATTTTATAATTATTTCGTCAATGAATCATCTTTATCCAATAGTATACGGCGCGACAGATTTGAGAAATACTTAATTTTAAGAGAAAAATTAATCAATCGATATTTCCCACAAGAGACAATATGGAGAGAACGCATCAATCGCTTGTTTATTGGATATGTTCGTCATACCATCGGTGCAACATTCAGATGCTATAATTTAACTAAATCGGATAAATATCAATGGGTAAGTAATATTTGTAATAATCCTATTTGGGAACAACTACATAATGAGTATCCTATAACTAAAATGCCTGTAGGTCATCGTCTAATATTCTTTCTAATATACAATCGACACATCAGATTATTGAGGCTAATCTTCTTATTAACCAAGAATTAATATGCACGAATTGGACACTGACTAAACGTATTAAACTAATTGTATTTTTATTATGATTACATCGCGCCAGGAGCTACAAAATATAATTAATGCAGATTACAACCGCAATGGAAAACCATCTTTCTTTCGGTGGATTTCAATGAATGACAATTATCTTCCAACGCTACTTTTAAAGCATCTTCGTCATACCGAATATTGGCAGAATAACCGCAAAAAACTATTTGGATTAGGAAATATTCCATATATCTGGCATATGTGGAACCTTCGTCGACTTAGAATAAAAACAAATATAATGATTTTCCCTAATACACTTGGAGCTGGGATACAACTTATGCATCCTGGGTTTCGGAGAATTGATACAATGGTAAAAATTGGCACCAATTGTACTATACTTCCAATGGTTTTATTTGGCAACAAAAGACCAGATATAATCAATAATACAATTACTGTAGGAGATAATTGCTATATATCTACTGGTGCAACAATATTAGGTCCAGTAAAAATAGGAAATAATGTTACTATCGGAGCTGGAGCTGTTGTCGTCAAGGATATTCCAGACAATTGTATTGTAGGAGGAGTTCCAGCAAAGGTGTTATATTTTAAGTAATCCCAATCAAAATTAAACAAGCTAAGCGAATGTCAAAACGTGCCAAAGTCCTTGTTATTGCAACATCTAGGAAAACCCGTGGCGGTATCACTGCGGTAATTAAAGCACATGAGCAAGGACAACAGTGGAAAGACTTTGAATGTTACTGGATTCAAACACATAGAGATGGGTCCACTCTTAAAAAAATGGTATACCTATCTCAGGCAATTATCAATTATGTCATAAGAATCTCTCATTATGATATTGTACACATCCATTTCAGTAATGGGAATAGCCTGATACGTAAGTTGATATTTGCACGCATAGCACATCATAGGCAAAAAAAAATTCTGATTCATTTTCATGCATATAATCCTAATAAAACAATCCATGGAGAGAACAAAAAAGCATATCGCGAATTATTCGAAATGGCCGATAAAATTATAGTCCTATCAAACTGGTGGAAAGAAGAAGTAACAAAAGCTTTTCCAAATGTTGCAGATCGGGTTTGCGTTTTATATAATCCATGTGAAAATATTGACCTGAAAAAATCTATTAAAGCACAGAATAAAATCCTATACGCTGGGACAGTAAACCAACGAAAAGGTTATGCAGATTTAATACGAGCATTTGCTAAAATTGCTTCTAAATATCCGGAATGGTCATTGTCAATTGCTGGAAATGGAGAAATTGAGGAAGGGAAACAATTGGCAACAAGCCTTGGAATCAGTAGCCAGGTTGAATTTTTGGGATGGGTCAAAGATGACGCCAAACAATGTGCTTTCCAAGAAGCATCGATTTTCTGTCTGCCAAGCTATGCCGAGGGATTCCCAATGGCCGTCCTCGACGCTTGGGCATATGGACTTCCGGTTATAACAACGCCCGTCGGTGGAATTCCGGATATTGCCAAAGACGGTGACAATATGCTTCTTTTTAACCCCGGAGATATAAATACGTTGGCAACTAAACTTGATACTCTTATTAGCGATCAGACTTTGCGCAAACATATTGCAGATGAATCCATAAAACTTGCGCATGGCCCATTCAGCATTAACTCAATAAATTCACAACTTGCTGATATATACCACTCCTTATAACTCTCAATTACATCATCAAAATGCAAGAAATCGCATCCATAATCAACCGATATTCTATAGGCAAATTCCGTGTCTCACAGGTTAATCTGCGCAGAGCCGTCGCATATATCAGCCAATGTATTAATAACGGTAAATACGGATACATCTGTGTAAGCAATGCCCGCGTTGCCTATCAATCAAATAATGACACTGAATATTGCACTATTCAGAATAACTCGCTGCTGACAGTGCCCGATGGCAAACCTCTCGTATGGATTGCCCACAATATAGGACTAAAAGACGTAGGACAAGTTGCAGGCAATGAGCTATTTCACGCTCTTTTAATTGAGTCTAAAAAAAATGGATACAGCCACTATTTCTATGGTAGCACTCCATCAACTATTGCAACAATGTCGAAAAAGATGTCAGTCGACTACCCTGGAGTAGAATTAAAAGGTGCAGTCTCTCCACCATTCCAACCTATTGAAGCCTATGACATCAATGCACTTGCTGAAGAGATAAACCATAAAGCCCCTACTTTTCTTTGGATAGGCTTGGGTGCTCCAAAACAAGAGCGCCTAATGGCCCTATTACAGCCAAAATTAAAGAAAACAATATGCATTGGTGTCGGACTTGTATTCGAATATTACGCTGGAACAGTAAAACGTGCGCCTAATTGGGCGCGCAAGTTAGGCCTTGAATGGCTCGTACGCACCTTACAACAACCCAAACGATTGAAAATGTTTGCCATCCCATTTATGTGGACAATTAAAGAGGTACTCAAGTCTAAATTTAAATAACGTATATTTATGTCCAACACTAAATTAAGTCTCACATTTAGATTTCTACGTGCAATCGGGTTGAACTATCCAGAAGAAGAATATGGTCAAGTAGGACTACTGACAGTTATCGGTAAATTTTTTTCCAATCCGTACCACATGCTTTTATTGAGCATGATGAATTGGGTAATATTTGAGCCAATAGCACCACGTATGTTAAGGCCTTTTTTATTAAGACGTATGGGTGCAAAAGTTGGGAAAAATGTATATATCGGTGATCATGTTAATTTCGATCAAAATCGATCTCATCTAATCTCAATCGGAGACCATGTGCATATTGATAGTGGATGTCGAATTCTTTGTCATAAAAGAGACTTATCAAATTATCACATCAATGATGACTATGCGAGATTACCTTACAAAGAACAGCCTGTAGTAATTGGGAAAGGCACATCAATTGGCATGGAAAGTTTTTTAATGCCAGGAGTAACAATTGGAGAAGGAGTAGTAATTGGTGCTGGTTCGCTCGTAACAAAAGATATCCCATCATGGTGTATAGCCATAGGTCGTCCTGCAAAACCAATAAAAAGATTCATTCCACGCGAACCACAGGCATAAAACCAGCATCTAAAACAACTGCTTAATAAAGAGTAGGAGTATGATGACTGGGGAAATAAAAATACGGACACTATTGACAAAAAATGCAGACAAGTAGTGTCAAAAATGGTTAACCTAATTCCCATAAGGAAGTAAGCATATGAACATACTGACTTTTGATGTCGAGGAGTGGTTTCATCTTCTCGACAATGACTCTACACGCTCTGAGGAACAATGGAAAAAGTACGAAGTAAGAATTCATGAGAATATCGACCGTATATTCCAAATACTTGACGACACAGACACAAAGGCAACATTCTTTATAATAGGATGGATTGCAAAAACATATCCGGAAATAGTGAAGCGCATAGCCGAAAGGTATGAAATTGGATCGCACACCATGACGCATCAACTTGTTTGGCAACAAACTTCCAAAGAATTCCGACAAGACGTCGAGTCTTCAATAAAACTTCTTCAGGACCTTACTGGCCAGCCCATTAAATATTTCAGAGCACCAGGATTTTCTATCAGAGAGTCGGAATATTGGGCATTTGAGATTCTACATGATTTAGGAATAGAAGTAGATTGCTCAATATTTCCAGCACATCATGCCCACGGTGGCATGCCATCATATGGCAAGGGGCAACCGGCAATAATTGATGTAAACGGGAAAAGAATAAAAGAATTTCCTATCAGCACCCGGAAGGTAAACAATACTCATATTATTTATTCAGGAGGAGGATACTTTCGGCTATTCCCATATTGGCTGATACGAAAATGGGCACACGAGGACTCTGATTATCTATTGAGTTATATCCATCCACGAGATCTTGACGCAGGGCAGCCTATGATAAAAGAACTATCTGCGTCTCGTAAATTTAAAAGTTATATAGGATTAAAAGGGGCCGAGGCCAAGTTACGTAGATTCTTGTCAGACTTTAGATTCTCAGATCTTTCCAGTGCAGTATCCATATATGATTGGGATACTGCGCCAGTGATAAAACTGGTCTAAACATTATTGATTATATTGAGCTCAATCTGCCTATTTTTACTTACTTTTGTAAATCATATGTGATAATGAAAATAAACAATGACAACTCAGATATACAACGGAAAGATTCTAATACCGGAAGGACGCTGGATCGACGGCGGTTCGGTAGTAATAACCGACGGTAGAATTGACAATATATATGCCCACAGCCGCATATTCGACAATATTGACAAAACCATTGATGCCGAGGGGGGATACGTGTTACCCGGAGGCATTGACATGCACATACATGGAGGAGGTGGCCGCGACTTTATGGAAGCCACTCACGAGGCTTTCCGCACTGTCATAGATGTACACCGTAGCCACGGCACCACGTCGCTGTTCCCCACCCTTGCTTCGGCATCCGAATCCACCATACGCCAGGCGGCCGCAATATGCTCAGAACTTGCATCCGACCCCGGAAGCGGAGTCTTAGGGCTGCATCTCGAAGGTCCGTATTTTCATCCGTCGATGGTCGGAGGCCAGATTCCTGAGAACATACGTCTGCCCCACCCTTCGGAATATGTCGGGATTATTGAAGACTTTCCATGCATAAAACGCTGGGATGCGGCTCCCGAGTTGCCCGGGGCTCTCGACTTCGCTCGATTCGCTACAGGCAAGGGTGTAGTAGCCGGCCTCGGCCACACATGCGCCGGCTATGACGAGATTGTAGCAGCATATGAGAACGGCTATACTCTGGCTACTCATTTTTATAATGCCATGACCACATCTCATAAAGAAGGTATCTACAAGCATGAGGGTACAGTCGAATCGGTATTCCTTATGGATGGCATAAATGTGGAGGTAATATCCGACGGTATCCATGTGCCTCCTGTAATACTTAAGCTCATACATAAAATCAAAGGATACCGGCGCATGTGCCTTGTCACTGACTCACTGGCAATCACCGACTCGACCGACGGGAGCTCGTTTGATGACCGTATCATGATTGAAAACGGGGTGTGCAAACTGAAAGACGGCTCAGCCATAGCAGGCAGTTGCGCCACAATGGATCGCCTGATACGCACCGCCGCCCTTGAAGCCGAGATACCGCTTGAGGATGTAGCACGCATGGTGTCGGAGACTCCGGCGATGATAATGGGTGTATACGACCGCAAAGGGAGCATCGCCCGACATAAAGACGCAGATATAATAATAATGGACAGGAGCCTTGGCCTGACCCATGTCATCGCAATGGGGAATGAGATACCGGTTGCCGGCGCCATGGCATGACACATGCTACGACCTGCATTTCTCTTCCCGGCATATCTTGAGACGCAAACATACAGCAGGCCCTAAACGTTAATAAATATGAAAGTACGATGCTTCCATTTTGAAACTCCGGGCCAAAACCATATATTTGCATACTGACCCTTTCAGCCGTAACCAAATATAAAAAAACATAGTCCAATCGACATGTCGCCAGCATCGCCTACATATACTCCTGAAAAGATACAGAACGACCTTCGTGTGCTCGAACTATTATCCAACAATTTTCCGAATGTAAGTGCGGCCTCTACAGAAATCATCAATCTTGAGGCCATCCTCAACCTGCCAAAAGGAACCGAACATTTCATAGCCGACATCCACGGTGAGCACGAGGCATTCCGGCACATACTGAAAAACGCTTCAGGAAATATAAAGCGTAAAGTAAAGGAAATATACGGCACCGCCATGAGAGACGATGCCATACGAAGCCTCTGTACGCTCATATATTATCCTGAACGTAAACTCGAACTTCTTAAGGCAGACGAGACCGATCTTGACAATTTCTACAACATCACACTTCACCATCTAGTAAGAGTGCTTCAGTCGGTATCATCAAAATATACTCGCTCAAAAGTAAGAAAGGCCCTACCCAAGGAATTTGCATACATTATCGAGGAACTTTTACATGAATCTCCATCCGACGATGACAAGCAGGCATATTTCAACCGAATCATAGAGACAATCATATCCACCGGACAGGCCGATGCCTTTATCGTGGCCATGTGCAATACCATCCAGCGTCTCAGCATCGACCAGCTACACATACTCGGCGACGTATTCGACCGAGGCCCTGGAGCACATATAATCATGGATACACTCTGCGAATACGGACGGTTTGACATGCAGTGGGGCAACCACGATGCACTATGGATGGGCGCTGCCGCCGGCAACAATGCATGCATAGCCAATGTATTGCGCCTGTCGCTACGTTATGGCAACATGGCGACTCTTGAGGACGGCTATGGCATAAACCTCGTGCCACTGGCTACATTTGCGATGGAGACGTACGCCGACGACCCATGTGCCAACTTCACACCAAGGCTGAATAACGACGACATCCTGTATGATGACAAGACGCGGCGTCTGCTCGCCCAGATGCACAAAGCCATCGCCATAATACAGTTTAAACTTGAGGGACAGCTTGCCGACAAACGTCCGGAATGGGGCATGCAGAACCGCAAACTCCTTGACAAGATTGACATGCAACGTGGTGTGCTCACTCTTGACGGGAAAGACTATGAGCTGAAAGACACCCTATTTCCCACTGTCGACCCTGCCAATCCATTCAGGCTGACCGACGAGGAGTTGGAACTGGTAAACAAACTGCATCACTCGTTTATCATCAGCGAACGACTTAAAAAGCACATACAATGCATACTCCTGAATGGTTGCATGTATACGGTATGCAACTCCAACCTGTTGTTTCACGCCTCAATGCCGTTGAATGCAGACGGTTCGCTTAAAGAAGTTGCTATTGGTGGAAAGCGTTACAAGGGTCGCGACCTCTTCAACCACATAGGCATGACAATGCGTGCGGCTTTCAACGCAGAAACCGATTCCGACGAAAAAGACTTTGCCATTGATTATTACTGGTATCTATGGTGCGGTCCTGACTCTCCACTTTTTGATAAATCAAAAATGGCGACATTCGAGCGATATTTTCTTAGTGACAAGGAGACACATCGCGAAGAAAAAGGCAACTACTATGAGTTGAGAAACAAAGAAGAAGTATGCGACATGATTCTCGACTCGTTTGATGTCGAAGGTGAACACCGACATATAATCAACGGCCATGTGCCTGTGCGTATAAGTAAAGGTGAGACGCCCATACGCGCCAACGGCAAACTGATGGTAATTGACGGCGGCTTTGCAAAAGCATATCACGATACAACCGGAATCGCCGGTTACACTCTGGTATACCACAGCCGGGGCTTTCAACTCGTGCAGCACGAGCCTTTCTCTTCTACAGAAGAGGCCATAAAGAACGGAACAGATATCGTGAGTACGACACAGATTGTCGAACTCACCAATCATCGTATGCGAGTAAGAGACACCGATAAAGGTCATGAATTGTCAGCTCAGATTGACGAACTGATGGAACTATTGTACGCCTACCGCACAGGTATTTTAAAAGAACGCACAAACGGCAAACCAATCAGTTGATTCATATAGAATGAGATAATACCCGACAACGCCATTCTCCTCCTTGCATATTGTTACTTAATAGTACATTACAAATAGCGTTTCCGTGAGCTGCCAGTCGATTTCCATGAAGTCAACTGCAGCTCCTTTTTTATAAGTCAGCATCGTAATATCACGGATTCTCCGTATATTTGATGTAGTCTTGGGCTAATATTTTGACTACAAGGTTATTCTTGAGAATTCGCGTGAGGATGGGCA